>Ga0163144_10000161_pt1 | contig 154347 bp, 116 predicted proteins | sample OliLak19BULKMAT1_FD_123175 | JGI IMG/M metagenome (GOLD analysis project Ga0163144, IMG submission 123175) | Freshwater microbial mat bacterial communities from Lake Vanda, McMurdo Dry Valleys, Antarctica - Oligotrophic Lake LV.19.BULKMAT1 | ecosystem: Environmental > Aquatic > Freshwater >...
AATCGTGCTTTCCAGCAGCCGCCGCACCGGCTCGGCAGCGAGCAGTCGCTGGCTAGCCTTCTGCAGCGTCGTAAAGTGGGGCACGCTCTGGAGCCGAAGCACTTCCCGCAGTTTCGGATGATCTTGCAAGTGAGCGACGACACCCCGATAGTCCGTCTTCAGGAAGTTCTTCAGCACCAGGCAAGCGAACAACTGGTGCTGTGTGAACTTCTTGGGACTGTTGAGATGCGTGTAGAATGGCAGCACACGCTGAGCGCTTTCAAGCGCCGCGCGAGCCACCGCCTGCGGAGATTTGCTGGTTACAGACACACTCTCCGTACGCACCTAACCGAGCTAGCAGCCTAAGCCAGCGGAGCAGTTTTCTTCAGAGCCGGTCGGGAGTCAATTCTCGAACGCCATTAACGCAGAAATTGACTCGCGTCCCCTTTTCTAGAGAGCCTTTTCTATCGCCGATATCTGGCCGAGGGCCGGCACGGCAATTTGAGATCCAGGTGCAATGCGATGTCGCGAAAGCCCTCCGCGGTGGCGGACCTGGTCGCCCAAGGCGGCATTGGAACGCTTTGGTTCTTTGCCTTCATTAGTGCCAAGAATCTGCCGTGGGCTCTCTATGTGCTGCTGATCGTCAGCTATTTTATCGCACAATCGCACCGGTACGCTCGATTGCAGCATCTGCGCTGGGTCGCCGCCGGGCTGACGATCCTGGTCGTAGCGGCGCTGTTCTCTCCCGCCGACGTCTGTGTGCGCCGCGGCGGGCAGTTTGCCCTCAGTCTCAAACCCGTCGAGGTCGTCCACGGCGCCTACGGCCGGGTGCGCAAACGCGAAGCGTTGGACGAGCAGAGGGATCGCGACTTTGTAGTCTATTCGGTGAAATCGGGATTCAATCAAGTGCGCATGGCGCTGGTTGTGACGCTGCCCTAGCGGGCTCGCAACGGAAGGGCGCGAGGTCGGGTAGCTCGGAGAATTAAAGGGGACGCGAAATCATTTCCGCCCCGGCCACGCCAGCGTTGGCAGCGGGATCGCGATTGGCTCTGCCGAGACCTTTTCGCCTTGCACGAAGCGGACGATCCTTTGCCGCATCTCAGGCGATTCGCTGAACAGGTCTTCGTCGTGGCCGGCGTTGTTGATGATCAGGTGGGTTGCATTGGTCAGGCCGGCGCGGATCTCCTCGGCATTGGTCGGCGGCGTACGGCCGTCTAGCGAACCGCTAATCAAGAGCGTCGGCACGTCGCACACTAGCGGCGCGCGGAAGCTGTCGGGCAGCTCCGGTACGCTCCAGGCGGCTCGAATGTCCGGGAAAGGAAAATTGATCGCGTCGGAGAGCAGGCACTCGGGCGCCTCCCGGCGGATGCGGGCCAGACGCTCCGGGCTGGCGCTCGAGGCGGAGTCCATCAGGTAAGCCATTGCGCCGCCGACCGAGATGCTCCGCTGCGAGCGAACCAGCGGCGCCACACGGGAAAAATCGCCCTGCGACATCTGCCAGTAAAACAGCGGCAGGTTGTGCGCGGTCCGCGTGCGGCCGATGCCCTCGGCCGTGATCCGCTCCAAATCCCAGCGGCCAATCGTGAGCGGCATCTTTTGATTCTTGCCCAGCACGGTCACTTCGGTTGTGACCGGCGATCGCTCGACGCGGGCGAGAACCTCGCGCACCAGGCCCACGAAGTCCGGGATGGCGCGGCTCACCTCGGGGTCGCTCTTGACCCACTCGGCGATGCGTTCGAGCTGCCGCTCTTGATCGCTGGGGAGCTTGTAGGTGTGATCCGGACCTTCGACGCCGGCCAACACCATTCGCTCGACCCGCTGGGGATACAGCCGGGCGTAAGCCAGGGCCAGGTGCGTGCCGTAGCTGGTGCCCCAGAGCGTGACCTTTTCCACGCCCAGCGCCGCGCGCAGCTGATCCAGATCGTGCGCGCTTTCCACGGTGTTGTAGGCGGCCAGGTCGTGGCCTTCGTCGCGCAGTCGCTGGGCGCAGGGCCGCGCGATTCCGAGCAGGCCTTGCAACTGCGCCTGCCGATCGCCGGGCTGATCCAGCGGCAACTCGATCCGTGCCTGACAAGCCAGCGCCGGCCGGGCCTCGCCCGCGCCGCGCTGGTCGTAGGTCACGACGTCGGCCACCTCGCGCAGCGAGTCAAACAGTCGCTGCCGCCGAGAGCGGGCCGCCATCAGGCCCGAGCCGCCGGGACCGCCCACCAGGTGGATGACGGTGGTCTTTGGCTGGGCCGCGCGGGACTTCAATCGCAGCACAGGCAGCTCGAGCAGCTTGCCGCCCGCGGCGCCAAACCGCTCGCGCACCGTGAGCGTGCCGCGTTCGGCTTCGATCGGCTCGCCACTAAATGGTTTTAGCTCGATGGTCTTGAACTCCAAACGCGGCAGCTCGTCACCGACCGCAGCGGTCCCGGGAACGAGCGAAGTGAGTAGCACCAGGATAGCCGAGGTCAGCACCTGGCGGCGCCACGCGGCACGGTATTGCACACGCACTAGCGGCATCGCGATTGACCTCCTCGGTGTCGCTGTGGTTACGGCCACGATATCGGCGTGGTGAGCAAATTGCCATCGGCCGGGCGGCAGGCCAAGCGCGAGTCCTGGCAGAGTACGATTCGCCGCGCGGCCCGTCAGATTGCCAATGGGACTGGATTTCTCAGGCCTGATTTTTCTTGAACCCCTGCCCGCGCCCGTGGTAACCTGCCAGGGTCCAAGTATCCCGCCATTGGCGGGGCCGGGGACGCGCGGAGTTCCACACCCGCAGTGTCAGGCGGCCCGTTGAATGCGACGACGTCGCGTGCTGAAATCGATCGGCCAAAGCTTGCGCTGGCACTGCGCGCCGCTGTCGCTGGAGGCACTGGAGGTTCGCCGGGTGTTGTCCTCCGCCAGCCTGATAATCGGTGGCGCGGGCGTCCAAAGTCCGTACTATGGGCCCACATACTTGCAGGTGCTGGACATCGAGGCCTCGGGTGGCGAGCACGTCACGGAGGGTTCGGCGCTTTCGACCCCGCCGGCGGCGCTGGACATCGGATTCTCGCGGGCGCCGCTGCTCACTGGCGGACCTGCCAGCGCGAACACTCCGGCCAATTGGCAACTGCTAAAGGACGGGGTCGACGTCACGTCGTCGATCGTCGGCATCAACTACAAGCACGGCAGCGGTTGGTTTTCGACGGATCCGCTCACGCACGTCTATCTGGTGTTCGCCTCGCCGCTGGGGCCAGGCGACTATCGCTTGACCGCGCGGGGCACGATTGCCAACCTGGAAGGCGCGCTGCCCCAGGCCCAGGGCACCGATTTTGTGCGCAATTTCCGCGTGCTTTCCGTGAGTGCCGATTCGAACGTGAAGACCATCGAGAAACTCACCGGCGATGAGCCGCAGGTGTCTCAACCGGTCGTGGCCACAGCTGCCGACGGGTCGTACGTGATGGCCTGGGTGGAGAACTCGCGCACCGCGGTGATTGACGCCACGATCATCTTGCAGCGGTTCTCGGCCGGCGGTCAGAAGCTGGGCAACAAGATCACGCTGGACGCGGCGTCCTCCGTCGACAGCCTCTCGATTGTGTTTCTCTCGGACGGCGGATTCGTGGTCGGCTGGTCGCAGGATACCCGGGAGCAGATCCCGTTTTGGCCCTTGTCGTTAAACGGCGATTCCGCGGCGCCACAGACGACCGCCGCCGAGGACAGAGGCTGGGAGGTTCGCGCGCAGCGCTACGACGCCCAGGGCAACACGATCGGCGACTCGCTGCTGGTGGCCGAAAGCGTGGCGGGCTCGATGGGTGGCGCCCAGGTGGCAGCCACGGCCAACGGCGGCTTTGGCATGGCCTGGCGGGTGAGCGAGACGAATGTCGACACGATCAAATTTCGCCAGTATGACGCCAGCGGCACGCCGCTGACCGACGTGCAAACACTCGGTATCGGCGTCGGCCTCGGTCCGCAGATCGCCGCCAGTGCCAATGGCGCGGTCGTCGTCTGGGCCGAGTATTCAAACGGAGATCTAACGAAACCAAGCGCGCTCGGACCGGTACGTGGCCAACGCCTGGATGTCGCCGGCGCCAAGTTTGGTGATTCTTTCCTGGTTAGCGGGCCCGAGGACGTTTCGCCGTTTGCTCCGGACGTGGCGATGGACGCCGAGGGCAACTTCATTGTGGTCTGGCAGGACGGCTCGCCGTACGACGGTCAGCACGTATTTGCCCAGCGCTACGACGCGACCGGGCAGGTTGTGCAGAGCCGTTTCCAGGTCGACGGCTCCGTCTCGATCTATGCGCGGATGCCGGCGGTCACGATGAGCGCCGGCGGCAACTTCGTGGTTTCCTGGGTCAGCGCTCCGCCACTCCTGGTAAATTCAGGTCCCTCTACTTTGCTGAACATCAAAGCCCGGGCGTTCGACGACGCCGGCGTGGCGATCAGCGAAGAGTTCTTTGTCGACACGCGGCCCAAGCCACAGTTCGGGTTGATCAGTTTCTCAGGAAGGAGCAGCGAGCTAGGTCAACATTCGCTGGCGATGGCCGGCGAGAACCGACTGATCGTTTCCTGGGGGCAAGTTGATCAGTTGATGAACTTCTTGTATCTGAACGGGTTCAATTATCAACCGGCAACTGTCACGGCCACGTCGATTCTTTCGCGAAGTTTCACGCTGCGATCACCCCAGGTCGACTTGAACGGCGCTGCCGCGGGTGCGAACTACGCCGGCGGATTTCGACCGGGGCTGGGGCCGGTGGCGATCAGCGGCGAGCTCGCGATCACGAACACTGCCGACGACTCACTGACCTCGGCCCGCGTGGCCATCGGCGGCTTCCTGGCCGGGGACGTGCTTTCAGCCGACACCGCCGGCACCAGCATCACGGCCTCGTTTGCGGCCGGCGTGCTCGTGCTCACTGGCGCAGATAGCGTCGAGCACTACCGGCAGGTCCTCGCGAGCGTCCGGTTCGACAGCACGGCTAGCCGCGCCCTGGGCAGCAAGATCCTGCTCGCTGTATCCGTCAGCGACGGCGCGCAGGCCGGTCCCCCGGCGACCGCGACGTTGACCGTTTATCAATCGGGCGCTGCCTGGGTCGCCGGGCGGTGGTTGTTCTACGACAATTCGCGATGGGACAACAGCACCTTTGGCCCCAGCACCCTCGACGACGCTGCGATTGCTCCGGACAAGACGCCGCTGTTGCCCGGGCAGGACAGCAGCTTCGCCAATATTTCTTCATCGACCCGCGGTCTTAACGGATTCATGATCGACGTCGGCGGCCAGCACGGGCCGCTGTCGATTGACGATTTCAAGCTCACGGTCGGCAACACGGCCGACGTCGACAGTTGGACCGCCGCGCCGACGGCCTGGATCACGATTCGCCCGGGTGCGGGCGTGAATGGTTCGGACCGCATCGAGTTTCGCTTCGAGCACATGGCGATCAGTAACCAATGGCTGCGGGTCGAAATGGTCGCCAGCGCGAACACGGGTTTGACCAACAATGACGTGTTCTATTTCGGCAGCCTGCCGGGCGATATCGTCGCACCGCACACCAGCGTGACCGGGGTCGACGCGATCCGGCTGGTCAACTTTCTGATAGCTCAGGGGGAGATTACCGCGGCGGCAATCGACGATCCGCTGGACATCAACCGCGACGGTTGGATCAGCGGCGGCGACATCAACTCGCTGGTCAGCGTGCTCTACGGCGGCGAGAAGACGCTGGTGCCGTTGTCCATCCCGGCCCAGGCCGGCGCGGGGCAGGTGCTGCCGGACCTCGTGGGCGGCCGCGGGTTCTTTGTCGGGGTCTCTGGCGGCTTCTACAGAAGCGGTGGCTCTACTTCCGGGTATGAAGTTGCGGTCCCGGCTCTTGGGATGGTCGCCGCTGAAGTGGCCCGCGGCGCGGTGGTGTCCAGTCCGTTGGCCCCCGCCTGGCAAGCGCCGACGCCGGTCGCGGGCGCCGCGACCTCGCAGGCCGTGGCTGTCGCGCTGGCACAGTGGGCAGATGAAGTCGAGGCCGATCTCGACCTGCCGGAGTTCAACCTGGTCGCCGACCTGCCAGCACTCGGCGATGATCCAGGCGTCGGTGAGGGACTCGCGCTGGACCCGTGAATCGGCCAGCGATAAAATAGGACCTGCACCCCTCACGCAGGTTCTCAGACATTCTCGCCGGCCCAAGCTCAGGAGCCACTGCCATGTTTCGTTCGCTTGCCATCGTTGCCGCCTTGGTCGTGCTGTTCGCGGGTCGCGCCAATGCGGCCGATGAGCTCAAGGGAGATTACCTCGAGACGCGCACCTGCGACGTTTACACCGGACCCTGCTTTGCCAACGGACAAGGTGGCTTGACCGGGCGAGACGCGATCATGGCCTGGAGCATTGACCGCGGCAGCTACGAAGGAACCGATCTGGCCGGCCTGAAGGTCGTCGTGGTGGTCAACGCCTCAGACACCCTGGGCTTTGGCGGCACGCTGGTCTCGCATCCCGACCCGATTCGTTCGGTGGTGATCGTCGACCAGAAGGCCAACGCCCAGCAGCGCGAGGCGCTGGTGCAATTTGCCACGGTCAATGCCCAGCATGCCGGCGAGGTCGTGAAGGTGCTGGCCGCGCCCATCGCGATGTCGCTCGACCATTTTGAAATGGTCGGCAAGCTGACGGCCGGCAAGTATGCCGAGATCGAGACCCGCAAGCTCGACGGCCGCGACTGCGTCTGCTCGAACGAACAGACCTTCTATCCGCCGCTGTGCGACGTGAAAAATGCCGCCGCGGCCTACACGGTCGAAGGTCAGTACAGCGGTCCGGCGCTCGGCACCAAGTGGTCGAACCGGCTGTCGCGCAGCGCCTACCTGGCCAGCTTCTCGTACTAGGGCCAGCTTCTAGTAATGGCAGCCGAGTCGGTTTCTTCAGTGGCGGACCCAGGCGGCGGAAAGCTCCAAAACTCGGCCGAAATCCCCGCTTTGCGACCGTGGGCGGCCGCGCACTATAATTGCCTGTGCGGTTGCGCCAGACCCCTGAGTCGGCGCGGTCGCCAGCGCGCGACCCACGATGTCTTCAAGCGGTACGATTTTTTCAGCGGAGCTATGCACCCATGATGAAGTGGACTTATGCGCCGGCCGCGCTGGTGGCGCTGGCTGCCGGCTCGATTCTGGCCGAAGAGTATCGGGTCGAGCCGTTCAAGGATGTGCCCGCGCCCAAGGGCGTGTCGGCCGACGTGGCCGCGCAACTTTCCTCCTCGGGCTTCAAGGTGCTCGAAGGGGACAAGCGGGTCGTTTGCGAAATCTGGCCCGCCAAAACCTGGACGGCCAAGGCCGACTTCGAGCCGTCCGACACGATTCTGTATGCGCTCGAGCCGGGCTCGTTGGTGGGCGTGCTCCGCTTTCCGCGCAAGGGGGCCGACTTCCGCGGTCAAGAGATCGCCGCCGGCGCCTATACGTTGCGCTATGGCGACCAGCCGGTCGACGGCAATCACGTGGGCACGTTTGATACCCGCGACTTCCTGTTGCTTTTGCCGGCGGCCGCCGACGAGTCGACGGCGGCCTTGGCCGAGGCAGAACTTTTTGAGAAGAGCGGTCAAGCGGCCGGTTCGACCCATCCGGCGATCTGGCCGCTGGTGAAACCGGCAGGCGACGGCGCCAAGCCGACCCTGCGGCACAACGAAGAAAAAGAATGGTGGACTGTGTGCTTCGGCGGTCAGGATGCAGGCGGCAAGAAGCTGGCGCTGGAGCTGATCGTGGTCGGGAAGGCCGCCGAGTAAACGGATTCCCGGGTGAAGGGCGGCTGGCATACGGGCGACTGGCATGTGGTCGCTAACGAATTGGAGCGCGCGCTTGCGCCAGGATGGTCGACCATGACCGAGCGATATCCAATTCTCCGCAGTCTTGCACCGCTGGGTGTGATCTTGGCAGTGCTGGCGCTGGTGACGATCGGCGAGGAGCGCGTGCCGGCTGCTGCCGACAACCCGCTAAGCGCGGCGCCAGCGGCGGCAACCACCCCGACCTCAGCCTCAACGGCCGACGCGCCGACCTACACCACTGAGACGCTGTCAGGTCGCGTGGTCTGGTTGGAAGATGCCCTGGCCCGGCAGTTGGGCGTGACGACCGAGCCCACGGCGGCCGCCACCAGCGTGGTTCTGGAGACGTCCGACGGGAGGCTGCTGCCGATCATTCCCGACGTGCGCGGGCGGGCGTTCGCGGTCGACGAGCGGTTGCGCGACCAGCAAATGCGCTTGTTGGTGCGCCGCTATCACAAGGCCCCCATGATCCAGGTCATCCGGGTCTTCGTGCCCAAGGACGACGGGCTGTACGAGCTGGACTACTGGTGCGATATCTGCGCCATTCCGATGTATATCCAGAAGGCCTGCGAGTGCTGTCAGGGACCGAACCGGCTCCGCTTGGAAAAGGTCGAAGACGTCGCGGCCGGCCCGTAGCCGCGGCGGTTTTTTCCCGTCTCTCCGCACCCCCGCGCATTGGGGCGGTGGCCCGCACGCGATAACGGATTGTTGCGCGTCGATAGGTCGTGGCGCTATTTTTTGCAAAGCTTGCGTGGCGCGCGCCCGACGCATATAACACTCGGGGAATCCCGAGAGCGGGCGTTGCGAGGTCAAATCGCGATCCGGCGAGCGGGATAGAATTCTCTCACTTCACGCTTTCCACGTCCCCAGATTGATAAGGGGGGTTTCGATGAGCAAGCTCGAACACGAAACGCGCGGCTCGGGCGTCAGCCGCCGCGCGTTCTTAAAAGGTTCCGGCGCCGCGGCCGCGGCCAGCGCTTTAGCTGCTGGACCAGGACTGGCGGCCGAAGAACAAAAGACGTCGGCCCTGGTCGCCGGCACGACGACGATCACGCTGGACGTCAACGGCCAATCGCAGAAGGTCGAAGTCGAGCCGCGGACCACGCTGCTCGAAGCGCTGCGCTATGGCCTGAACCTGACCGGCGCCAAGCCGATCAGCGTCGACGGCTCCAGCGGCGGCAGCACGGTGCTGATCGACGGCAAGCCGGCCGCCGCCAACACGATGCTGGCGATCGAATGCGTCGGCAAGAAGATTCAAACGGCCGAGAGCCTGGCCGGCAGCAAGCTCGATCCGGTCGCCGTGGCGTTTGTGAATCACGACGCATCGCAGTGCGGATTCTGCACGCCCGGCTTCGTGATGGCGGTGAAGGCCTTTCTGGCCAAGAACCCCAAGGCGACCGAGGCTCAGATTCGCGCTGGCCTGAATGGCAACCTGTGCCGCTGCGGCACCTATGCCAACATCATTTCGGCTGTCCTCGACGTGGTGAAAGGAGCTGGCAATGGTTGAATATGTCTGGCCCGATCGCAAAGACACGGTGCTGCTCGGCGGCACGCAGAGCAAGTTGGACTCGCCGGCCAAGTGCACCGGCACGGCGAAGTACAGCTACGACATCAATCCTGACAAGGTGCTGATCGCCCGCGCGCTGGGCTGTCCGCAGGCCCACTGCAAGCTGAAGAGTTTGGATCTCGCCGCGGCCGAGAAGGTGCCCGGCGTGGTCGCGGCCCGCGCTTTCAAGAAGACCGGCGATGAGATCTCTTGGCAGGGCGACCTCGTGGCCTGCGTGGTCGGCGAAAACGAAGGCGCTGTGGCCGAAGGGCTGGCCGCCATCAAGGCCGAGTACGAGCCGCTGGACGTCTTCGTCGATGAAGAGGACCTGGCCGGTGCGGAGACCGCCAAGCGCACGGTCAAGGGACCCGGCAAAGTCCAGCTCGGCGAAGAGCCGCCCGAGGGGGCCGACGAAAAAGAGTTCGAGGATAAGGAGATCGCCCGGCTGTTTAAGGAAGCCGCCGCCGTGGTCGAGCAGCGCTACGGCGTGCGGGCCATCACCCACATGTGCCTGGAGCCGCACGGGTCCACCTGCGACTGGCGCGACGGCAAGCTGACCGCGCACCTCTCGACGCAGAACGTCTCGGGCACGGCCGGCCAGTTTGGCTCGCCCCTGGGCATCACGGCCGACGACGTCACGGTGCACTGCGACTACATCGGCGGCGGGTTTGGCAGCAAGTTCGCCGTCGACCGCTGGGACGTGATGGCGGCCAAACTTTCCAAAGAGCTCGGTCGCCCGGTCAAGCTGATGCTGGACCGCGACCTGGAACTGAAGAATGGCGGGTCGCGTCCGGGCGGGTTTGCCGACGTGAAGATCGGCGCCAACAGCGAGGGTCTGATCACGGTTTGGGATTCGCACCACTGGTCGAGCGGCGGTCCTGGCGGCGGCGCGCTGTCGCAGGACGTCATGCCTTATGTGATCGTGCCGGCAAATTTTCGCCGTCGCACGACCAACATCAAGACCAACACCGCGGCGACCCGCGCCTGGCGGGCTCCTAATCATCCGCAAGGCTGCGCCCTGTCGCAGACCGCCGTGGACGACGTGGCGGCCAAGTTGGGCATGGACAGCTACGAGGTCTTTCTGAAGAACCTGGTCAACGTCAACAAGGACCGGGCCGGCGTCTATGAAGAAGAAATGAAGATCGCCGCCAAGCTGATGGACTGGAAGGCCAAGTGGCATCCGCACGGCAAGGGGCCAGCCCAGGGGTCGATCGTCACCGGCCTGGGCATGGCCATCCACACCTGGCAAGGCGGCGGGCATCCGTCGAGCTGCCTCGTGAAGATCCATCCCGACGGCGGCGTCGAGGCCTTCCTGGGCAGCCAGGACCTGGGCACGGGCACCCGCACCGTGATCGCCGCGATCCTGGGCGAAACCTTTGGCCTGCCGCTCGACGCGGTCAAAGTGAACATCGGCAGTTCGAAGTATCCGGCCAGCGGACCCTCGGGCGGCAGCACCACCGTGGGCGGGGTGAGCGAATCGACCCGCCGCACCAGCCTAGACGCGCTGGAGCAACTGAACGAAAAGGTCGCCGAGAAGCTGGGCGTCAAGCCAGACGAGCTGGTGGCTAAGGGGGGGCGCATCCAGGCGAAGTCCGACGCGGCCAAGAGCCTGAGCTGGAAGGAAGCGTGCAGCTTGCTGGGCATGACGGCATTGGAAGTGAAGGGTCGCGGCGCGCCGGGCCCCAAGAGCAAGCTCTCCAGCTCCGGCGTCGGCGGCGTGCAGATGGCCGAGGTGGCCGTCGACCGCGAGACGGGAGTCGTCAAGATGAAGAAGTTCGTCACCGTCCAGGACATGGGCCTGGTCATCAATCGCAAGACCGCCAGCAGCCAGATCTATGGCGCCATGATCATGGGCATTGCCTACGCCCTGTTCGAAGAGCGGATCATGGATGCCAAAAGCGGTGCGTTTTTGAACGCTGAGGTGGCCGATTACAAGCTGCCAAGGCTGGGTGACATCGGCGAGCTGGTCGTCGAAATCTACGAGCCCGACAGCGAGCGAGAACGCGGAGTGATCGGCCTGGGCGAGCCCCCGGTCATCGGTCCCGGTGCGGCGATTTCCAACGCGGTTTGCAATGCGTTGGGTGTGCGCGTGCCGGTGCTGCCGATTACGCCCAAGCAGGTCCTCGACACACTGAAGCAAAGGAGCGCCTGATGAAAGCCTTTGAATATGCAGCGCCGCTGAACGAAGAAGAGGCCCTCGAGCTGTTGTCTGCCGAGCGCGGCAAGACCGAGATCCTGGCCGGCGGCACCGACCTGCTGCCGCTGATGAAGAAAATGATTGTCACACCCGACCGCGTGGTTAGCCTCTCGCGCGTGGCGTCGCTCAAGCAATTGAGCGACGACTCGCAGGGCTTCCGCATCGGGGCGATGGTCACGCTCGACACGCTGTTGGAGCATCCCGCCACGGCCCGCTATCCGGCGCTGCAACAGGCGCTCGCGGCCTTCGGCAGTTTGCAGATGCAGTCGCAGGGTACGCTTGGCGGTGAGCTCTGCCAGCGACCCCGCTGCTGGTACTTCCGCGCGGGCCAGGGTCTGCTGGCTGATCGCGGCCGCGCCGTGGCCGAGGGCGACGCCCGATACCACGCGATCCTGGGCAATGCCGGACCGGCCAAGTTTGCCTGTCCTTCGCGACTGGCTCCGGCCTTGATCGCGCTGGGCGCGAGTGTCCGCCTGATCGGACCTGCGCCGGGCGACGAGACCCAGATGCCGCTGGAGCTGTTGTTCCGCACGCCCAAGGACGAACGGCAGCGCGAGCACGACCTGGCGCCCAATCAATTCGTAGCCGAGGTGATTCTGCCGCCGCAAGCCGAGCTCGCCAGCGCTTCCTACGAGGTGCATCATGGCTCGGGCCAGGATTATCCGCTGGTGGCCGCAGCGGCGCGGGTCGTGATCGATCGCGGGGTGGTCCGTAGCGCGCGGGTCGTGCTGGGACAGGTTGCGCCGACCCCCTGGGTTTCGGGCGAAGCGGCGCAGGCGATCGAAGGTTTGCCGATCAACGAGCACACGGCCGAGGCCGCCGGGCTGGCCGCCGTGAGCGTCGCCACGCCGCTTGAGTCCAACGAGTACAAGGTGCAACTAGCCAAGGTGGCCGTGAAGCGGGCCCTGCTGGCCGCGGCCGGTCTTGAAACGGGAGGCTTTTAGTTCCTGGCCTGGCGATGGGCCTGGCAATCTAAGCCGTGACGGATCATTTATGAGGGCTTCCGTTGGTCGCCCCGGGCGTTTTTTCAACCTCGGACTCTTTAGCAATGGCATATACCCGCACGATCGACGAGCAGGCCGGACCGATCCAGCCCGTCTGCCGGCACATGCGCTCTAAGGCGATGTACGTTGCCGGTCAAATGGAGCCTTCCGCAGAGGCCGCGCTGCTCGGCAGCGGCAACTGCTGGTGCATTCACACGCAGCACGTGTATGGTCCCGACGATCAATTGGTCGACCGCCGCGACTGCCACTCGGGTCGCGCCTGCTACGAAGGCACGCTGTAGGTCGCACGCCGCTGTGTTTCTGTGGGCGGGGTCTGCCTGTAGCCGGGGTCTGTGACCCCGGAGTGTCGCGCGAGGATTTTAATTTTCGTTGCGCCGTCTGCGTACCAGCCCAAAGCGCGACCGCGCAGAGTGGTGGACGCCGGATTCGCCCAGAGCCGGCGCGCACGGATTCTCGATTCTCGGAGTTCCCTCGCTGGCGTTTCGGGCTAGTGTCGCGTTCGCTTGGTGACGGTGGGACGCGGCGGCAGGGCTCCGGCCTCACAGAGGCCGGCTACAGAAGAGGTGCGTCGGGCCGCGAACTGCGGCACTCCACGCTCAAAGCTTGCGAAAGTTAGCCGTGTAGCGCCACCAGTTACCCGTGATCTCGAGCGGCTCGAAGCCGGCGGCGCGGGTTAACTCGTTGACCTTGGCCCGCGATTGGTAGTGCGGGTCTCCCTTGATCTCGGTGAGCGACAGCCGCCCGCCGGGACGCAGCGCGTCGTAGCAATTCTTGAGTGCCGCGGCCCGATCGGGAATCTCGCCGAGCACGGTGCACAGGTAGACCAGGTCGGCGCTTGCCGGCGGCAATACCGCGTGGGTCGCGTCGGCGCAGATTAGCTCGACGTTGCCGGGGTTGTCGTGGGGCAGCTTCTTGGCCAGCTTGTCGAGCATTCCCTGCTGCAGCTCGACGCCGATCGCGCGTCCGCCGGGCAGCACGCGACGCGCGGCGGGCAACAGCAAGCGTCCTGGCCCGGGACCGATCTCGACCACGGTCATGCCGGGCGTGAGTTGCATGCGGTCGAGCGTGACCTCGGTGCCGGCGACCAGGTCGGCCAGGCGACCATCGACCATCCATGACAGCGCCGTCGGGCAGGGCAATTGCCAGCGGCGGGCGGCCCAGCGCCAGGCAAAAAGCTGCGCCAGATACACAACGACCACGACGGCCAGAGTCCACAGAACGTAGTGCATGGCAATGCTCCCGCGTCGCTGCCGAAACCTCTCTGCAATGGATTTGCCCCGCGGCGACCGAGCTTGGCGGCGCCGCCGGCAAACTACGGCTTGAGCACGATCTTGCCGGCCAGCGTGCCCGCCTTGTGCAGGGTGTTGTCCTCTTGCAGGCGGTGAGCGGCGGCGGCGTCGGCCAGTGGCAGGATGCGATCGATGTTGGCCTTCAGCTTCTCTGCGACCAGCCAGCGGTTGATATCATCGGCCGCGGCCCGCTGTTCGTCGGGCGTGGCGTTGAACATGGCGAAGCCAAACAGCGAGCAGCCCTTGACGTAGAACGGCCCGACCGGAAATGGCGGACGTGCTTCGCGGCCGGCCATCAGGACCATCCGGCCGCGCGCGGCGAGGTGCCCGACGGCCCGATCGAAATCGGGATCGCGCAAGGTCTCCCACCAGACGTTCACGCCTTGCGGGGCGAATTCCTTAATCCGCGCGTCGACGTCTTCGGTGCGATAGTTGACGGCCAGGTCGGCGCCCAGCTCGCGGCAGCGTTTGACTTTTTCGGCGCTGCCGGCGGTGGTGATCACTTTGGCGCCCAGGGCCTTGGCCATCTGTACGACGGTCGAGCCGATGCCGCCCGTGCCGCCGTTGATGAACAGGATCTCGCCGGCTTTCAGCTTCGCGTCGCGGACCAGTCCCAGGTGCGCCGTGATGCCCACCAGGGCCAAGGCCGCGACGGCCTCGCTGGTGACGCCGTGCGGCGTGGGATAGAGCCAGTCCTCATCGACCGCGGCATATTCGGCCAGCGTACCCTGGCGCCCCAGTAGCCCCTGGTTTGAGCCCCAGACGCGATCGCCTTTTTTGAATCGCGTGACCGCCGGGCCGACCGCCTCGACGATGCCGGCCAGGTCGCAGCCCAGGATGTAGGGCACCGGCAGCGTCATCGCCACCAGGCCACTGCGAATGTAGGTGTCGATCGGATTGACGTCGGCGGCGTCGACCTTGACCAGGACCTGCGCGGCGGTGAGCTCGGGCTTGGGCAGGTCCCCGAATTGGATGTTCTCGGGCGGTCCGGTCTGGCGAATGAAGGCGGCTTTCATGGCAATCCTTTGGCAAAGCAAATGCGTCGCGTGCAGTTCTAGCGTTTCCGGCCGCCGCCGGAAAGCAGCACCACCGCGGCCGCGACCGCCGCGCAGCCGGCCGCGGTCAGCGCCATGCGGATGCCCCACAGTTTCACTTCGCGCTGGATATCGAGGGCTCGCATTTCCGGCGAAATGGGGGGCACCGCGCCTTCGACCCCTTTTTTCATTTCGTCGTAAACCGCCATGACGTTGCTAAACGGCGTCATCTCGTCGACCTCGACCATTTCGAACTCGGGCAGCGGAGGGGGCAGGTCGATCGCCAGGTAACCTGCCGCCAGGACCCCGGCCAGAGCCACGATGGCCAACGAGAAAGCCAGACGATGGCGATTGGTCCAGGTCCTGGTCTTGGCCGCCCCGGGTGTGCCGACCCGCTCCAGTTCGAACAAGTTGCGGAGCGTGGGCACCTCCAGCTCTTTGCCGCAAGTGCAGCGCACCGTTTGACCGGCCTGACTTTTGGTCACGCCAATTTTTTTTCCGCAGGTGCACGGCAGCAGGTAGTCGCTCATCGATTACTTTCTTGACCAATGGTTCCTAGGCCGGCCCGCCAAGGTCGCCCGCGGCGCGGCGGGCGAGCTGCCAGCCATGTCGGCGAGCGCGAGACCGCTTGAGAAGTCAATCGGGCACGCCCGATCCGCGGTTGGCCCACCAGGGCAACGTGATGCCGCCGTCGATCGAAAGCCAGCTTCCCGTAATATAGTCGCTCGCTGGATCGCACAAGAACACGACCCCGCGGCCAATCTCCTGGGGCGTGCCGAGCCGCTGCCATGGCAGCTTGGCGCCCGCGCTGCGAATGGTCTCGTCGCTGGCAAACTTGCGCTCGCCGGGCGTGTCGATCCAGCCGGGTGTCAGGATATTGACACGGATCTTGTGCTCGGCCAGCTCGATTGCGGCAGTCCGCGCCATCTGATCGATGGCCGCCTTGGACATGTTGTACGCCATGCTCCGCGGGATGGGCGTGTAGGCATGCGGCGAACTGACCACCACGAGCGACCCCCCGGTCGACTTGCCCGAGGCATGCTGGGCGAGCATTTGCTGCGCAGCGGCCCGCGTCAGGTAAAACGCCCCCCACATGGTGACATCAATAGTCCGGCGAAAACCGGCCATGTCCGCTGCAAAAAACAACTCGCGATCGCTAAATGCGGCGTTGCTCACGGCGATGTCCAGCGGGCCCAACTTGGCGACCGTATCGGCCACCATTCGCTCGACGGCGGCCTGATCCGCGACGTCGGCTGCTAGCAGGATGGCGCGGCGCCCGGCGCGCTCGATTTCGGCAACTGCGACCGCGGCCTCTCCGGGTTGATCGCGGTAGTTAAAGGCAACGCTGGCACCAGCTTCGGACAAGGCGATGGCGGTTGCCAGGCCGATTCCCTGGCTGGCGCCAGAGACCAGCGCCACGCGGCCTGCAAGCGGTTTGGCGGTCATCTTTTCCTCGCGGGAGCGCATGATCGTGATGCGCCCGGGGCTTCCGCGGCGCGACGCTCGGCAGTATGGCGCGCCTGGCGGAAGCGGGTCAAACGACTGGCATCGCCAAGCCCTACCAAAGGCGGTTGGCGTTCACTGGAGCGAGGGTGGACTTGAGAGATCCCGCAACTAGAATTGGCCGTTCACGTGGTGCTTAAGGCACGGAGCATTTTGATAGTTTGGGAAGTCTGCGGCGATTAGGTTGTTGTATCGCGCAACTCTATGCAGCTGTAATCTTCTGCCAAATGCTCGCCGCGCGGCTCCACTCGACAAACGAGTGATAGAATTTGTTGGATTTTGGCGAGCAGGCTGTGATAATATCTGGGATCCGTACCGGTGTTCAATCTAAATGCCCGCGCTGACAAACCGGCAGGAGGTTTATGTGACCTACCTTGCTTCCGCGGCACTCCAACCTCAGAGAGGTCTGGCACCGGACGAGCGGCAAACGATGTGGGGACGTGCGACCGGCAGCCGTGTCATTGGCAGACGGGACACGGGCGGACGGAGCATGTGGGCCGCCCAGGCTGAGGTTCGTGGTCTAGGGTTTCGAGGTGCGGGAATTTCTTTTGGAAATTGCGCCGCGCTAGGAACCGCGCAGCTCTTGTGAAACTTGTCACAGTTCGGCCCTGTCACAATTCGACACGTCACTCATTGAATCGTCACGACTCAAATACAAACTTCTGACAAACACCTCCCATTGACTCACCGTAGGAGTTGCTGACTTGTACGACGCATTATTGGACGACCTGGACGACGAACCGACGCCGCACACCGAAGAGGTTGGCGAGTTGTCGGATAAGCCGGCCGGCGATTTGGATCTGGAGGACGATTTGGACACGGTGGATAGCGCCACCGATCTGGACGTTGAGGATCCCAAGGCCGAAGATCTGCTCGCGGTGGTCGATGAAGAGGGTGAATCGTGGTCGGATGACCCGGTGCGGATGTATCTGACCCAAATGGGTGAGATCCCGCTGTTGACCCGGCAGCAGGAAATCTCGCTGGCCAAGCGGATCGAAGTCACGCGAGCCCGGTTTCGTAACCGGTTGCTCGAGTGCGACTATGTGATCCAGTTGGCCGTCAAGGTGCTGCGCCGCGTGCATGCCGGCGAACTCCCCTTCGACCGCACGGTGCAGGTCTCCGTGACCGACCGGCTGGAGAAGGACCAGATCCTGGGCCGCTTTCCGCATAACTTGCGCACGATCGACATCCTGCTCAAGCAAAACCGCGACGACTACCGGATTGCCACCAGCAAGAGCTACAAGATGTCGCAGCGTCGTGAGGCCTGGCACCGCCTGGGTCGCCGCCGCTGCCGCGCAGTCAAGCTGGTCGAAGAGTTGGGTTTGCGAACCCAACGCATCGAGCCCATGATCCGCGTGCTCGACGACTTCAGCCGCCGCATCGATCAGCTCAAAGCCCAGATTGACGCCCACAAGAAGGCCAAGGGCCCGCTGTCCGAGCGCAAGCCGAAGATCATCGAGTATCGCAACATCCTGCGGGCCACGCAGGAGACGCCCACCAGTCTGCGCAATCGAGTGCGCGGGCTGAAGACCGTGTATGCCCAGTATCAAGAGGCCAAACGCGGCCTCTCAGAGGGCAACCTGCGGTTGGTCGTCTCGATTGCCAAGAAGTATCGCAACCGCGGCTTGAGCTTCTTGGATCTGATCCAAGAGGGCAACGCCGGCTTGATGCGGGCGGTCGACAAGTTTGAGTATCGCCGCGGCTTCAAGTTCTGCACCTACGCCACTTGGTGGATTCGCCAGGCGATCACCCGGGCTGTCGCCGACCAGAGCCGCACGATCCGCATTCCGGTGCACATGGTTGAGACCATGTCCCGCGTGCGCAACGTCTCGCGGCAATTGCTGCAAGAGCTGGGGCGCGAGCCGACGATCGAAGAGACGGCCAAACGTGCTGGCACCGCGGTGGACGAAGCTCGGCGGGTATTGGCCATGAGCCGCTACCCGATCAGCCTCGACCGTCCGGTTGGCAACAGCGAGGACAGCCACTTTGGCGACCTGCTGCCCGACAGCGGCGCGGAGAACCCGGCCATCGGCGCCGCGCAGGAAATGCTGCGGGGCCGCATTGCCAAGGTGCTCAAGACCTTGAGCTACCGCGAGCGCGAGATCATCAAGCTTCGCTATGGCCTGGGCGACGGTTACAGCTACACGCTGGAAGAAGTGGGCCACATTTTCAAGGTGACCCGCGAGCGCATCCGCCAGATCGAAGCCAAGGCGGTCCGCAAGCTCCAGCAGCCGAGCCGCAGCCAGGAACTAGTCGGGTTCCTCGACTAGGTATTGCCAAGCTCTAGATATTTAGCCCTCCAAGGCCGGACGATTCGTCGTCCGGTCTTTTTTTTTGCGCTGGCCATTGGCGACGATCGACTTTGCGCTGCGCGTTGCCAGGCAATTAATCGCCGCCCCTTTCCGCGTTTGCGCAATCTGTTTGACAAGCTCCTAGGGCAGCGTTAGATTGACCCGCCTAGCGTGCGTTGGTGGTCGGTCGTTTCTTGCTGAAACGGCCGACAAAACAGGGAACTCCGGTGCGAAACCGGGACGGCCCCGCCGCTGTGACCGAGTGACCCAAAGGGAAGCTGAATCAAGCCATTGTCGAGAGCCGGAGTAAAACCCGGCGACGACGAGAAGGCCAGCTTGCCCGATGCTCGGAAGTCAGAAGACCTACCAACGCGTTATCGGTGGCACTTGCCGCGAGGGACGGCAGCCACGGACGTTTTTGTTGGCCTCTTAGGATGCCGCTAATCGCTCGCCTGAGCCGTTGACGCTCGCTCGCGGGTCGTCGTGCGCCGTCACTTGGGACTGCGCCGTCGTCATCGAAGCGCAATTAACCGTTGCGCGCGGGCAGGTCGTTCTCGCTTGGGCCGGCGTTCGCGCATTGGGTTGCCGTGAATACTGCCCGTCCACTGCCGCGATTGCAGCAGCGCCGCCGCGCGACCCAAAGTGGGTTCACCCTGGTCGAGCTGCTGGTCGTCGTGGCGATCATCGGTTTGCTAGTGGCCCTGCTGCTGCCGGCCGTGCAAAGTTCGCGCGAGAGCGCCCGCCGCGGCCAGTGCGCCAACAATCTGCGGCAGTTGGGCGTGGCGCTGCTGCTGTATCACGATGTGCAGCAATGGTTCCCCCGCGGCGGCGCGGATGCCACCAGCACGAACCTCAGCTGGACCGCGTCGATCCTGCCCCAACTGGAAGAGACCGCCCTCTATCGGCAAATCGATCAAACCGTCCCCTACACGCACGCCGCCAATCGCCAGGTCGGACAGACCTCACTGGCCGTGGTGCTCTGCCCCACTTCGGTGCGTGACAGCCTGTTTCGGCCCTCGGGCGACTTGCCCGCCTCGACCATGAACCGCTACGCCCGCAGCGACTACTCGGCCGCGGCCGGCGAGCGTGGGCTGCGGGCCTCCAACGCCACGAACTCGCCCGAGCGGGGCGTGCTGATTCGTGCCAAGAACATTCCGATCTCGGCCATCACCGACGGCACCTCGCAAACGATCCTGGTGGGCGAGGCGCCCGAGGGCATGCATGGCGTGTGGCTGAGCGTGCGGAACATGTTCGACCAGTCCGCGCCGATCAACACCCTGGCCACCTACTCGCCGCAGTACGTCTTCTTTGACTACGGCCAGGAGCTCAACAGCTACCACCCCGCGGGCGCGCAGTCCCTGTTTGCCGACGGCGGGGTGCGCTTTCTGTCCGAGCAGATCGCCAACCAGACGCTGGCCGCGCTGTTGTCGCGCGCCGGCGGGGAGGTGATCGATGCGCCGTTTTAATCGTGTGTCCAGTTTCCGGAACGAGACCTTGTACGTGAGAGGAGCTAGTGAAATGCATCCTGCTGGTTATGTGACCTGCCTGATCTTGGCCATGACCGCCGCGCCCTGCCTGGCGGGACCCTACGCGCCGGCCGCCGGACAGCCCGGCACGACCGCGATTGCCAAGAACGATGCAACGATCGTCGGCTGGGCGACCGGTTATCAAGATTATTTGATCGGCGCCAACGTCGACGCGACCTGGCAGACGCCCAGCAAGGCGCTTGGTCCCGCGGTGGGCGACAGCTTTGACATTGTCGGCCTGGGCAACGGCGGGCAGATCACGCTCACGTTCACCCAGTCCATCACAAACGGACCCGGCAATGACTTTGCCGTTTTTGAGAACGGCTTCAGCGACACGTTCCTGGAACTCGGCTATGTCGAGGTCTCCAGCAATGGCACCGACTTTTTCCGTTTCGCCAACGATTCGCTCACGGCCAGTCCCGTGAACGCGTTCGGTTCGGTCGACCCCACCAATCTCGATGGTCTGGCCGGCAAATATCGCCAGGGCTTTGGCACGCCGTTCGACCTGGCCGCGCTGGCCGGAGTCTCGCCGCTGCTGGACGTCGGCCACATCGGCTATGTCCGCGTCCTGGACATCGTCGGCGACGGCACCTACCTCGATACTTCCGGCAATCCGATCTATGACCTCTATCCCACTTCCGGCAGCGGCGGCTTCGACCTGGACGCCGTGGCCGTGATCCATGCCGTGCCCGAGCCGGCAAGCGTCGTGATGTTGGCGGTTGGCCTGCTGACGGCACTGATTGCGCGCCGCCGTCGCCGCCGGTCCAGCATACGGCCCATTTAAAACAACAACGTCAACAACAACCGAATGACTTGACCGTCAAACTTTGAGGAGACTTGAACGATGTCCTGCCGATTTTTTGCAAGTCGTTTACGATTCGCGGCGCTCACGGCCGCAATGACCTGTTCGGTCGGCGCTGCGCATGCCAACACGGTGACCTTTGAGGAAAACTTGTTGGACAGTGCGTCATACTGGAACGGTCCGGCCTCGGACGCCGTTGACGAGCCCGATCCCTACGGCGCGCCCTTGCCGGTCAAAGTCGGCACGTTCACCAGCGGCGGGGTCGCGTTTGGCAACGAGTACAATCCCAACTACTTCAGTTGGGGCGGCTTTGCCTATTCCAACGTCACCGACAACTTGACCCCCGGCTACGGCAACCAATACAGCGCGTTTGCCGGCGGTGGGCATGGGCCTGGCGATGACAACTACGGCGTCGAATTCGGGTACAACGGCAACACGAATCCGACCTCGGCAGCCGACGTCGCCGACCTGCCCCATTTCGTCCTGCCCAGCGGCGGCATGATCCAATCAGCTTTCGTCACCAACACGACCTACGGCGCGCTGACAATCCGCGACGGCAATGATTACGCCAAGCAATTTGGCGGGCCCAACGGCGACGAGCAAGACTGGTTCAAGCTCTCTGTCTACGGCGTGAATGCGCAGGGCGACCTGTTGCCGCAGTCGGTCGAGTTCTATCTGGCCGACTATCGCGGGGACAACGACTACATCGTCGCCGACTGGACGCTCGTGGATCTCTCGCCGTTGGCCCTGGCCAAAAACTTGTACTTTAACCTGGCTTCGTCCGACTCCGGCGAGAATGGCATGAACACGCCGGGAACCTTCGCCATCGACGACATCCAGTTTGTCCAGGTGCCGGAGCCCGCCAGTTGGGCTCTCTTGGCCTTGGGCATGGCGGCACTGGTGATCCGGCGGCGGCGCCAGCGTTGACAGCCCCGGCCGTGCTCGTATCCAATCGAGCACGCCATGCCCACGCCCCAAGACCACAATCGCAAAGCCTGGGACGCGCGGGTCCGCAAGACCGCGCGGTTCACCAAGCCCGCGCCGGATGAAGAGTTTCAGCAGCCGCTGACCGCGCTGGACGGCGCCGGCTGGTTGGGACCGAGCATCGCCGGCCGGCGGGTGTTGTGTCTGGGCGCGGGGGGCGGTCGGCAAGGTCCGCTCTATGCGGCGGCCGGCGCCCAGGTGACCGTCGTCGACATCAGCGCTGAGATGCTCGCGCTCGATCGAGCGGTCGCGGCCGAGCGGGGCCTGGAGCTGCGCACAGTCGAGGCCTCGATGGATGACCTGTCCGCATTGCCGGCGGCTGGGTTCGACATCGTCGTGCAACCGGTCAGCAGCTGTTACGTGCCCAGCGTGCTGGCCGTTTATCGCGAGGTGGCACGCGTGACCGTCGCCGGCGGGCTATATGTCAGCCAGCATAAGCAGCCGACGAGTTTGCAGACCTCGGTCGCGCCGTCGCCCCGCGGTTACGAAGTGACCGAGCCCTACTATCGCAGCGGTCCGCTGCCGCCGGTCGAAGGCAGCCCGCACCGCGAGGCCGGCACGCTGGAGTTTCTGCACCGCTGGGAGGAGTTATTGGGCGGCATGTGCCGCGCGGGCTTTGCGATCGAGGACCTGCTGGAGCCCGTGCACGCCGACGAGCAGGCGCCGCTGGGTAGCTTTGGCCACCGTAGTCGCTACGTCGCCCCTTATGTCCGCATCAAAGCCCGCCGCGTGACGTCGGCCAATCCCCCGCAAGCGTCGGCCAAGGTCTGGGTTCCGTGAGGGGTAACGCGCGGGCGGACTTGGGCTCTAACACAGGGCCGCCCTCACCCGGTTTACTGCTCAAACCACCCTCTGCTGCTCTGCGGGCGAGGGTGACTCGCGGCGGTTGCAAACAGGGGTCTGCTGGATCAAGATAGACGGCGAATCCGGCCCCCCAGACAGACGCCTGCCCGCAACGTGTATCGTTAGAAAGCTCCTGCCCGTGTCGCATTCACCGATCCAGGAAATCGTGGCGGTCTTTGGCCAGCCCGTCGCCGGAAATCCCACGCAGTACATGATGGAAAAGGCCTTCGTGGCGGTGGGCCTGGATTGGCGCTATCTGACCCTGGAGGTCGCACCCGAAGGTCTGGGCGACGCGGTACGCGGGATGCGGGCGATGGGCTTTCGCGGCTGCAACCTGACCATCCCACACAAGGTCGAAGTGATCCAATACCTCGACCGCACCAGCGAGGCGGCCGGGTTGATGGGCGCGGTCAACTGCGTCAATCGCGTCGGCGACGAACTGATCGGCGAGAACACTGACGGCAAGGGTTTCGTGCAGTCGCTGCGCGAGTTGACCGATCCGGCCGGCAAGGAAGTCGTGATCCTGGGCGCCGGCGGCGCGGCCCGGGCCATCGCGGTCGAAGTCGGCCTGGCCGGCGCGGCGCGGATCACCGTGGTCAATCGCGGCGCGGAACGCGGGCAGGAGCTGGCCACGCTGATCAGCGAGAAGGTCAAAGTGCCTGCGCCGTTCGCGCTGTGGGAAGGTGACTATCAGGTCCCGCCCGAGACCGAGGTGCTGATCAACGCCACGAGCATTGGGCTGGGCGATGCGAATGCTCGCGTGCCGCTGGCGGTCGAGACGCTGGAAGCGGACATGGTCGTGGCCGACGTGATCTTTAACCCGCCCGAGACCCGGCTGATCCGCGACGCACGCGGCCGCGGCTGCCAGACGTTGGACGGCTTGGGAATGCTCGTGAATCAGGCGGTGATCGCCTTCAAGATATGGACTGGCCAGGACGCCAACGCCGAAGTCATGCGCGACGCGTTGGAGGAGTTTCTGGGTATCTAGCCGCACAGGCAAAGCTCGCATGGGTCCGGCCGTGAGTGCGCGAACCTTCGTGCAGCGGGCGCGATATCAAGATTATCGACGGCACGACACAACACTGACGACACAACGATGCAAAAGGCAAGCAGGATGAATTTACAAACTGGGTGGAAGATTTGGGCGGGATTCGCGGCGTGTCTGATCGGTTTGGCGGCGCCAGCTGTTGCCGACGAGCCGGCGGGGCTCAAGCTGCTGCGTCCCGATTCACTCTCAGGCTGGGACTATGCCGCGCAGCCGCCTGCCCATTGGGTCATCAGCCAGGGACAGTTGACGGGCACCGCCGACTCCACTCCCCTGCTCTCCGGTTTCACGGTCGACGAGTTCGAGCTGCGCTTCGAGTGGTCGACCACTCCCGGCGGCGCCTGGCGGTTGAGCCTGCCCGACGTGCCCACCGGCGCGGGGCTTTCGATCGCGATTAAAGAGGGTGAAGGCTCGGGCGCCATCCGCGACGGCGAGCGGACCTTGGCGCCGGGCAAGAGTGTCGAGGCCCTGGCCTCGCCGGCCGTGCACACCGCGCAGATCCGACGCTTTGGTCAGACGCTGGCCGTGATCGTCGACGGTCGGTTGGTGAGCGAGGTCGAGCTGGACCCGAACCGGCGATTTGGCCTGGCGCTATCGGTGCCCGAGGGCGAAGCCACGCTTCGCGAGTTCCGCTTGCAAGAGCCGCGCGGCAACCCGCTGAACAATGGCCGCGACTTCACCGGCTGGTTCGTCAACAACAGCAAGGGGACCTGGGCGGTCGACAACGGCGACTTCATTCCGACCTCCCACACCGGGCTGCACTACCTGCGCACCGACAAGGAGTATGCCAACTTCACCCTGTCGCTCGAGTACACGATCTCGCGCGGCGGCAACTCGGGTCTGGCTATCCGCACGGCCAAGGACGGCTGGCCCTCGGGCGACGGCATGGAGCTGCAGATCCTGGACCGGCCCGGCGAGGTGAAGGACTCGACGATGGCCATCTACGGCAACCTGCCGCCGCTGGACCGGGCCGATCGCTCGGAAGCCTGGAACCAGGTCGTCGTCAAAGCCGACGGCAGCATCATCAGCGTCTGGGTCAATGGTGAGCTGGTGCAACATGCCAACACGGCTCGATTGAGCGAGCTGAAGCATCGGCACCTGAAGGGTTGGATCGGCTTGCAAGACCATGGCGGCAAGGTCCGCTTCCGCAAGGTCTACGTGCACGAAGCGCCCGACGGCCTGGGGCTCGACGAGTGGTACCAGCCGCGGTCCGAATCGGGCGCGGGCCTGGTGCTCGATCGCGTGATGAACAGCGAGCAGCTGTCGCGCGTCGACGGTTTGGGCTCTGGCCTGACGACCGCCGCGGTGCCCAAGGGGGGCGAGCACGTGCTGGCCGAACTGACTGGACCCGGCGCGCTCGTGAGTTGCTGGAGCACGTTCCCTTCGGGACAGCTCTCGATCTATTTCGACGGCGAGAGCGAGCCGCGCATCCGCTGCGCCACTGAGCACCTGGCAGACCACGTGCCGGCGGTTGCGCACGAAACGGCGCCTGCCCTATTCTGCCTGCCGTTTGCCAAGAGCTTAAAGGTCGTGGTCAACGATTCGCTCGAGGCGAACTACCGGCTCGAGCACGTGACTTTTCCCGCGGGCGTACCCTGCGAGAGCTTTAGCGAGCGGCGTCCCGGCGTGCCGCGCGGCATGCTGGCGGCAATCACCTATCGTCATCAGGGCACCAGCGGCGGCAAGCTCCGCGAAGCCGAAATTCACTCGCGAGTTGCGTCCCAGCCCCGCACAATCGAGCCGGGTACGACCGTTGAGCTGGCGAAATTGGACGGCGCGGGCCTGGTCAACTGGCTGCGGCTCACTGCCGACGAAGCCGTGCTCAAGAGCGACGACCTGTGGCTGGAGGTCACCGTCGACGGCGAGTCGTTGCCGTCGATCGCTGCCCCTGCCCGCTTTATCTATCCCGGTTTTGCCCGCCCGGCGGCGCGCGACTTTAGCAGCCTGGTGCTGACGCGCAAGGACGGCGTGGCTAGCTTGCTGTCGATGCCGTTCGGCGCCGGCCTGACCGTCGCGGCACGCAATCGCGGCGACAAGCCGATCGAAAACGTCGCCGTGTCGATGTCGGTTGAGCAAGCCACGGACAAGAATCGGGCCGACCTTGCCGGGCGGATGCGTCTCTGCGGCATCTATCAACCGGCCGGCTCCGCCGGCACTGAGCTGGTGCGCCAGGCCGGCAGCGGGCGCTGGGTCGGGTTTGTCTATCAGCAGGCCGACGAAACGGAAACCGGCATTGCTGCGCTTGAGGTCGACGGCACAGCCCGCGACGGCTGGGCGATGCGCGAGCTGGACGCCTTCTTCGGTCGCCCGGGCGAGGGCGAGAACTTCTTCACGGCCCTGGCCGGTCGCCAAGGCGAACTGTCCTGGCGCTACCTGCTGTTGGCGCCGGTCACCTTTGAGCAGTCGCTGGTCGTGAAAGCAAACGACGGCGACAAGGTCGGCGGGCGCCTGGCGCTGTTCTATCTGAAGAAGTAGCGCGCAACTACGCCGGCTGCTGCTGCGTGATGCAGTGGAACGCACCCAAGCCCCAGACCAGGTCGACCGCGTCGAGGGCGCGGATCTGCCGGTCGGGAAACAATCGCCCCAAGGTCTCCAGCGCCACGCGGTCGGCCGGGTCATTGAACACCGGCACGATCACCACGCCGTTGGCGATGTAGAAGTTCATGTAGCAGGCCGGCAGCCGCTGGCCGTCGTAGTGCATGGCCCGCGGCATCGGGATGGGAATCACCTCCAGCGGTCGGCCCGCGGCGTCGGTCATCGTGCGCAGCCGGCGGACGTTGTCTTGCAACGGTTCGTAGTTGGCGTCCTGGGGATTTTCTTCGAGCGCCGCCACGACCGTGGTCGGACCGACGAAGCGGGCCAGCTCGTCGATGTGTCCGTCGGTGTCGTCCCCCTCAATCCCGCCGGCGATCCAGAGCACTTTCTTGGCGCAGCAATAGTCGGCCAGGTAGCGCTCGACCTCGGCCCGCGAGAGTTGCGGGTTGCGATTTGGGTTGAGCAGGCAGGGTTCGGTGGTCAGGACCGTGCCTTGACCGTTGCCGTCAACGGCGCCCCCTTCCAGGATGATGCCGGGCGTGAATCGCCGCCGGCCGGTCAGCCGCGCCATGTGCTCGGGCACGGCATTGTCCAGGTCGAAGGGTGGATACTTGCCGCCCCAGGCGTTGTATTCCCAATCCACGAGCGCCGGCTCCAAGCCTGCGGCGCCGGAGAGAAACATCGCGCCGTGGTCGCGGGCCCAGACGTCGTCGGTCGGAATGTCATGCACGGTTACGCGCGGCAGGTCGCCCACCATCGCGCGGGCCTGTTCCAACACCTCGCCCCCGGCCAGCACGTGCACCGGTTCAAATTCTGAGAGCGTGCGCACCAGGGTTTGCCAGACGGCCGGGATTGGCTCGAACTTGCCGGGCCAGGTCGCCTCTTTGCGCGGCCACGACAGCCAGGTGGCGGCGTGCGGCTCCCACTCGGCGGGCCAGCGGTAGCCGAGCGAGGCGGGCGTGGCGGCAGATGACTTGGCGGTGGACGACGACTTAGCGGTGGGCATGGTCAGCGTGAGACCCCGAGGTGCGGCGCGGGTCAGTCGAGATAGCGTTTGGTCAGGTCGCCGTAGGCGTCAATTCGCCGGTCACGCAGAAATGGCCAATGCGTGCGCACAAAGTCGATCTTGTCGAGGTCGCACTCCACCAGCAGCGTCTCTTCCTTGTCGTGCGCCGCGCGGGCCAGCAGGTTGCCATTGGGATCCGCCAGGAACGACGCGCCCCAAAATTCCAGGCTGCCTTCGCTGCCGGTGCGATTTGCCGCGCCGACGAACACGCCGTTGGCAATCGCGTGGCTGCGCATCATGGTCTCCCAGGCCGAGTGCTGGCTGGCGCCATACTCTGATTTTTCGTCGGGCAGCCAACCGATGGCGGTCGGGTAAAACAAAATCTGCGCCCCGGCCAAGGCGGTCAACCGCGCGGCCTCGGGGTACCACTGATCCCAGCAGACGCAGACGCCAATGCGGCCAAATCGCGTGTCAAAGGCCTGAAAACCCAGGTCGCCGGGCGTGAAGTAGAATTTTTCGTAGTACAGCGGGTCGTCGGGGATGTGCATCTTGCGATACATGCCGACGGTCGACCCGTCGGCGTCGAACACCACTGCGGTGTTGTGGTACAGGCCCGGCGCTCGGCGCTCAAAGAGCGAGCCCACCACGACCACGCCGTGCTCGCGTGCGGCGGCCGAGAGTCGCTCGCTGGTCGGTCCGGGGATCGGCTCGGCCTGGTCAAAGCGGGTATGGTCTTCGCTCTGGCAGGGATATTGCCCGGCGAACAGTTCTTGCAGGCAGACGATGTTGGCGCCGGCGGCGGCCGCTTCGCCGATCCGCTTAATCGCCTTCTCGACGTTTCGCTCTTTGGCCGTCTGGCCGGTCATCTGCACCAGCGCCACCACGACCTTGCCGGGGGCTGACGGTTTGCTGGAAGCGGAGCGCGGGCTGGGTTGGTTTGTGCTGGTCATCGTGTGCATGGTACCTTATCGAACATGGCGCGCAAACCGGTTCGCGGTCTCTTTATTACTGGCACCGATACCGAAATTGGCAAGACCTACGTCGCTGCGCTTATAGCGCGGAACCTGGTCGCCGCTGGGCATCGTGTCGGGGTCTACAAACCGGCGGCCAGCGGCTGCACGCGCGCCGCAGGCAGTGCACTGGTGTCCGACGACGCGCTGGCCTTGTGGCAAGCTGCGGGAGAGCCGGGCTCACTGGCCGAAGTTTGCCCACAGATCTTTGCCGCGGCCAAGGCGCCGCACCTGGCCGCGCGCGACGAAGGCCGGCAGCTCGACTCGACACTCTTACGCCGCGGCCTGGACGTCTGGCTCGAGCGGAGCGACGTCGTGATCGTCGAGGGCGCGGGCGGACTGATGTCGCCCCTGGGCGATGACGAGTTCGTCGCCGACCTGGCCTATGACCTGGGCTACCCGTTGGTCGTCGTGGCCGACAACCAATTGGGCGCGATCAACCACGTCTTGCAAACCCTGATCACAGCCGCCACGTTTCGCGATGGGTTGCCCGTTGCCGGCGTGGTGCTCAACCGCACGCACAGCGGTGGCGATCCGCAATTGCGAGCAGAGAACGCCCACGAGATCCGTCGTCGTTCGGTTCCGCCGCTCTTGGCCGAAGTTGCTTATCAAGGCGCCAAGTTCGAGCCCGCGGTCGATTGGTTTCTCCTGGCCGCTGCGCCAGAAGACCGCGGCGACGCGACCGCGGAGTCCGAATCATGAGCGGCGCTGCGCCGGACGCCCCGGGTCAGCAGCCGGCGACCTATCGCTTGCTGCCGATCCCGTCGCGCCATCGCGAGGCCAGCCGGCAGATGATCTTGCGCGTGGCTGAGGAGGTGTCGCCGGGGCGAGCCATTGTGTTGGGCGCCGGGCCCTGCGATGAGATTCCGGTGGTCGAGCTGGCCGCGCGGTTCTCGGAGCTGGTGCTCAATGACATCGACCTGCGGACGGTGTCGACGGCGCTGGACACTTTGGCGATTGACCACGATGCCCGCGGCAGGATTCATCTCGACGGCTCAGACCTGACCGGCGCGACTGAGCCGACCTTGGCGCGGGTCGATGCGGCGCTGTCGACGGCCGCCGAAGTGCAGCAGGCCCTCGACGCGATGGCGGCCGCGCTGGCTGGTCAACCGGCGGTCGGGCTGACGCTCGCGGGACCATTTGACAGCGGATCATGCGATCTGGTCGTGGCCTCGTGCCTGCTCAGCCAGCTGTACTTTCACCTGGTGCACGGCGCGGCCGCCCGATTCGAGGCCTGCTATCCGGGGCAGGGTGAGTTGCTGCGCAAGAGCGAAGCCTGGACCCGCTCGCTCGACGAACTGGCGCGACGGATCGAAGGGCGTTTTGTCGAGGACCTTGCGCAACTGGTCGCACCCGGTGGCCGCGTGTACCTGTCTGAGTCGGTGCAGATGTGCTATGTCACACGCGTTGCCGACGGCGGGTGGACCAGTCCGGGCACGTACCGGATGCTGCAAACTAAGGATCTCGCAGACTACGTGCGCGGCAAGTTCACCGTGGTCGAGCGCAACCGCTGGGAGTGGGTGGTCAACGCGCCGGCGAAAACGGGCGACGTGGGACGACTGTTCGACGTGCAGTCGCTGGTGCTGGCGCGGCAGTAGCTCGCAATCAACAGCCTATAGCCGGGGTCTGTGACCCCGGAGTGTTGCGGCAAGTCCCCGGCCTCACAGAGGCCGGCTACGGAGGACATCGACCTACACCACCGTCTCGGCCAGGGCCGCGGTGGGTTGTTCGTGGCGGGCATCGGCCTGCGCGGTGTCGAGCGCCAGGTGGATGGCCACGCTGAAGCGACCTTCGGCGTCGCCCTGCACGTACCAGTGAGGCAGCACGGCGACCGACTGGTGCACCAACTCAAAGCCCCCTTCCGATTGGCTGACCGTCTCGATCGGATAGGTCCACAGGCCGGTGGGGCGCGAGAAGCTGAGGTTCACGTCCAGGCCCAGCCACTCGTCGACCAGGCCCAGCTCTTCACCGTCGGCGATGTCCAACCACGCGCTGAGCTGGCCGAGCCGCTGCCGATCGTGACCGTAAAAGTAGCGGTCGTCAGCGCCGCCGGGCATGCCGGCAAAGTTGAACTCGGGGGCAAACAGGAACTGGCGATCCTGCGGCAGGCCTTCGATCAGGTAGGCGATCTCCAGAATCGTGCTACCGGCTTCCAGCGTCAGGCTCTTGGTGATTCGCAGCGGCAGGCCCGCCACGTGGCCCGCGGCGGTCAACTGGGCCTGCATGCGGCGCGGGTTGCGGCGGAGCTTGGCCTCATAAGGTCGGTTGAGGAAGTCGCCCTGCTCCTGGGCTTCTCCGCGGGCGATAGCGTCCAAGGTCGTCGCCGGGTCATAAAAGTGGTCGAGCAGGCTCTTGCGCGGGTGGCTGTCGTATTGCAGGCGGCCGTCGAGACCTTCTTGCTTAAAGATCACCCGGTCGCTCACACCGGCCACGTCATTGCGGCCGTCGCCGCCGCGGACCTTGGCATGGTAGGCCTCGGGGCGGCGGGCCATCGTGGCCAGCAGGTTGTGGGCAATCGAGCGGACGTCCAGCTCCAAGATCTGGCCGCCCCGGCTGGGGGCCAGCAGAGCCGACATCCGATCGTTGGCCAGCTGCACTTCCTGGCGACCGTCGAAGTTGTAGTCCTCGGCGATCAGCTCGACCCAATGGGCCGGCCGATTCAGGGCCCGGTCGATCAGGGCGTCGGCGGTGATCAGCTCACGATAGATGGCGTTGCGCAGATGCGGCAGGTAGACCCCGCCAAACGCGCCGTGCCAGTAGGCACAGTTGCACTGGCCGCGATAGAGGGCCGTGCGGGCCTGGTCCATCAGCGGACCGCGGGCGCCGGCGTCGAGCGCGGCCTGCAAGCGGCGGCTGGTCATCATCATCCGCGTGTACATCTCGTCGGCTTCGGGATATTTCACGCGGAAGTTGCGCCAGAAGCCGCCCCGCACGAAGCGGGCAATCCGCGGCCAGCGCTCGTCTCCCTCCAGGTCGCGGCGGGCCGAGACATATTGCTGCAACTGCTCGGTCGGCAGCACCCACTCGGTCATCTCGCGGTAGCTGCCCTCGGGCAGATAGACCTTGCCGACCGGCGGCGTGGTCTCCAGCACCTCCGAGGGCGTGACCACCTTGATCCAGCTCTGATGTTCGGTCAGCAGGTCGAAGAAGCGGACCAACCAGCCTTCGTCGTAGACGCTCTTTTTGGTCTCGGGCCAGGCGCCAAACTTTTCGCCGTCGTCGCCAAACACGGCCACCGCGCCCGGCCGGCTTTGGGCCAACTGGCCCAGATAGTCGATCGTGTCCTGCGGCGGGCGGAAGGGAATCATGTAACGCAGCGGCTCGCTGTCGGGGAACACGGCCAGCGTGTTGCCGTTGTCCTCGGTCAGGTAGTAGCCGTGCAACTTGTCTTCCGAGAGACCCGCGTTCTTAAAGTGGAAGTCGTCCAGCATCGTGTACTGGACGCCGGCGGCGACCAGGTCGCTGGTCATGCTCTGTTCCCAGACCCGCTCGGGCATCCACATGCCGCGGACCTTGGCGTTTAGACGGCGCTCGAGGTAGCGATTAAAGCTGGTGATCTGACCGACCCGGTCGCGGGGCGGGATCATCGAGAGGATGGCCTCGTAAAACGCGCCACCGATAATCTCGATACGACCGGCCGCAGTCAGCCGCGCGACGCGATCCAAATAGTCGCCGTGGTGCGCGTCGAGCCATTCGACCAGCGGACCGCTGGTGTGCAGCCCGATCTTCAAGTGCTCGTAGCGCTCAAAGACGTCCAGGAACGGCAGATAAGCGTCCTGGTAGGCCTGCTCGAAGACGTGGTCAAAGTTGCCGACCGGCTGGTGGTCGTGCAACACGAGGATCAATCGGATGCTGTTGGACATGGTGGGCGGATGGTGGCGGAGGCGGCTTGTGTTGTCGGGAAAGGCACCACGGAACTAATCGGCAAACCGACCGCCATTTATCCAGTCGACCCAGTTTAATTCGGTTGATCTGGTTTCTATTCGGCTACCCTGAACTCTTTAATCGACCCTTGGCGTCACGGTCGAATCGACCCTTGGCGTCGCGGTCGAGGTTGTCGTATCCGTTGGAGTCTCCTGCGGTTCGGGCGCGGGGGGCTCAAGTTCGCGCATGAAAGTGGCGGCTTCCTCGGGCGGCACGGGGTTGATGTAAAAGCCCGTCCCCCACTCGAAGCCCGCCATCTTCGTGACGCGCGGAATAATCTCTATATGCCAGTGATAGTGGTCCAATGCCGGAGTGTCAAATGGCGCGGTATGAATGACGTAATTGTATGCCGGCCGGTCCAGGGCGGTCTCGATTTTAGCCAGCACCCGCCGCATCACTCGGGCCAATTCCTCGGCCTCGCCGCGCGATAGCGACTCGTAATGGCTGGCGTGTGAAGTCGGCACGATCCAGGTCTCGAAGGGAAAGCGGGCCGCAAACGGACAGAAGGCCACGAAGCCGGGCGAATCAAAAACGATCCGCCCCTCGCCGGCCAGTTCCTGCTCGATCATGTCGCAAAACACGCACCGCCCGCGATAGCGGTAAAACGCTTGCGACCCCTCGATCTCCTCGGACACGTTGATGGGCACGATTGGTGTCACGATCAACTGGCTGTGGGTGTGCTCCAGCGAGGCCCCGGCCGCGGCGCCTACGTTTTTGAACACCAGGCCGTAGACCAGTCGCCGGTCTTTTTGCAAATCCAGCATCCGCTCGCGGTAGATCCACAGCACCTCGGCCAGGGCGTCGTCCGAGAGCTCGCTGGTGCTTTGCAAGTGGCGTGGCGACTCGATGATCACCTCGTGCGCGCCGACGCCCCCCATCAGGTCGTACATGCCCTCGCCGCGCTTGCTCAACTCACCCTCGATCTCCAGGGCCGGAAACTTGTTGGGCACCACCCGCACGCGCCAGCCGGGGCGGTCGTGATGGGTGCCGCTGGTACGATAGGCCGCGATCTCGCGCGGGGTGTGCGACTCGTGACCTTCGCAGAACGGACAGAAGCCGCTCGGCGGTCGGCGCAGCTCGCCGTCCAGGAATTCGTGCGGCCGCTTGGCGCGATTCTTGGCGATGATCACCCACCGACCGACAATCGGATCTTTACGCAGTTCGGGCATAGTACGCTCAGAGACTTTCTTTCAAGCCTGCCACATCATCAGTTCGTAATCGGGCGAAGGCACGGCCAGGTCGATCGCGCCTTCGTGCGGAATCCGTTCGATCGGTTGTTCGTCGTGCACCAGCTCCGCAAAAAAATCGACCGCCTGGCCCGCGTTCACACCCAGGCTCAACCATGGCACCGCCACTTCCAGCACCAGGTCGGATGCCGCTTCCGCCTTGCCGCCGCTGACCGGCACGTTGTTGTGAAACAACTGCGCGGTCGGCGTGCGCGTCGCGGGCGCGGTGATGAGCAATTCAAATCCGGCCGGCCTGACGAAGGTGATTCGCACCTGGTCGACGTCGGCCAGCCGGGCATGCACTCCGCCCGGCGTGTCAAACCGAAGCAGCAGCCGCTCAGCGTCAAAGCCGAAATACAGCCGCTCGATGCGGTGTGGCTCGGCCATGGTCATGGTGCCCCGCGCTGCCGAGGCCACGAACAATCCCGCGCTGAGCCACTCGAAGTAGGTTACGCGGCCGTCGACCTTGACATCCAACAGCCCGCTGGGAGCCAGAAACAGTCGCTTTTGCCGATCGTGGGCGCCGATCGGGCGCATTAGCGCTTGCGGCGGCTCCTCGCCCAACAGCGTGTAGATGTTCTGCAAGTGCTTGCGAAACAACTGGTCGAACAGCCAATCCTGGCTGCTGGAATGATGATCGTCGAACCACCAGAACCAGTCGCTCCCCTCGGCGATGTACAGCTCTTGCCAGGCCTGAGAGAGCACCGCGGGCGTAAGCTTCGCGGCCTTGGCGTGGCGAACCAGCACGGCGCGGGCTTCGGCCAGCATATCCCAAGCGCGATTGCAGGCCGGGTGCCCGATCCAGATCGCAAAGTTGTGGCTGATCCAACTGCCGGCGAACAAGTGCGAGACGGTCTTATCTGGCGGATGCGCGGCCAGATAGTCCGAGACTCGCACCGGCTTGACCTGCGGATGATCGGCCAGGCGACGATACAGTCCACGCAAGAAATCAACTCCGCCATTGGCGTAGTATTCCCAGCAGTTCTCGCCGTCGAGAATGATGCTCACCAGCGCCGGCTGATCGCTGCGCGCGGCGACGGCCCGTTGGATCGACTCCAATTTGCCCAGCAGGTCGTCTACGGCCTGCTCGGCTCCGTAGCGCTGGTAGTGAAATCCGATCTGGTCGCTCAGCGCGTGATCGCGAAAGACCATCGACAGCGACTTGCCCTGCTCTTCCAACCGCCAGGGGCGATAGAGCATCTCTGGGTTGTTGACAAATCCTTGCGAGTCGCGCGAGATCCAGCCCTCGGTTGACCGCATCAGAATCTCTTCGTCGCTGGCGATCCACTGGATGCCGGCCGCCGCGATCAGCGGAATGACCGCCTGCGCGACCGAACCTTCCGACGGCCACATGCCCGTGGGCGCTTTACCGAAGGTCTGCTTGTGAAACTTCACGGCGCGGGCGATCTGCGCCGCGGCGTCCTCGGCGTAGCCCTCCAGGTTGCGCGGCAGGTCGACCTGCGGCATTGCCTGGCGGGCCAGCTTCTTGTCGACCAACAGCGGCAAGATCGGATGATAAAACGGCGTGGTCGTCAGCTCCAATTGCCCGCGCTTCACCAGCTCGCGATGCAGCGGGATCACCTCGGCCAGGATTGCCTGCTGCTTGTCGAGCAGCCACTGCTTCTCGCTCTCGGTCCAACTTTGCCCTTGGGCGCGAAACTCCGCCAGGTCGGGGTGCACCTCAAAGGCGATCTCATGGAACCAGGTCAGGTTGTTCCAGACTTGCAGGTCCAGCACGTCGCGAGTAGTGAAGCGGCGCGACGCCCGGGCCGCGGTGTCCACGCTCAGCCCGCGCTGCTGGTAGAGCTCCCAGTAGCGCGGATAGGGGCGAATCATCTGGTCGGGATTGACCATGAAGAAGTTGTCGAGCAGGAAGTGCCTGTCCAGCTCGGTGAGGCTGTCGGCCGGCAGCCGTGAGATGCGCAGGTGCTCGTCTTGCGCGCGGCCCTCGGCGTAGCCCTGGATCTGCACGACCAGGCTGGGCACGAGATTGATCGTGGCCCGCATCTCGGGCACCTCCTTGAGGTGCATGGCCATGCCCCAGTAGTCCTTGGTGCCGTGCAGCCGCACCCAGGGCATGGCGTTCATGCCCGCGACGTCGTCGGGATAGTACGGCTGGTGCTGGTGCCAGACGAAAGCGACCGAGATTGGATGCATGGCAGGCGGTGGCCGGGCGTCTTGCGTGCTCCCGGCGGTTAAAGAAATTGTGATTCGCGCGACCGCCCGGCGCGCAGGACCCGTTGACTCAGTTAGCAGGTTGATCTGGGGGCAATGATTCCGTCGTTAAGTGATCGGTCGGTGGTCTTAGATCTTGCCGGTTACCAGTCCGCTTTGCACCTGGCTAACCGTCTGGCGATAAAGGTCGACATACTTCCTGGCGCTGGTCGACCAGGACCAATCCTGGGTCATGCCGGAGTGTACCAGCCGTTTCCAGACGTCCTTCTGCCGCCAGGTGTTGCAGGCCCGCTCGAGCGCTTCGGTGAGCGCCAACGGACTGTACTCGCGGAAGACAAAGCCAGTGGCTGTGCCGTCGGCCAGCGCGGCCTCGCTGACATCGGTGACCGTGTCGACCAGACCGCCGGTGGCGCGGACCACGGGCACGGTGCCGTACTTGAGGCTGTAAAGCTGATTCAGACCGCACGGCTCATAGCGGCTGGGCATCACAAAGATGTCAGCGCCGGCTTCGATGCGGTGGGCCAGCGGGTTGGAAAACTCAAGACGCGTGGCTACCTTGTGCGGAAATCGTTCGGCGAGCATCGCGAACTGCTCCTGATGCTTCGCCTCGCCGGTGCCCAGCACGACCCATTGCACGTCGCGCGTCTGCACCCAATCGCGAGCCGTGGCCACCAGCAAATCGATACCCTTCTGGTCGGTCAAGCGGCCGATGAACGCCACCAGCGGCACATCAGACGAGACCGGCAGGCCCAGCTCGGTTTGCAAAGCGGCTTTGCAGGCCGCTTTGCCGGTTAGGAACGAATCGGCGTCATAATTGGCCGGCAGACTCGTGTCCGCGGCCGGATTCCACTCGCGATAGTCCACCCCGTTCACAATGCCTGACAGCACGCCGCGGCGCTGCTGCAAGACCCCTTCCAGGCCGCAGCCCAAGGGGGCGTTCTGGATCTCTTCGGCATAGCGTGGACTGACGGTGTTCAGCCGATCGGCAAAGATCAACCCGGTCTTCAGCAGGTTGAGGTTGCCAAAGTACTCCATCTGTTGCCAGTTGAAGTATTTCCAGTCCAGCCCGGTCAGCAGCATGTCCCAATGCCAGAACATGCCCTGGTAGGCCATGTTGTGGATCGTGAACAGCGAACCGAGATGTTCGTAATGCGGGACGCCGCGATATTCGATCTTGAGTAGCGCGGGCACGAGTCCGGTCTGCCAATCGTTGGCGTGCAGGACGTCGACGTGCAGATCCAACAGCCTTACGCTTTCGAGCACGGCCCGCGAGAAGAACACGAAGCGTTCGCAATTGTCGCGATAGTCCTCGCCGTTTTCCTGGTACAGGCCGGCGCGGTCGTAGTAGTCGTCCTGCTCGACCAGGTAGACGTCCACCGAGCTGTTAGGCAATCGGCTCTTGGAGAAACTGCCGCGCACGCTCTTATTGCCGATCGGAATCTCGAACGAAACGCCGGTGGGCTCGATCGGCAGACCCGCGGCGCGGACCTGACGGTAGGCGGGCAGGATCAGCGTGGTCTCGTGGCCCAACCGGGCCAGTTCCACCGGCAGCGCGCCGCAAACGTCGGCCAGACCGCCCGTCTTGGCAAACGGGACCGCTTCGCTGGTGGCCATCAAGATCTTCACGTCTGCGCTCCCCCCGGCGGGCGCTGTTGGCGCCTCGCGCGAATCGATTCACTCAACATAACCCGCATGAACCGATTGGCTGCCCAATTGTACGCGCGGCAGCAAGCGTGGCCGCGACGAGTCACCTTTCAGGCTACCAAAATGGCTCGGAAATTGAAAACGCAAAAGGACTTGCGCCTCAGGTCGGTAAACTCGCGGCAGATTGCCCGGGTTTCCCTATCGTTAAAGATCGGTGTCGAGAGGACGGCCGAATGAATGAAACTCCGGGGGCCGGAGTAACCGGAAGCAACGGCGGCCGCGCCGGCCTGCGATTCCGCTCATCATGACCGTTCATTCGGTGTCGCGCGCAAGTTCGGCCAGATTGGCGCCCAGGAACCCAACGCGAATGCCGTTTTGACGCAGGATGCTGGTCGCTTTGCTGTTGATGATCAACAGCGTAATCAATCCGATGCAGGGGATCAGGGCCAGCAGGCCGCAGACGATTCCCACCGCCGTCGAGTAGACGTTGGTCGCCAGCAAGAACACAAATACGGTGCTGGCCAAGCCAATCAGCAGCAGCCCCAGGTTGAGCAACAGGGCGATCGGCGGGGTGACCGACGGCGCGATCAAAACCGAGGCAACGCCCCCCAGGATCTGGACCAGCAGGCACAGCAACACCGCTCGCTGGTAGCGAGCGACGTTGTACAGCTCGCGCATGCTGCCGGTGCGAACGCCAACGGCGCGGGCATCGGTTCTCGGAGTGACCCGGTTCGAACGCCATCATCCAATTCTCCCTGTGAGAAGCTGATGAAGCTGCGGCAAACCGAGCCGATCGATTTGCCCGTGTTACTTGCCCTTTAGGAAGGCTTCGATGCGATCGAAACCCGCCTGCAGGGTCTCAAGGCCGGTGGCGAACGAGATCCGCGCGTAGCCCTCAGCGCCAAATGCCGAGCCCATCACCGTGGCCACGTTGTGCTGTTCCAATAGGGTCAGGCACCATTGGGTGGAATTGTCCACCCGGGTGCCAGCGTAGGACCGGCCCAGATGCTGCTTGATGTTGACCCAGGCATAAAACGCGCCGGCCATGTCGGTGCACGACAGACCCTGGATCGAGGCGATCCGCTCGCGGACGAACTCGCGCCGCTTGGCAAACTCGACCAGCATGGTTTGCACGCAGTCCTGCGGACCCTCGAGGGCCGCCAGCGCTGCATATTGACTAATGCTCGACGGGTTGGAGGTCTCCTGGCTTTGCAAGTCGGCCATGGCCGTGGCGATCTTGGCCGGCGACAGCGTCCAGCCGATTCGCCAGCCGGTCATGGCATAGGCCTTGCTCGCGCCATTGATGGTGACGGTCCGCTCTTGCAGCCCCGGGCGGACCGTGGCGAAGCTAGCGAAGCGATTTTTTCCATAAATCAGCTTTTCGTAGATTTCGTCCGAAACGACGGTCAGGTCGCGCTCCAACACCACGTCGGCCAGCTCGCCCAACTCGGCCGGAGTGTACATCGTGCCGGTGGGGTTGGAGGGCGAGCACAACAGCAGCGTCGTGGTCTTGGCCGTGATCGCCGCGCGCAGTTGCGCCGGGGTCAGCTTGAACTGGTTGGCCTCGTCCGTGGCGACGATCACGGGCACCGCGCCGGTGAGCTTTACCAGCTCGGCATAGCTGACCCAGTAAGGCGCCGGAATGATCACTTCATCACCCGGGTTGCACAGCGCCGTGAAGACGTTGTGAAGCGAGTGTTTGGCGCCGTTCGAGACCACCACTTGGGCCGGTGAGTACTTCAGCCCGTGGGTCGCTTCATAGCTCTTGGCCACGGCCGTGCGCAGCTCAGGAATGCCGCTGGCGGCCGTATAATGCGTGTGTCCGGCCTTCATGGCGGCCACCGCCGCCTGGCAGATATGTTCCGGCGTGGTGAAGTCCGGTTCGCCGACGCTGAAGTCATAAACCTTCTTGCCCGCGGCCTTCAATTCCTTGGCCTTGCCGGCCATGGCCAAGGTGGCCGAGGGTTCTAGCGCGCTGACGATTCGCGAGACGACAGGTGGCATGGGTCTGGTGCTTTCCAGAGGGTGGCGGAAGCTGGGATTTGGAGCCGTGGTGGGCCGCCCTTGCCGCACGGTTCGCTCTCGCTCGTGAGAAGCTTCCTGCTAGAGCGTCCGACAATCATAGTGGCTGCCGGGTTCGCTTCCAAGTAGTGCGGCGGAGCGTCGACGGGCAGCCTCGGCGCGCGTGCTCTGGCGACCCTTTGGCAGTGCGTGTGGAGGGCGCGCGGGGGCGAATATTCTTCGCTTGGAGGGGACTGTTTCGGCGGAACTCGCCTTGACGCGCTTTAGGCAAAGTTGGTTCAATCCGCGCACCTGGGGGGAACAAGTGTTCCGAGTGACCCTGGGAAACACAAGTCGGCGGGCCTGTGGCGTGACGGAAGCGGCCAGGTCCAATGGAGTGTTTTGAGAGAACCAACGACGAATCCCCTCCGGGGATTCACCCCGATACGAGCCGGATTGCTCGTGTCGAATACGGCGGCTTCCCCTGCAAGGGTACCCAAGGGAATGGTCGCGAATCGAACCGGTACCCGCTATTGAGGAGCCACGGATATGGCAGCCAAGAAGACCACGAAGAAGATCACCAAGAAGCCGACCACTCGCTCGACCAAGGCCAAGCCGAAGGCCAAGAGCATGACGAAGAAGGCCACGAAGTAACGCGCCTAAGCGCGTGACTTTTTGCATACCGACGAGAAAGGCCGGCCCGCTCGGATGTCGAGCGGGCCGGCCTATTGTCATGATGGCCGGCGACCGACTTAAGGTCGCCGAGGCGCGCCGAAGCGACGGTTTTCTGGGCCGCGCCGGTTATTCGCCCAAATAGTCCCCTCCCAGGGCGGTCAACAGGCTCTCCTGACATTGACCAAAGCCTTGGGCGTTGCTAGGGTTAGAGTAACTATCAGGCTTGCCATCGCCGGGGACTGTCCCGATTTTGCGCAGTCCGCGGAGCAAAATGGGACCATCCCCTTCTCTGCGGCGGTTGGGAAGCCAAAATAATTGACGGCTGACCCACCGACCGCCGAATGTCTTGGCGGTCAAATGCCCCTACGCTACTGGCATTGGACTAAGTGTTGCATAGTTCCACGCAAGAAACAGATTCCACCGCAGCTTCGACCTCCGGTTTTCGCAGTCTCAATTTGTCCGAGACGATGCTTACGTCTCTGGAACACGCCGGCTATCTGGAGCCGACGCCGATCCAAGCCGGCTTGATCCCCCGCGCACTCGCGGGCGTCGACGTGCTGGGTCAGGCTCGCACCGGCACCGGCAAGACCGCGGCCTTCGTCATTCCGATCATCGAGCGGCTAACCGCCGGTCGCAAAGCCCACGCCCCGCAGGCCCTAATCCTGGTGCCGACGCGCGAGCTGGCCGTGCAGGTTCGCGAAGAGGTGGTCAAGCTGGCCCACGGCCAGAAGATTCACTCGGTCGCCGTCTATGGCGGCAAGCCGATCAAAGGTCAGATCGACAAGCTCTCGCGCGGCATCGACATTGTCATCGGCACTCCCGGCCGCGTGCTGGATCATATGTCGCGCGGCACGCTCAAGCTCGACGACCTGGGATTCGTGGTGCTGGACGAGGCCGACCGCATGCTGGACATCGGTTTCCGGCCCGACATCGAAAAGATCCTGCGCCGCTGCCCGCGCAGCCGGCAGACGTTGCTGCTGAGCGCCACGGTGCCGCCGCCGGTCGAGCGTTTGGCCCGCAGCTACATGAACGACCCCGAGAGCCTGAACTTCTCGCCCACGGACATCTCGGTCGAGACGATCGAGCAGTTCTATTGCACGGTCGAGCACGACCGGAAGTTTGAGTTGCTCGAAGCGTTGATCAAGCGCGAGACCCCCAAGCAGGCGATCGTGTTTTGCCGTACCAAGCGGGGCACCGACAAGGTCGAGCGACGTTTGACCAAGAAGTTTGGCGACGTGGCCTGCATCCATGGCGACCTGGCCCAGAGCGCCCGCGACCGCGTGATGGCCGCCTTCCGCGAGGGCAAGGTCAAGGTGCTGGTGGCCACCGACGTGGTCGGCCGCGGCATCGACGTCAGCAGCATCTCGCACATCTTCAACTACGACATTCCGCAATTCTGCGACGACTACGTGCACCGCGTCGGCCGCACCGGACGGATGGGGCGCGAGGGTGTGGCCTTCACGTTCGTCACGCCCGAAGAGGGCAACGAGCTGACGCGGATCGAGATGCGGATCGACCGGCTGCTGAAGCGGGCCGAAGTGGCCGGCTTTGCCGCCACCCGCGAGCCCGACCGCTCAGCGCCGCCAAGGGATGGCGCTCCCGGCAGTGCGGAAGGCGAAGCCGGCGCCGAGGCCGCTCCGGCCGAAGCGCCCAAGAAGCCCCTGATGGGCCGCGGCGGTCGCCCACCGAAGCGCTTCCGCCGGGCGCTCTAAGTAACACCTCTGCGGTAGCATTTCCGTATTGGCTCTCGCTTGGTGCTGCGCGCTCGCCGTTGACCGTCGCTTGATATACTGAGCGCTGCGGCTCGTCCCCTCCGCTGCGTCGGGAGGTGCGTCATGTGTGCTTCTGCGTGCCTGCTGCTGGGTCTCTGGGCCGTTGGGTCCGTGGGTCGTGCAGAAACCCTCTCGGGCGTGGTCGTCGATTCCGCCGGCATGCCCGTTAGTGGGGCGCGGGTCACTGCCGCGGCGATCTTTCATTCTCCGCCGCTACGCGTCATGACGACTACGGACGAGCGCGGCGCATTCAGCGTGGAGTTGCCGCCGGTCTCCGGTGACACGAAGTTTTTCCTCGTGGCTCGCTGGCAAAACCAGGGCGCCATCGTCGAGGACGCGCTCGACTCCGCCGGCAAGAAGGTCGCGATTGCCGGCCAGAAGTTGCCGACAGTTTCCATTCGTTTGCAACCCGGTGGTCGCCTGCGCGGCCGGCTGCTGCGCGCGGAAGACGATGGGCCAATCGCCGGCGGGCGCGTGTTCTTGGACACCGGCGAAGTTCTTTCCGTGGACGAACATGGCGCGTTCGAGGTCGACGGACTCGCACAGTCGGACCATTCGCTGATCCCGGTGACGAAGGGGCGTGTGCGACCCTATGTGCTCTTTGACACGACGTTGGAGCCCGACGCGCGGTTGGACGTTCGGCTACCTCGCGGCGCCGTCATCAAGGGCCGCGTAACAGACAGCAAGGGAGAGTCAGTTCTCGGCGCATATATCAGCCGTGCGTCCTCGGGCCAATCGTTTACGCTCAGCGGTTGGTGCGAGCCCTGTGCGGCGGATGGCTCGTTTGAATACAGCGGCCTGTCCACCGGGCGGCTGTTTTATGGCCTTCATGCCAACTCGCTTGGATATCAGCCAGTCGATCTTCCCAGCGAGGTCGACGATCCCGCGGTCGTGATCCAGCATGACGTGCAGTTGAAACCGGCGATCGAACGCCCACAGTCCAAGCTGTTGGCGAGCGTCACCTTGGATTCGGACCCATCGTCAACGAAGGTCGCCGATGAACCCGTGGGTACGGCAGGAACGACCGCCGTGCCCAGCCGTGAGATTCGCGGCAAGGTGACCGGACCAGACGACCAGGCAGTCGCGGATGCCGTGGTGCGGCACGGGGCTTATCCCTGGGATCAGTCGGTGAAACCGACCAAGACCAATGCGCAGGGCGAGTACGAGCTCGTCGGATTACCGGGCGCGACCGGCGCGATTCTGATCATTGCTGAAGGCCTGGCGCCAAAGTTTGTTCCCTACGTCGCGGGCGATACGCGGCTCGACGTCAAGTTGACACGCGGCGCGAGCGCTCGCGGAATCGTTCGTTCGACGTCGGGAGCGCCGGTCGAAGGCGTGCAAGTGATCCCGCTTGCTCGCTGCGTAGAGACGGGATTCTGCAATCCGACCTGGTTCCACGAGCGCACGGTGAAAACAAGTGCCGACGGTCGTTTCCAGATCGAGGCCTTGCCCGAGGGACCGTTGCAGTTCGACCTGGTCAAGGCGGCCTTTACCGACCAGCGAAACCAGACGCTATCGCTGGGCGACGCGGAGAACGAAATCGAGATGACCTCCGGCGGCGCCTTGCGCGGCCTGGTGGTCGACGACGCTGGCAACCCGGTTCGGCAGTTCAACATTCGCGTGTTGATCCCCCGCCAGCGGCGCGAATATGAACAGGCTGGAGGTTGCTACGCCGGTTTCGACTGGTACGGCGTCAATTTTACGCGCGACAATGGCGTGTTCGTCCTCAGCGACGTCGGGGCCAAGCACTGGTTGCGGATCATCGTCCGCTCGCCCGGCGTGGGCCGCGCCGTGTTGGATCGAGTGCAGACCCAATCGCTCGACACGCTGGAGCCGGCCGAAAAGCTGACCATCGTGCTCGCGCCATATCGCCCTTTGAACGTCAAGGTGCTCGACGCCGTGTCCAACGAGCCAATTGCCGGAGCCCTCGTCGGCCTGCTGGAAGATCAACCGGAGCTCGGTCAGCGGTTCTCTTGGGGCTACGACGATCTGTACGCCGAGCGGACCAGGTCCGACGCAACCGGCGTCGCGCGGTTTGCGGAGCCCAACTGCCAGGACGGCGCCGTGATGGTGCTGGCGACCGGGTACGCGCGCGAGCACGTGGCCTGGATCGATAACACCGACGAGCTGGTCGTGCGGATGCGGCGCGGTGCGACCGTGCGCGGCGAAGTCCGCCTGGACGGCAAGCTGCTGGCCGGCGGCTACGTGCGGCTGACCACCAGGGGAAACGAGTCGATGACCGACGACTTGGAAGCCGGCGCGGGTCGCTTCGACTTCGATCAGTTGCCCGAGGGTGAGGCAACTTTGGTCGTTACCCCGGGCACCGGCGCGGATCCGGTGATCCGGAAGATCAAGCTGACTGCTGGCGGGACACACAGCGAGCGGATCGACCTGCCGCCGGTCGCGGCCGTACCCGCCAAACCTGGCGGCTAAAAGCGAAGTTCTTGGGCTGGGGTTCGCCGATCGCGACGCGCGAACTAAGATAGGTGATAGCCCAAGCCCAGTGGCTCGACCGATATGACGCACGTCTCCGCCGCCGAATTGCATGTCCCAATTCAATGAGTCATCCCGAGTGAGCATTCTGCCGGGAGTGCAAGGCTCCTGCCGGGCCGGGCGCTGGTTGGGATTTGCAATCTCTCGGCAGTTCGCGGCTCAGCAGGAGCTTCGCCCTCCCGTTTCTTCTGCAGGCCGCTTGCTAGTGGTCATCGTGGGCCTGGTGCTGGCCCTTGCACTCTCGTCGCACGTATTGGCGCAAGCTCCGTCGGCCGGCGCTCGTGACGTTCGCGAGCTTGTTTCCAAACACCTCACGCTGCTGACCGACCTGCCGGCGGGCGACGACGTCGATGCACTGCCGGAGCTGTTCGATCAGGCCTTTCCGCAGTGGTGCGAATACTTCGGCGTCGACCCGGCCAAGCACGCCGACTGGCACGTCCGGGCCTGCCTGATGCGCACGCCAGAGCGGTTTGCCGCGGCGGGTCTGTTGCCGGCGAGCGTGCCCGAGTTTCGCAGCGGCTATGCCTTGGGCGACGCGGTCTGGTGCCGCGACCAGGCGAGCCCCTACTATCGCCGCCATCTGCTACTGCACGAAGGAACGCACGCGTTCATGCACTCGTTGCTGGGCGGGGTCGGTGCGTCGTGGTATGCCGAGGGTATTGCCGAGCTAATGGCTACGCACTCGCTAGTGGACGGCCGGTTGACGCTCAACGTGTTTCCAAAATCGCGCGATGATTTCTCCAAGTGGGGCCGGATCGAAATCGTGGCCACCGAGACCGCGGCCGGCCGCGCGATGAGCCTGCCGCGAGTGATGGCCTACGACCCCAAGGTCGACGGCGAGAACGAGTGGTACGGCTGGTGTTGGGCGCTGGCCGCCATGCTCGACCACGATCCGCGCACGCGCGACCAGTTTCGCCGGGTGCCGAAGCTGGTGGAAAGTCCGCATTTCGACGCTGGCGTGGCGAAGCTGTTTGGCGCTGACTGGTCGCGGTTGGCTGCCGATTGGCAGGTGTTCTCGGCCACGATCGACTATGACTACGACTTCGCGCGGATGCGCGTGGACTTCGCGTCAGGTAAGTCGTTGGCCAAGGACGGTGCGCAGGTTCAGGTGGCGGCCGATCGCGGCTGGCAATCCTCGGGTGTCAAACTGGAGGCGGGCAAGAGCTATCGCGTCCGCGCTCAGGGCCGCTATCAGGTCGCGCGCGAGCCGCGCGTCTGGTGGTGCGAACCGGGGGGCGTGACGATTCGCTACTACCGCGGTCAGCCGCTGGGCATCCTGCTGGGCGTCGTTTACGTGGGCGATGCGCAAGCGAACGCCACGAACGATTGGGCCGCGCCGCAACCGTTGGGACTGGGAGGAGTCATCAAGCCCGATCGCAGCGGCACGCTCTATCTGCGCGTGAACGACGCGCCGGACAGCCTGGCCGACAACGCGGGCCTGATCGACGTCGAGATCACCGGGGAACTCTGACCCCAATTGACGACCCGCGGACCACAGCCGACAATGGCGGTTTGTCCGCATTTCTCCCTCGCCAGCCTAGACGAGTGCCATGAATTTTATCGCCGAAGAAGACCCGGAAGTCTGGTCCGCTGTTGCCCTGGAAATGGAGCGGCAGCACGACGGATTGGAAATGATTGCCAGCGAAAACTACACCAGCCCCGCCGTGATGCAGGCCGTGGGCAGCGTGCTGACGAATAAGTATGCCGAGGGCTACCCCGGCCGGCGCTACTATGGCGGTTGCGAGCACGTCGACACCATCGAAAACCTGGCCCGCGACCGCGCTTGCAAGTTGTTCGGCGCGCAGCACGCCAACGTGCAGCCGCACTCGGGCAGCCAGGCCAACATGGCGGTTTATATGACAGCCGTGCAGCCGGGTGACACCGTGCTGGGCCTGGACCTGGCCCACGGTGGTCACCTCACGCATGGCATGAAGCTGAACATCTCGGGCATCCTCTACAATTTCGTCAGCTACGGTGTGAAGCAGGACACGCACCGGCTGGACTTTGACCAGGTCGCGGCGCTGGCGCGCGAGCACAAGCCGAAGCTGATCGTGGCCGGAGCGAGCGCCTATCCGCGCGAGATCCCGCACGGCCGCTTCGCCGAGATTGCCGGCGAGGTCGGCGCGAAGCTGTTTGTCGACATGGCTCATTATGCGGGCCTGGTCGCGGCCGGACTGCACGACAATCCCGTGCCCGTGGCCGACTATGTCACCACGACCACCCACAAGACGCTCCGCGGTCCGCGCGCCGGACTGGCCATGTGCAAGGCCGAATACAGCAAGGACCTGGACCGTTCGGTTTTTCCGGGCATTCAGGGTGGGCCGCTGATGCACGTCGTGGCCGGCAAGGCCGTCTGCTTCGGCGAGGCCTTGCGACCCGACTTCAAGCGATATGCGCAAGCGATTCTGGACAATGCGAAGACCCTGGCCGAAGCGCTCGTGGCGGGTGGCGTGCGTCTGGTCAGCGGCGGCACCGACAATCACCTGATGCTGCTGGACGTCACCACGCTGGGCCTGGGCGGCAAGCAGGCCGAGGCGGTGCTGGGGGCCTGCGGCATCACGGTCAACAAGAACATGATTCCCTACGACACGCGCAAGCCCATGGACCCCTCGGGCGTTCGCATCGGCACGCCCGCGCTGACCACGCGTGGCATGGGCACCGTCGAGATGAAGCGGATCGCGAACTGGATGTTTACCGCGCTCAAGTCGCCGGACGACGCCACGCTGCATACCCGCATTCGCGGCGAGATCTTCGACCTCTGCCAGCAATTCCCCGTGCCGGCGGCTCGGTTGGCCGAGGTGGACATCGACGGTCCGTAGGTCACGTCGCTGAGTGCCATTCTCCCAGCGGGCGACGGGTCCTATAATCGCACCAGCGACGACCGCTAGACCCTTTCACCTTGCGTGCGGGATGCTGCCATGAGTGGCGCGGGCCAAAAGAGCCGAATCTTAATTGCCGACGACAACGGCCCCAATGTGGAATTGTTGGAAGCCTATCTGAGCGGGCTGGATTGCGAGATCGGCATCGCTGTCGACGGTCGCGACACGCTGGCCAAGGTCGAGTCGTTCAAGCCCGACTTGATCCTCTTGGACGTGATGATGCCCAAGCTCTCGGGCTTTGAGGTCTGCGAGAAGCTCAAAGGCGACCCCGCCACGCGCGGCATCATGATCCTGATGGTCACGGCGCTCAACGAGCTGGGCGACATCGAGCGGGCGGTCGAGGCGGGCACCGACGACTTCCTGAGCAAGCCGGTTAACAAGCTCGAACTGCTCAAGCGGGTCGAGAACATGCTCAAGCTGCACGACGTCACCGACGAAGTAGAGCGGCTGCGGCAGTACATCGCCGAGATGGAAAACGCCTCCGGCCCGCAGCAGTAGTCGGTATCTCTCGAGCGGCGCGCAAGAAAAGCCACGGGTCGCGCGCCCCCAGGCACTCGACCCATGGCTCGACACCTAATTCTAATTCAGCGCCACTTAATTCTGCGGCGCCGCGATAGGCGCGGCGGGCGCTGGGAGCGCCGCCGGCTGTCCGCTGGGAGCGTTGCCCTGGGGTTGCTCAGGCGGCGCCGGGTGCGCTCTGGCCGGAATGCTCGCCTGGCTGGCGAACATGTCGCGGAGTTTCTGCGAGCCCACATCCTGCGGCTGGATATCCAGCGCCTTGTCGAGCTCGCGGACCGCCTGCTTTGGATAACCCAGGTAACCGAAGTGGTAACCCAGCAGGAATCTTAGCGCGCCGTCGTCGGGCTTGGCGTCGCGGGCTTTTTCCAACGCCTTGAGCTGCGTCGTGTAGAGTTCGATATTCGGATAGATCTCCGAATAGTGCTTCACGACGTTGCCCCACTCGCTGTCGGGCAGCATCTGCATGGCCATCTGCACCGTGTTGGCCGCGGGGCCGAATTGCCCCTGGGCGAACAGCGCTTGGGCCATTAGCAACACGACGCCGCCATTGTTGGGATTGTCGACCATCGAGTGCTGCCAGTCCTTCAGCGCCTGCTGGTAGTTGCCTGCCTCAAAGGCTTGCTCGCCGCGCGAGACAAAATCGGACGAATCCGCCAGTTGCTCGGCGCTCGGTGTGGCAGGCGCAGCGGCATAGCTGTTGTTGTCGACGCTGTTGTTGTCGACATCGGTGTAGGCATAGTTACTGCCGTAGCCGCTACCATACCCACCGTATCCGCCGTAGCCACCATAGCCGTAGTTGCCGTAGCCGCCCCAGCCGCCATAGCCGAGACCCCACAACAATGGCAATCCCCAGCCGAATCCGCCGAGTCCATAACCAAAGCCGTAGCCGGGATAACCCCAGCCGTAGCCGCCGCGGCCATAACCCAGACCGCCGTAGCCGCGGCCGAAGCCGCCATTGTTGAAGCCATTGCTGAAACCATTGTTGAAACTATTGCGGTTGAAGTTACCGCCGCGGTTGAAGTTATTGGAGCTGTTGCCATTCATCCGATTCGCGAAGTTCGCATTGCCCGAATTGGCGAAATTGCGCGAGGTGAAGTTCGCGCGGTTGGAGCCACTCCAACCTGTGCGTCCCGAGACCGAGCCGGTACGATTCGTGCCGCCGTAGTTGGAAGTGCGGGACGAACCAAAGTTGCGTGAGGTGAAGTTACCTCGATTGGCATTGGCCCCGCCAACGTTTCCGCCTCGGCCGCCCGGCGTACCAGGCGAAGCCGAAAACGAGCGCGACTGGCCTCCCGAGCGCGATTGGCCACCCGAGCGGGCCTGTCCGCCCGAGAACGACCGACTACCACCGCCACCGCCGCGCGACATGCTCATGCCGCCACCCCCGCGTCCTCCTCCGCCACCGTATCCCCCACCCCCATGGCCACCTCCGCCGCCATGACCTCCACCGCCGCCATGGCCACCACCACCGCCATGACCACCGCCACCGCCACGGGCAAACGTCGGCGTCGCTGGCAGGATCAAGGACACGGCCACTAGCGCCGCGATGCATTTCGTCCAAAAGTTCCTCATCACACACCTCCCCTGGTTCACCAAGACTCGAATCGCTTTAAGGTTCGATTTCGTAGGCAGAGCGCGAGCGCCAACAGGCGCCAGCCTCGCATGGCAGTTCGGCCTGGAACTGCGAAAGCTTGAAAGTCGCAATTCCCGCGCCAGTGGCTCGGCAATCCTGGCAAGACCGCCGAAAATGCCCACTGAAACAGTTCAAAATACGCCTTCTGACGGGGGCAGGCGGGAGCCGACCGGGGCGAAACGGTTGATGCCGCTATCACCAGCAAGACGCACATCCGACCAGAGGCTGGATTTTTTTTTCGTGCTAGCGAGCTTTGAGCGCGGTCGAAAACGCCGCTCGACGGCACTCTTTGCGAGTCGACGTTTGCCCGAACGAGAATGGCCTTGTCCCTCGCGTGGGGACGGGTTATTAACGTCCTCGCGCGCCGCGGGCGTTTTGCCGCTGCGCTCTGCTTGCTATCACCAAAGCGAAGGACAAGGACGTCCCACCCATGCCGCGCGTGATCGTGGTCGTGCCCTGCTACAACGAGGCGACCCGGCTCAACCTGCGCGCGATCCAGGAATATGGCCGGCGCCCCGACTCCGCCGAGCTGCTGTTTGTCAACGACGGCAGCCGCGACGAGACCCTGGAGCTATTGGAGCATCTGCACGCTGCCAACCCGCGGCGGTTCAGCTTTCTGCACCTGGCGCGAAACGGCGGCAAGGCCGAGGCCGTGCGGCAGGGCATCTTGCTCGCGCTGCGATCTGGCGCCGACTACGTCGGCTTCTGGGACGCCGATCTCGCGACGCCGCTATCGGACATCGACCCGTTTGCCCGCGTGCTCGACTCGCATCCACAGACCGAGCTGGTCATCGGCACGCGAATGCGACTGCTGGGTCACCGCATCGAGCGGCGTCCGCTGCGCTACTGGCTGGGCCGGCTGTTTGCCAACGTGGCCTCGCTGGCGCTGGGCACGCGCGTGTTTGACACGCAGTGCGGCGCCAAGCTGCTGCGGGCAACGCCTGGAGTGGCCCGCGTGTTTGAGCGGCCGTTTCTGACCCGTTGGATCTTTGATGTAGAGATTCTCGCCCGCTTGCACCACGCCCGCCGGCGGACCAGCTTGCCGCAGATCCGCGAAGTGGTCTACGAATACCCGCTCGACGCCTGGCGTGACGTGGCGGGCTCGACCGTCAAAGGGGGCGACTTCGTCAAGGCGATCGGCGAGCTGGCCCACATCTGGTGGACGTTTTTGCGTCCGGCCGCGCGGGGCCTCGGTCCGGCCGTAGTGCCCATCAACGACATGCCCGGCCGCGACCCCCGCCGCGATCAGCAGCGCGCGGCGTAACTCTCACCGCCTGAGCCGGCCCGCCGCTCCAGCTTGCCGCTCTCCCCTGCCGTCAGCTATGCTGGAATTGGCGTGATTGAGAGGGGCGCCTCCGGATGAAGTGGTCTTGGTCGCTATGTGTTTGTCTGATCGCCGCCACGCTGGCGTTGCCCGCGATTCACTTGCAGGCTGCCGACGAGCGCGATGCCGCGGCCCGCGAACAGCTTGACCGCCAGATCGCCACGCTGATCGGGCAACTTGGCGCCGCCGAGTATCCGGTGCGCGAGCGGGCCCAGCAGCAGTTGGTCGAGCTGGGCTTTGACGCTTTCGACGCGCTGTGCGATGCCGAGACCAGCGACGATCCCGAGATTGCCATGCAGGCCAGCTACCTGGTCCGCATGATCCGCGTCGAATGGACCAACGACGACGACCCGCGGCAGATCCAGTCGATCCTCAAAGACTACGAGATCCAAAGCGACGAGCGGCGGCTGGTGCGGCTGCGTCAACTGGCCGAGTTGCCGGCCGACCAGGGTTTGCCCTGGTTGTGCCGGGCGGTCCGCTTTGAAAAATCGCCCGTGCTTTCCAAGCAGGCTGCCCTGGCGATCATCGGCCAGGATCGACCCACCGACGAGGCCGGCTGGACCCGGCGCGCCGAGCTGATCGGCAAGGCGCTGGAGCACTCGCGCCGCCCGGCGGCCGGCTGGGTGCTGACCTATCTCAAGTCGCACAGCGACCCGACCGGAGCTTTGGCGGCCTGGAGCGAGTTGGTCGACCGCGAGCGCCGCACGCTCGACGAGCATCCCCAAGAAACCACCAGCGCCATCGTCATGGACCTGTTGCGCCGCAAGGTCGACCTGCTGGACGCGGTGGGCCAGTCCGACGCCGTGCCTGACGTGTTGCGGCAGATGGTCGCCTGCGAGCGGGGCGACGCGAACTCGCTGGGCGAATTGGTCGACTGGCTCGGAGAGCGCAAGGCCTGGACCATGATCGACGAGGTCGCCACGCGGTTTGCCGCCAGCTTCGACCTCGACGCCGTGCTGCTGTATACGTTATGCGAAGCGCGGCTGGCCCAGGGCGATCGCCAGCGGGCCGACCAGACCGCCGAGAAGGCGCTTAAGCTCAACGCCGACAACACGCTCGAGCACCTGTTGGTCGCCGAGCGACTGATGGAGCGCGGCCTGACCGAATGGTCAGACCGCGAACTGCGCCACGTGATCGCCGCCAGCCCGGTGGCATCGCCGGCTTCGATCAAAGCCCGCATGATCCTGGCCGAGAGCCTGCACGACCGCCAGCGCGACGAAGAGGCCGGCAGCGCGCTCAAGACGTTGGTCGACGCAGTGGACAGCGACCCCAACGTCATGCAACAGGTTCGCCTGCTGTTGCAGCCCGATCGCAAAGTGGACTACCTGCGGGCCCGGATGAATTTCTACTACTCGTGCTTTGCCGGGCGAGAGCAGGACGCGGCCGCCCAGCGCAAGTACCTGGCCAAGGCGCTTGAGCAGGAGCCGACCGACCTGGATGTGCTGATAGCGACCTACAAGCTGGGTGACGACGATGCCTCGCGGCGGGCCAACCTGCAGAAGCTGATCAAGAACGTGGTCGACCAATGCCGCGCCGAGATCGACGACGCGCCGGACGAGCCGATCAATTACAACGAGCTGGCCTGGCTGGTGTCCAACACCGAAGGCGACCTGGACGAGGCTATCCGCTTTTCGCAGAAGTCGGTCGAGCTGGTGCGGGCCGCGGCCGCCAGCGCCGCCGACTCCAAGCGGGTCGGCCAGCACTTGGACACACTGGCCCACTGCTACTATGCCAAGGGCGATCTGGAGAACGCGGTGCGGAGCCAGACCGAGGCGGTCAAGCTGGACCCGCACACCCAGGCCATCAGCCGCCAGCTCGGCGTCTTTCGCGAAGCCTTGGCAAAGCAGCAAGCCGGCGGCAAGTAGCGCTCGCGCTGCGCGGCGTCGATCCGCTGGCCGCCCTTAGTTACACCCCCCATCACGGAAAGGTTTTCCATGAGCGGCTCACAGGACTACGACCGGCCGTCGATCGAGCGCACTGTTCGTGCCGGTGAGATCGAGTTGCACGTGGCCGAGCGCGGTGCTGGCATGCCGGTGGTCTTTGTCCACGGGTTTCCGCTCGATCACACGATGTGGGAGAACCAGCTTTGCACGCTGGGAGAAAATTGGCGTGTGATCGCGCCCGACCTGCGGGGATTCGGACGCAGCCAGGCCGGCACCGGCGCCGCGTCGATGGAAGCGATGGCCGATGAACTGGCGGCCCTGCTGCCGGCATTGGGCATCGACGAGCCGATCGTGCTGGTCGGGCTGTCGATGGGCGGCTACGTCGCGTTTCAGTTTTGGCGCAAGCACCGGCAGTTGCTCCGCGGCCTGGTGCTGTGCGATACGCGGTCGATTGTCGACTCGGCCGAGGCCGCCGCGGGTCGCCGCAAGCTGGCCGCTCAGACATTGGCCGAAGGGCCGGCGCCGGTGGCGGCGGGCATGCTGCCTAAGCTATTTGGTCCGCACACCCGCGAGCACGACCCGGCCACGATTGAGGCGACCCGGCAGGTGATTTTGAACACGTCACCGCAAGGCATCGCGGCGGCGCTTGAGGGCATGGCCGCGCGGCCTGACGCGACGAGCTACCTGGCCGAGATCGCGCTGCCGACATTGGTCGTCGTCGGCCAGGACGACGCAATCTCATCGGTCGACGAGATGCGCACGCTGGCGCACGGCATCAAGGGTAGCGAGTTCGTGGTCATCCCGCGCTCGGGACACATGACGCCGCTGGAAAATCCGGCCGAGTTCAACGAAGCGCTCGAGCAGTTCCTGACCCGAGTCGAGCGCGGCGGGCCAAAGAGCTGATTTCTCGGTAGCAGAGGGCTCTTCTGTAGCCGCGGTCTATGACCGCGGTGCCTCTTCTGTAGCCGCGGTCTATGACCGCGGTGGCTCGCGCTTCGGGCTGGTGTTGTGCGTCCTGTGGAACGAAGTGCTTGGCGTAGCGCCCCGCGGTCACAGACCCCGGCTACAGGAATACGCGGCGCTACCGAGAATGTGAAGCCGACCTTCGGCTAGCACGCCTTACGGCACTTCGAAGATCGACTGGCTTTTGACGATCGCGTAGTCGTCGGGAAAGGTGTGAAAGGCCTGCACCTTGAGGCTACGATTACGGGCTTCGAGATGGATGTAGCTCAGCGCGCCCAGGGCCATGCGGCCGCTGGAATCGAAGCGATAGAGCATGCCCTGGCGGTCGCCGTCGTTGGATAGCTCGCGTTGGAAGGTCCAAAACACCTCGGGCTCGACCGGCTCGAGCTGATAGTTGACCCGGTAGCGGGCGCCGCCGCGACACTGCACCTGGTCGTTGCCCTCGCCCTTCAAGCGATAGGACACGATCCGCCGCTTGGTGGGCAGCGGATGGTGGGCGCTGGTGGCGACCTCGGTGAGCGTCAGGCCCAGGTAGCGCCAGGTGACAAAGTGGCCGGCGCTGGTGATGCTGACCGTGGCCTTGTAATCTCCCCGCTCGACGGTGCGGGTGCTGTAGATCGCGAACAGCTCGGGATGCAGCGCTCGACCATAGAGTTGAAAAACGAGTTCGGCGACTTTCGGTCTGACGGTCAGCACGGCGAATGGCTCCTCGAAATGTTCCCGTCGGGCGCACACGCGCCATCGCGATCACGGGTGCATTATAAGCACCGCGACAAAGCGCTCAAAGAGACTTTTTCCGGCGTGTTGCGAAACATCAATTCGAGGTCTTGACATTGGCGGAAGCGGCGCTCCGTTTCTCGCCGCGCCGCTGCTAGCACCACGGGGCGTGGTTACCTTAAGCGCGCGATCGCAGATGTTGCGTGGCGATTGTCGCCAAATGGCAGCGAGACCCATGCGGCATATTTTTCGCATGACACGATGCAGAATCCGCACGCAAAGTTACGTCATGCACTTGACGCGGCGCCGACCCGGCCACGTATTAGAAGCTGACGAACACGTCGTACAGCGCGTGCGTGCCGGCGGCGATGCCGAACCCGCGATACACAAACAGCACGGCGAACAGCGCGCCGGCCGTGAGCCGAAAGCCGAAGCTGAAGGCGTCGAATGCGTCGCCGTGCGGACCCACGTAGTGGGCTGCCGAGAACAGTAGACTGGTCAAGGCGATGGCCGCGGTCACGCGCAGTCCGCGCCGCGCGCCCAGTCGCCGCACGCAGCCGCTGACCGGCGGCAGCAGCAGCAGGCGAAACAGCATCTCTTCATAGACGCCCGCGCCCAGGTAGCCCACCAGGCGCCCGATGGCGGGCGCGGCGGCGCCGGCGGCCGCCAACTGCGCGACGCTCGCCGCGCCGGCGGTCGGCCCAATCAGCGTCTGCGCTACTAAACCCTGCAAGCGACCGAGGCCCAACAGCACCAGCCCTAGCACGGCGCACTCGGCGAACATCATGTAGACCGCCGCGGCCGAAACCTGCCAGCGGTCGCGTGTGACGTGATGCCAGGCCAACAGCAGACCCACGGTCAGCGCCGGCAACAGAAAGTATTGCGTGAACCCGCTTAAGTGCAACAACTGCCGCAGCCAGATATCGGCGCCGTTGCGCACCGCTTGCGGACCGAGCACGACCACGCCCGCCTCGTAGGCCACGAGCATCGGCGCCACCAGTGCCAAGCTGGCCAGCGGCCGGCTGGACTGCCGCAGGTACTCGTTCCAAACGCTGGGGGTGCTGCTGGCGCGCGGCGCGTCTTTGCGCTTGGCGTCACCGCGCTGGGTACCGCCGCGCTTGGTTTCGCGCCTGGTATCACAAGTGGCCATCGGCAACTAGCTCGAGAGTCGTTCTCGGTCGCAAAGCAAGGCGGGGTCCGGACTCAGCTGTTATTCGACCTGTTCCGCGGTGAGTCTGAAGCCGTCGCGCGCGGGCCGGGGCAACCGTTGTCGTCGACCTTGGGTGCGACCGCGCCGCGCGTGACGATTGTTCGCGTGGCGCCGCCGGCAAGGGCCCTGGCGGCCTTGGCCTGTGCCGGCTTTAGCCCGCGGCGGCCGGCGGCGAGATCTCGCCCAGGTGATAGAACGCCAGGGCCAGAATAGCGTAGACCGCCAGCAGCATCACCCCTTCCAGCCAATGGGTCTGGCCGTCCTGGGCGACCTGGGCCAGCACGATGATCGAGATCGCCACGGCCACGATCTCCATCGGCGTGAAGTGCAGGTCAAGCGGCCGGTCGTGGCCCATCGCCATGCTGGCAAAGACCAGCACCGGGGCCACAAACAGCGCGATCTGGATGCCGCTGCCCACGGCGATCGTGAACGAGAGGTCCATCTTGTTTTTGAGCGCCACCAGCACGGCGGTGGAGTGCTCGGCGGCATTGCCCACGATGGCCACCACGACCACGCCGACAAACACCGAGCTCATGCCCAGCTCCTGCGCCGCGTGTTCCACTGAGTGCACTAGCAGCTCACCCATCACGGCCACTCCGGCGGTCGCGGCGACCAGCACCCCCACGGCCGTGCGCAGGCGCCATTGCGGCTCTTCGTGCTCGGGCACACCATATTCGTCGGTCGATTCAAACACCGTGCGGTGCGTCACGAACGTGAAGATCAGGCTGGCAATGTAGACGCCCGCCAGGATGAACGCGATCTCCTCGCTCAGGTAGTTGACCGTCTGCTGCTGATGCTCGTCCAGCGGCAGCTGCGCGGCAAAGACGTAGTAGTACAACGTCGGCATAATCAGTCCGGCCGTGGCCAGCGTGAGCAGCGTGGCCCCCATGCTGGCGCTGGTGGCGTTGAACCACTGCTGCTTATAGCGCAAGCCGCCGGCAAAGGCCGACAGGCCCAACACCAACAGCACGTTGCCGATGATCGAGCCGGTGATCGAGGCTTTGACCAGCGGGTACATCCGCGGACCTTCGGCCAGCGCAGCCAGGGCAATGATCAGCTCGGCCGCGTTGCCAAACGTGGCGTTGATCAGCCCGCCGACGCCCGAGCCCCAGCGAGCGGCCATGTTCTCGGTCGCCCGGCCCATCAGCCCGGCCAGCGGCACGATGGCCACGCCCGAGGCTACAAAGACCCAGAGGTCGCCGATGCCATACCACCACAGGGCCAAGGCCACGGGAATGGCGACCAACAGCAGATCGAGCGGTCGGGCATCGAGCTGCTGCCACAGCGAGCGAGAGTTGCGAGCGGTCATTGGTCGGGGAATGCGCGTGGAAGAACGGGTACGTCAAAAGCCCGCGCAGCCTACGAATTCAAACCGACCTTGGCAACCGCAGTCATTATATGTAAACTTGTACAGTATCACTCGCGAATCGGCTTTTCCCGCCTCGGCCTTCGCTAAAGACGTTGCCATGGGATCTCGCGGCAAGCAAACGCGCGTTGTCGGTCGCGCCGCCGGCGTCCAGCCGCCCAATCGCTTTGAACGCGTGCGGGTCGAAGACGATCCCGAACACCTCGACGCTGAGTACTTGCACGCTGCCGAGCCGCCGCCGCTTGAGCGCCGCGTGGCCACCCAGTTTCTGCCCAACCAGTCGCGGCGGCTGATCACCGAGAACGACAGTCCGGACGTCCCCTTTCGCTACAGCATCAACGCCTATCGAGGTTGCGAGCACGGTTGCGTCTATTGTTACGCAAGGCCAGGGCACGAGACCCTGGGCATGAACGCCGGCCTCGATTTTGAGACCCGCATCCTGGTCAAACGCGACGCGCCGGAGCTATTGCGCGCGGAGCTGGCCGAGGAGAGTTGGCGGGGCGACCACCTGGCGCTCTCGGGCGTGACCGATTGCTACCAGCCGGCCGAGCGCGAGTTTCGCCTGACCCGCGGCTGCCTGGAAGTGATGCTGGAAGCGCGGCAGGCCGTGGGCATCATCACCAAAAACGCGCTGGTCACCCGCGATCTGGATCTGTTGGCGCCGTTGGCCGCTCAGAATCTGTCACACGTCTACCTGAGCGTGACGACCCTGGACCCCGAGCTGGCCCGCACCATGGAGCCGCGCACCGCCGCGCCGGCGGCCCGATTGCGGGCGATCCACGAGCTCTCCGACGCCGGCGTGCCGGTGGGTGTGATGGTCGCGCCGATCATTCCCGGGCTGAACGATCAGGAGATCCCCGCGATCCTGGCCGCGGCGCGCGAGGCCGGGGCCCGCACCGCCGGCTACCTGCTGGTGAGGCTGCCCTGGAGCGTGCGGCCGATCTTCGAAGAATGGCTCACGCGAAACTATCCCGACAAGGCCGAACGGGTCACGGCCCTGATCCGCGAGACTCGCGACGGCAAGATGAACAACACCGAGTGGGGCACGCGGATGCGCGGCCAGGGCAACTATGCCGAGGGCATCAACCAGACCGTGCGCGTGTTCAAGAAGAAGCTCGGCTACGAAGCTTCGCTGCCCCCCTTGGACCTCACGAAGTTCACGCCGCCCAAGGTCACCAGCGGGCAGTTGCGGCTGTTTTGATCCGCCCTGGCGTCGTGCATCTCAATATTTAGCGCCCGGCGACGAACTTCTCTGGAGCCGCTATCACACTGCGTCCGCTATCACACTGCATCGGGCGGCTGCCAAGTGCCACGCTAGGCTTGTCCGACACTGCCGTATTGAGGCAAACTATGACAACAACCTCTGCCCGTTGAATTGCAATCTGATTTTTCGCCCCCGGCACCACAAACGCCATGCGTCCCTCGAAGACCTCCGCCGTCAATGTCTCGACCCCCTGGCGATCGCTGGGCGGCTGGCGGCTGCGCGAGGTCTGGTACGCGCCCGGCGTAGCGCAGCCGCGGCATCGGCACGGCGAACCATCGCTGTCGCTGGTGCTCGCCGGCGAATTGGAAGAAACCTCCGGCGCGGGCAGCTACCGCGCGGCCGCCGGGTCGCTGGTGATCAAGCCGGCCGAACATTGGCACGCCAACGCATATGGTCCGCGCGGAGCGCATCTGGTGCAGCTCGAAGTGCCCGCCGAGTTGCAACCGCGCCTGCCGCACGACTACGGCTGGCACGACACGTCGCAGCTGGTCCGCCGCGTGATAGCGCTGGTCCAAGAACGACCCGGCAGTGGCGAGGCGGCCGAGCTGGCCCTCTGGGATGCACTGGCGCAGGTCAGCCTGGGCGATGGCGACGCGCATCGCTGCCCGAGCTGGTGGCCGCGAGCAGTGGAGCTCCTGGTGGTCGATTCCACTCGGTCGATCTCCGCCGCCGAGGTCGCACGTAAGGTCGGCGTGCACCCGGTGCACCTGGCCAGAGTCTGCCGGCGGCAGTTGGGCTGCACGCTGCACGAACATCTTCGCCGCCGCCGCGTGCTGGCAGCCTGGCGCGCCTGCGAGCGGGGCGAAGACTCGCTGGCCGCCATCGCAGCCCGAGTCGGTTTCGCCGATCAGGCGCACATGACCCGGGCATTCGCATCGGTGCTGGGCATCTCTCCGGCAAGATTAACGCGGTTGGTAACTCGCGTATCGTCGAAAGAGTAAACCTCACGCGCATTCCCCTCGCCCACTTGTGGGAGAGGGTGGCTTGCTTTAGCAAGCCGGGTGAGGGGGCGTGCAGCGAGGTTGCCGTTGCGATGTCCGCTGGTCGGCCCACGCGTGCCAGTTACCAGCCCTAAGCGCGCGAGGGAATATTGCCGAGGGATGTCTCATTTCCATGGTTCCCTCGCTCGCGCTTCGGGCTAGTAACGAGCGTCCGCAATAATGTTGCATTCGTTCAAGACGTCTCCTCGTCATCGGCGCAGAATACCACCTTGCAACCCAACACCCGCTTCCGAACGCTCCAGGAGTGCCATCATGCGCGCGATAATTTCTCTGACCTTGCTGCTGGCGGGTCTGGTTCTGCCTGTGTCTGCCGACGAGACCGGCTATGCCACGCCCGGCGATGCGCCGATCGTTCCCTCGGAATGGCAACCACTGCATGACCGCTGGCAGGCTGCGATGCGCGAGCTCAACGCGCCCGGCCTGGCCGTCGTCGCCGTGCGCGGGCGAGAGGTCGTGCTGCTGGATGCGCTGGGCGTCTGCGACCCTGAGAGCAAACAAAATGTGGTGCCGCGGTCGCCGTTTTACCTGGCTTCGGTCACCAAGTCGTTCACGGCCTCGGGCGTTGCGATCCTGGTTGAAGAGGGCAAGGTCAAGCTCGACGAGCCGGTGCGCACCTACCTGCCGCGGTTCACGCTGCACGACCAGGAGCTGGCCGCCAAGCTCACCGTGCGCGACCTGCTCTCGCATCGCTACGGCCTGGACTCTCCTTACATCAGTCGGGCCGAGGCCTACCTGGGCAATATCAATGACGACCGCTACTACTTCCTGCTGGGCTCCGTGCGGCCGCTGGGCAAGTTTTCGTATTCCAATCTGCACTTCACATTGGCCGGCCGCGTGATCGAGGCGGTCAGCGGCAAACGCTGGCAGGATTTTTTGGCCGAGCGCGTGTTTGCGCCCTTGGGCATGCGTGACTCGACCTGCTATGCCAGCCAACTCTTTGCCAATCCCCTGGCCGCGCGGCCGATCGTCGAGCGAGACGGTCGCTGGCTCCTCTCGCCGGTGATCAAGACCGACAGCGTCATGCACGCCGCCGGTGGCATGGGATCGAGCGCCGTCGACCTGGCCAACTGGCTCCGCTTTCAGCTCACGGGCCTCACGCCCGACGGCAAGCAGCTGATTTCCAAGGAGCTGCTGGCCGAGGTCCACACCCGCTGGGCCGATGATCCTGAGCGTGACAGCCTGCCGGGTGTGAAGTCCGAGGGCTACTCGCTCGGTTGGTTCACCGGCCGCTTGAACGATCACCCCGTGCTGTGGCACGGCGGCGGTTACGTGGGCACGACCACCATCGTGGCCTTCCTGCCCGAGGACAACGTCGGCCTGGCGGTGCTGATGAACGAATCGAGCCCGAGCGGAATGCTGACCATGGCCGTGGCTCAGGAGGTCGCTGCCAAGCTCTTGGGCACAACCTCGCCGGACATGCTGCCCGAGGTCCGCGCCGGGGCCGAGCGGTCGCGGCAGCGCATGAAAACTGCGCCCAAGCGCGACTGGAACCCGCCCACGGCCAGCAGCGGCCTGTTGCATCCGCTAGCCAGCTACCTGGGCACGTATGCCAATCGGGCCTGGGGCGAAATGATCGTCAGCGCCGAGGCCGACGCGCTGCACTTCAAGATCGGCACCGCCGACCTCCGCTGCCACGCCCTGGGCGAAGACCGCTACGAGCTGGAGATTCCCCCCGGCGAAGTAACCAAGGGTCGCTTCAAAACCAGCGACGACGGCCAGGTGCAATCGCTCTCCTTCAAGACCCCGCTCGGCGACGCGGAGTTTGAACGGGTGCGGTAGAGGGGGTGGCACGCTGGGCGGACTTTTCGGTGTAAGATATCGGCATGAGCGACGCTCCGCCCCGAATACTGTATCTCAATACGGACTTGGACTTGATCGGTCCGCGTGAACTGGCACCGCTGGTCAGAGAGCTTGAATCGCACGACATATTTCCGCTCGGCGAGCCGCAGCGAGGTTTCGACGGCGATTGGTACATTACCCTCGAAACAAAGACCTGTTGCAGTGAGCCCGCAGAATCGATCGAGGTGTTGCTCAATGCAATCGAAAGTGCTCGCGGAGAGGCGGAGGTGCTATGGCGCGAATGCAAGAAGCGAGAGTTGAACATTGGCTACGACTGTGGCGACGAGCCGTGGGCGTTCAATAACGGACTCTCGAGCGCACTCCTCGCGAGGATGGCAAAAGTTGGGGTCTCCTTGCGAATAACGATCTATCCGCAGAGACCGCCTGCAAACAGCGACCCTGGCGCACAATGACGGCCCCAGGCGAAGCCTTTGGAAGGCGGGCATAACGAAGTGGTTAACATAGGTCGCGCCATGCGTCGCGTTCTCATTGCCATCTGCCTTGCCGTGCCTGGGCTCATCATCGCTCTGGTCGCCAAGCCGCTGCTCCTTGGCGAGGCTGTGATGTTTTCGGGGCTTCTGCTCGCGTTCATCGCCCCGATCGCCTGGCTGACGGCCACCGGTGACTAGTTCCGCTACCGTTCACCCTCGTTCCCTTCCCCCAGCGTTGCCCTACAATAACGGCATCGGCCCAGTTGCATCCGGGTCGCTCCAAACATCGCCATTCCCGCTCCCCGGTCCCCGCATGTCCCTCTTCGAAGCCAGTGAAGCTGCCAATCGCCAGCGGGCTCAGCCTTTGGCGGCGCGGATGCGGCCGCGGTCGCTAGATGAGTTTGCCGGGCAGCAACACTTTTTGGGCGAGGGCAAGCTGCTGCGGCGGCTGCTGGCGGCTGATCGGCTGGGGTCGGTCATCTTTTATGGTCCGCCCGGCACCGGCAAGACCACGCTCGCCCACCTGCTGGCCCAGGCCAGTCGGGCCAAGTTCGTTGAGCTCAGCGCGGTCGCCAGCGGCGTGAAGGACGTGCGCGAGGTGCTGGAGGCGGCCCGCGACCGGTTGAGCGTCTCGGGCAATAAGACCCTGCTGTTCGTCGACGAGATCCATCGCTTCAACAAGGCCCAGCAGGACGTGCTGCTGCCCGACGTCGAAGAAGGTCGGGTGATCCTGGTGGGCGCGACCACGCAAAATCCGTTCTTCGCCATCAATAGCGCGCTGGTTAGCCGCAGCCGGGTGTTTCAGTTCGAGTCGCTCTCGGCCGACGACATCCGCGCACTGTTGAAGCGGGCGCTGGCCGACCGCGAGCGCGGGCTGGGCAAGGTCGAGGTCCACATGCACGACGACGCGCTCGACTTTCTGGCCGAAGTCAGCGACGGCGACGCGCGGCGGGCCCTGGGCGCGCTGGAGGTGGGCGTGCTGTCCAGCAGCGAACGGCCGATCGAGTTTACCCGCGCGCTGGCCGCCGAGAGCGTGCAGCGCAAGGCGATTGAGTATGACGCGACGGGCGACGCGCACTACGACGCCATCAGCGCGTTGATCAAGAGCATGCGCGGCAGCGACCCGGACGCGGCCATCTATTGGCTGGCGCGGATGTTGGAGGCGGGCGAGGATGTGCGGTTTCTGGCTCGCCGGGTCGTGATCTTTGCCAGCGAGGACGTGGGCAACGCCGACCCGCACGCCCTGCCGCTGGCCGTGGCCACGATGCAGGCCTGCGAGCTGGTGGGGCTGCCCGAGTGTCAGTTGAACCTGGCTCAGGCCGTGACCTACATGGCCTGCGCGCCCAAGAGCAACGCCTCGATGGCGGCGCTCGAAGCGGCCAAGCGCGACCTGCGCGAAGGCCGCCTCCTGCCGGTGCCAGTCTCGCTGCGCGACAGCCACTACCAGGCGGCCCAGCGGCTGGGTCACGGCCAGGGCTATCAGTATGCCCACGACAGCCCCGAGGGGATCGTGGCGCAGGACTACCTGGGCGTGGAGCGCGAATATTACCAGCCGACCGACCGGGGGTTTGAGCGCGAACTGGCCGAGAGGCTGGTGGCGATCCGCGCGACGTTGCGTGCGGCGAAGACCGAGCCGGGTGAGAAGAAGGCGTAGCGCGGGCCCGCCTGCACAAGTCCATGACACTAACCCGACGCGCGAGCGAGGGGGAAGTGCCGGTGGATCGTCCTTCGACGGGGCTCCCTCGCTCGCGCGTCGGGTTGGTGAGGAGACGGACCCACTAACGCGCTGCTAGCATCGACCGCTGGCACTCTTCGATCACGCATCCACACCGCTCGATTGGTGCGTGACCATTGGTCTGGCATCCAGCGGGCTCTTGGCGTATTATCCGCCGCGCAGATTTAGCTGTCCGCCATTTGCGCGCCGTTGCCGGGAGCAGGAAAGCACCCGCTGCGATGCGTTTTGGGTAGGCCGCGCGATCCTATCTGAAATTGATTTTGCCCATCGCGCCTTTCGCCAGTGTCGTCAAGGAGGACGAACTTGTGAACACGCTGAAGCCTCTTTTGATTTGTGCCGTGCTGGCGGGCATTGGCTACGGAGTCTACGTCCGGATCAACAACGGCCATGACACGCCGCCCCCCGGCGTTGCCGAGGGTTGGAGCTCTGGTCCGCAGGTCCAGTTGGGCGACACCACTAGCGCTCCCGGTCCGGCCGCCTGGCCGGGCAGTTCGGCCGGCGCCAGTGCCGCGCCTCCCTTTGCCCCGCCGCCGGGAGCAGGGTCGACGCCTGGCGCTGAAGCACCGCAGTTTCAAACCAGTCCGCCGCCGCACACCATGGCTGCCGATGCCGGTGGTCCGCCGCCGCTTGGCGATCCTGGCAGCGCGCCGCCGCAAGTTGGCAGCGCACCGCCGTTTGATCACCAAGGACAAGTGCCGGGCGATCCTGCTGGCATAGCGTCGCCGGTCGGCGTGCCGCCCGCCGCAATGCAACACGGTTCTGCACCGGGTCACGACCCGTTTGCTCAGCCCGCGGGAGTGGCCGACGCCGCCGCGCCGCCGGACCACGATTCGGCGGCCCATGATCCGGCTGCCCACGACTCCAACATGCCCGACCGCTACCGCACGGCCGATGCCGCCGCGCCCGATCGTTATCAAGCGACCGAGACTGCGCCGCCCGCCGAGCGTTATCAAGCGACCGAGACGGCGCTGCCCGACCATGCTCAGATGCCTGCCGGCGCTTATCCTTCGACCGATCCCGCGGGCGCACCGCCGATCGCGCCGTCGCCGCCGGGTCAGCCTGGTGCACAGCCGCCAGCCGACGGCAGTTTTGCCGACGCCATGGAATCAATCAAGCGCGAGCTGGAGGCCGGACAGGTCTCCGCGGCGCTGCAGCATCTGTCCAGTTGGTATGACGATCCGCGGCTCGCGCCGGCCGAACATCAGCAGCTCAACCAGATGCTCGATCAGATTGCGGGCACGGTGATTTATTCGACGCAGCATTTGCTGGAGCCGCCCTATGAGGTGCAGCCCGGCGAACGGCTGGAAGACATCGGCCAGCGGTACAACGTGCCCTGGCAGTTGTTGGCCAAGATCAATGGCATCGACGATGCGCAGAACTTGCAGCCCGGCGAACGGCTGAAGGTCGTGCGTGGACCCTTTAACGCGGTGATCAGCCTGGAAAAGCGCGAGCTGACGCTGACCCTGGCCGACGGATCGTATGCCGGACGCTTTCCGATCGGGCTCGGTCAGGAACAGCCGCCCCGCGAAGGTGTGTATGCCGTGTCCGACAAGGTCGTCAATCCGGTCTATCACGGTCGCGAAAAATCGCTGGGCGCCGGCGACCAGACCAATCCGCTGGGCAACCGCTGGATCGGATTGGGCAGCGACATGGGCATCCACGGCACCGACCGCCAGGAAAACATCGGCCGCACCGACCTGCCCGGCTCGATCAGCTTGAGCCCGCGCGACGTCGAGGACGTCTTCGATATTCTGGCCACGGGATCGAAGGTAACGATCCGCCGCTAGAGGGTGCGGGTCTTCTGTAGCCGGCCTCTGCGAGGCCGGAGCGCTGCTGCGGGTCACCGGGGTCACAGACCCCCCGGTTACAGGCAGAACTTGACTACAGGTGGTCGCTCGATCAGCTCTCGAACGGGAATTTCTCGTCGAGCTTTGCGTTGGACAGCTCGACCAGAAACGGCGCGAGCCTTTCGACCACCAGGTCCATCATCCGCCGTCCCTTCTCGGCGGTGGCCTTGTGTGGATAGCCCGAGCCAGAGTTAGTGGTCAGCAGGTGCCAGGGGCGGGTGATGGAGACCCAGCCCTTGTTGACCGCCTCGAACCGCGACTTGGCCGTCTTGCCGTCGTCGGCGATCAAGGTGCCGTCGGGATTGCGGCCGACCAGCTCGGGAAAATAGGCCAGGCCAAAGGAGGTCTCCATCTCGCCGGCGTGATCCTCGGGATGGTCGAACAGCGTGCTCTCGGCATCGCGGATCGTGGTGTACCAGTTGCACAGAAAGACGTGCGCGTCGACCTTGCCGTAGAGCTCGCGCAGCAGTGGCTTCAGGTCGTTGCCGCCGTGGCTGTTGAGCAGCACGATCTTGCGCACGCCGTGATGCGCCAGCGACGCGACCAGGTCCGTGATCACGGCGAACAGCGTGGAGGGATTCAGGTTCATGGCCAGCGGAAAGGCCATCTGGTTCGTTTCAGTGCCATAGGGAATCGTGGGCAGCAGCAGGACCTTGGCCCCCTGGTTGTGCGCGGCCTCGCAGATCTTCTCGCCGACGGTCGTGCCCTCGATCACGTCGGTGCCGTAGGGCAGGTGCAGGTTGTGCGGCTCGGTGGCGCCGCATGGGAGCACGGCCACTTCAAACTGGTTCTTCTTGATGTGACCGTAGTTCAGCTCCAGCAGATTCCAAGGTCGCACGAAGGGGCCCCTTTTCTTGGCGGGTGGATGGCAGGCACGGCAAAATGGAAAGCACGCGGCGGCGAACCAGCGAGGTCGCGGCCCTGGCGTTCTGGCCACCATCATAGCGGTCCAACGGCGCGGGTGCGAGGAGTGGCGGCGAAGCGCTAGCGCACGGCCGAGGTCGATTGAATGCGACGAGAAGTGCCAGACGCCGCTACTTCTTGACGTTTGGCTTGCCCCACAGCCGTTCGTGCAAGTCGGCTAGCTCGCGGCGCAGCGGCTCCGAGCTTTTTTCTCGCCGCACGAAGGGTTGGCCGCTGCGGGCGATCGCGCCGAGCTCCGCCTCGAGTTTGGCCATCCGGTACATCGCGGCGCCGAGGTCTTTTCGATCTTTTCTTAGTTCGCTCATAATCCGAGTGTACGCAGAGCGCGGCAAAGAATCGACCCCCCGGGTCGCAATGAGCACGAGCCTTTCAGAAAATTCACCCGGAACTCGCAAGCCTGTATCTCAGAGTTAACGTGCGACACTGGCCGCCGCCGGCTGCTTCTCGAAGTCCTGGCTCATGAAGTCGCGATACTCGCGATCGAGCGTGGGATAGTCCTTTCCGGTCAGCTCGGCCAACGACCGGGTCGTGGCGCGGCCCGTGTAAACGTCGACCAGGTAGGCGACCAGCGGGTCGCGATAGCGGCCCTCGGACGAGTGCATAAAAAAATCGGCCAGACCGGCGGATTGACTATACAACCGCGGCAGCCGGGTATCGCTCTGCAGGCTCTCCATGCCAATCCGCACCAACTCCTCGAGCGGCACGTAAAAACTGTCCTCCAACAGCCGATGCCGGGCCGCTGGCACGCGACCCGCGTTGGCGCCGCCCAGCGTGAAGTGATTGCCGGCCTCGGCCAGCGACTCCATATAGCAGGCGATTCCCTCGACAATCCAGAAATTGTCCGTGCGGCCCACATTGGGCACGACCTGCCGGGTCTCTTGAAACAACTGGTGCGTCGCCTCGTGATAGAGCGTGCCGGGGTCTTGCTCGTCACCGGCAAAGAAATAGGCCGTGCGGGTCTTGTCCAGGTAGATGCCCAGCGTGATGTCGATCTTGGGTTGCACGGACCGCAGCGCGTCGTTGTATTCCTGTCGCGTGCGGTAGCAAATGACCTGGTGCGGTTTTTCCTGCTTCGGCGGGCGGCCGTCAAAACGGCGTTTCAGTTCCGCCTCGTCCGTCGTGTAGCCGATGAACACCTGCTGCCAGATGGCGTGCAGTTGCTCCAGCTTCTGCGACATCCGCACGCCTTCTTCCAGACTGTGATTGGTGGTGACCGTGTAGTGCGTGCTCTCGACCTTCCAACCGCGCTTCAGGTCCGAGCGCAGACGAGCCTCGTCCTCGGCGCTCATCCAGCGACCCTGGTAGTTGCGCTGGCCTTTCTCATACCGTTCCACGTGGGCCTTGGGCAGCCAGCCAAACTTGTCGGTCCAGACCTTGCCCGCGCTGAGCTGCTTGACCTCAAAGGGGGTGTGCCACTCATCGCGAGCGCGGACATATCCGAGCATGCGGCGGCCGGCTTTGTGATCGGGATTTTCGCGCACGGTCTCGGTGACCAGCTCATAGGCCAGCGACGGTCGCCCCTCGGTCGCGGCCCGATAGGCCAGGGCAAAGAGAATCCCGGCCTGACCGTTTCGCAGTTCTTCCCAGCGCGTGCGCCAGGCGGTCTCCTGCGGTTTGGCCGGCGCTGCCGCGGTCGACGGCAGCACGAACAGTGTGGAGTGATCGGCCGACCGCTCGGGTAGCCAAGCCCGCAGCTCGGTGACTGCGTCCTGCAGGTCGCGGTCGTGGCACCACTCGATCAGCTCGTCGAGCCGTTTGGAGTAGTCGGCATAGGCCGAACTACGCTCGGCCAGCAGGTCCGCGCCGCGCGCACCCGCGGCGCAGAAAATCAGTGCCACGAGGACCAGAGAAAACACCGCGATGCGCCGCATAAGTTCTAGTCTAGCATCGCCGGCAATCCCGGGCGAAAACCAAGCGTTTATGCCGTCAATCGCCGTCGGTCACGCTATCGATCGGCGCCGGAGAAGGCGGCGTCGAAGGCTACGCCGGCCGGCGTAAAGTCCAGGTTCTGCACGAACTGACAGGCTTCGCGGGCGCCGGCCTCGCGGTCCATGCCCGGGTCCTCCCACTCGACGCTCAAGGGTCCGGCGTACTTCAGATAGTTGAGCGTGCGGATGATGCTCTCAAAATCGACGCTCCCTCGACCCGGCGAGCGAAAGTCCCAACCGCGGCGCGGATCGCCAAACGGCAGATGGCTGCCGAGAATGCCTGCCCGGCCGTTGAGCTGCACGACCACGTCCTTAATGTGAACGTGATAGATGCGGTCGTGAAAGGTTCGCAGGAACTCGACCGGGTCGACCCCTTGCCAGACGAGATGGCTGGGGTCGAAGTTGAAGCCGAACTCTTCGCGCCGATCGAGCGCGTGCAGGGCCCGCGCCGCCGTGACCAGGTCAAACGCGATCTCGGTTGGGTGCACTTCCAGCGCAAACTGCACGCCGCACTCGCCGAAGACGTCCAGGATCGGATTGAACCGATCGGCGAACAGGTCAAAGCCCGCGGCGATCATCGACTCGGTGGTCGGTGGAAACGAATAGAGCAAATGCCAGATGCTGGAGCCGGAGAAACCGTTGACCACGCCCACGCCCAGTTTTTGCGCCGCGCGAGCCGTGTTCTTCAGTTCTTCGGCAGCGCGGGCGTTGACCCCCGCGGGCTTGCCGTCGCCCCAGACTCGCTCGGGCAGAATCGCGCGGTGCCGTTCGTCGATCGGGTCGAGCACCGCCTGCCCCACCAGGTGCGCGCTGATGGCGTGCACTTCCAGGTCGTAGCGTTCCAGCAGGTCGCGGCGATTGGCGCAGTAACCGTCGTCGGCCAGGGCCCGTTCGACGTCGAAGTGATCGCCCCAACAGGCCAGCTCCAGACCCTGATAGCCGAACTCGGCGGCTTTGCGGGCGACGTCCTCCAGCGGCAGGTCGGCCCATTGACCGGTGAACAGCGTGATCGGTCGTCCCATCGTCCTTGCTCCTTCGTGGCCAGACTCCTGTGGGCGGCGCCGTGCGACGATTGCGCACCCGCGCACCGCGGACGACCTCGTGCAGGCCACCCACGGCGCCTTCATTCTTGGCGAATTGCGCGCGCGATGCAACAGTTCGCGGGCAATGCATCAGGGCTTGAGGCGGTTATCGGGGGCTTGAGCCTGCGGTTCGAAATCCTTACGCTGGTCTCGATATGACCACCAAAGAAACCCGCCTGCCAATCCGCGTCGGCATCATTGGCGCGGGCGCCGTAAGCGACTATCACCATGTTCCCGGCCTGCGGCTCGATGCGCGGGCCAAACTGGTCGCCGCCTGCGATACCAATGCCGCGCTGGTCGATAGGCGCAAGACCGACTGGCAGATTGACAAGGTTACGACCGATCCCGAGGCGCTGTGCGCCGACCCCGAGGTCGACGCCGTGATCATCGCCACCCCCAACTTCACGCACAAACCGATCGCGCTGGCCGCCATTCGCGCTGGCAAGCACGTGATGTGCGAGAAGCCGCTGGGGCTCAATGCTCAGCAAGTCCGGGAGATGTACCACGCTGCCCGCGATGCCCGGGTGGTCAACATGACCGCGTTCACCTATCGCTTTGCCCCGGCGATGCGCTATCTAAAACACCTGGTCGCGTCGGGCGCGCTGGGCGAGCCGCGGCATTTTCGCAGCCAGCGTTTTCTGGACTGGCCCGAGACCAGTTGGGGTTGGCGGCAGTATCGGAACCTGGCCGGCGCGGGCGACCTGTTTGACATGACCATTCATCGCATCGACTTCGCCATCGACCTGCTGGGTCCGATCGCGCGGGTCACCGGCGCGCTGGCCCGCTTTGCGCCGCGGACCACCACGGTCGAAGGTCAGACCTGCCCACCGTCGGACGTCGATGATTGGTCGAGCATTATCGGCGAGTTCACCTGCGGCGCCACGGGCGTCTGGGAAGGCACGACGTTGGCCAAGGGCTACGGCCGGCAGGGCTTTGGCCACGAATGGGCCGAGGTCAACGGCGCCGAAGGCTCTGCCGTGTATCAGTTGCACGAGCCCAACACGGTGCTGCTGGGTAAGACGGGCCAGGACCTGGCCAAGGTCGAGGTGCCCAAGGAATTCTTGAAGCCGGCAGACAGTCCGCGCGATCCAAGCGCGGGTCAGCCGGCCACGGTGTTTCGCTACGACCTGGTGTGGGAGTTTATCTCGGCGATCGTCGCCGGGCGACCGGCGGTGCCGGGCTTCTTCGAAGGGCTAAAGGCCCAGATGGTGGCCGACTCCGTGATCGAAGCCCACACGAACCGCCGCTGGGTCGAGATTATCCGCGAGCATCCGTAACGGTGCGGTGCGCCGTCGCTGGTCTTAGCGGGTCGCTCCGAACGCGGCGGCAATCTATAATCGGCCGGCCGAACCCTCCTTGGGGCGTGCGGCCGCCCACACCCTTCATTTTCTGGGTAGCAACATTCGACCGATGGCAAAGATCAAGCAGCTCCCGCCCCGCGCGCAGGTCAAAGAGTCCGACACTTGGGATCTTGCCAGCCTGTTTGCCGACGACGCGGCCTGGGAAAAGGCGTTTCAAAAGTGGGAAAAGCAAATCCCCGGCTACGAGGCGTTTCGCGGCAAGCTAGCCGACAGCGCGGCGTCGCTGGCCGCTTGTCTGAAGTTTGACGTCGACTTTGAGCGGGCCGGCGAACGGCTGGGGACCTTTGCGTCGCTGAAGACGACCGAGGACACGGCCAACAGCAACTACCAGCGGATGATCGGCCGTTATCGCAACATCGCCACCCGCGCCGCGCAGGCCGCCAGCTACCTGCGGCCCGAGATCATGGCCATCCCGGCCAAGACGATGGAGAAGTTCCTGACCCACAAGTCGCTGGCCGAGTATCGCCTGCTTCTGGAGCAAATGCTCCGCTACAAGCCACACACGCTGTCGAAGCGCGAGGAGCGGCTGCTGGCGATGCAGGGAGAAATGTCCGACGCGTCGAATCAGATCTTTCGCCAGTTGAACGACGCCGACTTGAAGTGGGGCGCGATCAAGAACGAGCGGGGCGAGCTGGTCGAGCTGAGCAACTCGTCGTTCTCGGCATTCCTGCAATCGCCCGAGCGGAGCGTGCGCAAGAAAGCCTTTCACGAATACTATGCACAGTTCACGGCGCACGAAAACACGTTGGCCGCCACCCTCAGCGGCTCGATCCAGCGCGACGTGTACTACGCTCGGGCCCGCGAGTATCCCAGCGCGCTCGAGGCCTCGCTGTTTCACGACAAGGTGCCGGTCAAGGTCGTCGAGAGCCTGATCGCCAGCGTCCACAAGCATTTGCCCGCCCTGCACCGTTACTATGATCTGCGGCGGCGGAAGATGAACCTGCGAGACATTCACCACTACGACACCTACGTGCCGATCTTAAGCGAGCTCAAGACGCGACACACCTGGCAGCAGGCGGTCAAGGTGGTGGTCGACGCGGTGGAGCCGCTGGGCAGCGAGTATTGCGCGGTGCTGGAGAAGGGCCTGAGCGGCCGCTGGTGCGATCGTTATCCAAACCAGGGCAAGCAATCGGGCGCGTTCAGCTCGGGCACGTTCGACGGCGAGCCGTACATCTTGATGAACTACCAGCCCGACGTGCTGGACCACGTGTTCACGCTGGCCCACGAGGCCGGCCACTCGATGCACAGCTATTACTCGGCCAAGCATCAGCCGTTTCAGTATTACAACTACACGATCTTCGTCGCCGAGGTGGCCAGCACGTTCAACGAGCAGTTGCTGTCGCGGATGATGATGGACAAGGCCACCACCGCCAAGCAGCGAGCCTTTCTGATCAATCGTGAGATCGACGCCATCCGCGGCACGATCATCCGCCAGACCATGTTCGCCGAGTTTGAAAACGTGACCCACGCCCTGGCCGAGGCCGGCGAGCCTTTGACCGTCGAGCGCTTCAAGGGCGAGTATCGCACGCTGCTCGAGCGTTACTTTGGACCCCAGTTTGCGCTCGACCCCGAGCTGTCGCTGGAATGTTTTCGCATCCCGCATTTCTATCGGGCGTTTTACGTTTACAAGTACGCCACGGGCCTGTCGGCCTCGATCGCGCTGGCCGAGCGCGTGGTCAACGGTGGCAAGCAGGAGTTGGGCGATTACCTGGGCTTTCTCAAGGGAGGCTCGTCCAAGTATCCGCTCGACCTGCTGCGCGGCGCGGGGGTCGACATGGAACAGCCGCAGGCCGTCGACACGGCGCTCGGTTATTTTGAACGCCTGGTCGGCGAGTTGGACGAGCTTTTGTAACGAGAGGGGACTGTCCCCCTATCCACCGACATTCCATCCCCTGTAACGGAACCACCGCCCGAGCGGACTGTTTAATGCCGAAACCGGCCAACCGGAGACACAGCCATGCAACTGGGACTAGTGACCTATCAATGGGGCGCGGACTGGGATCTGCCCACGCTGATCAAGAATTGCCAGCAGACCGGCTTTTCCGGGGTCGAGCTGCGCACCACGCACAAGCACGGCGTCGAGCCGTCGCTCTCCGACGCCGAGCGTAAGGAAGTGGCCAAGCGGTTTGCCGACAGCGGCGTCGAACTGGTCGGGCTGGGCAGCGTCTGCGAGTTTCACTCGCCCGACCCTGCCGTGGTCAAAAAGAACATTGAAGACTGCAAGTCGTTCATCCGCCTGTGTCACGACGTCGGTGGATCGGGCGTGAAGGTCCGGCCCAACGGCTTGCCCGCCGGCGTGCCGGTGGACAAGACCATCGAGCAGATCGGCAAGTCGCTGGACGAGTGCGCGGCGTTTGGCGAAGGTTACGGCGTCGACATTCGCCTGGAGATTCACGGCAAGGGAACTTCCGAGATCCCGATCACACGCAAGATCATGAACGTCTCGCGGCACCCCGGCTCCAAGCTCTGTTGGAACTGCAACAAAGAGGACCTCGCCGGCCCGGGCCTGGCCGCCAACTTTCAGAGCGTGCAGGATCGGCTGGGCACGCTGCACATCCACGACCTGATCTCCAGCTACCCCTGGGGCGAGCTGTTCGGTCTGCTCAAGGCCGCCAAGTTCAACGGCTGGACTCTGCTGGAAGAAGGCGCGCAAACCGCCGACCCGATTCGCGTGATGCAATATTACCGGATCGTCTGGGACCAACTGGCCGGCAAGTAGGTCAGACATTTACCTGACGGTTGTTGGTTCTTGGTTGTCGGCAAATCTAGTAGGTCAGGCATTTGCCTGACATGAAGCGCGCTCGGCACTGCTGTCAGGCAGATGCCTGACCTACTAAAAAGTCGACTCGCTGCGGACTATTGGCCCGTCGACTTGATTGTCGTGATCCACAGAAACGGCTTCTCGGCTTCGTCGACCCGGAGGTCGTACTTCAGCTTCGCCTGTGCCATCACGCGGTGTAGCGTCTGGCTGTAGGTCATTCGCTTGCCGGGCACGTCGGCCATGGCTTCGGCAGGATCGATGCCGTGCACGGCCATCGCATTGCGATCGAAGAGAAACGGCGTCTTGAGCCGGCCCTCGATCGCCTCGAGCGCCTCAGCCACCGAGATGTCTTTGATCTCGACGTTCAGGTAAGCGAACAGGTCGGGCAGCAGCACGTTGGGCTTGGCCTTGGACTTCCAGCCGATTGGCCAGCCGGAGGTCGCGCCTGCGGGCGTCACGCGGTAGAGCACTTCGCCCCGCCCCGCCTTCTCGGGCGCCAGCACCAATCCGGCCTGCCGCAGCGCGATGGCCAAGGCCGTGCCGGCCGAGAGCCCCGACAGTTCGTCCTGGATCGTCACCGCCGCCAAGGCGCGGCGCGACGCGGTGTCGATGACTACCTGGCTGGTCAGCGACTTGGCAATCGAGTCGACGGCCTTGTCGGCCGGGCGACCCTTGGTCGACGTCGTCACCGGGCGGCGCAGCTCGCTGGTGACCGCGTCGAGTTGGCGCTGCACCAGGCCAAACGCGCCGGAGGGCTCGGTTACAGACTCCGATCCATGCTCGCCTAGTTTGGCCAGCCAACGTCGCAGGCCCGGCGCGTCGGTCGTTTTAAAATTTCCGCCGGGCAGGTGCAGCACGTTGTCCCGAGTCAGCACGCCGACCACGCGATAGCGCGGCGAGGCCTTGGTGCCCTCGGTCGAGACCTCGGGCTTTTCACCCGCGCCGGAGCGAATCCGCAGGCTGCCGACCCCCAGGTCCGAGAGGATCTTGTACCAGTCCTGCGAGGCAGTGGCCGAGAGCCCGCGCTCGGTGACCAGTTCCATCGAGACGGCCGCGTTGCCATCGGCGGCGTGGAGCGCGGCGGGCGGACCGCAAGCGATTGCCAGCACGAGAAGCATTGGAAGGTGACGCATGGAGATGAGTCTTGGTAGTTAATTCTGTTGCCTGCGACCGTATCTGTAGCCGGGGCCTGTGACCCCGGACGTATCTGTAGCCGGGGTCTGTGACCCCGGAGCCCTGTCGCAGTGCCCCGGCCTCACAGAGACCGGCCACAGAGATGCGCGTATCGCAAGACCTGCGGCAATTATAGCACGCTGACGGAAACAGCCTGTTTCAGGCGGCGTCCTTGCGTCGTGCCCGGCGGGAGACGCGATAAATGCGCGTGTTACCCTGTTTGCCGATGGAATCCACGGCCTTCATTTCGCGCAGGCAATAGACGATGCGCTGCGCGATGTGGCGGCGAATGCCCAACAGCTCGGCCAGGTCGCCGGAGTGAAACTTCGGCGGCAGCTTGGCGCCTAGCAGCCGAACCAGGTCGGCCGGTTTGGTGAGCCGCACGCTCTGGCCGACGGAGACCAGCCGCTGGTCGCTGGCGACATGGTCGTCGCGCCGCCAACGGCGCCGGCGGCCGTGGCCAGGGTGGCGCAGCTCTTCGATCTCGACCAGCACGACCTCGATCTCCAACCGCCGATGCGGAAAGACCCGCGTGAAGTACACCAGCTCGTCAAAGATGTCTAACAGCGTACCCCGCTTGGGGCTCTGCCGCCGCGAGACCACCGGGCCGTCAGCCGCCGCGTGCTTGACCAGCACTTTGCGGGCGACGATCGGTTTCACCACCAGCACGCGATGACTTTCCAGCAGCCTGCGAATCTTGTCGCGGATGGCGGCCAGCGACCCGTGCTGGATCTCGACCAGCGAGCGGTCGGTCACGGCATCGATGCGATAGCCCTCGATGCGCACTTCGGTGCGCGCAGCATCGCCGGCATAAAGTTGTTTGAGCGCCCGATGCAGCGAGGTTTCCACCGTCTCCTCCTTGAGACACGTGCTCGATGGTTGATATCGGTCGGACAGCACCATTTCGGAGAAGGGGACAGTCCCATTTTGCTCCGAGGACTCCGCAAAATCAGGACAGTCCCCGCTGGCCCTGTCCGCAGCCTCCTGTTCAGATCGGCGGTTCGATGCCCAGATCGCGGATGGTCAGCAGGCTGACCAACTTGTAGCCCCGCTTGGCAAAGGCCTCGGTTCCGCCTTGCAGCCGGTCGATGATGGTCACGACCAATTGCACCTTGAGCCCAAATTCCTCGACCCGTTCGATTGCTTCCAGCGACGAGCCGCCGGTGGTCACGACGTCCTCGACGATTACCACCTCGTCGCCCGGGCTGACCGGCCCTTCGATGTACTTCTTGGTGCCGTGGTCCTTGGGCTGCTTGCGAACCAGGATGCCCTTGAGCGGCAGGCCGCGGACGCCGGCCATCGTGACCACGGCGGCCGTGATCGGATCGGCGCCGATCGCCATGCCGCCCACCGCCTTGGGCAGCGCCGGGCTGATCAGATCCAAAATCCCCTCGCCGATCAGCCGCGCGCCGGTGGCGTCCAGCGTGACCTGCTTGCCGTCGAGGTAGTAACTGGCCTTCTGACCCGAGGCCAGCGTGAACTCGCCGAAGCGCAACGCGTGCTGCTTCACCAAGGCGATGAGTGCCTGTTTGTCGTACACGGTGGTCTGGTCCCTCACCCTTTGCTTCGCGACGGATAGGCGGATGAATTCCGCACCTGCAACCTATACCACCTGCCTACCCGCGCCGAAAGGTCAAACAGGGTCAGCGACAGCGGCCACCGCGCCGCGCGGCGTGCTGAAAAGAGCGCGCTAACTGGTTTCGGCCAAGGGGGCCGTGGGTTCTTCCGAGGCTTCGGCCGCGGAGCTGGGGGGCGTGGTCTCGTCGCGCAGGTCCTTGCCGTCCAACCGGCCGAAGGTGCGCAGTTGCGGAATCGCGGCGGCCGCGGCAGCGACCACTCCCAGGGTGCCCACGCCGCCAAAGATCACCGCGAACACGGGCGAGGTGAACTTGGCCAGTGTGCCGCTCTCAAAGCCGCCCAGTTCATTGGAGGCGCTGATGAACATGCCGCTGATCGCCGAGACTCGGCCGCGCATCCGGTCGGGCGTGAGCGTCTGCACCAGCGTGTGGCGAATCACGACGCTGATGCAATCAAACGCGCCGGTCAAAAACAGCGCGAACAACGACAATGCAAACGAGGTCGACAGCCCGAACAAGATGATCGATGCGCCGAACCCCGCCACGGCCCACAGCAGCGCCATGCCCGCCTTGGCCAGCGGCGGGCGATGCACCAAGGCCACCGACATCAGCAGCGCACCCACCGCCGGCGCCGACCACAGCCAGCCGTAGCCGGCCGGTCCCACGTGCAAAATGTCTTCAGCGAACACGGGCAACAGCGCCGTCGCTCCGCCCAGCAGCACGGCGAACATGTCGAGCGCCAAGGCGCCCAGGATCACCTTCTGGTTCCAGACAAACTGGATACCCTCGCCGAGGCTCTTGAGCGTGGCGGCCTGGTGGGTCTCGACGACGACCGTGCGCTCCACCCGCGTCAGCAGTCCGATGAACAGCGCGGCCGACGCCGCTTGCAACAGGTACACGACCCAGGCATAGCCGAACCAGGCCAGCGCCCAGCCGCCGAGCGCCGGACCCGCGACCGAAGCGAGTTGAAAGCCGCTCAAGTTCCAGGCCACGGCATTGGAGAAGATCGCCCGCGGCACCAGTTGCGGCAACAGCGAGCTCTTGGCCGGTTGCACAAAGGCTCGGGCGATGCCGATCAGGAACATGCAACCATACACGCCGGAAATGTGCCATTGGTTGTACGACACCAGCGCCAGCCCCAGCGAGGCCACCAGTGCCAGGCCGATGGCCGACATCAAAACCCGCTTGCGGTCCATCCGGTCGGCGACGTGTCCGGCGAACAGCGCCAGCGAGAGCACGGGCACGACCTGCACCAGGTCGACCAGACCGATGGCAAACACATCGTTCGTGCGGCTGTAGACCTCCCAGACGACCGTCGCACCCTGCATCTGAAAGCCGACGATCGACAGCATGTTGCCGATCCAATACCGGCGAAAGTTGGCCACGCGCACCGCCGCATACGGATCGTGAGGATCGTCTGCTTGCTCGGGCTGGTCGCGGGCTGGGTCGCTGGGCTGCATTGCGGGTCGCTAGAGTGAAGTGGCAAGCAACAGTGAGCGCGCGGGCGAGTCGATGCTCGCCATGCTCCACCGCCAAGCAACCATTATCGCGGGATGTGCTGGCGCGGAAAATAGCAGCTTGCTTGCCGTGCACCACCCCCACCGACAACGGTCTATGGCAAAAAGTTCGCTCGCGTGCGAGCGGAGTTGGTCGCGCCGTACTTCAGGCGCCGGGAAGGCTTACGAAAAACTCATCGAACTGCGACGGCTGGGCAGATGGCGGAAACCGCCCGGTGGCGGTGGACAGTCGAGCGACGATGTCCGGTCTGGGCGGGCAAAAACGGCTGCCGCGGCGAAACTTGTGGCTAGTTTTCTGGTTTAATGGGGCTTCCTGGCACGCGTCCCGACCCGCGCGCCAATGGCTTTTTTCCAGCGAGGATGAACGATGAGACGACGTTTCGCACCACGTACGTGTTGGATTGTCGCCGCCATGTCGGGGTTAGCCGTGTTGGCGACGAGCGCGACCAAGTCTGTGGCGACCGAAGGCGGCAAGCCGAACATTATTGTCATCGTGGCCGATGACCTGGGCTATGCCGAGGTCGCTTGCCGCGGCGAGCAGCCGATCCCCACGCCGCGCACCCAGTCGATCGCCAAGAACGGCATCGTCTTCAGCAATGGCTACGTCACCTGCCCGGTGTGCAGCCCGACGCGGGCCGGTCTGCTCACGGGCCGCTATCAGCAGCGCTTTGGCCACGAGTTCAATCCGGGTCCTGCTGGCCAGGCTCAGGCAGGTTTCGGCCTGCCGCTGGAGGAAACGACCTTGGCCAACCGGTTGAAGGACGCGGGCTACGCCACGGGCATGGTCGGCAAGTGGCACCTCGGTTACCAACCCGACTATGTCCCAACGAAGCGTGGCTTCGACGAGTTCTTTGGTTTTCTCGGCGGCGCACATTCCTACGTCGACAGCTCGGACGACGCGGCCAACAGGATCTTTCGCGGCACGACCCCGGTCGAGGAGCCCAGCTATCTGACGGATGCCTTCGGTCGCGAGGCCGTGGCGTTTATCGACCGTCACAAAGCCGCGCCGTTCTTTTTGTATCTGACGTTCAACGCGGTTCACGCGCCGCTGCAAGGCGCCGAGAAGTACCTGGCCCGCTTTAGCGATATCGAGGACGAGCGGCGGCGGACGTTTGCCGCGATGCTCTCGGCGATGGACGACAACATCGGCGCGGTGCTCGACAAGCTGGCCGCCGAGAAGCTGGATGAGAACACGCTGATATTCTTCATCGCAGACAACGGCGGCCCGACGCCCAGCACGACCTCGCGCAACAATCCGTTGCACGGTTTCAAGTCGCAGGTCTGGGAAGGCGGCATCCGGGTGCCCTTTAGCGTGCAATGGAAAGCCAAACTGCCCGCCAGCAAGGTTTATGACAACCCGGTCGTCTCGCTGGACATCCTGCCCACGGCGCTCGCCGCGGCGGGCGTGTCCTCATCGAGCGCCAAGCCGCTGGACGGCGTCGACCTGACGCCGTATCTCACCGGGCAGAACGCCGGCCAGCCTCACGAACGGCTCTACTGGCGCTACGGTCCGCAGTGGGCCATTCGCCAGGGCGACTACAAACTGTTGGCCCCGCCCGACGGTCCGGTGCAGTTGTTTGACCTGGCAGCCGATATCGGCGAGACCAAGGACCTTTCGGCCGACAAACCCGAGGTGCGCAAGCAATTGGCCGAGGCCTTTGCCGCCTGGAACGGCGAACTGGCCGAACCCCGCTGGCAGCGCCGGGCCGGTGGCGGTCAGGGCAAGGGTAAGGGCAAAGGCAAGGGAAAAGGCAAGAAGGCGAAGGCCGCGGCTGACGCCAGCTAAAGCCCGTTGCCGATCCACGTCGGAGGCGCCGCTGCTGGGCTCGTCCAGCAGCGCGCCTCTGATGATTGCTATTTACCCCCTGCTTCGTCCAGAAAGCGGCGCGTGGCCTCGTGCCGCGGCGCGGTGAACAACTGCTCCGACGGACCGGATTCCAACACCCGGCCGCCGTCGAAGAAGTGCACCGTGTGCGCCGCACGCCGCGCCAGCCGCAGCGAGTGGGTCACCACCACCATTGTCAGCGACGTGGCCGCCAGGTCGGCGATCACGCTTTCGACCTCGCCGGCCATCCGCGGGTCGAGCGCGCTGGTTGGCTCGTCGAACAAAATCACCTCGGGCTTCATGGCCAGTGCGCGGGCAATCGCCACTCGCTGTTGCTGGCCGCCCGAGAGGGTCTCTGGCAGCGCATCGCACTTGTCAGCCAGGCCCACGCGGTCCAACAGCGTGCGGGCTTCGGCCATGGCCTGGTCGCGCGAATGCCCCAGCACGTGCATTGGCGCTTCGATCACGTTGCCCAGCGCCGTGCGGTGCGGAAACAGGTTGAACTGCTGAAAGACCATGCCCACGCGACGGCGAATGGCGGCCAGCCGGTCGCGTCGTTCGGCGGGCGGGGCGTTAGCGCTGAGCGTGACGTCGGCCAGTTCGATCGTGCCACTGTCAAAGGTTTCCAGACCGTTCAAGCAGCGCAGAAATGTGGTCTTGCCCGATCCGGAGGAGCCCAGCACGGCGCAGACCTCGCCGCGGTGCACGGCCAGCGTCACGTCATCGAGCACGACGTGATCGCCATAGCGCTTGGCCAGCGACGTGACATTCAGCGAGGTAGGTTGCGCGGCGCCGTTCATGAGGTGGCCTTGGGTTTGCGGGCCAGGCGTCGTTCGAGCACGGTTGCCAGCCGCGCCAACGGGATGCTCATTAGCAGGTATAAGAACGCCGTCATCGCGGCCAACTCCAGCGTGGCGCCGGTGTCGTTGCGCTGCACGCTGTATTGCTTGGTCAACTCCATCACCGTGATCACCGAGCAGACCGAGGTGTCTTTGAACATGGCGATGAAGTCGTTGGTCACCGGCGGAATCACGATCCGCACGGCTTGCGGAATGACCACGCGCCGCAGGGCCAAGGCCGGTGACATGCCCAGCGCCAAGGCGGCCTCCATCTGTCCGCGCGGCACGGCCTGCAAGCCCGCGCGGTAGATCTCGGCCTCGTAGGCCGAATAGTTGATGGCCAAACCTGCCACGGCGGCATAGAACGCGGGGATCGACAGACCAATCTCCGGCAGCAGGAAGAAAATCACAAACAGTTGCAGCATCAACGGCGTGCCGCGGAGGATCTCGATGTAGGCCACCGACAACCACCGCAGCGGCGCCGGGCCATACATGCGAGCTAACGCCACGGCCAGACCCAGCGCCATGGCCAATGGCATCGCCAGGCTGGCCAGCAAGATGGTCATGCCGGCGGCTTCGACCAGCAGCCAGCCGCGGCTCTTGATCACGGCCCAGCCGCGCAGCTCGGTCGCATGCACGCCAAGCTCCAGGTCGCTGCGATTGCCCAGCGTGGCCAGCTCCAACTGTGTGTCGTTCCAGATGCCGTACTTTTCGTAGAGTTTGCGCAGCCGGCCGTCGGCGATCAGTTTGTCGAGACCCTGATCGAGCGCGTCGCGCAGTGCCACGTCCCCTTCGCGGATGAAAATGACGTAGTAGCCGTGACCGACCCGCTCGCCGATCGGCACCAGCGCGTGAAAGCGGTCGCGGTAATAGGTCACCGCAGGCAGGTCGACCAGCGTGGCGTCGAGCTTGCCGGTCTCGACCTCGCGCATCGCGTCGGTCGTGCCTTCGTAAAAGACGATCTCGACGTCGTTGGCATAGCGATCCTGCAGGTAGTCCTCGGCCGCCGAGGCTTCGAGCACGCCGATCTTCAGCTTGCGGCCGCTGGAGGCCTGGCCGCGAAGATCCTCCCACCGGGTCAAGCGCGGATTGTCGCGGCGACCCATTAGCACTAGTTCGTAAACATAGTAGGGCCGCGTGCGCAGCATCGTGCCCGCGCGGGCCGGGGTGAGCTCGTAGCCGTTCATGACCACGTCGATCTGGCGGGTCCGCAGCAACTGCGGCAAGTTCTGCCAGGGCCCCTGAAAGAACTCGGCGCGGACACCCAGCTCGGCGGCCAACATCTCGGCCAGCTCCACCTCGAAGCCGGCAACGTGCTCGGGATCCGCCGGATCGGGAAAGACATAAGGCCCTCCTCCCTCGGCGTCGGCGCCCCAGATGAGCGTGCCGCGCTCTTTCACCGCCGAGAGCGTGTCGGCGCGGCACGGCCAGGCAACCGCCATTGCCAGACCCATGGCAATGGCCAGAGTTCGCCGCTGCCGGAGCCACATCGCTGTTTTCCCAAGCTTCCTGAATTGCCCCCGGCCGTGCGGCCCGGGCTAACGCGGTCAATCGTGCGCCAGGCTAGCCGGCAATGCAATTGCAATTGGCCTGGCGGCCAATGACTGCTGAAATCGGCTGATGCTGAACGTCCATCGCTCGCGGTGGTCGGCTGGGAGTCAAAACCGTTGGAACGATCCGGTGCTGGTTGGCCGCTGAGGTAGACTTTTGCTGCCAGCGGGCACGGGCACGGCGTTTGCCTAAGCCTGAAGCCGAGGTCTGTGACGCCGGTGCCTTTTCTGGAGCCGGGGTCTGTGACCCCGGTGACCCTTGGCGGGGGCACCGGCCTCACAGAGGCCGGCTACAGGAATACGAGAGGCCGGCTATAGACGAGGCGCCCGCATCAACACTTTTGGCTTGGCGGCAGGACGAGACTTCCAAAACCATGCAATACCTGGCGCTGGCCTCGGACTATGACGGCACCCTGGCCGAAGACGGTCACGTGGATGAAGCGACGCTTGAAGCGGTCGGGCGGCTTCGTGCCAGCGGCCGTAAGCTGATCCTGGTGACGGGGCGCGAGCTGCCTGAGCTGAAGAACGTGTTTCCACGGATTCATCTATGCGACGTGGTGGTCGCGGAAAATGGGGGCGTGTTGTACTGGCCGGGCGACGGTCGCGAAGAGGTGTTGGCCGAACCGCCGACCGAGTCGTTCATCGCCGAGATGGCGCGGTTGGACGTGAAACCGTTCTCGGTCGGACGCGTGATCTTTGCCACCTGGCGACCGCACGAGGCCGCGATTCTGACCACCTTGCAGCAGATGGGCTTGGGATACCAGATTATTTTCAACAAGCGGGCCGTGATGGTATTGCCGGCCGGAGTCAACAAGGCCACAGGCCTGGCGACGGCGCTCGATCGATTGAAGATCGCGGCCGAACAGGTCGTAGGCGTCGGCGACGCGGAGAACGACCACGTGTTTCTGGAGACGTGCGGTGTGGCGGCGGCGGTCGACAATGCTTTGCTGGCTCTGAAAGATCGCTGCGACCTGGTTATGCCGGCCGACCACGGTCGCGGCGTCACACAGCTAATCGAACGTATCTTGCAAGACGACCTGGCCAGCCTGGGTCCGCGAAAACCTCGTGCAAAGATTGTCGCGCATCAAGTAACCAAAGGGTGAAGGAGGCTGGTATGGACGTGCTCGTCGTCGACATTGGCGGCACCTCGGTCAAGTTCTGGCACACGGCGCACGAAGAGCATCGCAAGTTTCCCTCGGGCAAGACGCTCACGCCCGAGGAGATGATCGCGCGCGGCAACGAGCTGATCGGCGACTGGAAGTGGGAAGCGGTGGCACTGGGGTTGCCCTGCCGCGTGAGTAACGGTCGCGTCGTGGAGGATCCGCAGAACCTGGGTCCCGGCTGGGTGGGGTTCAATTTTGCCAGCGCCTTCGGACTGCCCGTGCGGATCATGAACGACGCGGCGCTGCAGGCCCTGGGCAGCTACGACGGCGGGAGGATGTTGTTCCTGGGTCTGGGCACCGCGGTCGGTTCGGCCTATGTCGGCGACCACGTTATCCTGTCGTTGGATCTGGGGCGCATGACCTACGGCGACAGCCGATTGTTCGAACTGCTGGGGGACGATGGATTCGACCAGTTGGGCGTGAAGAAGTGGCAAAAGGTCGTGCACGATATCGTGCCGGCGCTCAAGCACGCGATGATGGCCGACTATGTCGTGCTGGGTGGCGGCAACGTGAAAAAAATCGAGGAGTTGCCAGACGGGGTGCGGCGCGGCCACAATCGCACCGTGGTCGAAGGGGGACGCCGGCTTTGGGAGGAACTGCCCGACCCTGCGGAAAAAACCAGCGACCAGTGGGTGATTCTCTAGGTCAAGAATCGCCGCCAGCGGTCGAAGTACTAGTAGTCGGGCATGCTAGTATTCGTAGGGCAGGCACTCCGTGCCTGACAATGGTATGCCGAACGAATGCCGGTCAGGCTCTCCGGTGCCTGACCAACTGTTGATAGCACGACTTTTCTAGCGAGACCTCGCTCCATGGATCCTTGTTCGCTGATTGGCTGGGCCGTTTTTGGACTCTTCGTGGGAGCCATCGCGCGGTTCGTCTGGTCTGGTCCGCAGCCGGCGGGCTGCCTGACCACGATGCTGCTGGGCGTGGCTGGCTCGGTCGTGGGCGGGCTGGTGACACAGACGCTCGTGGCGGGTCGCGATGGGCCGTATCATCCGGCTGGTTGGATCATGTCAATTGTCGGGGCCGTGCTCGTGCTCTGGGCCTACAGCGCCACGATTCCGCGTGAACATTAGCGGCGAGGAGTGACAATTGTCACCCATTTCGCCCGCTGGCCCGGCGAAGTCGCGGGCCCGGCACAGAGCGAAAAAAGCTTGCTGAATTCGGGCTTTTCGACGACAATCGAGAGAGTGTGGCGGCCCGACATTCCCGGGGCATCAGCAGGACCGCCCGCGACCTCTCGGAAACAGCAGATCTTGGCATCCGTCGATCGCCCACCTCCCGTGCCCACGCCGCGGCCATTGCCGATGGCTTCGCGCGCCGAGATCGCGCCCGCGGCGGATGACAACGACGATCCTCGCGACAAGCTGACCAGTCAGGTCGCAGAGTTTCTCCCTTCGTGGATGTCATCGCTAGTGTTTCATTTGGCACTGGTGCTCATGCTGGCGCTGATCGTGACCAGTCAGGGGGGCTGGGGTGGTGACAGCGTGGTTTTGGATCTGTCCACGGGCGGGTCCGCAAGCGGCTCGGACGGCGACAACGGCATCTTGGAAGAAGCGGTCAGCATGCCCAGCGAGTTGGCCGCTGCCGAGACCAATGCGGCCGAACAGCAGACGTCTGAGACCGCACCCGACCCACTGGCCTTGCTGCCGCAGTTTGCTCTGCCGGAGCTGTCGAAAGCCGCGGCAACGGCCGGGATGAATTCCAATCAACTCAGTGGTGATGGCGACAGCGACGGCACGGGCGAAGGAGCTGGCGACGGCGAGCGAGAAGGCGACGGCAGCGACGCCGGCATTGGCCCCGTCCGCACGTCGATCTTTGGCCTGGTGGACGAAGGGACCAAATTCGTCTACGTCTTCGACCGCTCGGAGAGCATGAACTCGGTGCTGTCCTACAGCTCCGAGGGCAAGACCATCTTCAGCATCACGCCGCTGGAGGCGGCCAAGGCCGAGCTGATTCGCAGCCTGGAAGATCTGCACGGCGGCAACCACTTCGGAGTCGTGTTTTACAACCACGAGCCGTTCGTGTTCTCGCTGGGCAAGAAGATGCGCGGGTTGTTTCCAGCCAGCAAGTCCATGAAGGCCAAGGCCGTGGCGTTTGTCCGCGGCATTTATGGCCAGGGCATGACCCAGCACGTCTCGCCGCTGGAGATTGCGCTGCGGATGAAGCCCGACGTGATCTTTTTGCTGACCGACGGCGAAGAGAAGGACGACCCCAGCACCGCGCAGCTCGATGCGCTGCGCAAGCTCAATGGCGGTCGGGCCAAGATCAACGTCGTCCAGTTCGTGCACGAGCCGCGCGTGGACAGCCAATTGCAGAAGCTGGCCGCGGAAAACGGCGGCAAGCACATCTACTTCAACATGTCGCGGCTGGGCCCCGGCATGGGCGGCGTGGCCAAAGCCCAACCCGCGCCGCTGCCGTAAGCGATTTCTTGCCAGCGCGAACTTGCGGGACCCAATCGGGGTCTCACCCCGCGCGTGTCCGGTTTGCAAACGCCGCCGCTTTGGGCTATATCTGGCGGTTTGCCCTCGCCCTTCCACTCGAGACCCTCAGGCTGACCTCCAGGCTATGTCCGTCAATAAACCGTCGCTCAACAAATACAGTTCGCGCATCACTCAGCCCAAGAGCCAGGGCGCCAGTCAGGCCATGCTCTACGGCACCGGCATGTCGCACGACGACATGCAGAAGCCGCAGGTCGGCATTGCCAGCATGTGGTACGAAGGCAACACCTGCAACATGCACTTAAACGACCTCGCCGCCAAGGTGAAACAGGGCGTGCAGGCCGCCGGTATGGTCGGCATGCGCTTCAACACCATCGGGGTGAGCGACGGTATCTCGATGGGCACCGAGGGCATGTGCTACTCGCTGCAGTCCCGCGACCTGATCGCCGACTCGATCGAAACCGTGATGGGCGCACAGTGGTACGACGCCAATATCTCCATCCCCGGCTGCGACAAGAACATGCCGGGCTGCCTGATCGCGATGGGCCGGTTGAACCGCCCCGCGCTGATGGTCTATGGCGGCACGATCAAGGCCGGACATCGCCAGGTCGCCGGTGCGGATCAAAAACTCGACGTCGTCTCGGCCTTTCAGTGCTACGGTGAGTACCTGGCCGGCACGCTCGACGAAAAAGGTCGCCAAGAGGTCGTGTCCAAGAGCTGTCCGGGCGCCGGCGCCTGCGGCGGCATGTACACGGCCAACACCATGGCCTCGGCAATCGAAGCGATGGGCATGGCCCTGCCCTACAGTTCGTCGATCCCCGCGGTCGATCCCGGCAAGATCGACGAGTGCCTGAGGGCCGGCGCCGCGATTCGCATTTGTCTCGAGCGCGACATTAAGCCCCGCGACATCATGACGCGCAAAGCCTTTGAAAATGCGATGGTCGTGGTGATGGCCGTCGGTGGTTCGACCAACGCCGTGCTGCACCTGATCGCCATGGCCCGGGCCGTGGGCGTGCCGCTCACGATCGACGACTTCCAAAAGGTCAGCAACCGCGTGCCCTACCTGGCCGATCTGAAGCCCAGCGGCAAATATGTGCAGGAAGACCTGCACCAGGTCGGCGGCACGCCGGCCGTGATGAAGTATCTGCTTGAGAAGGGATACATCGACGGCGATTGCCTGACCGTCACCGGCAAGACGCTGGGTGAGAACCTGGCCGAACTGCCGGGCCTGAAGCAAGGTCAGCAGATCGTGCACACGCTCGACAACCCGATCAAGGCGACCGGCCACATCCAGATCCTGCGCGGCAATCTGGCGCCCGAGGGCGCGGTTGCCAAGATCACGGGCAAAGAAGGTCTGCGATTCAGCGGGCCGGCCAAAGTCTATGACGGTGAAGAAGCGATGTTGCACGCACTGGAGCGCAAGGAGATCGTCAAAGGCGACGTTGTGATCATTCGCTACGAAGGTCCCAAGGGCGGGCCGGGCATGCCCGAGATGCTCACGCCGACCTCGGCCATCATCGGCGCGGGCTTGGGTCAGGATGTCGCCCTGTTGACCGATGGTCGATTCTCGGGCGGGTCGCACGGGTTCATTGTCGGTCACGTCACGCCCGAGGCCCAGGAGGGCGGCCCGATCGCACTGGTGCAAAACGGCGACGTGATCACGTTGGACGCGTCCGAAAACCGCATCTCGTTCGACGTCAGCGACGCCGAGATAAAATCGCGACGCGGCAAGTGGACGGCGCCCCCCTACAAGCACACTCGCGGCACGCTCTACAAGTACATTAAGAACGTCAAGAGCGCCAGCGAAGGCTGCGTGACCGACGAGTAACCCCGACGTGGACGACGAGCACGAAGTTACCTCTGAGCCGACTCCGACTGGCGTGCCACCGTCGGAGGCGCCGAATATTGGGCCGGCCGCTGACTCGCCTGCCGAGATGACCGCCGAGCAATTGGCCGAGGCCAAACGCTACGGTCATATTTCGCTGATCTGCGACCTGCTCGACAAGGGCCTGGACGTTGCGTATCTCAGCGTCGCGGCACTGGTCTTGGCCGCGCCAGTCGATCGCTGGTTGTCGGGGCATATCGCCGGCGACACCTGGCGACTGATGGCGATCTTTGTCTTGCTGACCCTCGGACACATGCTGGTGTCGTTCCCGCTGTCGGTCTATTCGGGCTATGTGGTTGAGCATCGCTTTGGTCTCAGCCGGCTATCATTCGCCGGGTGGCTGTCGCGATATGCCAAGCGGATCGGTTTGTCCGTGGCGTGTGGCCTGGTGATGTTCACCCTCTTGTACCAGTTGATCTGGTGGGTCGGCGACTGGTGGTGGCTGGCCGCGGCTGGTGCGTTCTTTGTGGTCAGCGTGATCTTTGGTCAGTTAACCCCGGTCGTGATCCTGCCGTTGTTTTACAAGGTCGATCGCTTGGACGACGCCGAACTGAACGAGCGCATGGCGCGCCTGGCGGCCGGCACAGGCTTGTCCATTCAGGGTGTGTATCGTCTGGGTCTGAGCCAGGAGACCGCCAAGGCCAACGCCATGTTAGCCGGGTTGGGTCGAACACGGCGGGTGCTGATGGGCGATACGCTGTTGGATCAGTTCACGCCCGACGAGATTGAAGTGATCTTTGCCCACGAGATCGGGCACCACGTGTTTCGCCACATTCGCAAGATGATCCTCACCGGCGCGGCCTTCAGCCTGGTCGGGTTCTGGCTCTGCGGGCGGATCATGGCGGCCTGGTCGGCGGCGCATTACGGGGTGACCGACGCGCACCAACTGCCGCCGGCGACCTTGCCCTTGTTGATGTTGTCGCTGACCGCGTTTTCGCTGCTGCTCGAGCCGCTGCAAAACGCGATCAGCCGCCGCTATGAGCGGCAGTGCGACCGCTATGCCTTGGAGCGCACCGGGCTGCGCGCGGCCTACACCTCGGCCTTTCAAAAGCTAGCCCGGCTAAACAAAGACGACCCCGACCCGCACCCGCTCGAGGTCTTGCTGTTTCACAGCCACCCGCCGATCAGCGAGCGCCTGGCGATGGCGGAAGAATGAGAGATTTTAGATTTTGGATTGACGGTCAGCGTCGCCTGATTGATTGATTTCGAATCCAAAATCCAAAATCCGCAATCTAAAATCCTCTACATCAGCACCGGCGTGAAGCACAGCACCGGGATTGCCAATGAGGCCAGGCCGATCGCCGTCCGCACTCGGCCCAGCGGCACGTCGTCATCGCGGGTGGGCGGGTGGTCCACGCCCAGCAAGATCACCACCACCAGCATCACGGTCCAGTTGTAGTGCTCGCCGAAGACGACGAACAGGATGGCTGCGATCAGAAATGTCCGGGCCACCAGGTGCGCCTTGCGGCCGAACAGACCGTAGATCACGTGGCCGCCGTCGAGCTGGCTGATCGGCATCATGTTCAGGCCCGTGATCAACATGCCGACCCAGCCCGCCATCAACAGCGGGTTGTTCTTGTTCAGGATCGCGTCGGCCGGCAGGTCGGGTCGCAGGAAATTGCAGATCAACTTGAAGATCAGCGGGTCGCCCAGCACAATGTCGCCGACCGGCGGACCCGCGGTGGCGCTCTTGATGCCAAACCAGATGATCGGCAGCGCCACGGCCAGGCCGGCCAAGGGACCTGACAGCCCGATGTCGAAAAGCTGCTTGCGGTCTGCCCGCGAGCCTTCCATGCCGATCACCGCGCCCATGGTGCCGGTCATCAGGATCGGCACGGGAATGAAGTAGGGCAGGCTGGCCGGCACGCGATAGCGAACGGTCTGCAGGAAGTGCCCCATCTCGTGCGTGAGCAGGATGCCGATCACGGCGGCCATGTAGATCAGCCCCTGCGACCAGTTGGCCGCCAGCCCACGCTCGACCTGGTTGGAGTTGATGTAGATGGCCGGATTCCAGTTGAGTGCGCCGGCGAAGAACGTCGAACAGCAGGTCGCAATAAACAGCGCCGCGGGCAGCACGATCCGTCGCCGCCGCGGTGACCCAAAGTCATCGCCCGAGAGCGCCCGCAACTCGGCATCGGCCGCGAAGTCGCGACCGCTATCGCCGGACGTCCCGCCCGACCTGTCTGCGCCTGAAGTGGCGCCGCCCGACGCTGAGCCGCTCGAACCCGGCCAAGGCAGCACGGCCGGCTCGGATTCGGCCGGCGGCCGGGGAACGTCGTCAGGCACTCGCGGTTGGCTCATGCCGTAAGCATACCAGCGGCCAGAGCGCATTCGGAAGGGCTGTTGGGAAAGGTGTTAGGCGGGAGGTTGTTGGCTAAAAGCCGCAGGAGTTCCGTAGGTCAGGCACCCCGTGTCAGACAGAAACCGGCTAGGCGACGCGCGGCGAGGTTGCCCCGCGCGAACGGCGCACTCAGTCGTACGTCAGTCACTTCTTGCCTGACGGTGGGTCGCCAGGGCGAGGCTGAATTTCGGGAACGAAGCTCCTCGTTCCGCACGCTGCCAGGCTTCCGAATTGTGCGCACCGCGCCGTTGAAAAGCTGATCGGCCGGGCCGCGATCGAAATCCACCAGCTCTGCGAGGAGCTCACCAAGCAACAGATCGACCAGTTCAAGTACGAGCTCTACACCGAGATGCGGGCACTGTGGTAATTCCGCGTCGCGTGCACGTTCGTGGAACGATCTTGGAGAGTACCCGACGGAACCTCATCGAGGATGAGCTGCACCGGTTCCCGCATCCGCTCGAGGACTGGATGACTGACCTGGTCAACCGCCCACTGCCGGCCGACTGACGCCAGCGGCTGCACGCCTACCTCGTGCGGCAGCATCCGCTAAGCCGCCAGCGGACCGACACCACCGCGGCAGCATGGCGTTTCTTGGCTGAGGCCTATGGCCTCACGCCTAAGGCCTGTTCCTCACTCGACCGCCATCCGCTTGTACTTGCCGCTGTGCCAGCGGGGAATGTCGTTCTTGTAGTAGCCCGACACGCGGCTCTCGCTGGGGCCGCCGGGCAGGTTGGTCCAAGCTTCGTCCTTGCCAAGGTCGGCGACGAAGTGGTAGCTGGGGGCAAACGACGCCTCGCGCCTCGCGGCGCGCAGCAGGTGCCCTTGAAACGGCGTGGCATAGCAGCCGGGCAGCGCCATCTCGCCGGTGTGCAATCCAAAGGCCCGGCCCACGAACCGGCTTTCCAAAAAGCGGTTGGTGAAATGAAAGGCGTTGATGGCCGACCAGGGTTGCTCCTTCTCGCCGGCCAGCTTCTCGGCCGCGCGGCGGATCATTTCCCCCTTGTCGCGTCCCTGCCACCACAGCGAGTCCTCGCGCAGCAGCAAGCTATCGATCGCGGTGAGCACCATCGTCGAGAACCCGACCCGACTGCACAGGTACATCATCCGCCGAAAACCGATGCCCTGCTCCTGGCCAAAGATCTCGAGCAGCACGTTGCGATACAACCTCGAGAACAGCGTCGCCTCATAGCTCGTCGTGGCGTAGCTGCAATCCCAGTCGGCCAGGCGATTCTTGATCTTGCTCTCGGGCAGGCACGGCAAGAACACCTGCAAGAGGTCCCGGGCTTGCAGGCTGATCACGTCATATTGCAGCGCCTGCATGTCCTCGATCGTGGCTTGGTCCATTTCGCGCAGCCGCTCCACGATGCGCCGCTTGCGATAGTCGGGCACGGGCTGCGTGACCAGAGTCGGTCCGCCGGGCGAGTTGATGTTTTCGTTGGCCGAAGCCACGAAGCCTTCCGGCGGATCATAGATACGGGGCAAGTGGCTGTTCGACATCCGGCCGCGCCAATGGTTGCGCGGGTCCCAGGCAGGAATCGGCAGCATGCCCGAGTGCTCCTTGGGCCGCTTGGGAAACCAACCGTTGGCCTGCATGCCGATGTGTCCGTCGTGGTCGGCAAAGACCCAGCACAGCGTGGGGAGCGGGCATTCGCGCACCAGGTCCATCGCTTCGGCCGCTCCTCGGGCAAAGACCACGTCCAGCCAGGTCGTGATCGATTGCCCCGCGCCGGCCTGGTCGCCTACCCAGCGGGTCGACAGGTAATAGCCGTCGCTGGGCGGTTCGCCTTCCAGGGTGCCTTGTTCGTTGTGAAAGACCTTCAACACTTCGGCCGCGCGGCCCTTGTGCGCGATGCGTTCTTCGCGGACCTGGAAGTCGATCCAATCGTCGTTGCGGCGATACTGCAGCCGGCCATCCTCGGTGCGGCGGCAATCTTCGATGAAGTGGTCGCTGGTGTCCCCTTTCAGATACGTCACGCCCCAGGCCAGGTCGTGCGTGCGGGCTACGGCAAACAGCGGGCAGCCGGGCAGCGTGGCGCCCAGCACATAGTTCTCGCCCGCTTCGCCCCAGTGCAGCTCGGCCTCATACCAGATGGCCGGCAGGCGATTGACCTCCAGGTGCGGATCGGACGCGATCAGCGCGCTGCCCGTGGCGCTCCGCTTGGGCGAGACCGCCCAGGCATTGCTGCCTGCCAGCCGCGGCAGGTCGGTGATCATCTCCAGCACTTCGTCCGAAAGCTGCCGGGTCGTGTTGATTTGGCGCAGCAGGTCAAAGTCGGCGTCGTCCAGCAGCGGGCTGAAGAGCTCGCGCAGCTTGTCCTCGGCGATGCCGGCTTGCACCAGCTCCAGCAAGATGCGCTCGTTTTCCTGTTGCCCCACGGCCAGCCCGCCGAAGCTCAGCAGGTTGCCCATCAGGAGCACGCTTTTCTGGTTCCAGGGCTGCGGCACAAAGCCCACGGCCCACATCGGCAGCGACCGGCCCGAGTCCTTCATGCCGTCGTTGACCCCTTCGCAATAGGCGGTCAACTGGTCGAAGGTCTGATCGTCAAGCTGCTGCACCTCGTCGTCCAGGCTCAGATACAACCCGGCGCGGCGAAACAAGCGGTCCATCTCAAACAGCTCGGGCTTGTCGGCGATCAGCTCAGCCGAGTGCCCGCTGGCGACTGCCCGAGCAAAGAGCATTTGCGTGGGCCGGTCGATGGCGTGCATGTATCCCAGGCCATAGAGCGCGCCGCGCCAAGTGTCGGCCGAGATGTGCGGCACGCCGTGGACGTCGCGGCCGACGGTAAACCGCCGCCGAGCGCTCTTGGTGAGGAGGTACTTCATGTACGAAATCGGGCAGGTTGTGGGGACACCGGTCGCAGCCGTGGACCGAGGTTTGGCCGGCTAAGGCTTGTCGGCAGGGGGCACTAGGTGTTTGGGCGGTGACGGTTATGAGGGTTCGTCCGCCGCTGACGCCTGTTCAAGTGTAGCACGCAATGGCCGGTTTGCCCGAGGCCGAAACCCGCGTCGCGTTGGGCCCTGGGGCAACGAGTTACGACGGCCCAGGCCATTCGCAACGGCTGGCCGCTCGCACTACAATGATCGCGCGACGACCCAGGCGGTGCGACGCCAACCGCCCCGACCTCGGGCTCGAGTCTTAGGACCGCGCTTAGCATGACCACCGCCCGCTGGCGCCAAACCGGCACGGCCCTCCTCTTTATAACGCCCTGGCTCGTGGGGTTGTTCGCGCTGGTGCTCTATCCGTTCGTGGCTTCGCTCATTTGGAGCTTCGAGCGGTACGACATGCTGTCGCCCCCACGCTATGTGGGCGGCGCCAACTACGCCCGACTGGCAGACGAGCTGCTGACCGGCCAGCGGTTTGGGCAAGCGGTGTGGAATACGGCGTATTACGCTTTCGTCAGCGTGCCGTGCTCGATCGCGCTGGGGGTGCTGTTAGCGGTGATGCTATCGTGGAAGGTCCGCGGGCAGGCCGTCTATCGCACGATCTTTTTTTTGCCCAGCGTCGTGCCGGCCGTGGCCAGCTCGATCTTGTGGATGTGGCTGCTCAACCCGCAGAGTGGTTTGGTCAACTACGTGTTGTCGAGCATCGGGCTGTCGGCGCCGGGCTGGTTCAACAGCACGGCCGAGGCCGCCTGGCTGCCGGACTGGTTCGCCGGCCAGGGAGGCTTTGGCTCCAAGGACGCACTGGTGCTGATGAGCCTGTGGGGCGTCGGCAATTTCATGATCATTTACCTGGCGGCGCTGGGCGACATTCCGCCACAGTTGTACGAGGCTGCCGAGCTGGACGGCGCCGGACCGATCAGGCGGTTCTGGCACATCACGCTGCCCTTGCTGTCGCCGGTGATCTTCTTCAACCTCGTGATGGGGCTGATCCACGCTGTGCAGGCCTTCACGCAGATCTATATCACCAGCGAAGGCCAGGGCGCGCCGGCCGGATCGACCCTGATGCTCTCGCTCTACATCTTTCTGGCGGCGTTCAAGTACTTGGACATGGGCTATGCCTCGGCGATGGCCTGGACCCTGTTTGTGCTGGTCGTGCTGGTGACCGTGGGCCTGTTTCGCTCGTCGCGCCATTGGGTCTATTACCAAGGGGGCGGACGATGATCGCGTCTAGAACCATCAGTGTCAATGGCGGCGGGGCGAAGGCGCTGGTCGCCGCGGTGTTGCTCGCGGCGGTGGGCCTGCTGGCGATGCGCGAAGATCACGACCCGCGCGACCAGGTTCCAGCCGGTCGCAGCGAGGTTGTGTTTTGGCATTTCTGGGGCGGCAAGGATCGGCCGGTGGTCGAGGCCATCGTCGACCGCTTCAATGCCGCGCAAAGCGATTACTTCGTCCGCGCCATCGCGATGCCTGGCAACAACCTGGACCTGAAGTTTTTCTTGAGCGTCGCCGGCGCCGACCCGCCCGACGTCATCAACCAGGACGATCCAATCGTGGCCGACTGGGCCCATCGCGGGGCACTGGTGTCCTTGGACGAGCTGGCCACCAGCGGCGAGGCCGCCGAGCTACGCGAGTGGTTGTTTCCCGCCGCCCGCGCGCTGGCCGAATACGATGGTCGGTTGTATGCGCTGTGCAACGGCATCGACGTGCGGGCCTTGTATTACAACGCCGACATCCTGGATGAATTCAAACTGACGCCGCCAACCACGATCGCCGAGCTGGACCACGCGGCGCTGGTGATCGCGCCGCCGGATTCGCCGCCGCCGCGTGCCCGCTATGGCTACCTGCCCGACCCGCGACGAATCTGGTCGTGGGGCATCGTGTTTGGCGGCGAGTTTTACGACCGGGCGGCCGACGAGATCACGGTCGACAGGCCAGAGAATGTGGCGGCATTGAATTGGATGGCCTCGTACAGCCGCCGCTATGGCGCCGACCAGGTGGCCCGCTTTCGCAAAGGAGATCAGGCCTTGCCCGGCGCGGCGTTCCCGCTGTTGGAAGGTCGGTATGCGATGATCATGGACGGCCAATGGCGGGTGGCCGAAATCGCGGCGGTCGAGCGCGCCGCGAAAGAGCGCGGAGAGAAGCCGCCGCGCTACGGCGTCGTGCCGCTGCCGGCGCCACCCGGCGGTCGCGAGAATGCCGGCTGGGTGAACGGCAATTTCTTTATCGTGCCGCGCGGCGCGCGCAATCCGGCGGGCGCCTGGGCCTTCATGAAGTTCTGGAGCGGCTTTGGCGGCCACGAGGTCGAGGCCGCGCGCAGTTGCGCCGCCGGCGGTTGGATACCGGCCAGTCGCCAGGTCGTCGAAGTGCCGGAGTTTCAGGACCACCTGCAACGCAATCCTTTGTTCGCCCAGTTCGTCGAGCTGGCGGCCAGCCCCAATCAGCGTCCGACGCCGGCGATCGTGGGCGCGCAGTACTTGCAGGACGAGGTGATCCGCGCGGCCGAAGACGCGCTCTACAAGCTCACGCCGCCGGCCGAGGCTTTGCAGGCGGCGCAGCGGCGGGTGCAAGCCCGGCGGGAGGCCGAACGTGAATAGCCGCCGCGGAGTAAACTGGCTGGCCTACCTGCTGCTCACCGTGGCCGCCGCGGTGTTTGCCGTGCCGCTGGTTTGGATGGTGCTGTCGAGCTTCAAGCCGGCCGAGCAAATCGCGTCCGACCCTCACCGGGTGCTCCCGGTCGAATGGCGCGTGGCCAATTACGTCGAGGCCGTAACTACGATGCCCTACTTTCGCTACCTGCGCAATTCGCTGGTGCTCTGCGCCGGCAGCGTGCTGGGCACGCTCTGGAGCTCGGCGCTGGCGGCCTACGCCTTTGCGCGGCTCCGCTGGCCGTGGCGGCGAGAGCTGTTCGCGCTGCTGATCGCCACCATGCTGCTGCCGTGGCACGTGACGATGATCCCGAAGTTCCTCTTGCTGCGTGAGCTGGGTCTGTACAACACGCTGGGCGCGCTCATCGTGCCGACCTTCCTGGGCGACGCCTTTTCGATCTTTCTGCTGCGACAGTTTTTCTTGACCATACCCGAGGAGCTGGCCGAGGCGGCGCGGCTGGATGGCGCGAGCGAGTGGACCATCTTCTGGCGGATCATGCTCCCCTTGGCGCGGCCGGCGCTGGCGACCGTGGCCCTGTTCCAGTTCATCGCTTCCTGGAACGACTTCAATGGACCGCTGTTGTATCTGAACGACCCCGCGCGGTTTCCCTTGGCCTACGGGCTCGAGCAGTTCGTCAGCTCCTACTCCAGCCAGACCAACCTGCTGATGGCCGCGGCCGTGTTGTTCACGCTGCCGATCGTGGTCCTGTTCTTCTTCACGCAGCGCACGTTCCTGCGCGGCATCGCCACCAGCGGACTGAAGGGGTAGAGTGAGCGCGAAAGTGTGTAGCGCGGGCGGCAGGCTCTACCTACCAAAGCGCGCAGAATCGGCGCCTCGAATACTTACTAAGAAGCGCGCCAAAGGGCGATCCGCGCGGCGCGCAGCCAGAGTACCGCGGCGCGCAGCGAATGGGTCCCCAATCGGTGTGGGAGCGAACGCGAGCGGCTATTTCTTGCGGTGGCGGATCTTGGAGCGCATGCGGCGCTTTTTGCGACCGAGTTTCCGCCGACCTTTGCCCGTTTTCTTCGTGCCCACACACCACTCCAATTGATTGAAACAGAAGGACATACGCTGACGGCGCCCGAGGATGGAAAGCGTGGGCACCGGAGAACCGCCGCAGGCAAAGACCTTGCCCAGGGGGCGAGGCGCTGTTGGCGGATTGTTCGGCTGCTGATTCTAGCAGCGCGGGCGCAAGGCAGGCAAGAGCGGTCGCTTGCCTCGGGGGATTCGCAAAGCGTTTCTGTGCTGCCAGGGGCGGGTGTTCACCCTTTTGGCAGCAACATTCCGAGCAATTGCCGGCTTCTTGTTAGCCGAATGGCCAGCCGCCGCGCCCCCCCAGACCGATGCGGCGGCTGCCCTGGCCGGCGCCAGACGCCTTTCGGCCCGGCCGCCCGCCTCAATAGTTGCGGCTCTAGCTGGTGGCCAGCTCGACCTCGCGTCGCACCGGTTCGCGCGTCGGGCGGTCCCAGTCGGGCAGCTCGCTGCGCATGATCCGGGTGCTGTGCGGCGCCTCGATGCCGAGGCGAATCCGACGGCCGTGAACTTCCAGAACCGTGACCACGACGTCATCGCCGATTTGCAGCCGTTCGCCTTGCTTGCGAGTGAGAACTAGCATCGTCTCTCCTCCGTGAAAAGTGTTGCTGAGAGAATCAAGTCTCTCGTGATCCGTGTCGGATAGTTGCCCGGCATATGCAAACAAGATGCCGCGGCGCGCGAGCGGTTCACGCAATGAGATAGACGTTGTTACGGGCTAAGATGTTCGGAAATTATTTGCGTGTGTGCTAGCGAGACGCGACAGCATTGCAGTCGGTCAGAATAGCGCACGCCCGTGTACCACAGTGACACAATGGCAGCCACCGCCCGTGGTCGCGCGCAGCGCAATTGCCCACACGGTTGAGGCACCGGCGACTCGAATTGCTTCGCGCGCCCCGACACCGCTCACGGGTTGGGCGGCGAGGTGCAGATCAGCACCACCAGCGGATCGATGCCCGTGTTCTCGATGCCATGCTCGCACCACGGCGGCAGATAGACAAAGTCCCCCGCGGCGACGTCGCGCTCGAACTGGGCAAAGGTCATCCGCCCGCGGCCTTCCAGGATCACATAGGCCTCTTCGGTCTCGTGCGAGCCGACCGGCAGCGTGGCATGGGGCGGCACATAGAACTTGGTCAGGCTGAAGTTCTTGCTGGTGCACTTCGGGTTGACCGGATGCACGATCCGCACGCCGATGCCGTGGCAATCGGGATATGCCACGGGCACCCCGTCCTGCGCGTTGACGATGATCGGGTCGACCGGGTGGTCCGGCTTGGGAATGACCGGCGGCTTGCCGGTGGAATAACCCTTGTAAGCAGTGATCTTAACCATGATGCGTGCCGCCAATCGTGCGAGAGATGGAAGAAGGACAAACGCTAGCAGAGCGTGAGTCTAGCGAGCAAAGAGGGCTGGTTTCAAGCGGGCGAGGGAGCGTTCATCGCTCTGAGACCTATCGCCTAGCCGGATCCACGCGGAGATACTCGGCCTCTTCCACCGTGCCGAGCACGGTTCCGCACGGTCCTTCCCATTCCATCACGCGCGCTTCGGGAAAGCACGCGCGCGCCAGGGACAAATCCTGACTTGGCGGATATCGCCTGACAATTCGTTCGATCCGTTGATCGCCTAACGCGGACCTTATCCAGGAAGTCTCGCCACCGTTGATGAGCTCCCAGCGTTCTCTTTCAATCGCCGCTCGTGCCAACTTGCGTTCGCGCACAATGTTCAGGTTCCAACCTAGCCAAACGCAAACCACCGTCATGACGATGAACAACGTTCGCAGCGAGAAGCGAAAGCGGCGACGGTTAAGGGGTGTCATCGTCAGTTAGATTTCTTTCGAGTTCAGCTTTTCGCCGATAGAGTTCATCGAAATTCGGGAGCTTAGGATCTTGTCGATTCAGTAACCCATCTAGAAAATCGACGAAATTTTGCTCTTCGAGTCTCCACCATGTGCCCGCCGAAAATTGTTCGTTCAGGATTGCTGCATTGCATTGCCTGAATTCCGCCGCCAGCCTGGCCACAACTTCGGGAGGAACGCCGGCGCTCGTGAGTTCGGCGAACATTTCGTCGAATGCCCTGTTCATTCGGCTCGAGGCAATTTCTCGGTAGAATGCTGGGTCACTCATACCCGCATTCTACCACCAAACAATCCGTCCAAAACATCGCTCCTGACGCCATCTCCCGCCCTGTTTGCCAGGCACCTTTCCGTCGACGTATCATGGTGGCTTCCGTCCGGCTCTGTTGCCTGCCCTGACGCTTTCGCATTGCTTCTAAATTGCTTGAGGACTTCGACCGATGACGCTTCGCACGTTTCGCGCGTTGACCGCGCTGGTGGCATTCGCCTGGCTCTTGTCGTTGGCGGCCGCGCCGGCGGTGGCCCAGACCGTGTTTCCCGGGGCTGACTGGGAGGTGGCCAAGCCCGAAGCCCAATCGATGTCCGCCGCCGGACTGGAAAAGGTCGGCGCGTGGCTCAAGGACAGCGGCGCCAAGTCGGGCCTGGTCGTGCGCCACGGGCGGATCGTCGGCGAGTGGTACTTCGGCGATGCCAAGCCCGACAGCAAGCACATCGTGTACAGCTCGACCAAGTCGTTTGCCAGCACCGCGGCCGGCCTGGCCATCGCCAGCGGCAAGCTCAAGCTCGACAGCAAGCTCGGCGAGTTCATTCCCGACGCCGCGCCGACGACCAAGCGCGACATCACGGTCAAGCAGTTGATCTCCATGACCTCCGGCGCGCACAACGACAACGGTCAGCTTGAGCGCCCGGACCTGTTCAGCTATTGCCTCAAAGAACTGCCGATGGATCACGCGCCCGGCACGAAGTGGGAATATAACAACACGGGCCTGTCGCTCTTAGGTCCGCTTTTGAAGAAGGCCACGGGCCAGACCGTGGCCGAGATTCTGGACGAGGGCGTGTTTCAGAAGATCGGCATCGCCCGCGGCGACTGGACCTGGGACGAGCGCGAGGGTCAGCCGCTGCCGTACTCGGGCCTGCACATCACGGCCCGGTCGTTTGCCCGCTTCGGTTTGTTGTTTTTGAACAAAGGTCAATGGCGCGGCAGCAACGTGATCTCATCCACCTGGGTCGCCGAAGCCACGCGGGCCTCGCAAGAGCTCAACCCGCGTTACGGATATTTGTGGTGGACCAATGGCGGGTCGTGGCCCGGGGTGCCGGCCGACGCCTATGCTGCGATGGGCAAGTTCAACAACGACATGCTGATCGTGCCCAGCCTGGACATGATCGTGATCCGTCAGGTCGGTGACGACACCGGCGCGAAGCGCGACTTCAAGATCGGCGACCTGTTCGCGCTGGCCGCGGCGGCTGTGACCGACCCCAGCCCCTCGCTCAAAGTGGCCGAGACCGATAGCGGCATCGAAGTGGCCAAGACGTTTACCAATTTGCGCATTCGCCGACCAATCCTGTTGACCAACGCCGGCGACGGGTCCAACCGGCTGTTCGTCCCTTCGCAGTTGGGCACGATCCATGTGTTTCCCAACGACCCCGCGGTCGAAGAGGCCAAGGTTTTCATGGACTTAAGCTCGCGCGTGGTCTATGAGGACAAGGAGAACGAAAAGGGTTTCCTGGGCATGGCCTTTCACCCGCGCTATAAGGAGAACGGCGAGTTCTTCGTCTATTACACGCCGACCGATGCCCGCAAGCCGCACACCGTGGCCGTCTCACGGTTTCGCGTGTCAAAGGACGACCCCAACCGGGCCGACCTGAACTCCGAGGAGCGGCTGCTGGAGATCGAGCATCCGTTTTGGAATCACAAGGGCGGCACGATCGCCTTTGGGCCGGACGGATATTTGTATATCGCGGTCGGCGACGGCGGCCTGGCCAACGACCCGTTTGCCAATGGCCAGAAGCTGGCCACGCTGTTGGGCAAGATCCTGCGGATCGACGTCGATAAGAAGGACGCCGGATTGGCATACGCGATCCCTGCCGACAACCCTTTTGCCGGCCAGGGCGCGAAAGCCCGCGGCGAGATCTGGGCCTATGGCCTGCGCAACCCCTGGCGGATCGCCTTTGACCGCAAGACGGGCACGCTGTGGTGCGCCGACGTCGGCCAGGACCTGTGGGAAGAGATCGACCTGATCACCAAGGGTGGCAACTACGGCTGGAGCGTCCGCGAAGGCGTTCACAAGTTCGGCGCCAAGGGCGCTGAGGCCAGTAGCGCCTTCGTCGAGCCGATCTGGGAGTATCACCACGAGGTGGGCAAGTCGATCACCGGCGGCCACGTGTATCGAGGCAAGAAGTTCCCCAAGCTCGACGGCAGCTACGTCTTCGCCGACTACGTCACCGGCAAGGTCTGGGCGCTTAAGTACGACGAGCAGAAGAAGAACGTCGACGCCCTGCTGACGATCCGCGGCAACATCATGCCGATCATGTCCTTCGGCGAAGACGAGCAAGGCGAGACGTATTACACGACGGACACCGATTCGATTTTTACATTGAAGTGAGGGAACAGGTCGCGAGCGATTGGCGAGGTTTTGGATTTTCGATTTTGGATTTTGGATTGGGCCGTTTGCGTTACTGACCACTGACCGCTCTCCCCTAATCCCTAGCCCCTGGCCCCTTTCTCCCCCCAATGTTCTCCATTCACGACTTGCCCGCGGTCGAAGCCTGGCGCCGGCGGCATAGGGTCGACACTTACCTGGTGCGCCGGGTGTGGAACTTGCTTTGCAAGAAGCAGCAGTCGGACGAGGCGGCGGCGGGCGAACTGCCCACGGAGGTCCGCGCGGATTTCTTGCGCCAGGTGCAGTTTCATGCGCTGGAATTGGAGAGCCGGCACGACTCGGCGCGGGATGGGGCGACGAAGCTGATCTTTCGCACGGCTGGCAAGTCGCCGGAGACAGGCGATCTAAGGCTGGAGACGGTTATCCTGCGAATGACTACCGGCCGCACGGCGCTGTGCCTGTCGACGCAGGTTGGTTGCGCGGCGCGGTGCGACTTTTGTGCCACCGGCAAGATGGCCGTGACACGCGACCTGTCGCCGCCCGAGATCCTGGATCAACTCGTGCAGGCCAATCAATTGCTCGCCGCCCAAGGGCGCTCCGTGCGCAACCTGGTCTTCATGGGCATGGGCGAGCCGTTTCACAACGAAGAGTCGCTCTATGCCGCGCTGGACTTGCTGGCCGACCCGGCCGTGTTCCACCTCAACCTGCGGCGCGTGCTGATCTCCACGGTCGGCATTCCGGCGGCGATGGTCCGCTGTGCCCAGCGTTATCCCGAAGTGCGGATGGCGGTCAGCTTGCACAGTGCCCGGCAGGAAGTGCGCGAGCAGATCATGCCGATCGCGCGGCGGCATGACCTGGTCGCGCTAAGAGCTGCAATCGCCGAGGTCGCCGCCAGATCGGGGCGCCTGGTGATGATCGAGTACCTGCTGTTGCATGAGCTGACCGATCGGGCGGTGGACGCCCAGGCGCTGGTCGACTATCTCCAGGGCCTGCCAGTGCACATCAACCTGATTCCCTACAACTCGATTGCCGACGCGCCGCACCTGGCCGGCAGCGACCGCGGTCGCCGCGAGGAGTTTTCGCGGCGTTGCAAGGCGGCCGGCTTCCCGGTCACAACCCGTTACTCGCTGGGCGCTGACATCGCCGCGGCCTGCGGCCAGTTGGCCCGCGAGGAGCACCGCCGCCGTGTCGCGATCTCCAACCCCACGGCGACGGTTGCGGTCTCGCCGTAGCGGGGCCCGCGCCGCGTCGATCTGCCCGGCCGGCCGCGGCGGATTATTGCGGCGGAATTGCTGTGGGCGTCGACGAATCTGGTGTGGGCGCTGGAGCTCCGCTCGGCTGCAAATCGTTCTTGGCGTCGTCGGGGCCGGCATCATTCTCGCCGGGCGCCTTGATGAGCCCCTTCTTCACATAATCGTCGACGCCCAACAGTTTGGGGTCCGATGAATTCTCGCCAGTGATCGGCGGGATCGGTTCTTCGCTGAACCACTCGACGAATGGAATCACTTGCGGAGTTAACGGCGCAGCGACCGACGGGGGATGGAAGGAACCCAGCCATACTTCCGATTCGTCTGTGAGCTTGCCGTCGGTGATCACGAGGTCGTACTGGATGGCGTAGGAAGCTTCGCCGCGGGCCAGACCGTCGGCGATGCGACCGGTGTTGAGGTAGATCAGGCCCTTCAAGACACCCTCCGCGGGCGCACCCAAGGGAAACTTCGCACCCCAGTGTTGCGAAGGCGTGAGCGTCTCCAGTCTCACGGCCGTTTCGTTCAACGCCACGCCGGAGCTTTCCACGAACGTCTCGGTAAGAAAGACCGAGCTCATCAGCGCATTGCTGAACAGCATGTCGGAAGTCTTGGGCGCCCGCTCGATTTCAAACCAGACGTGCGCGCCCGTCTCGGGCCAGGCATCGCCGGCGACCAGCGGCCGTTCGTTGCCGTCGCGCAGACTGACGCGAAACAGGGCGGTCAGGTAGTTGCCGCCATTGAACAGTGCCTCGTTGCGTTCGCAATTGCCTCGGTAATACGTGCCCGAGAGCCGCTTGGGATGTTTGGGTCGCAGGGGCCTAGGTGGATAGCCGAAAACGGATTGTGCCCAGGGATTCTTGCGCATATGGTCTGCCTGCTCGAGCGTTGCAACCGTTTGCCGCAGGTGGATTTGATTGCCTCGCAACAGCGCCGCGCCAAGTCCAGCAACCAGCAATAGCCAGACCAACAACAACTCGGTCGAGGTCGCGCGTACGCAGACGTTTCCCAGCCGGCCAGACGCCCACGGCCGATTTTTGGCCCGCGCCGCGCGTGCCCGGACGATAAGCAGCAGCCCGATCTGTGCCACGACAAACGCAATCGCAAAGGGTCGCGCGTAGGCGTACTCAAACTTGTAGCGGTCGCCCAGGGCGCCAATCCAGCTCACCGCCCGCTCGAAGATTGATCGCGAGTCCTGGGCGACATTGGCGGTCTCCGGCGTCGGCCAGATCGCGCCGTTTTCAACCCAGCGGCGAACCAGCGATAGCTCCGTTGGTGAGAGCGGCGGCGAGTCCTTGGGCATTCGATAGGTCCGGTCGTCGGAGCTCACACGCCGATAGAGCTCGTTGGTATCCAGCGTGCCGCCGACGATGGGCAGGCCCGAGTCGCCACCTTCCTGGGCGAACTTAGTCCCATCCAATCGCAGACCGCCGCGGTGCTGCATCGCGCCGTGGCACTTGAGGCAATGCATCGCCAGGATCGGCCGGATGCTGGCCGCGAACGAAACCGGCGCCGCGGACGCGACCGGCTGTTCGGCGGCCGCGGAGTTGGGTTCGGTCGTCGCTGGGACCGCGGCGCCCACGGCCGATGATGGATCGGTCCCGGATTCGACCTTGTCTTGCGCCGGCGCTGCCGTCGCCAGCAACAGGGTCGCGCCAAACGCGACCAGCCACGACCGCAAGCGCCGGTTAGCGGCGTCTGGCCGGTGGGGAATCGGCGGGTTGCTCACGGTCAAATGCCTGGGACGCCGCATGGCGAAACTGCCGACGGGAAATGGGTCTCGCGGTTCTCTCTGGCCATCATAACCTGCCGGACGCCGTCGAGGTAAGCGGGCCTCGTTGGCACACTGGGCGCCGCGGGCGTATACTGGCCGGCCGTGAGGTCGCACCCTGAAGAGGAGTTTTTAATCATGCGCGCGTGCATTCTGGTCCTGTCGCTGCTGGCGGTCGTTTCATGGAGCGCGGGAACGCCGTCATGGGGCGCAGGCCCTTCGCCAGAAGCCGTGAAAAAGGGGCTCGAAGATTTCCAGGGCGTGTGGACCGTGGTCTCCATGCAGGAAGACGGCAAGAATCTCTCGCCTGAGCGGCTCAATAAGATCAAGCTCACAATCAAGGGCGAGAACTTCACCTTTGAGACTGCCACCGATAGCCATGACGGGTTGTATAAGATCGATCCCACCAAGGATCCCAAGCTGCTGAACATTGAGGTCACGCGCGGCGACGAGAAGGGCAAGATCTACCAGGCGATCTACAAATTTGAAGACGGTCGCATGATCCAGTGCATGCACAAAGCCAACGTCCGCCGACCCGCCAGGTTCGAAGGTCAGGCAGGCAGCGAGAACCTGTTGGAAATCTGGCAGCGACAGAAATAGCGGCATGCAATCCAACGGCCCGCCCGATCCTCAGACGGCCGCGACAGCTCAGCCAACTCCGGTCGTTCATGCCTCCGCCGCGCCGCTGGGGCGCAACGTTCGCGTACTGGGGCTGTCGAGCCTGATCAACGACGTTGCCGGCGAGATGATCTTTCCGCTCATCCCGCTGTTCCTGATCGAGGTGCTCGGCGCCGGCAAGAGCGCGCTGGGAGCGGTCGAGGGCATCGCCGACACCACGGCCAGCATCGTCAAGCTGTTCGCCGGCGGCCTGTCCGATCGGCTGGGTCGGCGCAAAGGTTTCGTCGTCGCCGGCTATGCGCTCGCCGCCGCCGCCCGACCGCTGACCGCACTGACAGGCGCCGCCTGGCAGGTCGTGCTGGTCCGCAGCGGCGACCGCTTTGGCAAAGGCATTCGCTCGGCCCCGCGCGATGCGCTGATCGCCGACTCGACCGATCCGCAATCGCGTGGCCGGGCGTTCGGGTTTACCCGCGCCATGGATCACCTGGGCGCGGCGATCGGTCCGCTGTTGGCGTTTGGCTTTCTTTGGGCCTGGCCGCAGGGGCTGCGAACTTTGTTCCTGCTGACCGCGCTGCCCGGCCTGGCGGTCGTGCTCTTGGTCATCTTCGGGCTGCGCGAGCCGAAGGCCGCGACCCGCGCCGACAAGGAATTCAGTTTCACGCTGAAGCCATTCGATCGCGACTTCCGCTTGTTCCTGGTGGCGCTGGTGGTCTTTACCCTGGGCAATTCCAGTGACGCCTTCTTGCTGGTCCGCGTGCACGAGTTGGGCGTGGCCAAAGAAATGCTGCCGCTGGTGTGGTGCGTCTTTCACATCGTTAAGAGCATCGGCAGTCTGCTGGCCGGAGTGGCCGTGGACCGCGTGGGACCGCGGCCGTTGATCTTCGCCGGGTGGATCGTGTACGCGGCGATCTACCTGGCGTTCTCGCTGGCGACCACGGCGCTGGCCGGCTGGATTTTCTTTCTGGTCTATGGCGCGTTTCACGCCCTGACCGAGCCGGCCGAGCGAACCTTGGTGGCCAACCTGGTCGGGCCCGAGCGGACGGGTTTGGCCTATGGCTGGTTCAATTTCGCCATCGGCATCGCCGCCTTGCCGGCCAGCCTGCTGTTCGGCGTGATCTACGATCGCTTGGGCGGTCCTGCGGCTTTTTCGACCAGCGCCGCGCTGGCGCTAACGGCCGTGGCGTTGCTGGCGGGCGTGCGCGGACAACGTCCTGTCGCCGCAAGTCCTTAATTTGCAGCGCTGACTTTGCCGATCAGGCGCCTCTCGGCAAGCTGGCGGAAATGCAAGGCAGAATTCGGCTAGAGATCCGCAGTCGATCCGCCGATGGATGTTAAGTACCCATGAGGCGCTGGTCGTCGTTCAACCACGGGACGAAAACCACTCCCACCGCGCTCCACAGAATTGGGTCAAAAATCACACACGGGCGCGCGAGCGTCCAGGAACCGCACAGCGTTGCTGCCCCGCGCCTGTGCGGTTCTGTTTTTATCCAGCCTGCGCCGCTGCGCGGCGTCACACCGCGGCCGGCCGCGCGGCGGCACCCGCGGGCGCGGCGAGCTGCCCAGCCTTGACCAGGCCGCCTTGCAGCACGGCGATGAACCGCCGGCGATCTTCCAGCAGGCTGATGTCGGCCACGACGTCGCCGTCGACCACCAACACGTCGGCCAGCTTGCCGGCAGCGAGCGTGCCAAACTCAGACTCCCGCCCCATGATCCGGGCGCCGGACAGCGTAGCGCAGCGAATCACCTCTAGCGGCGTGAGCCCCACGAACTTGACGAAGAAGGTCAGTTCCTTGGCATAGTCGCCGTGCGGGTTCCAGGCGAATCCGTAGTCGCCGCCCATCCCCAGCGTGCCTCCGGCGCGCAAGATCATCCGCGCGCTTTCGGCGCCGCCGTCGAGGGTCTCCTGATGGCCATCGATCACGGCCTGCGGCATGCCAAACTCTGGACCATGCACGATGCTGGCATGCTCAAATTGCAGCGCGGGCACCACCGGCACGTTGCGCGCTAGCAGCATGTCGAGGGCCTCGGCATCCATGAACGTGCCGTGCTCCAGCGTGTCGTAACCTGCACGCAGCGCGTTCTTGATGCCTTCGGTCGCGCGGCAATGTCCGGTTACCTTGAGCTTGTGGTTATGGGCTTCGGCCACGACGGCATGCATCTCGTCGAACGTCATGCACAACGTGTGATGGTCGTTGGTGTCTGGCGCGGCGGCATCGCCCGTGGGATAGGTCTTCACCCATTCCACGCCGTCCTTGACCAGCTTGCGCACGGCGCGGCGACCTTCGTCGGGTCCATTGATCAGCAACACCAGGCCTTCCATGCCGATCTTGCGGAAGTCGGGGTTCCAATCCATCAACCCGCCCACGCCGCAGATCTCGCGGCCGCTGGCTGCCAGTCGCGGGCCGGCGACCATGTCCTCCTCAATCGCCTTCTTCAACCAATGGTCGATGTTAAACAGGCTGCCGCCGCTGCGTGCCGCCGTATAGCCACACTCGAGTGCCAGCTTGGCATTGGTCGCCGCCAACAGTGTCACGTATTCGACCGGGTACTTGATGTCCAGGTCTTCCAGGTTGGCGACGTTGAAGTAGGTGGGGTGAAAGTGCGCCTCGACCAGCCCAGGCATGATCGTGCCGCCACGGGCGTCGATGTGCACCGCGTCGGGACCGACCGGCGGCGCGCCGGCTGCCGGTCCGGCATAGTTGATCCGGCCGTCGCGAATCACTACCGCTGCGTTTGCGATTGGCGCGGCGCCGGTGCCGTCGACCAACTGGCCGCCGTCGATGAGCGTGGTTCCCCGTGCGGTCTTCATGCCGGCGTGTCCTTGGTCAGAGGGAGTGAGATCGCTTCGCAGAACGAAGTGACCAGCCGCAGCGTGAGCTCGCCGGCGAGATTATGAATCAAATGCCCCGGCCCTGCCACCAGCACTTTCGTACAGTCCGGTAGCGTCCGCGCCACTTCGTCCACGACTGCCTGCGGCATCATACCCCCTTCGGCCGCGTCACCGTGCAAGAGCAACACCGGGCAGTGGATATGCTTGAGCAGCGCCGGATAGTCGTAGCCTACCATCCAGCCGCCATCGGCCAGCGGTTCCCACAGCGCGGGGTCGGCACGACGCAGACATTCGGCGCTGAACCGCAAGGACACCTCGTCGCGACCGTCACCCAGGCGCACTTGCCCGCGCATGTCGGGCGTGGGGATGTGAATGTCGGCCAAGGCCCGAGCCATCTCGATCACGCCAAGTCGGCGCTTAGAGACCTCGGCGAACGCGCGAAACAAGGTCTGAAACGGCGTCTGCGAGATGTTCGGTCCCAGCAGCGTGAACGGCGGATCCTCCAGCACGGCGCCACGCACCAGGTCGGGCAATTCGGCGGCGGTCGCGGCCGCGACCAGCGCGCCCAGCGAATGGCCGTAGAGAATTACCGGCCGGCGAACGTGCTCACGCACCAGCGCCACCGCGTCGCGCACGTAGTCGCGGACCAGATACTTGCCCGGTGTGCGATCGGAGGATCCGTGTCCGCGAAAATCCAGAGCGTTGATTTCCCACCGCGCGGCCAGCACGCCGGTGAGTGCCGCGAAGTCCTGCCACGAGCGCCCCACGCCGTGCAGAAACACCAGCGGTTCGCCGCCGGCCGGTCCGCGAGCCCAGTTCACCAATCCATCGCCGCCGGCGACCAGCGTTTGCGTAAACATGTGTCCCCAAAGGCGCGGTGGAGGGCGAGGTGCCGTGCGAGTTGCACCGCGCCTGAACCGTTGTTATTCTTCGATGGTCCGTCGGCAAGCTCGGGCAGGCCTGTCGTGACGACGAATCCGGCTACGACGAATCCGGCTACGATGATCTTTGGCTGCGGCGACTCCCGCTCAGGCCCACCTTCCTGCCGCCGCCCAAGCCAATCTAGGGAACCCTGCAAAGGGTGTCAAACATGTCGCATTCGTCGGCTGAAGTCACTCGCGCCGCCATCGTAGCATTGGTCGTCACGGTGTCGCTGGGTAGTGCGCTCAATTCTCTCGCGGCAGCCGCGACGCCAGCCAAATCCGCGCCAAAAAAGATCGTGTTCCTCGCCGGCACCGTGCACCAGGGACCGGGCGGACATCCGCCAGGCACCCACGAATATGCGCTGGCAGCACGGCTGCTGAAGCGCGCGCTCGATAGCGCCAGCAATGTCGGTTCCAATAAGATCGGCGCCGGCGCGGTCGGCCCGCTGCGCACGGAGATTCATCTGGACGGCTGGCCGCGCGATCCCCGCACGCTGGACGACGCCGACACGATCGTCGTGCTGTCCGACGGCGCCGATCGCAACCGCGACGATCATCCGCTGTTGGTCGGCGACCGCTTGCAGGTCCTCAAGAAGCAGATGGACCGCGGTTGCGGGCTGGTCGCGATCCATTGGACCGTGTTCGTTCCGCAGGAGCACGGCGGCGACGAGTTCCTGGAGTGGATCGGCGGTTACTTCGACTACGAGTCGGGCCCCGCCGCCAACAACCCGGCTGCCAACAACCCGGCCGCCAATAAATGGTTCTCGAAGATCCAGACCACGACGTCCGACTGCAAGCTGGCCACGCCCAATCACCCGATTGCCCGCGGGCTGAAGCCGTTCTCTTTGCGCGAGGAGTACTACTACAACATTCGCTTTCGGCCAAACGACCCGCGGCTGAAGCCGATCCTGACCACGGCGATTCCTGGCGAGTCGCAGGAGCAGACGGTCGCGTGGGCGGTCGAGCGTAATGGCGGCGGTCGTGGATTTGGCTTTACCGGCGGACATTTCTTTGAGAACTGGGGCGTCGAAGAATTTCGCCGGATGGTCGCCAATGCGATTCTCTGGACCGCGCACGTCGAGGTGCCCGCCGGCGGATTGCAATCGGCGGCCCGGGTCGCCGACGAGCCCATCGCTCGCAAACCCACGGTCGACCGGCCCGACGCGATCCAGTGCCTGTTGGTCACGGGCCATCAGCATCCGGCCCACGTCTGGTCGGAGACGACCGTGGCGCTGCAAGAGGCGCTCGCGCGCGACAAACGCATCCAGGTCACCGTGGTCACCGATCCTGAGTTTCTGGCGAAACCGAACTTGCAGTCCTACGACGTCGTGCTCTTGAATTACTGCAATTGGCAGCGCGGCGGCTTGAGCGACGCAGCGAAAGCCAACTTTCAAAAGTATCTGTCCGATGGCGGCGGGTTGGCGATCGTGCACTTCACCAACGGCGCCTTTCATGCCTCGCTGCCCGAGACCCCGGCGAGCGACTGGCCCGAGTTTCGCAACATTTGCCGCCGAGTCTGGGACCACGCGCCAGGTAAGTCCAGCCACGACCCTTACGGTCGCTTCCAGGTCGAAGTCGTCAAGGACCACCCGATCACCGAGGGTCTCAACTCGTTCGAGACGATCGACGAGCTTTACTGTAATCAGCAAGGCGACGGACCGATTGAAGTGCTGGCCACGGCGCGCTCCACGGTCACCGGCCGCGACGAGCCGATGGCGTTTGTCTATCCGTATGGCCGGGGTCGGATCTTTCAAACCGTGTTGGGTCACGCCGCCGAATCGATCCGCGTGCCGGGCGAGGCAGAGCTGATGCGCCGTGGAGTGGTTTGGGCTGCCGGCCGAACACAGCGCAAGGCCGCGGTTGAACCTGAGAAGGCAACCACGGCCCCACCGCGGTTGGCGCCCGAGGGTCGCTTTGGCGCCGCGCTCGACCCGCGGCCCAGCAATGCCGCCTGGGCCGCTCGGCAGCTGAGCTACGAGCAGCGCCCGCTCACGGTGGAGTGTTGGGCAAAGCTGAACAGCAAGTCCGGCTTCAATATCCTGATGGCAGACGGCCTCAAAGAGTCGGCCGAGCACTGGGAGCTCTATACCTACGCCGGGTCCGGTGAGTTGAGCTTGTACCTCCCTGGCTTTCAGCCAGCCGAGATTCGCTCGGGCGTCGACGTCACTGACGGCCAGTGGCACTACGTCGCGGCCACGTTTGACGAGTCGCAGGCCAACTTGTTTGTCGACGGTCGCCGTGTGACGCAGGTCAAGATTGACCGGACACGTTCCGGCGGACCGAACTCACCGCTGTACTTCGGCGGTTACCCGCCGGGCAACATCGGTTGCGACGGTATGGTGGACGAGGTTCGTATCTCCAAAGGCCTGCGAGCGATCGACGGCGTGCCGGCGGCGCCGCTGGAGGCCGATGCCTCGACCGTGGGTCTGTGGCGCTTCGACCGCGTGGATCGCGGCGGTAGCGAGGACGCTTCGGCGACGAAGAACCCGGCCATCACGGGCGCAATCGCCGGCAAGGCTGGTCCCATGCTGGCCCGCTGGTGCGCCGACGAAAAGTTGAAACTGGTCTCAATCGACAGCTCGCCCGACGAATCGTTTCTGGCGCTGCGCACCGACACCATGGGCCGGCTGTTTGCGGGTGGTCGCGAGGCGCTGTTTGTCTACGAGCCCGACCCTGCGGGCGTCTATGGCCCGCGGCAGTTGCTTTATCGCTTTCCGCCTGACACGTGGATCACCGACATTGAGGTGCGCGGCGACGACTTGTACGCCATCACCAATGCCGCGTTGTATCTGTTTCCGCGGGGTCGATTGGAGCGGACCGACCTCAAACCACGGCGGCTCGTCTGGGGTCCGCCGGTCGACCTGCACGTCACTTACCACGGTCTGGCGTGGGGTCCGGAAGGCGACCTGTATTTTTGCTCGGGCGACCCGCTGTTGAACTTCGGCGATTTTGCCAGCCGGCCGGATCACTGGGGTCACTGGACGGTCCATTCGCAGCCCAACGACACCAGGACTCCCTATACCGGCGTGGGCGGGTTTTTTCGCTGTCGGCCGGATGGCAGTCGCTTTCAGGTGGTGGCCTCGGGCACGCGCGGCACCGACGGCCTGACGTTTGACCGCCGCTGGAATCTGTTCTCCAACGACAACGACCACGAGTCATTGGCCGATCGCTATTCACCGGCCAGGTTGCTGCATGTCGCGCCGCAGGCCAACTTCTTTTGGCCGCGCGGCTGGATCGCCAGCATGTCGCCAGATCGCGCGGACCTGTTGGAGGTCATGAACGACGGCCTCGGACGCGAGGCCCCCGTGGGCATCGCCTACTATGACGACCCGCTGTTGGGCGAAAGGTATCGCAACACGCTGCTGTTGGCATGCTGGGGTCAGCGCAAGGTGGCGGGGTTCACATTGGTCGAGCGCGGCGCGAGCTTTCGGGCCACCGAGTTTCCCTTTTTGCAAGGCGCCGAGACCGCACGGCCCGTGAGCGTGACGGTTGGCCGCGGCGGTCGGGTGTTTGTGGCGCTGTCTTACATGGCCGGCAACGAGGGGTCGCCCAAATATCCTAGCGAGCTGGTGATGGTCACCACGGCCGCCGACCCGCCGACCGCGCCGTTTGAGGCTTACGATGCTCCCACCGCCAGCCCCGATAAACTCTGGAGCGAACTGGCCAGCACCTCGACCTCTCGGCGCCAGCAGGCCCATCAGGAGATCCTGCGTCGCGGCGGCGCGCTGCTCGTCGAGGCCGCCCGCCGCTTGCCAAACACTGCAACGTCCGATCCGGCTTTCACGCACCTGGCCTGGTTGGCGGGCGCAAGTGGCGCGCCGGACGTCCGCGCGGCGTTGACGACCTTGGCCGCACATCGAGATGCCCCGGTTCGCGCGACCGCGATCCGAGTGCTGGCCGAGTTTCCCTCGCTCGCCGCCGCGGATGACGTCTTCGAGTTGGCGCTTTCCGACGCCAATCCCCTCGTCATGCATGCCGGGGTCGTGGCCTGGTTCGATCGCGCGGGGCCGCTCCCCTTGGCGAAATTGACCGCGCCGGCCGCGAGCGACGACACCTACCTGCGACAAGCCACGGCGTTCTTGCTCGCCCGGCGAGCGAGCGAGCTCGTGTTAGATACCATGCTCAATGCCTCCGATGGCGCGCAGCGGCTCTCGGGCGTGCTCGCCGCCGGGTTTCGCCTGACCGTGCCGCCGGCGACCAGCGAACCGCCGAGCGAGTTGCCGCTCCGTTACGAGTCGGGCAACGCCACGTTCTCGATTCAATTCGCCGACGAGTTGGTCGACCTGAAGCAGCTTGGCCGCGCGGGCAGCTTCACAACGGCCGAGCGCTGGAAGACCGTGCCCCACACGCCCCACGAACAACACCTGTTCGACGTCCTGTTGGCAAAGTTGGATGATGCCGACGACCGCGTGGCCCTGCAAGCCGGCTACTTCCTGGGGTTGCTGGACGACCCGGCGGTCAACGAGCGGGTCACGCAATCGCAGCGCCGCGTGATCGAGCGCCGCCTGCGCGCCGCGCCGGCCGTGGCCGTGAACCAGGTCTGGCAACTCGGACCGTTGGCCGATGGCCCAGATGGGATTGCGGCGCCGCATCCGCCGGAGTCGGGGCCGATTGACCTGTCGGCGACGTTCGCAATTGCCGGCAAGCAGGTCGCCTGGCAATTGGTCGACGTCGCCGTTGGACTGCGCTTGGCAGCCGCGCCCGCAGATCGGCCGGCGTCGAGCTATCTCTATTTCCGTTTGCAGAGTTTGCAGCCCGAGCGCGCGATGGTTGAGCTGAGCGCGCCCGGCCCGCTGCGCGTTTGGCACAACGGTCGCGCGGTCGAGCCCGTCGCGGGACCGGTGATCGTCAACCTGGAGCCGGGCGGCAATGATGTTCTGATCCGCTTGGCGCATGCCACCAAGGCAGCCGATGCGTCGGTCGAAGTCCGCGCCGCCGGCCAGGTCGTAGCGGTGCTGCCCGAGAAGCTGGGGCTAGGCACGCTGGCCGAACGGTTGCAGCAATCGTCAGCCGACGCCGGCGCGACCGTCGCCGCGGAGTTCTTGAAAGTCGACTGGTCGGCCGCCGCCGCCAGTGGTGATGCCGAGCGGGGTCGCCGGCTGTTCTCCGCCGATGCCCTGGGTTGCGTGAGATGCCATGCCATCCTGCCGAATCAAAAAGGAGGCGGCGCGCCGTCGCTCTCGGGCGCCAAGGCCCGGTTCAACGTCTCGCAGTTGGTCGAATCGATCCTGGCGCCCGGCAAGCAGGTGGCGCCGGTCTTTAGCACGACGACCGTGGTTACTCTCGACGGCCTCGCGCACTCGGGCCTGGTCGTTGAGGAGAACGATCGCGAGCTGGTGCTGCTGTTGCCCACCGCCGCGCGGCAAAGCGTGCCCAAGACGACGATCGAAACCCGCAAGCTGCAGCCCACCTCGCCGATGCCGGCCGGCCTGGTCAAAGCTCCCGCAGAGCTGGCCGACCTGCTGGCGTATCTGTTGAGCGACAACCCCCGCGCCCCGTAACCGAGAGTTCGATCCACCTTTTCCGTCCTGTAGCCTGAAGTCTGAAGCCCGAAGCCTCTCCTCCCCCATGCCCGCCATCTTCGAGCATCCCATCACGGTCACGGCCGACCAGATCGATCGGCTAGGGCACGTCAACAATCTGGTCTACCTGGCCTGGATGCAGGCGGCGGCGCTGGCGCATTCCTCGGCCCAGGGTTGGCCGGTGGAGCGTTATGAAGAGCAGCGGTTGGCCTGGGTCGTGCGCTCGCACCAGATCAAATACTTGCGTCCGGCATTGCTGGAGGATCGCGTGCTGGTGCGGACCTGGGTCGAAGGAATGAAGCGGGCCTCGAGCGTGCGGCGTTATAAGATCGTCCGTGCGATTGACAGCGAGTTGCTGGCTTCGGCCTCCACCGAATGGGCCTTTGTCGACTTGGCCAGCGGCACGCTCAAGCGGATTCCGCCAGAGGTCTGGCAAGCCTTTGAGCTGGTGCCGGAAGAAGAGTAGTTCCCATAGGTCAGGCACTCCTTGCCTGACAGGGGCCTCGGCCTTAGTTCATATCATCTGGAAGTCCACAATCACTCGTCATCGGCAACGGCCCACACCTTTTCCAGCGCCGTCTGTACACGCTCAATGTTTTGCAAGTGGCCGCGGTTTGTAGGATCCGTCGGTTCCGGCTGCACGACGATGAGCGTGCCCAGGTCGGCGATCCGCTCGCATCTGGCCGGCGGCTTCAGTTTGGGAACTACTGGGAGCAACTCGTCGCTGAGGTAGATCATCCAGTCGACGAAGGGTCGACGCGCATTAAATGATCGCAGGTCGCTCGCTTGCTTAGATATAACGCCAGCCCATTGTGGATTCCAGGAACGGGCCACTACTTCCAAGATCTTTGTGGGCACATGCACTTTACTCATAGCTTGCAGTACATCCGGCAAGTTGATCACGACTGAATTGACAAGGACCCGAGAATAGGAACCGCAGGAAACCGAACTTGCACAGGCCGCTGACCCGTCCTGTCCGTTCCAAACTCCGATACCATACCCTGAACCTTTGTTTGGCTCGTCGGATCGCAATCGTTTCACCCAATACTCGCTGGATGTCACATCGGCACTCCTTCGAAGCGCATCTCCCTTAGAACGACCTAGGGCATACCAACGGCTCAGTGTTGGGTCGCACTTGCTCAACTTCGCGTAAAACTCCGCCAATTGTGCAGCGCACGCCTCAAGAGGCTCTTTATGAGGCCCCCAATACGCTCCCAAGAACAATCTTAATTGCATTGAATGGCTCCGTTGGTTCACTTAGCGGGAGTATGAACAAGCTTAATGCCGACGATACTCCTTTCCCGAAATAGCTCTTCAAGCGCTACCAGAAACTCTTGTTCAGCAATGTGCCATTCGAGTGGATAACCGTTCGCGAGCCTCGATTGATCACGTGCCTGTTTGGCAAATCGTTCTTTGCCTTCAACCCAATACTTGAACTGGTCTCCTTGCACCAGGAATTTGTGGCCGGGCCCCTTGGCTTCGAGCAGACGCCCGCCCGCTATGCCGTCGAACTCAACATTCTCAATTTTGTAGGCGAATCCTGGATATCCTGTGATCTGTCCTTGATATACCCAAGCACGTTCCTGCATCCCCGCGGTGTCCTTGACCCACTTCCCTTTCGGCACCGGCGGAACGCGAGTCTTCGGCGGCGGCTCGATCTCCTTGAGCTCGCGCTCGATTATATCGATCGCTTCCTTCTCGTTCTTTGCAGACTCGGCCCGCTTCAGGATTTTTTGCAGCTTTTTCGGGGCCAGTGTTTTCAGCCGTTCGGCGATTGTGATGGGGATGCGAAGCTCGCGAAATCCCTTCGTTCCCTTGATCGCGACTCGCAAGACGATGTACTTGACTCCCTTCGGCAGGAACGCCATCGCCGGCAGCAGATACAGAAACTGATGCCAACTAAATCCGTTCTCGGCGAGGTCGTTGACCAGGACGACCAGGTCGCCGGCCTTCGTGAGCGAAGCAATCGACTCGTAGAAAATCGAAGCAAGCTGGCCGGCCTGCTGTCCCGCCGCGCGAACCGCGCGGCGTTGCTGATCCGAAAGAATCTCGGGCGCGTCGAATGGTCTTCGCGCGAGCCAGAACGTGCGAAACGCCTGGCCGACCGAGACTTGATCGGGGTTCTCGCTTTCCACAACAATTGCCTCGGCTGCCTCGACCGCTGTGAAATCCTTGTGGACCGTGACGATCGAGCGCCCATTTTTTTTCCGTTCGCCGTAGTGACCCTTTCCAAACCACCCAGCATCTCGCGATCGCAGATCGCCCTCGGACTTCCACCAGATCGCTACCTTGGAATCGAGCGCGCGGAGCTGCGTCTGGACTCGCTCACAAAATGCAGCGCTCGGCACCGGCCCTTCGCCGGCCTTCTCGCCCCAACCCGTTAGGTCGACAACCCCGCTTCCAGCTCCGACCTTAGTCACCGCCGCGAGCCGAAAGGGTGAACCGTCGGAGCGGCCGTCGCGACCGCCGGGCGGATCGAGAATGTCCGGCACCACGACCAGGCCCGTGGGCCGACCGCGGGGCCCGGGCAGGTCGGCTACGAATCCATCCCCCGGCAGCATTCCGCGAAACGCTGCCCAGGACTCGATGTGGCGCTCGAGGATTGGCCGATGCTCGGGCGCGATCTCGTATCCCAACTCGTGTTGCTCGTCGAGGTAGGCGTGCAGCCGCTGCCGCCAGTCGGCCGGCAGGGGACGGTTGACCAGGTCGGTCATCCAGTCCTCGAGCGGATGCAGGAACCGATGCAGCTCATCCTCGATGAGATACATCAATTCGGTCCAAAGCCGAAACAGTAGCTCGTCGATCAGGCTCGATAGGTTCACCACGCCGCTCCCGTCGGGTGCTCGCCGAAATCGTTCAACTGACACGCCCGCGACTCGGCATCACCACAATGCCCGCATTTCGGTGTAGAGCTCGTACTTGAACTGGTCGATCTGCTGCTTGGTGAGCTCCTCGCAGAGCTGGTGGATTTCGATCGCGGCCCTGCCGATCAGCTTTTCAACCAGCGGCGTCATGTGCCTCAGCGTGACGGGCAAGGCCAGCGGCAACGCCAGAGAATCCTCGCTGGGAATCGGGCCGTCGTTAGAGTAAATCCGCGGGTTGCGGGCCGCGTCGTGCACCGCCTGGTAGTACCGCATCCACTGTTCGGCCGGGTCCTCACCATCGTTACCGCGCAACGGACCGATGAACGGCTTGCTTTCCGGCTGAGCGCCCTCGACGAAACCAGGGTCGTCGGCATCGCCGTCAGCGGCGACGTCGTCGGGCGGCCCATAAAAACTCGATCCCCGCGGATGGATCGCCATCATTTGGCTAATCCAGGGATCGGCGGTGCTCTCGGTTACGGTGCGGGATTTCGAACCGTCGCCGTTGTCGGCCGCGTCCGCGAAGTCAGCACTCGACGTGGCCCCGGCATCCGACACGAACGATGCAGCGGCTGAATTCAAGAGGCTGTAACCGCTGACGTCGCCGCTGCTCGGTGTGGATTCGAAGGTCGACTGTTCGTCCGCTGATGGTTCGTCCATATCATCGTCCACGTGAATGCCAGGCTCGGGCGTCAGCGACACCGTTTCGTCCGATGAGCTCGACCTGACGGCCTCATTCGGGGTCAAGTCGCGCGAAGCATCGGCGCCGTCAACAGGAGCCTCTGCCTTTGACGCTACCGCTACAGGCGCGTTTCTCTCGGCGGAATCCGATGGATCGCCAAGGCTGTCGGACAGTTCGGCGGATTCGCCAGATGATACTGCGACTTCGTCCAGAGCGGCCACCGGCTCCAGATCAACAGGGGGGTGTGATTCCTTGGCATCCTCTTCTTGGTTTACACCTTCGCGTTCGTCCTCGGGCAATTCGCTCGATCGCATTCTTCGCGCTCCTGGAAGAAGTGGCCTGCGGGATTTAGTTTCGTCTGCGTCGCAATTGACAAGACCGACTCTCTCACAAATGCTGGCTCACTTTCAACGCGATTTTGTGGCGCGTGAAAGATTGCATGGCTCAATCGAGAGTGGCCACAAACGTGGCTGGAATTGCGCGCCGATTTGGCGACAATGAATGGCGCGGTGCGCGCAATGCGGAAGGCTGGCGGCAGCGTGCGGAACGAAGATCTTCGTTCCCAGAGATCGGCGCCGCCCAGGCGCTCCTCCGTCAGGCACGGGGTGACTGACCTACGAAACCGTCCGGCTCACAGCCACTTCCGCAGGTTCCACGCCGCGCGGTCCAGCCAGCGCTGCCAGCGGGAACGGGCGCGGACATATTCGGCATCGATCCGACGGCTGGCGGCGATCTCCTCGCGGCAGATAACCAATAGCGCTTCGGCCAGCGGCCTGCTGTGGGCGATGGCAAAGAACTCCAGATTCAACCGCAGGCTGCGGGCGTCGAGGTTGAGCGAACCGATCATCGACCAGCGGCCGTCGATGACCATGGCCTTGGAGTGCAGCATGCGGTCAGAGCGCTCGTAGATGCGAAAGCCCCGCTTGAGCAGGAACTCATAACAGTGACGGGCCGCCCACTGCACGATCTTTACGTCGCTCTCGCCAGGCACGATCACGGTCACCCGCACTCTGCGCCGTCGGGCTTTGAACAACTCGCGCAGCACCCGGCCGAGCGGGATGAAGTAAGCCACGGCCAGCGTGATGTCGCGACGGGCCAGGCGAATCAAAGGCGCCAGAATGCGAAACGGCCGCCGCCACTTATTCAAGGGTCGCGTGTCGAAGAACCACAACGTGTCCTCCGGCGCTGACAACATCTCTTTGCCGGGCCAGCGGGGCTCGCGGGTTTCTTGCGGCAAGTGGTGTACCCGATTCCACAGCCGGGCAAAAATGGCCGCGATCTCGGCTTGCCGCTCTCCGACCATCCGCACATGCACATCGCGCCAGCCGGCCGAGGCGGGCAGGTGGCGGCTCTTGGCGTCGGCCTTGGTGTGAATGCCGCTTTGGTCCACCACGTTCATGCCGCCGAAGTACGCGATCGTGTCGTCCACCACCAGCAGCTTGCGATGGTCGCGCTGGTTCAGGATCTCGAGAAAGCGAAACGCATAAAATGCTTCCCAGAACGCGTGAAACAGGTGCACCTTTACGCCCGCCGCGCGCAGCTTGTTGAACAGCGAGTTGGGTGTGTTGAAAGATCCCCAGGCGTCGACCATCAGCCGCACATCCAGTCCCGCGCGAGCCCGCTCTGCCAGGGCCTCGGCCATGGCGCGACCGGCGGCGTCGTCGGCATAGATATAGGTCTCCAACCAGACGCGCGATTGGGCCCGGCGAACGTCGTCGATCATGGCGGCGATGAGCGGCGGCGACTCCGCATACAGCGTCAACGCCTGGCCGGCGACGACGACCGGCCCGGACACGCCATCGTGCGGCGCGGCCGCCGATTCTTGGGCCGCCGATTCCTGCGCCGCGGACTCAAGGCCCGCCGATTCAGACGTCTCGCGCGATCGCTGCATGATTTCCAAGGGACTCCTCGCGGCCGACCAGATGGTAGCGACCGACGCCATGTCGAGGGGTGACGCTTCTCCATTGTACATCACAGTATTCTACGCCGCCGCGCGGCCTGTTATACTGGATACCGATATCCTGGTTTAAGGGCCCTGGCCATGTTCACGCAGACTGTCGAATACGCGTTACGAGCCCTGGTGGCGCTGGCCGCCCGGCCCGGCGAACCGCAGAGCAACCGCGAGCTGGCCGAGTTGACCAAGGTGCCCGGCCCTTACCTTTCCAAGGTCTTGCAACTGCTCACGCACGAGGGGCTGGTCGAGGCGCGGCGCGGCGTCCGCGGCGGTTTCGTGCTGAGTCGACCGGCCAAGCAGATCACGATCCTGGAAGCGGTCAACGCCGTCGACGGCATTCAGCGGATCAAGACCTGCCCCCTGGGGCTCAAGGCGCACGGCAAGCGGCTTTGCCCATTGCACAAAAAGATGGACACGGCGCTAGCCGACATGGAACGGGCCTTTGGCTCGACCACCTTGGCCGACGTGCTGAGCGTGCCGGGTCAAAGCGTGCCGCTTTGCGATTTTCCGCAGGTTGCTGGCCGTTAGCGCCACTTGCGTGAAGCGACGAATACACGGGAGGAGAGGATGCGTTGTCGACCTGTCGGAATATGGGGCACCTGCGGCGGCGTGCTCTGGGTCGCCGTCATCGCCTGCGCGGTTCAGGCGGCGCCGCCTGAAGACGCGACTTCATCGACCGTCAAGCCTGCGGTAGCGCGCGTCTCGGTCGCAGAGGCACGCCAGCGGGCAGAGCTCATGCACCACATCTACGTCGCGACCCTGGACGCGATGCACCATCATTACTTCCATGCCAACAAGTCCGTGCTACCGGCCCGGGCCATGGAGGACGTGTTTGCCGACGTGGCCCGCGCGACGAACTTGAAGGCGCGCTGGATCGCGGTCAACACGCAGGCGATGAGCGTCGAGCATGAACCGGCGACCGAATTCGAAAAGAAGGCGGCCGCCGAGCTGGCCAAGGGCAACCCCGAGCACGCGATCGTCGAAGGAGGCTACTATCGCCGCGCCGGCTCAGTGCTGCTCTCGGGCGGTTGCATCGGCTGCCACACCGGCAACTCCGCCACCGCCGCCGCGGTGCCCCGTTACGCGGGACTGGTCATCAGCATTCTTGTGCGCGAAGAATAGCCGCGCCCCTGACCTTACATTCCAATCCTGACGAGCAACGCCATGTCCGCTCGACCGCGAACCCGCATTCTGGGCACCTTCCTGGTTTCACTTGTCGGCTTTCTGCTCATCCAGTCCGCCAGGGCCGAAGGAGATTTGCCGCCGAGTCCAGCCGGGTCCGCGCCTGTGCCGCAGTTGCCGACGGTGGCCGAGGCCCGCGCCCAGGCCGAGTTGCTGCACGAGAGTTTCCACGCCGCGTTGCACGCGATTCATCGGCAGTACTTTCGCAATGACGAGAAGGATGCGATCCCGGCGATGACGCTCAAGAGCGTCTTTCGCGAGCTGGCCCGGCGCCGCAAGGTGGAGCTCCGCTGGCTGGCGGTCAACGCCCAGGCGATGAACGTGGACCACGAGGCCAAGACCCCGTTTGAGAAAGCAGCGGTCGAGGCGATCGCCGCGGGCGCAGAATCTTTTGAACGCACCGAGGGTGGCATCTATCGCCGCGTGGGAGCGATTACGCTCCAATCAGAGTGCCTGAAATGCCACTTGCCGACCCGCTCCGACACCCGCGACCGCCTGGCCGGTCTGCTGATCGCCCTGCCGCTGCGGAACGAATGAAAGGACCGCTTCCATGTCCCGCCGCAGTCTGCGCTTTGAAAACTACGAACAGGTCCTGGTCGAGGCGGAGCGCTTGCAGGAGCTGGGGTACGAGCGCACGGGCAACTGGAGCCTGGCCCAGATCTGCCACCACCTGGCGATCGTCATGGAGTATTCGCTGGACGGTTTTCCCACGCAGCAGCCGTGGCTCTTTCGCTGGATCGCGCGGCGGTTCTTCTTGCCCCGAGTGTTGCAACACCAGGTAATTCGCGGCCGCGCGCCGGCCGGCGCGGCCTTGCAGCCACCCGATTCGGCCGACGCCCCGGCGGCGCTGGCGAGGTTGCACAAGGCAATCGACCGCCTAAAGAACCACCAAGGGTCGCTGGCCCCCTCGCCAGCCTTCGGTCCCCTCTCGCCCGACGACTGGCGCGAGGTGCACCTCTGGCACTGCGAGCACCATTTGGGGTTTTTGCTGCCGAAGAGTGCGTGAGTCGCTCCGCTCGGAGCTGAATCCTCGCGGCGCGCCCGGCTGTATCAACTCGCACCCACAGTCTTGCGTCCCAGCACAATCGTCACCAACACCGTGGCATCCTGCTCGGCGCGCAGCGAGTGTTGCTCGCCGGCGCCCACATAGAGCATTCTTCCCGCGGTCAGGGTGTGCGGGACCTGTCCGATCCGAAACTCGACCTCGCCTTCCAGGCATTGCACCGTGATCTCGCCGGGCACCGCGTGCGGGGGCAATTCTTTACCCGCGGGCATCACAATGCGAATGACCTCCAGCATCTCCGTCTTGATCAGCGTATGTGACTTCGTGCCGGCAATCGCCGCGCCCAGAGGCTGCACGTCGATCAACTCGCCAGGTTTGGCGTGGGGAATGGCCATCAGCTGGTCCTCCGAAATGAGTGCCCGGTCTTCAGACCCGCGACAAACACGACCAAGGCCACGGCGCCGAGAAAGAAGATGGTATCGCCGGGCACGCGCATCCAGCGCAGGTTCTGCATGACGGGAGTTTGCATGAATTCCGAGCTCCGCGCGTACCAATAGCCGTGCTCGACCGAGGCCCAGGTCTGCATCAGACCCACCGGCAGCAGGCTAAGCAGGCACATCGCCATCAGGCCACCATTCAATGCCCAGAACGAAAACCGCAGCAGACCTTCCTTCCATTCCACGCCGGGAATCAGCACCCGCAAGCAGAGCAGCATCAGGCCGATGCCCAACATGCCGTAGACGCCGAAGAGCGCGGCGTGGCCGTGCAGCGGCGTCGTGTTGAGACCTTGCATGTAGTACAAGGCGATGGGCGGATTGATCATGAAGCCGAACAGGCCCGCGCCGACCATGTTCCAGAATGCCACGGCGACGAAGAAGTAGATCGGCCACTTGTAGCGCTGCACCCAGGGGGACGTGCGGGAGCGGCGCAGATCCTCGGTAGCATCGAACGCCACGAGCACCAGCGGCACGACCTCCAGCGCGCTGAACACCGAGCCCCAGGCCAAGGCCACGTCGGGCGTGCCCGAAAAATACAGGTGATGGCAGGTGCCGATGATTCCACCAGAGAGAAAGATCGTGGCCGACAGCAGCGCTGCGGCGGCCGCCACGCCCGGCCGGATCAAGTTCAATCGCATGAAGACAAAGGCAATCACGGTGGTCGCGAAGACCTCAAAGAAACCTTCGACCCACAGGTGCACGACCCACCAGCGCCAGTACTCTACTTCGGAAAGGTGCGTGTGCTGCCCCCAGGTCAGCCCGGCGCCATAGAACAGCGCGATGGCCGTGGTGGCCACCGTGAGCAGCGCGACCAGTTGGCGTTGCTCGCCGTGCTTGCGCAATGCCGGGCGCAGGACGCGCACCATCAGCAGCAACCAGAGCAACAGGCCAATGAAGAGCGCCAGTTGCCAGGCGCGACCCAGGTCGACGTATTCGTACCCTTGGTGGCCGAAGTAAAACGACACCGTGTCGGTGAGCTTGTTGTGGATGCTCAACCACTCGCCGGTCAGTGAACCGAGCACCACCACCAACAACGCCAGGAACAGGACATTCACACCGAGCCGTTGGCCCGCGGGCTCGCGCTCGCTGACCAGCGGCCCGATGAACAGTCCCGCCGCGAGCCACGCCGTGGCGATCCAGAACAGGCCCAGTTGAACGTGCCAGGTGCGGGTCACGGAATAAGGCAGCCACTCGGAGAGCGGAATGCCATAGAACGCGTCCCCCTCGACGCCGTAGTGCGCCGTGACGACGCCCAGGAGCATCTGCAACAACAGCAACGCCGACACGACCCAGAAGTATTTGACGGTGGCCTGCTGCGAGGGCGTGGCCGACCAGCGCCCCAGCGGGTCGGTCGCCGGCGGCGCGGGCTCGGGTTCTTCCGCCCGGCGCGCGGCATACCACCAGGCCATCGCCGAAATGCCGGCCAGCAGCATGATGATGCTCACGCCGGTCCAGACCACGGCCTGACCCGTCGGCCGGTTGCCGACCAGCGGCTCATAGGGCCAGTTGTTCGTGTAGCTCACGCGCTGGTCCGGCCGATCGGTCGTGGCGGCCCAGGCACTCCAGAAGAAAAACGCCGCCAACTTCCGCAAGCGATCCGGGTCGCTGACCGCGCCGGCGGGAATCGCGTATTCGGCGCGACCGTTGGTGAACACGTTGGTGTAGTGCGCCAGATTCGCGCGAAAGGCTTCGGCCCTGAGCGGGTCGATCGTGATGGCGCGCGAACGGGGATCGTACGTATTGGTTCGCATGAACCGAGCCAGGCGGCCGGTCAGTTGCGCCTGCCGCTCGCCGGTGAGCGCTTCGTACTCGCTCTCGAAATCGGTCTTGGCCCAACGGTCCAGCACGAACATCGCTTCGCGGTGCAACCAATCGGCGGTCCAATCGGGCGCGACATAACTGCCGTGACCCCAGATCGAGCCAACCTCCATGCCACCCAGGCTTTGCCAGACATTTTGGCCGGCTTGGATGTCACCGTCTTCGATCATCGCCGCACCGTCAGGGGTCACGACACGATCTGCGATCGGCGGCGCCTCTTCATAGATTCGCGTGCCAATCCAGCCCAGCACAGCAAACGACACGACCATGACCAGGGCGAAAGCGGTCCAGAGGCGCTTCATGCTAGTCCTCGCTAAGTGCAGGAAGTGTAGGAAACATTCCAACTGCCCACACGACGCTCAGGCGAAGAATTGCGCGCGAAATCTTCAGGCCTGCCGACATCCGACTCGGGCATCGGAGACGGCCATCGCGCAGCCTGTTAGAGAACCCACTCGCCGCAGAACCCGCCTGGTTGCGTCGTGGAAATGGTTGCGCTGTGAAAGAGTCCTAAGCCCGAAAGCCTCAGGAGATAAGGTGTCGCACGTCGGCGCGATCAGTCGCGCCCCAGAGCCGCCTAAGTCAAAAAGTACGCCCGGAGGGATTCGAACCCCCAACCCTCGGTTCCGAAGACCGATGCGCTATCCAGTTGCGCCACGGGCGCGTGGTGTCCGTCCACTTTACGGTGTGCGGGCCTAAAGCTCAAGCGTGCGGTCGTTGCCCTGATCGCCGCAGTCTCCAGGGTTCATGGGCAACGCTCGCTGTACGGCGGTGCGCTTGAGCCCGTGTGCCGCTCATGTTATAAGCGCTACTGGTCGCTGCCGCCGCCTGCCGGGTTCTTCGGGCGATGGCTCGCGACCGCTCCCCGTCAGTGGCATCGCGTCAGCGGCACCGATCATGGCTCACATCACTCTGCGCGTCCTTGATGGCGCCGACCGCGGCCGCGTGTATGAAGACCTCTCCACGCCGGTCACCCTCGGCCGCGAAGAGGGCAACTCGCTGCAGCTCAACGACGAGCGGGTCAGCCGCTTTCACGTCAAGATCCAGGAAGACCAAGACAAGATCGTGCTCACCGATCTAGAGAGCACCAACGGCACCAAGGTCAACGGCGAGGATATCCAACTGCGGATCCTGCGCTATGGCGACATCATCTCGCTCGGCCGCTCGGTGCTGCTGTTCGGCACCCGCGAGCAGATCGCCGGCCGCCTGGCTTCGATCCGCGGCGACCTGTCGGGCACGGTCGGCTATGAAGAGCGAGCCGCCAGCGGCCAGGCCGGTTCGCTCGACTTTGAGCTCAACTGGAGCGCCGACCCCGACATCCAAAGCACGTTGCACACGATCATCGCCCCCGAGCTGCCCGAGCGGCTGAGCCCGGGCCAGGCCGCGCAGCTTTGCGAGCTGTTGGAATACCTGCACGTGCGCATTCGCGACCTGTTGGCCTCGGTCTCGATCAAGCCCGACGAAGAGCGGGTCGTGCTGGAACATCGCCAGTGGCAGAACCTGGTCGACCTGCAAGCCCGGCTGGCCAACTACCTGCGGGCCATCGGTCAGCCGCACGACGACTGACGGCTGGTTTCGCGGCCAGGTAGTCCAAGAATTGTCGTTCACGGACGAATACCCCGTGGTTCGCTGCGCGCCCCCCATATTCCCTCGGGAGTTTCTCGCCATGATCGCCGAACTCATGCTGGCCGCCGCGGTAGTATTCTCCGAGCCTGATGCACCTGTCGCGGAAAAGGCTGCTGACGGCGCCAAAGAAACAGCGGCAACTGCCACGGCGGAGAACAACGACGCCGCGGCACTCGACGCCACGGTCGGCGTTCTGGAACTGGCCGAGCAGGCCGAGCGAAGCTACATGGCCCAGCGCTGGGACCATGCGATTCCCCGCTGGGAGCAGCTCGTCGCGACCAATCCCACGGTCGGTTACTACTGGTGGCGGCTGGGCGGTTCGCGGCTAGGTGGCAAGCAATATCAGGGCGCGGCCACGGCGTTTGCCCGGGCCCACGAGCTGGGCGTGTTCCAGTGGCGACCGTTGCGGATGGCGCATCATGGCGAGTGTGCCTGGGGCGCGGCGGCAGCGCAGGCCCGGCTGGGAAATCGCGAAGAGGCCTTGCGCTGGACCCGGGTTTCACTGGCAGACGGCCTGCGAGACATTCGCCGTTTTCGTGAGAAGCATTTTGAGAGCCTGGCAGACGACGTCGAGTTTCGCGAGCTGGTCTGGTACGACGACGCCAAGGGTCTGCCGCGTGACGACGGTTTGCGCCGCGACCTGAAATTCCTGATGCACGAAGCTCGGCGGATTCACTATGCACCCTTCCGTTCGACCAGCGAGGCCGAGATCAATCAACTGGTCGAGGCCCTCGACGCCGACATCCCGCAGCTCAACGACGAGCAGTTGCTGGTCCGTCTGATGGCGATCGTCCGCCGCTTGGGCGACGGCCACACGCAGATTCGCCGCAACGGCAAGCCCGAGCAGTTGGGGCTGTGGTTCTTGCGATTAGCGGACGGGGTCTATATCGATGCCGCGGCGCCGCAGCACGCGGACCTGGTCGGGGCGAAGGTCTTGAAGATCGGCGATGTGCCGGTCGATGAAGCGCTCGAAAAAATTGCAGACGTCACCTCGCGCGACAATGACATGACCGTGCAATGGTTTGCGGCCAGCACGTTGGCCTCGCCGGCCGTCTTGCGTGGGCTGGGCATTTTGCAGTCGCCGGGGCCGGTGCCGCTGACTATCGAAGATGCCCAGGGTCAAACCCGCACGGTCGAGATCGCGCCGCTGGAAAAGCGACTGGACGAAAAGGACCTGGTCTTTCAGGTGCCCGGCTGCTCGCAGCCCTTGCCAAAGTCGCTGGTCGCACGGGCCAAGATGTATTGGTTCGAAGAGCTGCCCAGCGAGCGGGCCATCTATTGCCAGATCAACGGGATCGGCGACGACGCGCGCGAGCCGTTTCGCAAGTTTTGCGAACGATTGTTCGCGGCGGTTGCGGCGCCAGAGGTCGAGGCACTGATTGTCGACATACGCTACAACGGCGGCGGCAACACGTTTGCGAACGTGCCACTCATCGAGGGCATCATCCGCAGCGACAAGCTGCAAACGCCGGGCAACCTGTTCGTGGTGATCGGCCGCCACACGTTCTCGGCCGCGCAGAACACGACCAGTGAGCTGGAGCGTCGCACCAAGGCGATCCTGGTGGGCGAGCCGACCGGGTCGAACCCAAACTTCATCGGCGAGAGCCTGCGCATCCCCCTGCCGCACAGCGGCTGGGCCGTCAGCCTGTCAGACCTGTGGTGGCAACACTCGATGGCGATGGACTACCGCGTCTGGACCAACCCCCAGCTCTACGGCCCGCCGACCGCGGTAACCCTAAGAGCCCACCGCGACCCAGCGATGGAAGTGATCGCCCACTATCGCGCGAAGCAAGCCGCCAAGGGGAATACGGCGGGGAAGTGACGCCCGGTGTCAGATCCGATTAGCGCGCATGGCACGCCGCCTCTTATCGTCGGGAGGGCGAAGCTCCCGCTGAGCCATGCACTTCCGATTGACTTTACGCACACCGCGCTTCCGGCTCGGCGGGAGCCTCGCCGTCTCGGGACGAATGCGCCTATTCGAAAACCTGCCACCAACGGTCGCCGAAATAGATAAAGCCCGTGACGTGCATGGCGAGCGTAGCGACGGCGAACCAGCCCAAAATGTGCAGCACGATCCAGCCGGCCCCCTTCCAACCGCGCGTGGCAATGACGTAAATCGGCACCAGGATGCCAGCCAGCAGGAGAAACCAAAACTGCTGGGAGCGAGGAATGGGTTTCTGGCGTCGACTCGCATCGGCCACGGCCCACAGTGCCAGGCAAAGAACCAATGCGATCCGAAGTATCAATTCGGCGAGTGAATCCTCTGCCGCGATAGAGGAGTGGACGCCCCACAGCGCCGCCAGGGAATAGTACGATACACCGAACCAAACAAGCGGCCAGTTTGTAAACCAAGCCGACCGTGTTTGGCTCGGCAATACGGGCGTCGGAATCCGATCAGGATTCGGCTGTTCCATGTTTTCAGGATCGTCCGCACACATAACAGTTTATCCGCGTAAACGTCAGCCTGTTATCGTCGATGCTGGAAGCAGTGTACACGACGTTCGCAGCGAAGCTCCTGCTGAGCCACTCACTGCCAAGTGATGTTGCACACATCGTGCTTCTGGCTCGGCCGGAGCCTCGCCCTCCCGGGAAGAAGTTGCCACCCTTGCGTGTGGCGCGACTCCCGCGGCGCAGCGCACCATCTCCCACGATTCGCCCCATTTCCGGGCCTCTTCGTACTTGCCCTGCGAAGCGTTAGAATGCTAGCTGCCGGGCCACCCCGCGGGCGAAAAGGTGTCAGACACCTTTTCCTCGCGCACTTCACAGGATGGGAATCAATCGCGATGAGCGCGCCAAACTTTGTTCACCTCCATTGCCATAGCCACTTCAGCCTGTTGGACGGCGCCAGCCCGATCGAGGGATTGGTCCAGCGGGCCAAGGGGCTGGGCATGAACGCCTTGGCGCTGACCGACCACGGCAATCTTTACGGCGCGCTCGACTTCTACAAAAAGGCCCGCGAGGTCGGCATCAACCCGATCCTGGGCTACGAGGCCTACATCGCCCCGGCCAGCCGCTTTCATAAAGAAGCCGGCGGCATGAAGGAGGCCAGCTTCCACCTGACGCTATTGGCGCAGAACAGAACCGGTTTCAAAAACCTGATCAAGATGGCCAGTAAGGCCTTTTTGGAAGGCTTTTATTTCAAGCCGCGAATCGACAAGGAACTGCTCGAAGCCCACAGCGAAGGGATCATCTGCTTGAGCGGCTGTGTCTCGGGCGAGTTCAGCCGCACGATCTTGCAGCAGCACGGTGACCTGCCCAACCTCCAGCCCGCCATGGATATCGCCGGTTGGTTTCAAAAGGTTTTTGGCGACCGCTACTTTATCGAGATCCAGAACAACGGCCTGGAAATCCAGCGGTTGGCCCTGGAAGGCGCGGTGGAAGTCGCACGCCGGGTGGGCATTCCGCTGGTGGCCACCAGCGACGCGCACTACGTGAACCGCGAGGACGCCGAGGCCCAGGACGTCCTGCTGTGCATCAACACCGGCAAGTTCCGCACCGACAAGCAGCGGATGCGGATGGAAGGCGACCAGTTCTTCCTGCGCAGTCCCGAGGAAATGCACGTTGCCATGCGCGACCACGAGGACGCGCTGGCCATGAGCCAGCAGATTGCCGACTCCGTCGACATCCAGCTCGACCTGGGTCAGCGGCACTTTCCCACCTACACGCTGCCGCAGGGCCGCACCGCGCAGGACTATCTGCACGAGTTGTGCATCTCGGGCCTGAAGGAGCGCTATGCCGACGACCCCGAGAAATGCCCTGGCGGCGAGTTGGCGCCGGCCGTGATCGAACGGCTGGACTACGAACTGTCGGTCATCAACAAGCTGGGTTTCCCCAATTACTTCCTGATCGTCTGGGACTTCGTCCGCTACTCGCGCGAGCGCGATATTCCGGCCACGGCGCGCGGCAGCGGCGTCGGCTCGATCGTTTCCTACGGGCTCTACCTGAGCCACGTCTGTCCGCTGAAGTACGACCTGCTCTTTGAGCGGTTCCTGGACGAGAGCCGCAAGGAAGCGCCGGATATCGACATCGACTTCTGCAAGGATCGCCGCGGCGAAGTGATCAACTACGTCAAGGAAAAGTACGGCGAGGCCAACGTGGCCCAGATCGGCACCTTTGGCACGCTGGCGGCCCGGGCGGCCATCCGCGACGTCGGCCGTGCGCTGGGCTGGCCGATCCCGCGCGTGGATGCTTTAGTAGCGATGGTGCCCGAAGAGCTGCACATCACGATCAAGAAGGCGCTCAAGGACAGCGCCGACCTGAAAAAGGCCTACGACTCAGACGCCGAGGCGCGCGAGCTGTTGGACCTGGCGCAAAAGATCGAGGGCCTGGCCCGCAATGTCGGCACGCACGCCGCGGCCGTGGTGATCGCCGACCAGCCGCTGGACGAATACGTGCCGCTGGGGCGCGTGCAGGGCAAGGAAGAAATCATCACTCAGTGGGCGATGGGCGATGTCGAAGCCGCCGGCCTGTTGAAGATGGACTTCCTGGGCCTGCGCAACTTGACGATCCTCTCCAAGGCGGTCGACCTGATCGAGCAGACCACCGGCACCCGGGTCGACCCTTACAAGTTTCCGCTGGAGGACCGCGAGACCTTCGCCCTGCTCTGCCGCGGTGAGACCAAGGGTATCTTCCAGTTGGAAAGCGGCGGCATTCGCGACCTGCTGCAGAAGATGAAGCCCGACCACTTCCGCGACATCATCGCCACCAATGCCCTCTATCGACCGGGTCCGCTCGAGGGCGGCATGGTCGACGACTACGTGCAGGTAAAACATGGCCGCAAGCCGGCCGAGTACCCGCACCCGGTGATGAAGGACGTGCTGGAAGAGACCCACGGCGTGATGGTCTACCAGGAACAGGTGATGCGAATTCTGAATCGCCTGGGCGGCATCCCCCTGCCCGACGCCTACACCTGCATCAAGGCGATCAGCAAGAAGAAGCTCCCCTTGATCGCCAAATATCGCGAGGCGTTTTTGGAGGGGGCTACCAGCAAGGGCCTGGCCAAGCGCGAGGCGGTTGACCTGTTTGAGATGATCGAGAAGTTCGCCGGCTACGGCTTCAACAAGAGCCATAGCACGGCCTACGCCCTGATCGCCTACATGACCGCTTATCTTAAGGCCCACTACCCGGTGGAGTTCATGGCCGCGTTGCTCTCGGGCGACATTGACGGTCGGAACTTCAAGAAGAAGGATGCCCTGGTCGAGCACCTGGAAGATTCGCGGCGGATGAATATCGAGGTCGTGCCGCCGGACGTCAACCGCTCGCACGGTGACTTTAGCGTCAGCGACAGCAAGATCTATGTCGGCTTGTGCGCCATCAAGGGCTGCGGCCGCTCGGCGGTCGAAGCGATCGTGGCGGCGCGGACCGCGGGCGGAGAGTTCCGCGACCTGTTCGACTTCTGCGAACGGGTCGACCCCGCGCAGGTCAGCCGGGCCACGATCGAAACCCTGGTCAAGGCCGGTGCGTTCGATACGCTGGGGGCCCGCCGCGCGCAGAACATGGCCGCCATCGAGCGAGCCATTCAATCGGGCGCGTCGCTGCACGCCGATCGCAAGAGCGGGCAAAAGGGTCTGTTCGACTCGATGGACGAGCCCGAAGAAGCGGCCGCCGCGGCCAAGAGCTCCTTTCCCGACGTGCCCGAGTGGGACGACCGCCAGCGGCTGAGTTCCGAGAAGGAGGTGCTGGGCTTTTACCTGACCAGCCATCCGTTGGCCGAACACGAAGCGATGCTGGCCACTTATTGTTCGCACACCACGGCCGACCTGCCGAAGCTGGCGCATCGCACCGAGGTGGTGATGGGGGGCATGCTCTCTTCGCTTAAGTATTCGCAGACCAAGAACCCCAAGCCGGGCAGCACCGGCAAGTATGTGATGTTTGATCTGGAGGATATGCATGGCGCGGTGCGCTGCATCCTCTGGCCCGAGGAGTATGCCAACTTTGCCCACCTGGTCGAGGCCGACGCCACGCTGGTGGCGCGCGGGGCAGTCGATCGCCGGCCGGGCAGCGAAGAGTCGAACCTTATCGTCAACGAGCTGGTGCCGATCGCCGAACTGCCCACTCGTTTCACCCGGGGCATGGTGATCCGCATTGACGAAGAGAAGCACGCGTTGGCCGGCTTGGAAGACCTGCACGAAATCCTCCGCGGATATCCGGGCACCTGCGAGCTGCAATTGCTCTTGGCCCTGAGCGACGGCAGCCGGGTGGTGATGAAGTGCGAGGGGATGCGGGTCGACTTGAACGCAGAAATGCGCACCCGAATCGACGCTTTGCTGGGTCCCGGCAACGTGCGGCTGGTGGCCGCCCCGCCGCCGAGCACCAAGCCGGCCAAGCCCAACGGCCAATGGCGCGACCGGCAGTTGGCTGGGAGATAGCGCCACCAACCCGGCGGCAGGTCGAAAGCCACTGCCGGGTCCTGGGTCGGTCGGCCGTCATAATCCAACCCTGGTCCCAAACCGCCCGACGAAAATCGCGGTTTTCAGGCCCAAATTGGCTCGATTTCGTAGACCATGCCGCCCCGCGATTCCCGCGCCCGAGTTGGTGGGTTGGTTGATTTGGCGAAGCTGGTCAATTAGTATCAAATGATGCTGCCGTGCGTACCCGCGCGGCCGGCTATCAACAATCCAATGAAGCGCTTCCACCCTATCGCGTCCTCACGGATTCGTAGGGTGGGAGCGTCTCCGGAACACATCTTTGGTTGGGGGAGAGTGTGGGCATGCTTCGCGGTAACCGCTCTTTTGCGCCGTGTCTCGTTTTGTTCGCGCTGGTGGCGCTGGTGCTGGCCGCTCGCTCGGCCGTGGCCCAAACGCAACCCAACACGCCCAACGTCAGCGGCGCCAACGGTGTGCTGATCGACGCCGACGGTGTGCTGCGGATGCAGCACTATCCGGACCCGGGCGGCCAGATCGTCAAGCAGCGCATCGCGCAGGCCAAGGTCAGCCTGAACCCCGACGTGCTCAAGTCGAGCAAGCTCCGCAAGGTCTCGCTCAACCGGCTGGAAGCCGCCGTGCGAGCCAAGCTCGACAAGAAGGAAGCCCCAACCGAAGAGATGGCCTACCTGGCGGGCCTGACCCGCGTGCGGTACCTCTTCTACTATCCCGAGACCCAGGACATTGTGCTGGCCGGCCCGGCCGAGGGTTGGATCGCCGACGCTTCGAACAAGATCGTGGGCATGGACAGCGGCAAGCCGATCGTGCAACTGCAGGATCTGATCGTGGCGCTGCGGACCTTCTCGCCCGACAACCCCAAGATGCCGACCATTCTCTGCTCGGTCGATCCGTCGCCCGAAGGTCTGGCCCGGATGCAGGATTACTTCCGCAGTCTGCGCGGAGAGGTCATCCCCGGCGAGGAAGAGGTCATCGCCCATAACATGCGCACCAGCCTGGGCATGCAAAGCATTCGCATCGCGGGGGTCGCGCCGAACACGCACTTTGCCCAGGTAATCCTGGAATGCGACTATCGCATGAAGCTGATCGGCATCGGCCTCGAGCGGCCGCCGGTGAAGATCGCCGCCTGGGTCGACAAGGCCAGCCCTACCAAAGACGCCAAGTCGCTGGAGCGCTGGTTCTTCATTCCCGACTACAAATCGGCCCGCGTTGCCGCGGACAGCATGGGCCTGGAGCTGGTGGGCGACGTCGTCAAGCTGGTCAATGAGAACCAGCTCGTGGCCAACGACGGCAGCCGCGCCGTCACCGGCAAAGTGAACAAATCCAGCGAGCTGTTCACGCGAACCTTCACGCAGAAATTCGCCGAATTGGCCGCCAAGGTGCCGGTCTTCGCCGAAATGCGCAACGTGATCGACCTGGCCATCGTGTCGGCCTTTATCAAGCAGCAAAAACTCTATGAGAAGTCGGGCTGGATGGCTGAGACCTTCCGCGATGAAGGGGCCTTGGCCGTTGAGACCTATCAGACGCCGCTGCAAGTCGAGAGCGTCTGCACCGCCATCTGGCGCGGCAACACACTGCTCACGCCCATCAGCGGCGGCGTGACCATCCGCGCCAAGGACGCCCTGCTGTCGAGCAACCTCCTGCCCGACGACGACGGCAAGGTGACCGAACTCCGCGAGTCGATCGACTTGAAGGACCTGCCCGCCGACAAGTGGTGGTGGGACTGAGCGGCGGTTGTTAGTGGTTGGTTGTTGGTTGGAGTGGGCGATGCCGCACCTGTAGGTCAGGCATTTGCCTGACATGTGGCACCAACCCACTGCCTGTCAGGCAAATGCCTGACCTACAAAACCAACAACCAAGAACCAACAACTATTCTCCCGTCAGCACCACGCGGACGTCGCACACGTTTGTGTCGGTTGGTCCCGTCTTTATCAGCCCATCGATTGGTTCGAACCAGTGGTAGGCGTCGTTGCGGGCCAGGTAGTCGCCCGGGTCGCGTTGCAATCGTCGCGCTGCGGCGATCACTTGCTCATCGGCAATCGCCCCCGCCGCGTCGGTGGGGCCGTCTTCGCCGTCGGTGCCCGCCGAGAGGGTGACCAGCCCGCGGCCTGCGTCGTTACCCTGCCTTCGCTGGAGCTCGACCACAGCGGCCAGCACGAGCTGTTGATTGCGGCCTCCCAGCCCCCGTTTGTCGGCGTCGACCAGCTTTACCGTCGGTTCTCCGCCGCTGACGAAGCATTGGAGATGGGACTGTCCGAGCATCTTGATCGCCGTGTCCGCCAGGCGGACGCCGACTTCTTCGGCCGGCCCTTCGGAGGCCGTGGCCGATTCGCTTGTGACCGCGTAGCCTAGCTCGGCGGCGCGGCGCGCCGCCGCTTCGACCGCCACGCGGTTGCTGCCGATCACCAGGTTGGTAACCTGGCTGCGGAACGGCGCGGGAGAGCTTGCTTCCCGCGAGGTCAGCAGGTCGAACACCCCCGCCGAGATGCCGGCCTGTCGCGCGCCGTAGCGCTCCAGGATCGCAAGCGCCTCGTGCGGCGTCGAGCGATTCGGAACCGTGGGGCCCGAGCCGATCAGGTCCAGCGGATCGCCTAGCACGTCGGAGATCACCAGCGTAATCAAGCGTCCCGCGGTGCACGCGCGGGCCAGGCCTCCCCCTTTGATCCGGCTGAGTTGCTTGCGGACCGTGTTCAGTTCATCGATCGGCGCGCCGGAGGCACTTAAGAATCGCGTGACCGCCAGCTTGTCGGCCAGCGTGATGCCCTCGGCCGGGCAAGGCAAGAGCGCCGAGCCGCCGCCGGAGACCAGCGCAATGCAGAGGTCGTCGTTGTCCAGCGCCGCGACGCGGCGGAGCATTTCTTCGGCGCCGTCGACTCCGGCTTGTGTCGGCTCGTTGACGCCCGCCGGCCGCGCGGCGTGCAGTTGGATCCGTTTCAGCGGTCGCACGCAGTCTTCCGGCACGTGGACCCAACCGCTGAGTTGTTTCTGGGCCATCAAGGGCTCGCCCAGGGCGGCTTCCAGTCCGGCAGACATGCCCGCGCCGGCCTTCCCTGCCCCGACGACCTCAATGTGCCGAACCTTATCGAGCTCAATCACGGCGTCGCCGATCGTCAAGCGGCCGTCGCTCACGCGGACATTCTCGCGCACCAGCGCATCAGACCGCACGGCGGCCAATCCGGTCTGCCAGATATTCAGGGCATCGTCGCGGAGGTGGTCGCCTGTGCGGGTCATGCGGAGGGCACTTCGTCGGAGGTCGCCTGGGGGTCGTGTCGAGTCGTTGATGCTAGTTTATCGGCCGCAGTCTGCAAACGGCCGCCCTTGGCGGATCCGTTCAGACCCCGCGGCCGTCTCGCCTGCCCGGCGGCCCGTATGGTACGCTAAGCGAACGCTGCCTGCCGTGTGCGGCGAACGAATTAACCGCGGTCGGAGCCAGCATGGTTCGCTACGCACTGACGATCTTTCTCAGCGCATTTTTGCTGTTTCAGGTCCAGCCGCTCATCGGCAAGTTCATCCTTCCCTGGTTCGGCGGCAGCCCCGCGGTCTGGACCAGTTGCATGCTGTTCTTCCAGGTCTTCCTGCTGGGCGGCTATGCCTATGCCCATGGCATTGCCCGGCGGCTCTCGCCGCGCAACCAGACGATCGTGCACGTCGGCCTGCTGGTGCTGTCGCTGGCGTTTCTGCCGATCGCGCCCGATGCGGTCATCTGGAAGCAATCGGTCGAGGAGGCGCCGATCGCGCGCATCTTGGCCCTGTTGGCCGTGACCATCGGACTGCCGTACCTGCTGCTGTCGTCGACCGGACCGCTGCTGCAAGAGACCTATCGGCGCGAGACCGGCCACACGCCCTACCGGCTCTATTCGCTGTCAAACATCGGCTCGCTGTTGGCGCTATTGAGCTACCCGTTTGCGTTTGAGCCGATGCTGACCTTGCGCACGCAGATTTGGAGTTGGTCGGCGGGATACGCGCTGTTCGCGGGCCTGTGCGCCTGGTGCACGATCGGCTATTGGCGTGCGGCAAGCAAGCCCGACGGCGCCGAGGCGGCCACCGCGACCGCCGTGACGCTGCACCGCTATGACGAAGGGAGCCCGCCCACCTGGCGTGACGTGTTGTTGTGGTTGTCGCTGGCGGCCTGCGGATCGGTGATGCTATTGGCCACGACCAATCAGGTCTGCCAGGAGATCACGGCGGTGCCGTTTTTGTGGGTGCTGCCGCTGGCGTTATACCTGACGACGTTCATCATCTGCTTTGACCACGAGCGGTGGTATCACCGCGGCGTTTTCCTGGCGCTGTTAGTGTTCGCCGTGTTGGGCGCCTGCTACGCGATTCTCGAAGGTAACAATCTGAACATGTACGCGCAGATGGCGGCCTACGGCAGCGCGCTGTGGGTCTCGTGCATGGTCTGTCACGGGGAGCTGGTGCGGGCCAGACCGGCAGCCCAGCACGCCACGTTGTTTTATCTGATGGTCTCGGCCGGTGGCGCCATCGGCGGCGTGCTGGTTGCCCTAGCCGCGCCTCTGCTGCTGCCGGACTTCTGGGAGTATCACATGGCGCTGGTGGCCACGGTCGTGTTGGCCTTCCTGGCGACCTACCATGCTGCCAACCAAGGGGGCGTGCAGCGTGTGCCCGGCTGGATGCTGGGAGGCGGGCTCAGCCTGACGGTCGGCGTGGCATTGGGCTGGGTCATGACCTTGCAGCAATATCAGCAGGACTCCGGCGAAGTGAACCTGGAAACCTCGCGCAACTTTTACGGCGTGCTGCGCGTGAACTCTCACGAGAATGCGGTGCCCGAGGGACTGCCTGTCGAATACGAAAACGTCGACCGCAACGGACCGAAGCGCGAACTGATCCACGGCCGCATCCAGCACGGCTTTCAGTACCTCGACCCTGAGAAACGCGATTGGCCCACGTCGTATTACGGCCATCCCAGCGGCATCGGCATCGCCATCGACCAGCATCCGCGCCGCATCGGCGCAGGCAACAAGAACCTGCGGATCGGCGTGATCGGCCTGGGTTGCGGCACGCTGGCCAGTTACGGCACGCCGGGCGACGTCATTCGCTACTACGAGATCAACTCGGCCGTGATCCGCATCTCGGACGAGTTCTTTTTCTACCGCCAGGACTCCGAGGCCGAGGTGCAGGTCGTGCTGGGCGACGCGCGCATCCAGATGGAGCAGGAGCTGGCCGCGGACCAGCCGCAGCAGTTTGACGTGCTGGCGGTCGATGCTTTTTCCAGCGACTCGATTCCCATGCACCTGTTGACCGCCGAGTGCATGGAGATTTACCGCCGGCACCTGAAGCCCGACGGGTTGCTGTGCCTGCACATCTCAAATCGTTACCTCAATCTCAACGGCGTCGCGCGCGGCGCGGCCGAGGTGCTGGGCTGGGAAGCGGCGCGGATCAATTCCGAAGGCGACAACTCGCTGGGCCTGGACGCGGCCACCTGGGTCATCGTCACCGGCAACCGGGCATTCCTCGACGCGCCCGAGGTGCGCTTGGCCGTGGAACCCTGGACCGAAAACGATCGCCCGCCCCTGATCTGGACAGACGACTACGGCAGCCTGTGGCAGACGCTGGGCAAGTGACCGCGGTCACTCCGACCGCGCCTTGGCGGTTGTGGCCTATTCCTTCGGCTCGGTCGCGGGCTCCGCCGGCCTGTCGCCTCGCTCGCGGTCACCGCCGTCGCGCGGACCCTTGCGGGGAGAAAAGGACTTGCCGTCCGGACGACCACCGAACGGTCCGCCCGGAAATGGCGAATCGCCCCGCTCGTGTTCCCAGTACAACCGCCGCAGTTGTTCACGGGCTTCGTTGGGGGGCAGGCTCATCACGTGGTCGCGCTGATCGGGGGGCAGCTTGTGCTCGACGAAATCGGCCACGTCGGCCTCGGGCAGCGAACCGCCGCGCCGCGCGGCACGACCGAATCTGGACTGTTCGATCATGGCCGTCAGGATCCAGCCTGCCACGACCTTGCGCTGGTCTTGCACGGATGGGGCCTTAGCTAGCTCGGCCTTGGGTTTGTCCGAGAGTTTGGCGTTGAGCCGTTCGAAGTCAGCGGCACTAAGATTCATCATGCCCCGCATCCCGCCGCCGCGGCGCGAACGCTCAAAGGTCATGTACAACAGCGACCGTCGCTGGTCTTTTTCGCTCTGCTTCTCAATCCATTTCTTGCGGTCTTTGGGCAGCTCGGCCAGCAACTTCTCGCGATTGGCCCAGACCAGATCCTCCATCCAGCTCAAGATCGCCCGCATGTCGCGCGAGGTGAGCAGTTCCATTCGCTGGGCGTGATCTCGCTCGTGCTGCTGATGTCGTTGAATGTCCTTAATCCGCTTGATTCTCTGTTCGGGAGGCAGCTCCGACAGCTCCGCGCGTTCGGTCGGCGACAGGGTCTTCAGCCATTCGTGATAGCCCGAGAGGATCTGCCGGTAGCGGGCGCCATGGGGATCGGCGTCGATGGCGGCCTGCAACGACCGCAGACGATCCTGCTCGTCGGGTGGTAGCGCGAGGAAGCGTTCTTGTTTTTGCAGCAGCTCTTGCTGTTCGGCCGGCGACAGCGTGGCAACCGTCGCCCGCCGCGCGTGCAGGTCGTCTTCGGCCAGCGCGGGTAAACTGGAACCTGCCAATCCAAGGGTTGCGATCGCCAGGCATGGCAGCGAAAGCAGCGACCGCGCGCGATCGATTGATGTACCAAGCATGGCTCGTTCAGCCGGCATGGTCAGCGTCTCCCTCAGGGAATAGATCGGCCTCGTCCAGCATGCGCAGAAAGTCCATGTTGTCGGCCTGGTAGTACAGCTCAAAGTTTTGCAACACCGGCAGGTCGCGCAACAACTCCTGATTGGGGTCGGGCCAAACACGCGTGCCGATGAAAAAGCCTACGGCGAGCGCGGCCAGCACCCCGGCGATGCCGGCCCATTGCTGGCGACGGCGGCGGCGCGGCTGCTCGGCCAGCACGGCATCGGCCTCTTGCGAGGCGGCCACCGCGACCATCTCGATCGTGCTCTTGGTGAAGTTCTCGTCGATTGCGGCGCGTGGCAGCCGATCGAGCAGGCCCCAGGCGCGCTCCAGCCTGGCCAGCTCTTCGCGATAGCCGGCGTCGCGCGCCAGCCGTTGCTCGACCTGGCTCACAGCCTGGGCGTCCAACTCGCCGTCGAGATAGGCGGTCAGCTCTTCGTGCAACGCGTCGGCATCGGTGGATTGATGGTCGTTCATCGTACGTGTGCGGAGGGCCGCGCGGCGTTACTGCGGCCGCGTGCCGTCCTCCAAGTAAGGTTCCAGGATCTCTTTCAAGTTGACGCGAGCCCTCGACAGCAGCGACTTGATCGCCTGCGGCGACATCTCCATGGCCGCGGCGATGTCGGCATAGCTCATCCCCTCGAACTTGTTCAAAAGCACGGCCATCCGCTGCCGTTCGCTCAGTCCGGCCAAGGCCGTGCGGACCACGTCTCGCAGCTCGGCCTTGTCGAGCTGCCTGGTCGGCATGGCGCCGCTGGCGGCCACGGCCAGCTTGTCCAGCGCGCCCACGCTGCTGGACTCGTCAGGTTTGTTGGTCAGGTTCACTTCTGGCCGCCGCGAGCGCGAGCGCAGCGCGTTGGCCGCCACGTGGTTGGCAATGGTAAACAGCCAGGTAGAAAACTTGGCCCCCACGACGTACCGCTTGCGAGCCCGATAGACCCGCAAGAAGACCTCTTGGGCCAGGTCCTCTGCCTGGTCGCGCCGCCCGACCAGGTGCTCCAGCACCGTGACCAGGCGGCTCTGATAGCGCATCATCAACTCGTCGAACGCCGCCGCGCTGTCGTCGCGCACCTCCAGCATCAGCCGGACGTCGGGATCGTTCAGCGCGTATCGCTGGGCCGAGGATTCACTGATCGCCACGGGGCCGTCTCACTCGCGACAATTCGACGTTCACTGGGGGGGCACTTGTCTGGTTACCTGCTCTATTCTATCACGCTGCCGATCGGTTCGAACCCCGCCGAATCCCCGGGCTCCACGTGCGTTTGGCCCCGGCTCGATCGCCAGGCCCAACAGATTAAATGCCGCTGCGAGTCAGTAGTTCCGCCAAGGTCCCCGTCAACCTCGACAGCCACCCAATCCGGGGATACGCTGGCGGAAGGACCGCTTTAAGGGCGAAGAGGTGCGCTTTTGACGAACCAGGTGATGCATCCCGATCTGAACGGCCGCGTGGCAATCGTCACCGGCGGCGCTAGCGGCATTGGTCGGGCCACCGCGCTGCTCTTGGCCCGGCATGGTGCGCGGGTGTTCACATGCGACCTCAGCACCGGCGGCGCAAACGCCCGACCGTTTGCCAAGCTGGGCATCGTCGAGATGACGTGCGACGTTCGCGACGACCAGCAGGTCAGCTCGCTGGTTGAGCGCGCCGCGCGGGAAGGGGGCGGCCTGCACATCGTCGTCAGCAACGCCGGATTGAACCTGCCCAAGGGCATCCTCGATGTGACCGAGGCCGAGTGGGACGCCTGCCTGGACACCAATCTGAAAGGCGGGTTCCTGTTGGCCCGGCACGCTATCCCGCATCTCCGCACCAGCGGCGGCGGGTCGATTGTTTTCACTGCCAGCAATGCGGGCGTGCTGCCCCGATCACACGATCCAGTTTACTCCACTAGCAAGGCGGCCGTGATTGCGCTGGCCAATAGCCTTGCGCTGGCGCATTCGGTCGACAAGATTCGAGTCAACTCGGTCTGCCCCGGTCCGGTCTCGGACACGCTCATCATGGAGCAGGGCCTGGCCGACCAGGGAGGCGATCGAGCGGCGGCCGAGCGGCGATTTATCGAGGCCAGCCCGCTAGCCCGTGCCCACGGCCGGATGATCACGCCCGAGGAGGTCGCCCAGGCGATTTTGTACCTGGCCAGCGATGCGGCGGCGATGGTCACTGGCACGGCTCTACGCATCGACGGCGGTAAATCCTTGGGGGTTCCACCCCGGAGCTAGGGTCGATTGGGTCGGGGGCCCAGTCTGCCGGCTCCCCCAATCCCCCGGCGCGCGGGGCAATGAATATTGCAACCCCCGCCAAAGCGGCGATATCATAGGGTGCGAGAGGCACGTCGGGCGTTCGATCCTATCACTCTCAACTTCGTAAGGCGACACGTATGAGACACGCTTGCATGCTGCTTGGGGCTGCGCTGATTTCCGCCGCGCTCACCGGCGCCTCTTTCGCCAATGAGACCGCGAAACCCGTGGTGGGCAAGAAGGTCGACGCCTTCACGCTGCAAGACTTTCGCGGCAAGGCCCACTCGCTCGACGAACTGAAAGACGCCAAGCTCGTGGTCGTGGCCTTCCTGGGCGTGGAGTGTCCGCTCAGCAAGCTCTACGGACCCAGGCTCGCTGAGCTCGCCAAGCAATATGCGGACAAAGGCGTGGCGTTTGTCGGCATCGACTCCAATCGCCAGGACTCGGTGACCGAGATGGCGCAATATGCCAAGGTGCATGGCATCGAGTTTCCGCTCTTAAAGGATCTCAACAACGTGTTGGCCGACCAGTTGGGCGCGGCCCGCAACCCGCAGGTCTTTCTGCTCGATGGCGAGCGCAAGGTGAGCTACGTCGGCCGAATCGACGATCAATACGGCTTTCAAACCGGCTCGGGCTATGCCAAGTCGCGGATCAGCGACCGCGATCTGGTGCGGGCGATCGACGAGTCGCTCTCAGGCAAGCCCGTGAGCCAGCCCACGACCGAAGCGATCGGCTGCTTGATCGGACGAGTGCGCAAGCCGAGCACCGACAGCGAGGTGACTTACACGAAGCAGATCGCAAAGATCTTTCAAGACCGCTGCGTGGAGTGCCACCGGCCGGGTCAGATTGGACCGTTCGCGCTCCAGACATACGAAGAGGCCGTCGGTTGGGCCGAGATGATCGAAGAGGTCGTCCGCGATCAGCGGATGCCCCCCTGGCATCCCGATCCGAAGTACGGCCACTTTTCCAACGACATGTCGCTGACCGCCAAGGAAAAAGAACTGATTTACGAGTGGGTGGCCAAGGGCGCGCCCGAGGGCGACCCCAAGGACCTGCCCGCGCCGAAGCAATATGCCGGCAGTTGGCTGATGCCGGGCGGACCGGACGTGGTCTTTAAGATGACCGAAGTGCCGGTCGACATTCCGGCCGAAGGCACGGTTGAATATCGCTACTACGTGGCCGATACCGGCTTTACCGAAGACAAGTGGGTCAAAGTCGCCGAGTGCATGCCGGACAACCGCGGCGTGGTGCACCACATGATCGTCTTTCTGAAGCCGCCCGGCGGCGGACTATTCGGCAATCGAGGTGGTGACGCCGATGCGAAGAAAGACGGCGACGCCAAGAAGGTTGACGCCAAGCAGGACGAGACCAAGACGGCCGAAACCGATGGGGACAAGGCGGCTGACAAGGATCGCGATCCGCGACGTCGCGGCGGCCGCGGTGGACGGGGTGAGGCCGGCGGTCAGGCTTCGTTCGGCCAGCTTTGCGGATTCGCGCCCGGCACGCGGCCCAACGTCTTGCCGGACCACATGGCCAAGCTGATCCCAGCCGGCTACCAACTTGTGTTTCAGATGCACTACACTCCCAACGGCTCGCCGCAGAAGGATTGCAGCTCGGTGGGCATCAAGTTCGCCGATCCGGCGAAGGTCACGCACCGCGTGGCCACGGCCAACGCCATGAATGGCACGTTTGTGATTCCGGCCAACGATTCTAACTTCCAGGTGGAGTCCGACCGGACCTACGGTCGCGATGTGCTGATGCTGTCGGTCTTCCCGCACATGCATTTGCGCGGCAAGGATTTTCACTACGAGCTAACGTATCCCGATGGTCGTAAGGAAACGATCCTGAACATGCCTCGTTATGACTTTAACTGGCAGACCAGCTACATTTTTAACGAACCGTTGAAGCTGCCGCAGGGCACCAAGCTGCACTGCACGGCACATTTTGATAACTCGGCGGACAATCCGGCCAATCCCGATCCGACCAAGCCGGTGCGCTGGGGCGACCAGACTTGGGAGGAGATGATGATCGGCTGGTTCGACATCGCCGTGCCCAAGGACTGGGACATTCGCGACGTACTGCCGCCGCAAACCCGCGGTTCGCGCGGCGAGGGTGAACGGGCGGCCAACGACGCGGCCGAGTGATCGAGTCGACTCTCGGCGGCCAGCCGTCGACCAGCAGCATGATTTTTCGCACGATGATGCGGGCCGGTGGGTTAACCACCGGCCCGTTTTTTTGTTCTCGTCGGGGTAATCAGGGAGAGATATTTGCGCCGCCGCCGATTAGAATCGTAGCCACACCATCACCCCCATAAGGACCGTCAACCGATGTCGTCGGGCAATTGTCGCGTCGCTGTGCGTGGACCCGGTGCGTGGGTCGTGGCTTGCTTATTTCTGGCTGTGTCGCCGGGCTGCGGCTCGGCCATCACGCCCGAGCACACCAAGGCCATGGCCCACATGCAGGAACTGGGGGCCAAGGTCAACCTGAAGCGCGGAGGCTACGAGGTCGATTTGCGCAACACAGAAGTGACCGACGACGACCTGGCCGATCTGAAGCACATCGTGAATCTCAAGAACGTCGACCTTCGCGGAGCGCTGGTGACCGATGCCGGGCTCGATCATCTGCGCTCCATCACCACACTCGAGTTCATCAATTTGGAGCGCAGCGCCACGACCAAGGAAGGCATCGAGAAGCTGCGCCAGGCCCTGCCCAAGGCAGACATCAGCCGCTAGCGCACCACATAGCGCACCGCACGGCGGCTAGTCGCTCGCCTGAGCATCGCGCAGATAAGAGCTGGGACGGCGCGTGAACTCGTGACGGCTGATCGGCTCAAATCCGTCCTGCTCGTGGAAGTACATCGAGTGCGTGATGTGCACGGAGTGCTTTCCCAGGCGGATCACGTTAAACGAGTTCTTCTCGCGCTCGCGCGCGCGGCCGCGGGCTGAGGTGGTCGTGCCCGACTGCACCAGGATGATACCGTGCCGGCGGTCCTGGCCCGGATACACGTCCAGCGAATTGCCGATAAAGCCGCGGTGCAGGTGGCCGCCCAGGATCAAGTCCACGTCCAAAGCGCCAAAGCGGTCGAGCGCCCGCCGCGCGCCGCGCAGCACGTCGTGCTTGTCGTCAAAGTCCGGGGCCGGCGCAAAGTGATGATGCGCCACGACGATCCGCGCCGCGCCGGGTGGCGCGTTGCGAAAGGCCGCCGCGCAAAAATCAAGCTGCCGCCGGTCGATGCCGCCGTTGACGATTGCCGAGCGGGGCGCTGCGGTGTTCAAGGCCACGAACACCGCGTCGTCACGCCGATAGACCGTGTCCAGGTCCGGGCAGATGTATTTTCGGTAGTTGGCATACGGCGCAAACAGCCGCTCGAAAACCCGATACAGCGGCACGTCGTGGTTGCCGGGCACCACGATCTTCGGCACTTCCGGCAGCCGGTCCAGAAACGCGCGGGCCGCCGCGAACTGCGCAGCCTTTGCCCGCTGCGTGAAATCTCCGCTGGCCACGATCACGTCGGGCCCGATCGCCGCCGCCGACCGCAGCAAGGCCTCGCCGGCCGCGGGTACATAGCGAGGGCCAAAGTGCAGATCCGAGACGTGCAGGATCGTGAGCATCGCGGGGTCCGCGAGTGTTAGTGATTCGTGAGCGCGGCTCTCTTGTAGCACGAAATGCCGCTTGGAGCCATGCGGCCCTGGCCTCGTGCCGCAGCGGCCCAGAGACGCTGCTAGGCAAGCCAGATCGCCGGGGCTAAAATGAGCAGCCAGTTGGTAGGTGCCGGTGCGCGGAAAAAATGCCGCTGTGTCGGCGGCCGACCAACCCGCCGGTCGACCGTTTTTCTGCGAAATCTGCCGTGCTGACGCGGCCGTTCGATGTGCCGCTGGTCCGATCTCTTAAACCACACGGAACCCTAACCGATGGCTAATGCCTCCATGGTATCCATGTCCCGACGCGAAAGATTTGGGGAACTGGTGGATCAAGTGGTTATGGCGACAGAGCGCATCCTCGTCGTGGACGACGAGGAGGATTTGTTAGAACTGATTCGGTACAACCTGGGCAAGGAGGGATATCAGGTACGCTGCATCGCGACCGGCGAGACCGCGGTCCAAGAGGCCCGCACGTTTCTGCCCGACGTGATCCTGCTCGACCTGATGTTGCCCGCCATAGACGGCCTGGCGCTGTGCAAGATCCTAAAGTCGGATCCGCAGACTCGCCACATCCCGATCATGATGGTCACGGCCAAGACCGAAGAGGCCGACGTCGTCAGCGGTCTGGAGCTGGGGGCCGACGACTACATTACCAAACCCTTCAGCCCGCGCGTGCTCTTGGCGCGGGTTCGCGCCGTGTTGCGCCGGCAGCTGGTGCAATCGCTCGACGACCCCTCGACCATCAAAGTGCACGACCTGGTGATTCACCCCGGCCGGCACGAAGTGCTGTTGCGGGGAAAGCCGGTCGAGTTGACCTTTACCGAGTTTCGCCTGCTCCAGTTTTTGGCGCGAAAGCCCGGTTGGGCCTTCTCGCGCGGTCAGATCGTCGACGCGGTGAAGGGCGAGGACTATCCGGTCACGGAGCGATCCGTGGATGTGCAGGTTGCCGGCCTGCGAAAGAAACTTGGGGACCTGGGAAGTTACATCGAAACCGTGCGAGGGGTGGGCTACCGATTTAAGGAGTAGCCCATGTCAAATCGCCGACTTCTCTCGCACCTGTTCCCGTCCTACGGCGCCATCGCTGCACTGGCCGTGCTCTTTGTCGGCTGGGTAGCGCTCGGCCAGGCCGAGAAAACGGGGCTGTCGGCAATCCAGCACGAGCTGCGCGCCTCGGCCGATTTTCTCGATCAGCAACTCGGCCCAGAGATTCCCGCCGATCGTCGTGACTTTGTCCGCATGTGCCGTCAGTTTGATCAGGCCACTCTCACGCGAGTCACGCTGCTATTGGCCGACGGCAAAGTGGACTTCGACACCGACAACCGTCCGGACGAACTGGAGCAGCAGTCGCGCCGCGCAGAGATTCAGGCCGCCCTGGAAGGCACGCCGCGAGTCGAGACCCGCTATCACGCGGCCCTCGACGGGCGCGTGATGTACCAGGCCGTGCCCGTGCTGCGCCAAGATCGCGTGGCCGGCGTGTTGTACCTGTCGCGATCGCTGGCGCCGCTGGATTCGGCCTTGGCGCGGATGCAGGCCCTGATGCTGGCGGTGGGTGTGGCGGCGGTGTGCCTGGCGGCCCTGTTGGCCTGGCGGGCTTCGCGGGGCATCGCCCGGCCGCTGGCCGAGTTGGCGCATGCCGAGCAGCGCATCACCAGCGGCGAGTTGGCGGCGCGGGTCGCCGTGCCCGACGCCCGCGAGCTGGCCGACCTGGCCGAGCGCTTCAACCGCATGGCCGAGGTCTTGCAGCAGCGCATCGGCGTGCTCGTGCAAAACAACAACGAGCAAAAAGCCGTGCTGGCCAGCATGGCCGAGGGCGTGCTGGCCGTCGACACACGCGAACGGGTCATCAGCATGAACACCGCGGCTCGCCGCCTGCTGAGCTTGGAGCGAACCCAGGCCCAAGGGCAGCCGCTGCGGGAAGTCGTGCGCAATGCCGACCTGACCCGTTTCGTCACCCGAGCGCTGGTCAGCGCCGAACCGGTCCAGGCTGACGTGCTGCTGTTGGGCGATCGTCAGCGAGTGATGCAAGCGCACGGCTCGGCCTTGCACGACTCAGAAAATCGCGCGATCGGCGCCGTGATCGTGCTTAACGACGTGACCGACTTCCGCCGCCTGGAGCACATCCGTCGCGACTTCGTGGCCAACGTTTCGCACGAGCTGAAAACGCCGATCACTTCGATCAAAGGCTTTGTCGAGACCCTGCTGGACGGCGCCAGCCAGGACCCGGTCGACGCCGAACGCTTCCTGCGCATCATCGCCAAGCAGGCCGATCGACTGCACGCCATCATCGAAGACCTGCTGAGCCTGTCGAAGATCGAGCAGCGAGAGGATTCCGAAGACATCGTGCTGGAAGCGGCGCCCCTGGGCGGCGTGCTGGATGCCGCCGCGCAGACCTGCTCTGCGGCAGCCGCCGATCGCAATGTCGCCGTGGTGGTCGCCTGTGACGATAACCTGCGGGCCGAGATCAACCCCGTGCTGTTGGAGCAAGCGGTGGTCAATCTGTTGGACAACGCCATCAAGTACAGCGAGGCGGGCCGCGAGGTGCGCGTAACTGCGGTCGACGGCGGCGACGACGTCGTGATCCATGTCGCTGACCGCGGCTACGGCATCGCCGAAGAGCATCTGTCGCGAATCTTCGAAAGGTTTTATCGGGTCGATCGGGCCCGCAGCCGCAAGCTCGGCGGCACCGGCCTGGGCCTGGCGATCGTCAAGCACATCGTGCAAGCTCATCACGGCCGGGTGAGCGTCGACAGCACGTTGGGCGTGGGCAGCACCTTTACGATCCACCTGCCGAAGGTCGCCGCAGAGGAATAGATCGCCGCCGTTCGAGTAGAGCCCGGCGATTCAAAGTCGAAATCGCCAAGCGCCGCGTTACATTCCCAGAAAGGGTGCCGGCACCAGAAACGCGTGCTGCTCGTACAAGCTCCACACGCCGTACCACGAGAGGTACTGCGTGAAATAGACGACGACCGTGTAAAAGGCCACGACCGGCAGCATCGCCAGGCGGCTCGTCCAGCGCCAAACCCAGTGGCGGCTCGTCGCCCGCTTCGCCGCCCGGGCCAGCGCCCAGCCGGTCGCCAGCCGCGCCGGAAAGATCGAGACCACGAACAGCAGGCTCGGCAGCCAGGCGGCCTCACGCGGCACGATTTCGATCTTCAGCAAGTACAAGGGAATCGCCGAGGCCAGCGTGGCCACCAGCGCCAGCCAAAAAGCCAACGGCGCGCGGGCAAACTGCCGGCGCAACACGCGCGGCTCGAACATCGCCCCCAGCCGATTCTCCGCCGCGAAGCGCGCCTGTAAAAACGGCAAGTGCACCAGCACCAGTGCCAATAGGGCGCCGCCCAAAAATCCCACGGGCACACCGGCGCCGGGCCGCAGTCGTGAAGCCACCGCCAACATGCTCACCGGCACCAGTAACCAGGCCGCCGCGCCGATAAATCCGCGCAAGCCCAGCCAGAAGTAATACGGCAACCGCAAGTCGACGACAAAATCCCACACCGAGTCGCGAGCCCGGGCATAGGCCCCCGCCCGCAGCACAATCCGTAGCGTCTGGATCGGTCGCGGAATAAAGAATTGCCATACCCGACCGCCGCGCAAACAAGCCGACGCGACTTGCAAGAGGACCACGACCGAGAGCACCGCCACGGCCAGCCCCCATCCGCGCGCCGCCCGGCTGTCGGGGCTGATCAGCCGCGCATCGAACCGCAACGACGTGGCCAGCCACAAAGGCAACAGCAGGATCGTCGTGCCCACTGCGATCGAACCTAGCCGGGCCGCGTGTCGCACGCCGACAAACCCCTCGCGCAACCGGCCGCTGCGCGCCACTCGGCCGCTAACCTCCAGCAGGTAGCCCAGGCTGAGCAGTTGCAGCACCGGAATCGTGGCCAGCACGGCCAGCCCCACGATCAAAGTCACCGCGCCAAAAACCCAGTCGGCCGCGGAAGCAGCGCCGCGCAGAATCCGCCAGGACAGTTCGCCGCGCCGCGGGCCAACAACGGCAGCGTCAAGCGGCATCTCCGCCGTGTCACGAGCGTCAACAATCGCCGTGCCGGTAGCCATGAGATTTTGGCCGGAAAGAACGCGGTGCGCTGAATCGACTGCGGATCCCGAGCCTGCATCATAATTGAACGCCAGTCCCAAGGCCAAACGGAGGCTTTGCGAATCGCTCGGCTTAATGCCTGGCACCCTCGCGCCCCTTTTGCCATCCCTCTGCCGCTGTGTTAAGCTGCCAGATTGGCACTCTCTCGATTGGGCTCGGCAGGGGCGTTCGATGACGATTGGCGTCGACACGACGGAAACGGGGCCGGCGGCACACGACCCGGCCGCCGACGAATCCATTCAGATTCGCGGTGCCCGAGTGCACAACCTGCAAAACGTCGACATCGACCTCCCCCGCGATCGCATGATCGTGATGACCGGGCCCAGCGGCTCGGGCAAGAGCTCCCTGGCCTTCGACACCCTGTTTGCCGAGGGACAGCGGCAATACATCGAGAGCCTCTCGGTCTATGCCCGGCAGTTCCTGCACCAGCTCGAACGACCTGACGTCGACCTGATCGAGGGGCTCCAGCCGACCGTCTCTATCGACCAGCGAGCCGGCAGCCAGAACCCGCGCAGCACCGTGGCCACGGTCACCGAGATCTACGACTATCTGCGGCTGCTCTATGCCCGGCTCGGCGACCCGGCCTGTCCGAAGTGCGGCGAGACCATTCGCCAGCAAACCTCCGAACAAATCATCGCCGACCTGCGGGCGCTGCCGACCGGCACCAAGCTGGTCGTGATGGCGCCGATGGTCCGCGGCCGCAAGGGTTCGCACAAAGACGTGCTGGCCGCCGTGCGCAAGGCCGGCTTTGTCCGGGTGCGGGTCGACGGCGAGGTGTTCGACGTCGACCAGGTCGGCGAGCTCGCGCCGCGCAAGAACCACACCATCGAAGCCGTGGTCGACCGCATCGTGGTCCGCGAGGGGGTCGATGCCCGGCTGGCCGAGTCCACGCGGCTGGCGCTGACGCACGGCGAGGGCGCTGTGGTGGCGCTGTACCTCGAGCCGGGCGTCGACGGGCTGGGCGAGAAAGGTCGCGACGCCTGGCACGAGCAGCTTTACAGCACGCTCTACGCCTGCCCGCATTGCAAGATTAGCTTTGAAGAGATCGAGCCGCGCACGTTCAGCTTCAACAGTCCGTATGGCGCTTGCCCGACCTGCGAGGGCCTGGGCTGCCGCGTGCAGTTCGACCCTGAGCTGGTCGTGCCCGACGATAGCCTGTCGCTGGCCGAGGGCGCGGTGGTCGCCTGGCGCGGCGGCACTCCGGCCGAGACGCGCCGCCACAAGACGGCCCTGGCGGATTTTGACTGGAACCTGCCCATCGCCAAGTTTCCGCCCCGGCTGCGCGAGCGCTTGTTTGCCGGCGACGGCAACGGCTACGTCGGCCTGCTGAATCTGCTGGAGCAGGAACTCGCCACGACCATGCAGGCGGCGCGGCGCGAAAAGCTGGAAGCCTTGCGCGGCGTGGTCGTCTGCAAAGATTGCGGCGGCGCCCGCCTGCGCGCCGAGGCCCGGGCCTGCCGCTTCAACGGCCGTGCGATCCACGAGCTGACGGCGCTGTCTGTCAGCCAAGCGCGGACCTGGTTGGGCGCGGTCCGTGTGGACGAGGGCGATGAGCCGATCTGGACCCCGATCTGGCAGGAGATCGACAAGCGACTCGACTTTTTGGAAAAGGTTGGCGTCGACTATCTCACGCTCGACCGCCCATCCGACACGCTCAGCGGCGGCGAGCTGCAGCGCGTGCGACTGGCTACGGGCATCGGCTCGGGCCTGGTCGGTGTTTGCTATGTGCTCGACGAACCGTCGATCGGCCTGCACCAGCGCGACAACGAACGCCTGATCGACGCCCTGCGCCGCTTGCAGCAACAGGGCAACACGGTGCTGGTGGTCGAGCACGACGAAGCGATCATGCGCAGCGCCGATTGGCTGGTCGACATCGGTCCCGGCGCCGGCCGGCACGGCGGCCGAGTGGTCGCCCAGGGAACGCCCGAGGAAGTGGCCGCCAATCCCGACTCGGTGACCGGCCGCTACCTTTCGGGGCAACTAACTATCGCCGTGCCCCCGGTGCGGCGCCGCGCGGTCAAGACCCGCAGCATCACGGTCGAGGGCGCGACGGGCAACAACCTCAAGGACGTCGACGCGCGGTTTCCGCTCGGAGTGTTGATCTGTGTCAGCGGCGTGAGCGGCTCGGGCAAGAGCACGTTGGTGAACGAGACCTTGGCCCGCGCGCTCGACCGGCGGTTGGGGGGCAGCGGCCCCAAGCCGGCGGCGCATCGCAGCCTGCGCGGCGCCAGCCAGATCGACAAGCTGGTGCAGGTGGACCAGTCGCCGATCGGCCGCACGCCGCGGAGCAACCCGGCCACGTACACTGGCGTGTTCGACGAGATTCGCCGCGTGTTCGCCGGCACTCGCGAGGCGCGGCAGCGGGGCTACAAGTCGGGACGTTTCAGTTTCAACGTCAAGGGGGGCCGTTGTGAAGAGTGCCAGGGTCAAGGCATTCGCCGCATCGAGATGAACTTTCTACCCGACCTCACGGTCCCCTGCCCCGTCTGCGAAGGCGCAAGGTTCAACGCCCAGACGCTGGAGGTTCGCTACCGCGGGCTGTCGATTGCCGACGTGCTCGACCTGAGCGTCGACGAGGCCCTGGCTTTCTTTGAAAACTTTCCCCTGATCACGCGGCTGCTGGCCAGCCTGCAAGAGGTCGGCCTGGGTTACGTGACCCTGGGGCAATCGTCCACCACGCTCTCGGGCGGCGAAGCGCAGCGAATCAAGCTGGCCACCGAGCTGGCCCGGGTTGACACGGGCAACACACTGTACATTCTGGACGAGCCGACCACGGGCCTGCACTTCGACGACATTCGCAAGCTGCTGGCCGTGCTCAACCGCCTGGTTGACCTGGGCAATACCGTGCTCGTGATCGAGCACAACCTGGACGTCGTGAAGAGCGCCGACTGGATCGTCGACCTGGGGCCCGAGGGGGGCGAAGCGGGAGGCCAGGTTGTCGCCACCGGCACCCCCGAGCAGATCGCCGCGCTGCCGGACAACTGGACCGGCCGATACCTGCGACCGCTGCTGGGCGATTTGCCTGATGCTGCGGCCGCAAGCGGCGCAGAGGTCGAAGAGTAGGCGGCGCTCACGCTCAGGTCCCGGCGGCTCAGGCGTCAGTCGGCGAGCACGTCGAACTCAAGCTCGTCGTCATCCACCCGCCAGGCGTCCATCGCCAGGTCGGCGACCAGGGGCGCATTCTCGTCGTCGGCCACGCGCCGCTTGGCGCTGGCGTACGAAGCGCTGACGTTGACCACGGCGGCGCTCGCAGGAGCTGGAGCCGTTGCGAGGGGATTGATCGTGACCGCCAGATCGGCGGCGCCGGCCAGCGGCGTATTGGCGGCCAACGACGTCGGCATTGCGAACACGATGTGCGCCGACTCTGCATCCGAAACAGTCGCGGGCGTGGCCGCAACGGTCGAGAAGGGCGCCTCTGCCGCAGCGTCGGTCGCCTGTGAGGTCGCTAGCGCTGTGGCCTGCGCGCTCCCGGATCCGCCGGGTGGATGGGCGATCAAGTAGTTGACAACTCGCAGTGCGTCGAGCGGCTCCAGGTGATTGTTGCCGGTGGTGTCGATGTAAGGCGGGGGCGAGGTGCCTTCGCTGGGGGGCGTCAGGTCGGTGATGCCCAGCGCGATCAAACGGTTGATGACTTGCAGCAGGTCGACATTCTGAATCAGGCCATTGCCGTCGACATCCAGCGGATTGTCAGGGTTCTGCCAGGGAAACTCCGGGGCGGCCTGACCTTTGCCATATTCAAACAACTGTTGGATCTGCGCTGGAGTAAGCGCGGTGTTGTAAATCGCCTGGTTGACCATGCCGCCCTGCCAAGGCGAGACTCCCGCCCCGCCGCCGATCAGCAAGTCGTGTGTTAAATCGGTCGGGTAGTTGCTATCGGTGCCGATGATCGTGCTGCTCGACGTGTACTCGATAACCTGGTTGGAGCCGGCCGGCGTGACGTAGAATTTTACCGGGTTGCCAGGGCCCGAACCGACCACGGCCACGTGCATCCATTCGCCCAACGGCACGACGCCGTCGACCGGTGAAAGCTCGGCGAAGCGAGAGAAATTGTTCTGCCCCTCGGTCACACCCATGAATAAGCGGCCGCTCTGTTGCCGCAGCAGAGTAAATCCTGGCAGCGCCGCGGTGCCGAGGTTATTGCTGAAGATCGTCATCCACGAACCGGTCTCGGCCGAAACCTTGACGAAGGCCGACAGTGTGAACACGCCCGTGTTTTGCACAAAGTCAAAGTTCTTCGCGTATCCGCCATTCGACTGCTGCACGCGCAGTTGTGTGCCGAGCGTGTTGATCGAGTCGACCTTGTAATTCCAGTACGGTCCGACCGGATCTTCTTCGCCGTACGTGATGAAACGATACTGGTTGGTCGACTGCGTGCGAAATCCGTTGGCGGATGCATCGAGTACTGACCGCGCCCCCATGCCCTGAAACGGATCGAGCGGCAAAACCTGGGCATACAGACCCACGTCGTCAAAGTACCGCGTGGGGTCGTAGGCCGGCAGCCAGAGCTGCAAGCCCGGGATCGAGGTGGGCGCGTTGGCCGGAAAGGTCGTGTCTGGCAACGGCGGCGTGGCGACCAGATTGTCCGGCAGAAACTGGCCGGGCGTCAGGGCGGCGCTGGTGATCCGCAAGGTGTCGACCGTGAACTCCAGTTGACTGCTGCCGACTCCCGAGTTGTAGCTGCCCAGCACCATGGGGTCGCGCGGCTCGACGTTGTTGCGCGGCACGCTGGTGGTGTCGGCAACGGGGGTCGCCGCAGCTACGCCGTCGATGAACAGCGCCAGGGTCTTGGTCGTGGCGTCGCGCACGGCAGCGACGTGGTGCCAGGCGCCGTCGTTGACATTGGCCGTGCTGGTGATGATGGCTGTGCTGGTCAGGTCCGTGATAGACAATTGCAGCTTGCCACCGACGATCTGGAAGACGTAGCCCTTAATCCCCGGTCGGGTGCCGATGATCACGCCGTCGGCGTCGGTGGTCTGCATCGCCAGCTCGAGCGTGAAGCTGTCGTTGACGTCGTATTGAAAGGCCTGGATGTCGCTCGTCGACAGCACGACTTCGTCGGCGCTGGCGGTCAGTCGCAGAGCGCTGTCGCCGTTGCGTCCGGCGACATAGCCCGCGTCGTTGGGATTTAGCGGGTCGACGTTGGCGCCGCGCAGCCGCTGGTCCCAGGGCCCGTAGTCCTGGATCGTGGCGCCGCCGTTTTGCAACTGGTCGCCCGGGGCGCCTTCGTTGAAATAATAGGTGAACTGGTAAGGATCTTCGCCCTCCAGCCAGTGCAGGTTCACGCGCACCAGCGCCGTGTCGTCGTACCAGAAGCCGTCGTTGGCCGAACCCGAGTTGATCCCGCCGAAACGGCCGCGATTGAACGCCAAGAGCACCGTGTCGGGCCCGATGAGCGTCATGTCCGAGTAGCCGGCGTTGCCGAAGAAGACCGTGCGCTTCACCGTCCAGGTCTGGGCGTCGTCATAGCTGGCCCAGATCGTAAACGAGTGCCGAGTGTCATTGATCTTGTTGGCAGGCGCCGCGAACAGGATTACGCCGTCGTTCAGCCGCACCAGGCTGCCCTGCACCGAGGGCGTGGCCTGCTCGGGCACCAGTTGGAGCGTGCTCCAGGTGATGCCGCCATCGCTGCTGAACGACTCGCCGCGCAAGTGAACGAGGTCATTCACCGAGCGAATGTTCATGTACAGTACCCCGCCCGAAAGCTCGACGACCTCGTTCTCGTTCGAATAGTCGTTGGGCGAGGTTCCTCCGCCGGGGTCCTTCAGCAGGCCGCCGCCGAGCTTCCAGCTTGCGCCGTGATCGTCTGAGTAGATGATGTGCGACCACGACGGTCCGCTGTTGTCGTTCGTCTCGCGGTGGTCGACCGGAATGACCATCCGACCGGCATGGGCGCCGTTCTCGATCTGAATGCCGTGACCCGGGCCAAAGGCCAGCCACTGCCAGGGCGTGTCGGGATACATGCCCGGCGGACCGGGGTTGTTGCCGGCCGTGACTTTGACGTCGGTCGTGATATCCTCCGGCGCGGTCCAGGTCAGGCCGTCGTCGGTGCTCTGCATCACCCACGCCGTGTCGACGTCGCGGCTATAGAAGTAGTAGATCGTGCCGGTGGTGCGATCCACCACGGCCGCGCCACCGTTGATGCGGATGCCGGCATTCGGAGTGACTGCGAAGAGCGTCTGCACAGGCTCAAAGGTCACCCCGTTATCCGTGCTGCGCCGCAGGATTATGCCGTACCCGGTCGAGTCCTGGGCCGTGCTCCGCGCCTCGCTAAAGGCCAACACGGTGCCGGCATTGGTCGTGACCAGGATCGGAGCGTACTGCACGTTGATGCCGCCATCGCCCCAATTGTAAAGCGACAGCGGCGGTCGCTGATACTCGGGGCTGGTATCGACGGTGGGCGGCGCGACGAGGTTGAGGGCGGTGTTGACGTTGGTCTGGTTGTTGTTGGCGAGGGCCTGATCGGCGGCGTCGACCAGCTTGTCTCGGTTGTAGTCCCAGGCAAAGGTGACCGGGGCC
>Ga0163144_10000162_pt1 | contig 154144 bp, 145 predicted proteins | sample OliLak19BULKMAT1_FD_123175 | JGI IMG/M metagenome (GOLD analysis project Ga0163144, IMG submission 123175) | Freshwater microbial mat bacterial communities from Lake Vanda, McMurdo Dry Valleys, Antarctica - Oligotrophic Lake LV.19.BULKMAT1 | ecosystem: Environmental > Aquatic > Freshwater >...
CGTCCGACCACTTCGACCGAGACCAGGTCCTGATAGTAAGTCTCGACCGGGGTGACGGCCATCAGTTGCCGCTGTTCCAAGGGGTCGATCACCAAACGGCGATAGCCGGTCGCGGTCCGGGCCCGGGCCGACCCCCGGCGCGCAGGCTCACCCGGACGCCGAGAGCGCAAAGAACGATCCAGAAAAAATTGCCCGGGCCTCAAACTGACGTTCCCGAAGAGGTGAGATATGACGCGGCGCCGTTCCGTAAACCTCATTGTGGTCCGACCTGCCCAAAGGTGCAAACTAATCTCGGGTTACGGCCGGTCGTTTATTGCCGGATTGCACGATTTAGCAGGCCCGGAAAGGGTCGGCCGACCACCCTCCCCGTGACCGCTCCAAGGACCTCAGCCCCACCCCGGGCAGGCGGCTGATTGACAAGACCCATCAAAATCCGATAATGCGTTCGCTACATAGTGGCCGGGGCATCGCGTCTCGTTACCTCAGGAGGACCTGGCGATGTTGACGTTTCTTGGACGGCAGCGGCGGTTCTGCGACGGCATCACGCGGCGGGACCTGCTTAAGGTCGGGGCCCTCTCGGTCGGTGGGCTCACGCTCGCGGACCTCCTGAAAATCGAGGCCCAGGCGGCCATCGCCCCGACTTCGGTCACCCCGCCGACGCCCGGCAAATCGGTGATCATGGTCTTCCTGCATGGCGGACCTTCGCACCTGGATATGTACGACATGAAGCCGGCCGCGCCGGTGGAGTTTCGCGGCGAATTTCGCCCGATCCGCTCCGACGTGCCGGGCATGGAGATCTGCGAGCTGATGCCCCGCCAGGCCCAGATCATGGACCGGCTGGCCATCCTCCGCGGCCTGCACTTTGTCGAAGAGCACAGCGCTCACTCGCTCTGGACCGGCTATCCCGAGAGGATCAATCGGCCCGCGTTTGGCTCGGTCGTGAGCTACCTGAAGGGCGAGCAGGACGGCCTGCCCCCCTACGTCAGCCTGATGAATCAGCCGCTTTCTGAAGACCCCGCTTACTGCGGCACGGCCCATCGACCTTACACTCCTAGCGCCGCCGGACTGGCCAACCTGGAGTTGGTCTCCGGCGTCTCGCTCGATCGGCTCAATGACCGCAAGGCCCTGTTGGGTCACCTGGACACGATCCGCCGTGACATCGACTATCGCGGGGCCCTGGCCGGGGTCGACGCCTACACCGTTCGGGCCTTGGACATGGTCGCGTCGGGCAAGGCCCGGGCCGCGTTCAACATCAGCCACGAAACGCCCGAAGTGCGCGAGCGATATGGCAAAGACAACGAAGATTTCCTCCGCGCCCGGCGGCTGGTCGAGGCCGGCATCTCGGTCGTCACGCTGGTCGTGGGCGGCTGGGACACGCACGGCAACAACTTCGGCGCCCTGCGGGCGATGCTGCCTAAATTGGACCAGGGCGTGAGCGCGCTGGTGACCGACCTGCAAGAGCGGGGACTCTCGCGCGACGTGGCCGTAGTGGTCTGGGGCGAATTTGGCCGCACGCCGCGGGTGAATCCCGCCGCCGGTCGCGACCACTGGCCCCGCGCCGGCTTCGCCGTGATGTCGGGCGGCAATTTCAAGACGGGTCAGTATATCGGCGAGACCGACGCCAAGGGCGAAAGCCCCCGCGGACTCTCCATGACCTCGGCCCACGTGCTGACCAACCTCTATGGCCACCTGGGCATCGACCCCGGCGTGACCATTGCTGACAACAACGGCCGGCCGATGTACCTCCTGGACGAGCGTGACCCGGTGCCCGGGCTGGTGTAGGCTGAGGTCGCGAAAACTCTCGAACACTAACCCGACGCGCGAGCGAGGGAGCAGCGAGAGTACGCCATCCATGTCCGCTGCCCGAATTCCGAGCACCACGATGACCTCGTCCTCGTTTCGCCTGCGCGGGCTCAGTTGTATCACATGCGCCCTGGTCGCGCTTGTCAATCACTCAACGTCGGCCGACGAGCCGGCGGCGCCCCCCTCGCAAGCGGACCGCATCGTCGCCGCGCTCAAGCTCGGTGTGCCGCTGGTCGAGAAAGCTGCCGGCCGCTATCCCGAGCATCGCAAGTGTTTCTCGTGCCATCATCAGACGCTGCCGATGCTGGCCGTGAACTCTGCGCGAGCTGCCGGCGTCGCGGGCGACGAGGCGACGCTGACGGCGCAGGCCGAGTTTACGCACAAGTCGTTTGCCACCGAGCTCGACGACCTGCGAGCCGGAAAAGGCATCGGCGGCGCGGCGCTGACCGTGTCCTACGCCCTTTGGACCTTGAGTCTGGTCGACCGGCCAGCCGACGAGACCACTGCCGCGATGGTCACCTACCTGAATAAGACCCAGCAGGACGATGGGCGTTGGAAGGTGCAGGTCTCTCGCCCGCCGATGGAAGATTCCCTGCATACGCCCACGGCCTTGGCTATCGTCGGTTTAAAAAAGTATGGACCCACCGAAGCCGGCGAGCTCAAGGATCAGGTCACGGCCACGCTCGACAAGGCCCGGTCCTGGCTGGTCGCTAACGCCGGCGACACGACCGAAGACAAGGCGGCGCGCCTCTGGGGTCTGCACGTGGCAGCAGCGCCCGAGGCGGACGTGTCGGCGGCTCGCAGCACGCTCTTGGCAGCGCAGCGCGCCGACGGCGGCTGGGCGCAGCTCGACGCCATGGAAAGCGATGCCTACGCGACCGGCCAGGCACTCTGGGTGTTGCTCTCGACCGGGCAAGTGCGAAAGTCGCCCGAGGTTGACCGCGGCGTCGAGCATCTTTTGTCGACGCAACTTCCCGACGGATCTTGGCACGTGAAGACCCGCGCGAAGCCGGTGCAGGTCTACTTCGACAACGAAGATCCGCACGGTCGCGACCAGTTCATTTCCACGCCGGCAACCTGCTGGGCACTGACGGCGCTGGGATTGGCGGCGCGCCCTCAGTGATCGGAGCGCGAGTTTAATACTAACCCGAAGCGCGAGCGAGGGATTCGCGGAGTGGGCGTTCTATCGTCGTGCTCCCTCGCTCGCGCTTCGGGTTAGTACGCAAGCGGGCTCGGCGTGCATTCGGTCGCAATGTGGCCGTTCAATCCACGCCCGGCAGCGCCTTGATCACTTCTTCCAGCTTTGCTCGGTCGCCGTGGGTCTTGCTGGTGTGCACGAAGCGGACGGTCTTCTGATGGTCGATCACAAAAGTTGATGGGTACGCCGTCTCGCGCGGGGCGTCCCACCGCAGGCCATAGGCGTTGACAAACTTGTAGTCCGGGTCGACGACCAGCGTAAAGCCCTCGGGCAGCTTGCGATCTTTCAGAAACTCGGTCGCCCGTTCGCCCAGGTTGGTCGCCGGGCCGGGATACACCAGCACCACGCGGGCCTTGGCGCTCTTGAGCTTCTCGGCCTGGGCGAGCAAATCGTTGACCTCTCGCGAGCAGATCGGGCATTGATAGCCCGGGTAACCGCGCAGCACGACCAGCACCACGGGGTTGGTCTTGAGCAACGTGAACAGGTTGACTTCCTGACCGTCGAGCGACGTGAGGGTGAAGTCGGGTGCCTTGTAACCCTGCCGCGGCGTCTTGGGTTTTTGCTGGGGAGCATCGGCCGCGCGGACCATCGAGAGCACTCCGCAGACCAGCATCGTGACCGCCACCAGCGACGTTGACATTTTCGCGCGCATGTTGGGTTCTCCTGGTTTAACGTTTCGCATACTTGGCCAGCGCCTCGGGATTCCACTCGATGCCCAACCCCGGTCCGGTCGGCACGCGCAGCATTCCCTCGGCGTCCAACTGGAATCGTGGCAGCACCAACTCTTCGACGTACGGCACGCCGACCTGAAACTCGACCCAGCGGGCCACGGGCATCGCCGCGCTGAGGGCCAGATCGGCCGCCACGCCGACCGCCGTATTCCAACCGTGCGGCACCAGGAGCAGGCCGGCATCGTAGGCCTGCCAGGCCAGCCGCAAGCCTTCGCTCAACCCGCCGCACTTGGTCAGGTCGGGCTGAATGATGTCGACCGCGCGGCGCTCGATGAAAGGCTGAAACGCCTGCCTTCGCGAGAGGACCTCGCCGGTCGCCACCAGCACGGGCGACGCCGCGCGCAGCTCGCGAAACCCCTCGACGTCGTCGGGCTTGAGCGCTTCTTCAAACCAGACCACGCCCCAGTCACCCAACATCTTGGCGGTCTCGCGGGCCCAGCTCACGCCGTGCGGCCAAAACTGTTCGCTGCCGCCGGCGTCGACCATCAGCTCGACCTCGTCGCCCACCGTCTCGCGCGCGGTCTTGATCAGCAGTTCGTCGTACTGGCGACTCACGCGGCCAAACGGTCGCCAGCCCATCTTGATGGCGCGAAAGCCGCGCGCCAGTTGCTCGCCAAGCTTCTCGGCCAACAGCGGCGGGTCCTCGAACAACATTGACGCATAGGGCTTGATGCGATCGCGATAATTGCCGCCGAGCAATCTTGAGACCGGCTGGCCGAGCGCTTTGCCCCACAGGTCGTGTAGCGCGATGTCCAGGCCCGAGATCGCGTGCTCCACCGAGCCGCCGCGACCGAGCCAGAACGTGCTTTGCCGCAGCGTCTCGCTGACCTGTTGCGGCTCGAGCGCCGACTGACCGATCAGCATTGGCTTGAGCAGAGTCAGTGCACCCTCGACCAGGGCCCGCGTGGTGTAGCAGCTTCCCAGGCCAATCAGCCCCTCGTCGCTGACCACCTCCAGCAGCGTGTTGTATTGCACGTTGGGGTCGGTGCCGCCGGGCCAGCCGTGATCGTCGGTAGCGCCCGAGAGGGCCAGCGTGCGGACTTCGGCAATCTTCATCGTTGAACCTTCATCGTTGAATTCTGGCCGGAAGTGGAAGATACTCATGGTAGTAGTCGCCGGCCGCCGGTCCAAGGGCCACGGCCGGCAAGCCCACCGTACACCATCCCACCGAACATCAACCCGACGCGCGAGCGAGGGAGCATTGACCGTGGTCAATCCATTTCGCGGCTCCCTCGCTGGCGCGTCGGGCTAGTTTTTCCGGAAAGAGCAACCACCATGACCAGCCGCGCCCAAAGCGAATATCGCTACGAGAAGCTGACCTGGCCCGAGATCAATGACGCGGTGGCGTTGGGCAAGGTTTGTCTGCTCCCCTGCGGCGCGGTGGAACAGCACGGTCCGCATTTGCCGCTGGACGTCGACCTGGTCTGTCCGCGTGGCATTGCCGAGGGCGCCGGCCGGCTGATTGCCGACAAGCTGCTGGTGCTGCCGATCGTGGCCTATGGCTACACCGGCCACGTGATGGATTTTCCCGGCACAATCAACAACGACTTCGAGCACTTCATGCACCATGTGCTCGACATCACCAAGTCGCTGGCCTACCACGGCTTCAAGAAGATCATTCTCTTGAACGGTCACGGGTCGAACATGCCCAACCTGGACCTGGTCGCGCGGCGGACTAACCTGGAGACCGATGCCGAATGCCTTGTCGCGGCCTGGTGGAACCTGCTGACGGTCGACAAACAATTTCTGCCGGGCTGGCGCGAGAGCACGTTTCCCGGCGGCTGCGCGCATGCCTGCGAGCTGGAGACCTCGCTCTACATGTACCTGGACGGTGACAACGTGCGGACCGACAAGATCAAGAACGGCACGATCAGCTTCAACGAAGAGAACAATCCGTTCAACTGGGTCGACCTCTTCGCCGCCGGGCCGGCCACGGTCGTCTCTTGGACCAGCAGCTACAGCGAGACCGGGGTGCTGGGCGAGCCCGAGCTGGCGACCGCCGAAAAAGGTCGCCAGGTTTACGAAGAAGCGGTCAAGCAACTGGTGCGATTCGTGACTTACTTCAAAGATCGCCCCGCCGACGTCCGCCGCGACCGTCACCGCACGGCGCCGACGATGCCGATGCCCTGGGGCCAGCGTCCCGTGAGACCGCAACACGACGGCCAGCGAGACTAAGTCCGCATGATCTCCATCCGCGCAACACTTACCTGCCTGTTCTTGCCGTGGTTGTCCGCGGCAGCGGTGAATGTGCGCGCGGTGGAGCCGCTGCCGGCGGCGGCCGAGCCTTCTGCTGCCGATGCCGAGTTCTTCGAGCGTGACGTGCGGCCACTGTTGATCGCGCGGTGTTACAATTGCCACGGCGACGTGCTGGAACCCAAGGGTGGTCTCTCGCTGACCTCGCGCGCGGCGATCTTGAAAGGTGGCGAGAGCGGCCCGGCGGCCGTGGCGCACAAGCCGGGCGAGAGCCCGCTGATCGCGGCGGTCAAACATGACGGCCTGGAGATGCCGCCCGAGGGCGAGCGGCTGTCGGGCGTCGAGGTCGCGCGTTTGGAGCGCTGGGTCGAGCGTGGGCTACCGTGGCCCAAGAGCGACCTGGCCAGCGTCGCGCGCAGCAAGTCCTTGGCCGAGCAGTCGCAGATCGCCGCGGCTCGGGCCTCGCACTGGTCCTTTCAACCGGTCCGTCGCCCTGCCCCGCCTGACGTGCGCGATGCGAACTGGTCGCAGACGCCGCTGGATCGCTTTGTGCTGGCCGAGTTGGAGCGGCACGGCTTGACCCCTTCGCCGCGGGCCGACAAGCGGACGCTGTTGCGCCGCTTGACCTTTGACCTGATCGGTCTGCCACCGACGCCGCCGGAGGTCGAGGCGTTTCTGGCCCATGATTCGCCGGCCGCGATTGAACGGGTTGTCGACCGTTTGCTGGCTTCGCCCCATTATGGCGAGCGCTGGGGGCGGCACTGGCTGGACGTGGCCCGCTATGCCGACACCAAGGGTTATGTCCTGTTTCAGGACAGCAACTTCCCCTGGAGCTACACCTATCGCGACTACGTCGTGCGATCGCTCAATGAAGACCTGCCCTACGATCGGTTCATCGTCGAGCAGTTGGCCGCCGACAAGCTGCCGCTGGGCGCCGACCGCCGGCCGTTGACCGCGCTGGGATTCTTGACCCTGGGCAGCGGGTTCATGAACAACCAGCAGGATGTGCTCGATGACCGCATCGACGTGGTCACGCGCGGGCTCTTGGGTCTGACCGTCACCTGCGCCCGTTGCCACGATCACAAGTTCGACCCGATCCCGACCGCCGACTACTACTCGCTCTACGGTGTGATGGCCAGCTCCGTGGAGCCGACGGTGCCGCCACTGTTTGAGCCGCCCCCCGAGACGCCCGAGTACGCGGCCTTTGCCAAGGAATTGGCCGACCGCGAGCAAAAGTTGGCGGAGTACGTCGATGGCAAGTTTCGCGACCTGGTCTCTGGCGCTCGCACACGCGTGGCCGAATACCTGCTGGCGGCCGACGAGCTCAAGGACAAACCCAAGACCGAAGAGTTCATGCTCTTGGCCGACACGGCCGACCTGAACCCCACGATGATCATCCGCTACCAGGTCTACCTGGAACAGACGAGTCAATCGCATGACCCGGTGCTGGCCATCTGGCACGCCCTGGCGGCGCTGCCGGCCGAGCAATTCTCGGCGCAAGCTGCCGCGGTCGTGCAAAAACTGATTGGCGAGGGTGCGAGTGACCCCAGGTCCGAGTGGCCGATTCATCCGCTGGTCGCCGGCGCTTTCCTGGGCAAGCCGCTGAAGGAACTGGCCGACGCGGCCCGGATCTATGGCGAGCTGCTCACCGGGGTCGAGAAACTCTGGCAGCAGGCGCTCGCCGACTCCAAGGCGGCCAATCAGATGCCACCAGCGGCGCTGGCCGATCCGCAGCTCGAATCGCTCCGCCAGATCTTATATGGCTCCGACACGCCGGCGATGGTCGCGCGCAGCTCGGTCACTGAGTTGGTGCTGCTGCCCGATCGCGATTCGCAGAATATCCGCAACAAGCTGCTCAAAGCGATCGAAGATTGGCGCGCCAGCGGAGCGGCGGCGCCGCCTCGGGCGATGGCGCTGGTGGACCTTCCCGAGCCGGTGCGGCCGCGGGTTTTCACGCGGGGTAATCCCAACCAATTGGGCGACGAAGTGCCGCGGAGATTTCTGCGAGTGCTCAGTCAGGATGAGCCGGCGCCGTTTGCCGATGGCAGCGGACGGTTGGGGCTGGCCCGCTCGATCGCCGACCCGGCCAATCCGCTGACCGCGCGGGTGATTGTGAATCGGGTCTGGTTGGGTCACTTCGGCACGGCTCTGGTACACACGCCCAGCGACTTTGGCCTGCGCAGCCAGCCGCCAACGCACCCCGAGCTGCTCGACCACCTGGCCGCCGACCTGATGGATCACGGCTGGTCGCTGAAGCGGCTGCACCGGCAGATCGTCTTGTCGGCCGCTTACCAGCAGGCCAGCGAAGATCGGTCCGACTGCCGCGCGATCGACCCTGAGAATCAATGGCTGTGGAAGGCGAATCGTCGGCGGCTGGATTTTGAGAGCACGCGCGACGCGCTGCTGTCGGTCGCCGGGCGGTTGGACCCGGCGCTCGGCGGACCGCCGGTCAAGAACATGGCCGAGCCGGCCGCCACGCGCCGCACGCTCTACAGCTACATCGACCGGCTCAACCTGCCGGGCCTGTACCGCACGTTCGACTTTCCCAACCCCGACGCCAGCAGCCCCGAGCGGAGTCAGACCACGATTCCGCAGCAGGCCTTGTTCCTGATGAACAACCCGCTGGTGCAGGCAAGCGCCAAGCATCTGCTGGCCCGGCCTGAGATTGCGGCCGAGACCGACGCGGCCCTGAAGGTGCAGCGAATGTTTCGCCTGACGTATGCGCGAGAGGCAACGCCCGAAGAACTAATCTGGGCCCAGCAGTTCGTGTCGGACGCGGCCACACGCCCGACGGTGTGGGAAGAGCTTGCGCAGGGATTGTTGTTGGCCAATGAGTTTGTGTTTGTGGACTAGCGAAATTTAGGTGACCCGATGCCGCACGACTTTGCCAACTCGCCGCTCACTCGGCGCGACCTGCTGCGCCGCAGTGCCCAGGGCCTGGGCTTGTTGGGCCTGGCGGGCGTGCTGGCTGATGACGGCGCGCTGGCGGCGAGCGCCCCTGGCGGTGGCGGTGCGCTCGCGCCCAAGAGCCCACATTTTCCCGGCAAGGCGCAGCGGGTCGTGCACTTGTTCATGAACGGCGGGCCGTCACAGGTCGACACGTTCGACCCCAAGCCGCTGCTGGACAAACACCACGGTCAGCCGCTGCCCAGCAACCTGCGGACCGAACGGAAGACCGGCGCGGCGATGCGTTCGCCATTTGCCTTTGCCAAGTACGGTCAGAGCGGCATCGAGGTGAGCGAGCTGTTTGCCAAGACCGCCGCGCACATAGACGACATGTGCGTGATCCGCTCGATGGTCGCCGAGGTGCCCAATCACGAGCCTTCGCTGATGCTAATGAACTGCGGCGATGGCCGTCTGCCGCGTCCCAGCTTCGGCTCTTGGGTGACCTACGGCCTGGGGAGCGAGAACCAGAACCTGCCGGGCTTCATCGCCATGTGCCCCGGCGGCTATCCGATCGTGGCCACGCAGAATTGGCGCAGCGCCTTCCTGCCCGGCGCGTACCAGGGGACGTACATCGACACTAAGCACACCGAGCTGGACAAGCTGGTCGAAAACATTCGCAATTCCACGACCAGCGGCGACATGCAGCGGCGGCAGTTGGACCTGATGCAGCAGCTCAACCGCCGGCACCTGGCAGCGCGGCAGCAGGACGCGGCGCTGGAATCGCGCATCGAGTCGTTTGAGCTGGCCTATCGCATGCAGGGCGAAGCGGCCGAGGCCTTTGACGTCAGCCGCGAGACCAAGCAGGTCCGCGATCAATACGGCGACACATTGCACGGCCGGCAACTGCTGATCACGCGGCGACTGTTGGAGCGGGGCGTGCGGTTCGTGCAGGTCTGGAGCGGGGCGGGCCAGCCCTGGGACAACCATAACGACCTGGAGAAGCAGCATCGCAAGCTCGCCGGCGATTGGGACGGCCCGATCGCGGCCCTGCTAGCCGATCTGAAATCGCGGGGCATGCTCGACAGCACACTGGTGATGTGGGGCGGTGAGTTTGGCCGCACGCCGGTGGCCGAATTGCCGGCCTTGAATGGCAGAGACCACAACCACTACGGCTTCTCGATGTGGCTGGCCGGCGGCGGAGTGCGCGGCGGCACGGTACACGGCGCGACCGACGAGTTTGGCTTTGCCGCGGTGGAGAACAAGGTCCACGTCCACGACCTGCACGCCACGCTCTTGCACCTCTTGGGCTTCGACCACACGAAGCTGACCTATCGCTACGCCGGCCGCGACTTCCGCCTGACTGACGTCCACGGCCGCGTGGTGCGGGAATTGCTGGCGTAGCCCATTCTCTCACGGCTCGTGTTTGATGTTGAGATCCGCCTTGCGGCGCATCAGGCTTTTGATTCCAGAGTTTCGCTCGCGGAATATCGCCGCCAATACCAACTCGAAGAGCAACCAATGGACGCTTAACAATCCCGCCAACAATAGATCAGCATTGAATGCAAACCAGCTCACGACTCCAATCAAGAGTCCCCGCATTGCAACGCGACACCGGTAAATCTCGCGAAGGTGTTTGGAGGTTGACTCGATGCGACGGTCGGCCTCTGCGACGTTGCGTGCCTCGTCAAGAATGGCCGAGATGGCGTGTTTCTCCCGGGCAACATGGGCCGTTAGAAATTGGGCGACGACGCTGGCCGTCGCACCCCGCCAGCTCTCGATCGTCATTCCGTGCTGCCGCGAGACGTATAGCCGGATTGCCCTGTCTGGTAGTGTGAGTACCAACCGGCGAAAGTCATCGTGATCGTGACGGAGCTTTTCAACCTCCAGCGAGACCACGTCATTCCAGGGATACTGTGTCACATTGCGGCGACCCATGCAGACGCCGCTTTGATCGAACACTACCCTTTGCAAAAACCCGTAGGTAATCGAAATCACCGATGGCAATTCCAGTTCAATGGCGGGGCGCCAGACCAACTCGATCCAATGCCAAAGCTGTTCTCGATCTAACTCGGTCAGGTTCGCCAGGGTCAGGGTCCGTCTCCACCGGGGCCGGCGCGGGTCGATGAAGCTGCGGTCGGAATAGCCGAATCGCAACTGACCGCTGGCGAAATCTTCCCATGCCCAGAGTTCCCACCGCACGAATCGGCGTCGCCAAATACCGGCGGTGTTAACACGGAGCCGCCATCAGAAAATCTCGCAGCCAAAGGCGACGCCCGCCAGCATTGGAATCGCCGCGACGGCGGTATGTTCCCACGGGCGACCGAGTACAACTCGGTTCAGCGCGGCGGCCAGGATTATTGCAGCCACCGCGCCCACGGCAACGTATGCCCCGGAGCGGCGATACTGCGGATCGAGCGCGAACTCGCGCGACGATAGGGAATATGTGTTTTCGGAACGATTCATGAATGTCACTACGACCATTTTATCGAATGGTCGGTGCATTGGAATCGTCGCGAATGAGGGTATTATTGCGTCCGTTTCGGAATGATGTTGAAAACCATTGCATCCATTCTACTTGCGGCGAAAGATCCGTAGCGCCTCGTCCAGCGCGCGGCCGAGGGTGACGACTTCGGCCGGGGTGTTGTAGAGATAGAAGCTCGCGCGGCTGCTGGCGTTGATGCCCAGCCGCTTGTGCAGCGGCATGGCGCAGTGATGGCCGGCCCGCACGGCCACGCCCTGGCGGTCGAGCAATTGGGCGACATCGTGGGCGTGAACCTTGTCGAGCTTGAAGCTGACGATGCCCGACTTGTGCTCGGGCGCCGGACCGAGGAACTTGAGCCCCGGAATCGTCGAGAGCACGTCGTGGGCTTTGCGGGTTAGCGCCAGCTCGTGGGCGTGAATGGCGTTGACGCCGACCGCTTCCAGGTAGTCGATCGCCGTGCCCAGCGCGATGGCGGGCACGATCGGCGGCGTGCCGGCCTCGAACTTGGCCGGCAGCTCGGCCGGTTCAAAGCCCGCAGTCGTGACCCGCGAGATCATGCTGCCGCCGCCCAGGAACGGGGGCATGGCCTCCAACAGCGCGCGGCGGCCATAGAGCACGCCGACGCCCGTCGGCCCCAGCATCTTGTGACCGCTGAAGGCCAGAAAGTCGACGTCGAGCGCCACGACGTCGACCTTCTGATGCGGCGCGCTCTGCGCGGCGTCGACCAGCACGACCGCGCCGACACGATGCGCGGCAGCCACTAGATCGGCCACGGGGTTGATCGTGCCCAGGACGTTCGAGACGGCCGTGAAGGCGAAGACCCGCGTCTTGTCGGTCAGAAACTTGTCGAGCTGATCGAGCGCGAGCCGCCCGTCGTCGGTGATCGGCAGGAAGCGGACGATCGCGCCGGTGCGGGCCGCGGCCTGATACCAGGGGACAACGTTGGCGTGATGCTCCATCTCGGTCAGCAGGATCTCATCGCCCGGTCGCAGATTGGCGTCGCCCCAACTGCGGGCCACCAGGTTGATGCTTTCGGTCGTGCCGTGCGTGAAGATCACCTCTTCCGGCGCAGTGGCGCCGATGAACGACCGCACCTTGCCCCTTGCTTCCTCGAACAGGTCAGTGCTCTGATCGCTCAGCCAATGGATGCCGCGGTGCACGTTGGCATATTGTCGCTCGTAGACGTCCGTGATCGACTGGATGACCTGCCGCGGTCGCTGGGTCGTGGCGGCGTTGTCCAGGTACACCAGCGGCACGCCTGCCTTTTCGGCAGTGCCGTGCAACACGGTGGAGAGAATCGGAAAGTCGGCCCGCAATCGCTCAACGTCCAGCGGTCTGGCCAGCGCGGTGGTCATCGGGAGGTCTCGCCCGGCATGTCGCCACCGGCCGCGAGCGGCGAGTAGAGGGCCGATTGCAATACTCGCCAGCAGAGCAGGCAGCATTTCTGACGATTGGGTGTGAGCCGCGCGCCGAATAGCTCCAGCATATCTTCGGCGCTAAACGACTTCACGTCGTCGATCTTGCGGCCTTCCATTTTCTCGATCAGCATCGAGGCCGAGGCCTGGCTGATGCAGCAGCCGTCTCCCTGAAACCAGGCGTCGCGCAGCTTGCCGTCGGGGTCGATCGACAGCTCCACTCGCACCACATCGCCGCAGAGCGGGTTTTCGTCCTCGTGCGCGTGGGTCGCGCCGGGGCATTGGCCGCGGTGAAACGGCTCTTCGTAGTGGTCCAGGATGCGGTCCTGGTACAGTTCGTCTTCCAGTGGCATGCGGATGGACTTCTCAACGATTCTGAGCGAGGGAGTTAACCGGGCGAATTCGCTCGGCGCTGCCCGCCAGGGCTCACCTGCTTCAAGTCTAGGGCCGAGGGCCCTGGTGAACAAGTCACGGTCGCATAGCCGCTCGGTGGCTGACGCGGACAAACCCAATAAAACAGCCCGCCACGCGCTGCAGACTTGCTGACAGCGCGCCGCGGGCCGTTGGGCTTCATGCGGGACAGGAGCGAGGTTACTCAGGCAGCCGTGCGACGTTGATCTTGGGAAAGTCGCCCGTGCAGGCCTTCATAAACTCGACCAGGTCGGCCTTGTCCTGGGCCGTGAGGTCCAGCTTCTTGATCTTCTCGCTCAGATTCGGGTTGGCATGGCCACCCTTGGCATACCACTCGACGACCTCTTCCAGCGTCTTTTGCGAACCGTCGTGCATGTACGGCGCGCTCAGCGCGACGTTGCGAATCGTGGGGGTCTTAAAGGCGCCGCGGTCCTTGGGGTCCTTGGTCACCTCCTCGCGACCGATGTCCGGCATTTCTTTGTCCATGCCGACGCCGATGTTGTGATACTTCTCGTCGGTCAGGTTGGCGCCGACGTGGCAGGCCGAGCAGTTGGCCTTGTCCGTAAAGTACAGCTCGCGGCCGCGCTTGGCAGAGTCCGACATCGGATGCGCCTTGGTGTCGGCCAAGGCCTCGTCGTACTTGGCCTTTAGCTCCGCGTCGTCCTCAATGTCAGCCGGGTCGAGCTTCTCGAAGGGCCGGAACTTTTCGTAGTAGTCAAACGGCGTGGGTCCGCTGATGATGGCCCGCTCAAACGAGGCCAGAGCCATGCCCACCGCCTCGATGTCGAACTTGCCAAAGACCTTTTCAAACTGGTGCTTGTAGCCGGGAATGGCTTTCAGGCACTCGACACAAGCGTCGTGGGTGTTGCCCATCTCGATCGGGTTGGCGATCGGGCCGATGGCCTGGGCTTCCAGCGAATCGGCGCGGCCGTCCCAAAATTGCGGCCCGCTCAAGATGCGGTTGTAACTAACCGGCGAATTGCGTCCGCCCATTTGACCTTTCAAGCCGACGCCAAACTGCGTGTGCCTGGCAAAACCCTCGGCCGGGTCGTGGCAGCTCGCACAGCTCGTGGAGCGATCGGCCGACAGCCGGGTGTCAAAGTAGAGTTGCCGACCAAGCTCGATCTTGGCGCGGGTCAGCGGGTTTTTGTCCAAGCCTTGCATCTGCGAGGCGCCGGCGGCCAGACCCAACGGCAGCTCGAAGTCGAGGGGCTCGTGGTTTTTCGGTTCGGCCAGCCAGGCGGTGAACTGCTCTTCGCTCAAAGGGCCTTCGCCGGGGATGCCGGCAAACAGCTCATCGCTGCCGAGCACGACTTTCTTGGGCGCGGCGTCGGCCGCTTTCGCTTCGGTCGCTTTTGCTTCGGTCTTCGTCTCGGGCGCTGGCGGCGTCTCGCCGGTGGCCACGGGCTCGGACTTGGCCTCGGCTTCCTTCTTGTCGGCCGGGGCATCCGGCTTCTTGTCAACGGGCTTGCAGCCCACGATCACCAGGCCCAACACGAGCCAGGCCGCCAAGGGGCGACAGGTCTGGGAAAAGCGAGTCATGATTTGTTATCTCCTCGGCGTGTCACGCAATGCGGAATCTCGCGCACCGGTCGGTCGCGAGCGGCCGTGGGTCGACGGCGTCAGCAGACGGTCTGCGAGCAGCGTCGTCGGCGTTATTAGCGTCGTCGCGTCGCCTGCGGCAAGCGTGTCGGCGAACGGCGCTGTTACGGACCCGGCAGAAGTATATCAATAATGATTCTTGATTCAATAGCCGGGCCCAACCGGAGGATCAGCCTTGCCGCCGGATTGCGACAAGCCGTCAACAGCCGAGCGTTTTGGGCGCCACGAACCACAACAGCTCGCCTTGGCCCGGCGCGATTTCGTCGTCAAACCGCACCGCGGCCACGGCCCCCTTGGCAAATATGACCGAACCGGCGCGCGCGCCCAACAGCACAGCCGCCAGGCGGTCGATGTCGGGCGCGTGCCCGACCCAGGCCACCTCGTCCGCGCCCTGCTCGCGCGTCCATTCGATGAGCGGGTCCAATTGGCTGCCCGGCTCCAGGGCGGCCAGCTCCACCGGGTCCTCGCCCAGGTCCAGTCGCGCGGCAATCTCATCGGCCGTTTGACGACAGCGCACCAGGGGGCTGGTGGCCACGACCGCCGGCGCAAATCCGCGCCGTGCGAGCTTCTTGACCAGCCGGCGAAACCGCTTGCGACCCTTGGAGGTCAGCGGCCGCAGGCCATCGTCGGGATAGTTCGGGTCGCCGTGCTGGCCGGCGAAGGCGTGTCGGACCAGGTACAGCATCATGGTGATTACCTTTCCTCATTGTCTGGGAAGATGGGTTTCTAGCGTCGCGCGAAGCCCGGGCCCTAGCGGGTGCGCCACATCAGACCGTCGTCGATGCCCAGCGCGGTTTGGACCTGTTCGACCTGCGAGCGAAATCGCCAGGCATCTTTGGAATAGCCGGCAGTGGGCGACAGGTCTGGCACCCGGCCGCACCAGAAGTCGTTGAAGGCCCTCATCGAAAGCTCGCGGAGATATTTCGAGGCCATCGAGGCCAAAGCGGTGGGCAGGAACGACTCGCCCCCGACGCGAAATCGCGCCTCGACCGTGGCCGCGCCGCGCTGCCAGCGGTACACGCTTTCGGCCAGGCCCTCGCGGCGGACCTCGATCAGCGGATCAGGAAACTGCTCCTGCAGCAGCCGGCCGTAGGCGTTGCGGCCACCGTGCTTGTCGCAGACCACCAGCACCGGCTCATCGCCGCAAACGGCCAGCACGTCGGCCAACAGACGGAGCGTGGTCTTAGAGAGGGTCTCGCTCTTGTTGCCCAACAGTTCGTTGGTGCGGTTGAACTCATCTGGAAAAACCGCGCGGCTCTTGAGCGTGACCAGCCGCACGCCGGCCGCTTCCAGCTCGCGGCGCCATTTGGGCAGCCGCTTCTCGAGCTCGTCGGCATCGGTCGCCAAGGGCAGCCGCAGGTCGTAGCCCACGTGCCAGGGCATTCCGGGCAAGCGCTCGATCGCGCCGGGGTCGAGCATGTTCCAGACGTCCAGCCAGTCCGCCGGCGGCCGATTCACCAGCGCCAGCGCCGCCAGCACACCCCGCTCCAACTGCGCAAGGCCCTGCGCGCGAGAGTACAGTGCCTTGGAATCGCCGATGGCCAGTCGCGCGGCGCTGGTGCGCGACGGCTTGCGGCAGACGGCCTTCTTCAGCCGTGGGTAAAGATCCTCGCCGGCGTCGAGGTCGGCCACCCAGAAGACGGCGGCCGAAATCACCAGCGGCCCCAAATGTGGGGAGTAGCCCGCTTCGTCGGTGCCGATCAGGTAAGGCATCTGTCGCCAGCGCAAGCAGGTGAAAGCGGCGAGGAATCGCCGGGAAAAAACGTCGACCCATCCCGGTCGCGCATCCGAAGGTCGCGGGCCGATTGCTGGCAGTATATCAGCCGCGCCTGCCCGCTCAACCGATGGAGAGAGCGAGGCGGCGCACCCCTGGGCTTGCCGCGTGTTCCGCTGTGCCGGGTGTGGTACGATGGCAGGATGCGCGGCACTGCGACCGCCCTGCCCTGTATCCCTCCGAGAGATTCCCGCGATGACCTGCAAGCGATTACGTCTTGAGCGTGTCGGCCTGGCGCTGGCGCTGCTGATTTTGTTGCCCCGGTTGGCTGCCGCCGACGCGGTTGAGCGGATGTCGCTGGAAAAACTGCGCGCGACCCACGAACGGATCGAGGCGCTCAAGAAGGAACGCCATCCGGTGACCCTGGTCAGCGGCTATGACGATGTTCGCACGCTGCTGCACGTGCATTCGGCCTTCTCGCACGACAGCCGCGGCACGCTGGACGAGATCCTGGCCGCCGCCAAAGAGACCGGCGTCCGCGTAATCATGTTCTCTGAGCACAAGGCCAGCCACTACGACTACATCAACGACGGTCACAAGGGCTTGAAGGACGGCGTGCTCCTGATTCCGGGCGCCGAGACCGAGGGCTTCCTGGCCTATCCGCGCAAAAGCATCCAGAACGAAAAGACCGAAGGCCCGCAGCAACTCTCGGACCTGGTCCGCTCCGCCGATGGGCTGAGCTTTGTCTCGCATCTGGAAGAGCGGATGGACTGGGACATCAAGAACGTCACCGGCAACGAGATCTACAACACGCATGCCGACTTTAAGGACGAGGTTCGCCTGGTCTCCGCGCTCCGCTCGCCCCTGACGATGTTGGGGCTGGGCAACGTCATCTCGCAGTATCCGCAGGAATTTTTCGGCGCGCTGTTGGATTACCCTGCCGACTATCTCAAGCGTTGGGATGAGCTCTGCCAAGAGTCGCGGCACACGGGGATCTCGGCCAATGACTCGCATCACAACCAGGCCTTTCGCGGCCACTTGACCGAGGCCGGCAAGATTCGCCTGGAGGACGCCCTGGGCAAGAAGATCGTCGAGCTCGACCCGGAGAAGATCCCGCTGCTCAAGGCGATCATCGGCGCCCGCAAGCCGGGCGACGTGGTGTTTGAGCTCGACCTCGACCCTTATGCCCGCAGCTTTCGTCACGTCAGCACGCACTTGCTCATGAAGGAAGTGACGGAGGACGCGGTGCGCGAGGCGCTTGCGGCCAGCCGGGCTTATGTGGCCTTCGACTGGATCGCCGACCCCAGCGGCTTTGTGTACCAGGCGACCAACGGCGATGAGAAATGGCCGCTCGGCGCCGAGGTGCCGCTGTCCGAGGGGCTCACTCTTCGCGCCGAGTCACCGCTGGACGGCACGCTGAAGCTGGTGAAGAACGGCAGCGTGATCGCCGAGAAGCAAGGCGCCTCGATCGAGCATCGTCCGACCGAGCCTGGCGTTTATCGGGTCGAAGTCTGGCAGACTTTGGCCGCCGAACCCCGCCCCTGGATCCTGACCAACCCGATCTACGTGCGACCGCAGTAATGTTCGCGCGGGGTACCGCGGTAATCTTTGCGCGGGGTACCGCGGTAAAGTTTGTGCGGGGTACCGCGGTGATGTTTGTGCGGGGTACCGCGGAAACTGCGCGGGGGGCGCGCCGACCGGGACTGGACCAGCGTGGATTCGTCAAGTTACGATACATGCACGGAGAGCCAGGGCGGACCCACGCAGCAACTGCCCACCACGAGGGCCGGTGGCTGCCGAGCAAGTCCGCCCTTTCGCACTTCGAGCTTGGGAGCCGTGCATGACCACTGAAATGCAGAACCTGGTCGCCGACCTGGAAGCCAACATTGCCCAGGTCGTGCTCGGCAAGGGCGAGGTCGTGCGGCTGTGCGTCGTGGCCTTGCTCGCCGAGGACCATGTCTTGCTGGAGGACGTGCCCGGTGTGGGCAAGACCCTGATCGGCAAGGCCCTGGCCAAGAGCGTCTCGGCGGCCTTTTCGCGCATCCAGTTCACCTCGGACCTGCTGCCCAGTGACATCACGGGGGGCAACGTCTTCAATCCGCAGACCGGCCAGTTTGTCTACACGCGGGGTCCGATTTTTGGAAACATCGTGCTGGCCGACGAGATCAATCGCACTCCGCCCAGGACCCAGAGCGCGCTGCTCGAGGCGATGAGCGACCGCCAGGTGACGATCGACGGGCAGACCTACCCGCTGCCGCAGCCCTTCATGGTCATCGCCACGCAAAACCCCTTTGAGTTTGAGGGCACCTACCCGCTGCCCGAGAGTCAGCTCGATCGGTTCCTGCTGCGGATCGCCGTGGGCTATCCCGATCGCGACGACGAGTTGCAGGTGTTGGCCAGCCACCGGGTTGGAGAGCCCGTGGATCGGCTGCAACACGTGCTCGATGCCCAGCAGGTGGTCGAAGTCCAGCAGGCGGTCCGCCGCGTGACGGTCGAAGAGAGCGTGAACGCCTACTTGTTGGACATCGTCGAGGCCACGCGGCATTGCGACGAGCTGCGGGTGGGAGTCAGCACGCGCGGAGCGCTGTGCCTGTATCGGGCCAGCCAGGCGCTGGCCCTGGTCGAGAATCGTGACTTTGTCACGCCCGACGACGTCAAGCGTCTGGCCGTGCCCGTGCTGTCTCACCGGGTGATCGCCAAGGGATATTTGCAGCAGACGCAGCGGCAGGCCATCGAGACGCTGATGGCTCGGTTGGTGGATGAAGTTTCGGCGCCGCGCTGACCTGGCGAGGGAGTGATGATTTCCAAACGCCGACTCCACTTCACGCGTGAAGGGATCTATTTCACGATGGTCGTGGTGGCCGTCATGATCGGCGCCAACGTTCGCCAGCTCAACCTGTTGATGTTATTGGGGTCGATGCTGATCGGCCCGCTGCTGTTTAGCCTGGTCTATGGGCGGGTGGCATTGCGGCGCATCCAGGTCCAGCGGCGCTTGCCGCCTCAACTGCACGTCGGCGAGCGGTTGACCGTGGACGTCACGGTGACCAACCGGCGCCGCTGGATGGGCATCTGGTCGATTGAAATCGAAGATCGCCTGCTCCGTGACGACGGCACGCGAGCCGCCGCGGAGCCGACGCGGGTCGGCGTCTACTTTCCCACCGTTCGCGCGGGTGAGTCGCGGCGCAGCGGTTACCAGGGCCAACTGACGCGCCGCGGGCGCTATCGCTTCGGCCCGATCAAGATATCCACGCGCTTTCCCCTTGGGCTGGTGCGGCACACGCTGCTGGTGGACGAGCCGGCGGAGTTGCTGGTGCACCCGCGGCTCGGTCGCCTGGCGCGAGATTGGCAGTTGGTGCGGCAGACCGTTACCGGCACCCAAGGGGTGCAGCGCCGGGGGATGTTGGAAGCCGATTTTTACGGCCTGCGCGACTGGCGCAGCGGCGACAATCGCCGCTGGATTCATTGGCGCACGTCGGCGCGGCGCGGGGCCCTGGTGGTGCGGCAGTTCGACGAACGTCGCAGCCGCGACCTGGCCGTCCTGGTCGATCTGTGGCAGCCCCAGGCGCCCACCGCCCAACAGCTCGAATGCGTCGAGCGAGCGGTCAGCTTCGTTGCCACGCTGGTGGCCGAGGGCTGCCGTCAGCCGGGAAGACGGATGTTTTTGGCCCTGGCCGCCGACAAGCTCCTGGAGCGATCCGGTCCGGCGTCGCCGGCGTTTCTGCGGCAGCAACTGGACGAGTTGGCCTTGGTTGCCGCGCACCACGAAGCGGGCATTCCGGCCGCGCTGGGCGACGCGCTGACCATGGTGCCGCCGACGGTGCCCACCATCCTGATCAGCACGCGCTCGGTCGACTGGCAGGCGCTGGCCGAAGGGCGCGGCGACACCTCCAGAGGGCTCGAGCGTCGTCAGCTCCACTCGGTCGACGTGTCCAGCGACGAGTTGAACCGGTACTGCGAGCTTTAGCGAACCGCGAAGTCCCATGCACACGTTCGAATCCGACAAGCTGATTCGCTACGGCATCGCCGCGCTGGTGATGCTGGGAACGGCGATGCTCGGTTTTGGCACGCATACGGTTGCACTCTCGCTGGTCACGCTCGTGGCGGTCGCCGGATCGTTTTATGTCACCGACACCAAGGACTGGTTTCACCTGCGGCAATCGACCGCCAACTGGATCGCGTTAGGAATCGTGGTCGTCTCGGCGGCAAGCACCACCCAGGCGGAGCGCGCGAGGCAGGTGATTGAGGTCGCCAACCTGCAATCGTACCTGCAGTACGTGCTGTTGTTTCAGCGCAAGCAGCCGCGAGTATATTGGCAGTTGGCCCTGCTGAGCCTGGGCCAGGTGGCGATCGCCTCGACCCTGATCCCGGATCCTTTTTTCGGCGGGTTGATGTTGGCCTACCTGTCGATCGGGGTCGTGACGTTTGCTTTGCTGTTGCTCCACACGGAGAGTGCCCGCTGCGCGCCAGCGCTGGCTGCTGTCGCCGCCCCGGGCGGTGACGCACTCCTGCTTGCCCGACCCTTCTCGGCCGGCGCCGGCGACAATCCGCGCGAATTTGCCCGCAGCCTGCTGGAGCAATGCCTGCTGATCGCGGCCGTCTCGCTGGTGACTATGTGCCTGATGTTCTTCTTCTTGCCGCGTTGGGATGTGCAGTCGAACGAAGTGCCCACCTCCGAGCCGCTGCGATCGGTCGGTTTCTCCACGACCGTCACGCTGGGAGAATTGGGCGAGGTCGTGCAGAATCCAGACGTGGTCATGCGCATCCAGTTCTTTCGCGGGCTGAGCAATCGCCCTTTGCAACTGGCCGACGAGCCGCTGTTGAAGGGTTCGATGGTCACGCACTACGAGAGCGGCCGCTGGTCGCAACCTCGGACCTCCGGATTTGTGTCGTTGTCGACCGACAGCGGAATGAGCGTCGTGCGACAACGCATCACGATCGAGCCGATGGACGTCTCGGAGTTGTTTTGCATTGCCCCCATCATCAGTTTGTTTCCGGACCAGCGGATGCGGATTGACGCGGCGAATGAACTGGCGAAACGTCAGGAAGACTATCGCGAGCAACGCATCGATTTTGAGTTTGGCACGACCGGCATTGTCGGCAACCGCCAACGCCGATTCGTGCCTTGCGCCAGCGAGATGGGGCGTCCAGGACGCGTCCTTATGTTGCAGATGCCCGATGTGGCCGACGGTGAAATCGATCCGCTGGCCGGTTTGCGAGCCACGGCCGAGCGGGTGCTGCGCGAGGCCAACGTCGACCCCAGCGATCGTGTGACCGCCGCCCACACGCTCAATAGCTTTCTTCGCTTGTCGGGTCAGTTTAAGTACAGCCTGGAAGGACAGGCGCGCGACCCGAATCGCGATCCGCTGGAGGACTTCGTGACCACGAATCGCGCCGGCCACTGCGAGTATTTTGCCGGCGCCCTGGTCATGATGTTGCGCAGCCAGGGCATCCCTGCCCGCGTGGCGCTCGGCTTCAAGGGAGGCGAGTGGAATCCGCTGGGCATGTACTACCAGGTGCAACAGTTGCACGCCCATGCCTGGGTCGAAGTGTACTTGAATCGTGAGGACATCCCGCCCGAGACATTCGCGACCGACGATCTCGACCCGGCTTCCGCCTGGCTCGTCTTGGATCCTACGGTGGGCGTGCCTGCCGACACTACTTTGAGCATCAATCGGGGTGTCTGGGCGCGGGTGCGCCAATCGCTTGACTACGGCCAGGTTCTCTGGGCCAACTACGTCGTCGGTTTAAACTCGCGCCGCCAGCAGCAGGGCATCTATGAGCCGTTGGCCGCCGGCGCTCGGGCCGCATTCGATAACCTGTTCGGTTCCGAAGCCTGGAGCGCACGAATGCGAGCCGTGGCCAACTCGCCACTGGGCGCGTTCTGGGAATGGTATCGCAGGCACTGGTTCAGCTGGCGCGGAGGTCTGGTCGCGGCCGGCGGGTCGCTGGTGATCTTGGCCGTCTACCTGGCCGCGCATTGGCTGGTCAAAGCGCTCCGCCGCTGGGGAGTGGTGCGCGGCGGCCACAAGCACGTCGAACCTCCAACCCTCGAGATGTATCGGCGGCTGGAAGCGGCGCTCGATCGTATTGGGCTCGAGCGGCAACCCGCGCAAACCGCCCACGAGTTCGCCGTCGTGGCCGGCGGCCATCTGGCCGAATCGATCGAGTTCAACCGCGTCGCGCATCTGCCGCGGCGGATCGTGGACGCCTTTTACCGGGTGCGGTTCGGCGGTCACGCCCTGGACAACCCGGAAGCCGTCGCGGTAGAACATGCGCTCGTCGAATTAGAGCGCGCGTTGGCTCACGCTCGGTGAGCGGGCAGAACCGCGGCACCCGCGTTGCTCTCGCCCGCCGCGCGGGCGACAACCGGCGGCTGCATTCCTTCCGATTTAATTGCCGGCATTTGCCGGCTCGCACCCAAGCGATCGATCATGAAAATTGGCCTGATTGGCTATCAAGGCTCCGGCAAGAGCACCGTTTTCGAATGGCTCACGGGCGTCAAGCCCGACGCGGCGCTGGCACATTCCTCGCAATCCGCCATGGCGGCGGTGCCCGAGACAAGAGTGGCGTCGCTTTGCGCGATTTATCATCCCAAGAAGATCACGCTGGCCTCGCTGGAACTCGTCGACACGGCCGGCTTAAGTCGCACGCACGAAGGCAACGCGACCCGGCTGGCGCAGATTCGCGAGGCCGGCTGTCTGGTGCTGGTGGTCGACGCTTTCCAGCGCGGCAGCGACCCGGTGGGCGATGTGGCCCGCTTGGATGAGGACTTTTTGCTGGCGGACCTGGAGATCGTCTCCGGGCGGATCGAGCGGCTGCGCGACAGCGTCAAGAAACCCAAGCCCAACCGCGACCAGGAACAGGCCGAGTTGGCGGCGCTCGAGCCCTTGGTCCCGGTGCTGGAGTCGGGCACGCCGCTGCACGCGGTCGGCCTGAACGAAGAGCAGCTCAAGGCCACGCGCTCCTTTCGCTTGCTGACCGAGAAGCCCAAGCTGGTGCTGGTGAACGTGGCCGACGACGAGGCCGATCCGCAGCAATATGTCAAACGGTTGGCGGCGGCCACTCCGCCGGTGAGGTCGGTCGTGGCGCCGGCCGGTTTGGAATTGGAGCTGGCGCGGATGACCGAGGACGAGCGGGCCGCTTTTCGCGCCGAGATGGGCATCGAGGGCTTTGACCGCGACACCCTGGTCCGCGAAATCCTGGATGCCTCGGGGCAGATGCTGTACTTCACCGCGGGCGAGAAAGAGGTTCGCACCTGGATGCTCAGACAAGGCGGCACGGCGCTGGAGGCGGCGGCCAATATCCACACCGATCTGGCCCGCGGCTTCATCCGGGCCGAGGTGATGTCCTGCCCCGACCTGGTCCGGCTGGGTAGCGAGCGCGAGATCAAGGCCCAGGGCCTCGTGCGCCAGGAGCCCAAGGACTACGTAATCCGCGACGGCGACATCCTGAATATCCGCTTCAGCGTCTGACGCGGTAGCGATTCTCGGGTGGCACTGGCTTTGCCAGTGCTTTCCATCGCTCGTCTACCTTGAGATTTGCACTGGCGTAGCCAGTGCCACCCCGATACGCACAATTGGCGGCAGAACACTACCGCGGCGACAGCGCCTGGGCGCGGGTTGCCAGGTCGGAATAGCGTTGGGCCATCCGCGAGTCGCCCAGTTGTTCGTGCATCTGGGCCAGGTTTGCATAGGGTACGGCCAGCGCGACCTTGTTCAGTTGGCCATCGCTGGCGGCCCGTTCCATCAGCTTCAAACCTTGCTCGGTCAGGCGCAGCGCTTCGCGGCGGTTGCCCAGCTCCCAGTACGAGACGGCCATGCCCACGAAGGTCTCGCCATGGCGCCCCGTGTTGACCGTGGCCGAAGGGGGCGCGGGGCTTTCCAAGAGTGGCACCGCCAGATCAAACCAGCGGACCGCCTGCTTGTGATCTTCTTTCTCCACCGCCAGGATCGCGCCCACGCGGTAGCACACCCAGCCGCGCAGATAGTCGCGCGTCGGCAGGTTGCGGGCGGCCGCCGCGCCTTGGTCGAAGTAGGTCATGGCCAGGTTGGCCAGTTCCAGAGCTCGGGCCGAGTTGCCGCGGGCGGCCTCGATTTCGGTCGCATCGCCCAGTGCCGTGGCCACGCGCCAGGCCAGTTGCGACTGATACTCGGCGTCGGGCGCCTGCCGCACGAGCACGCCGCCCAGTTGCGTCGCGCCGCGAGTCCAACGCGTCGCGTCCGGCGGGTCGGCGATGCCCGCCAACGCTGTCAGGGCCCGGCAGTACACCTGAAAGCGAATCTCGGCATCGCCTCGTTCCCGGGCAATCAGGTCGTCGGCCAGCGCCAACGCACGATCAAGCCACTTGGGCACGATCGTCGCCTGTTGCTGCCAGCGACCGTGGCCGATGTCGTGGGCGGCGCCCAGGTAAGCATCCAGCAGCACCTGCTTGGCCTCGCGGCGCTGAACGGTCTTCGGGCTGGCAGCCAGCGGTTCGGCCAGCTTGATGGCGCGGCTGTGATGGGCGAGCGCCTCTCGAAAGTCGGGGCCGCTCGAGGCCGCCAGGCAATCGCCCCAGCGGCAATAGGCCCGCGCTTCGAGCAGCGGTGAGATACCCTGGGCATCGACAACGTCGCGGGTTTGCTGAATCGCCTGGCGATGGTCGCCGGTGTCGGAGAGGATCTTGGCCAGGGTCAATCGATACTCCAACTCGTCCGGCTCGGCGGCGATCGCTTCCTCGGCTAGTTGCAATGCCCGCTCCAGGTTGCCGGTGCGGAGCATGACCTCGGCTTCGATCCAGCGGGCCCGGCCGCATTCGGGATTGAATTCGAGCGCCCGTTGGACGTCGGTCAGGCAGTCACGATAGCGGGTCGGCAGCCGCAGTTCGGCCCGGGCCAGAAAGGGATGTTCGTCGATCTCTTCGATCACGATCTGGACGACCCGCGGTTGTTCGCTGCGCGGCGCGTAGCCAAACAGCATGCCGCGCTCAGGATATGCGAGCCCCAGCAGCAGCCCCTCGTCGTCAAAGACCTCGACCGGCTCGACATCGCTTACTTGCAGTTTTTCGACCAGCGATTCCACTGCGATCGCTTCGCGCAGCTTGAGGGTGATGGACTCGACGAGGTCCTCGACGATCGTCACCCGCACGTGTTCAAACGCCTCGCTCTTGTAGGTCTCGCGCACGCCGCCGGGAATGCGGTCCGCGCGATCGGGTTCACCCCATTCGGCGTGCAATTCCTCGCGCGTGGTGTGGCCAGGACGCGCGCCCTTGTAGCTGGCGGGGTCGATTGGCGTTAGCGTCGCCGCTGGTTCGCCCTCCGCGGGCGGATCTGAGTCCGCGGGCGACGATTCCGCTGCGTCGTCGTCCTGCGGCGATTCGTCGGCTTCCTGCGGCGCCTCGCCCGATTCGTCCGGCGCTTCCTCCTGGGGCACTTTGGCCAGGGTCGGCTCGCCTTGGATCGGTTCGTCTTCGGGAAGTGGTGGCGGGGCCCCGTCGTCGGCGTCCGCCATCGCGGCCTCGCTGTCGGCCGGCAGAGCGTCGTCGACCCCGCTCAACGGCGCGGCCTCGGCGGATTCGTCGTCGGGCAAGACATCTTGCGCGGACGCCGTTGCCACGCACCAAGGCATGGTCGCCGCCATGAGCAACGCCGCAAAGTGCCAAATCGGATGACTATGCATGGCCTGGTTCCTCCTGAACCACCGTCGCGCCTCGATCGCTCGAGCGCGGCGAAAAGCCGGACCTTGAGCGCGCCGGCCGACTTGGTTAAAAGCGGCAAGCTCGCACACTCAGAGAAAATGGCGGCGGAGTATGACCAACTCGACCCCGCGCGCCTAGGTCAACACGCGGTGCTAGCAGGCCAACGTTCCGCCAAACTCCCGCCGCAGCTCGGCCACCGCTTGCACGGGCTCGCCGACGGCCAGCGCCGCGGCGGCCGCTTGAAGCGCCACGATCTGCTCGGCGCGAAACGGCACGGCTTGACCGCGCGGCGGATGGCGCGGGACCAGGCGCTCGACCATTGCGCGCTGCAATGCGTCCAGCCCTGCGCCCGTTGCCGCACTCACGCGCCAATAGGGCGGGGGCACGCTGCCAGCAAAATCTTCGTCACGCGCACCGCCAAGGTCGCACTTATTGAGCACCACCAGCGCCCCAGGCCAGTCCGCCAGGAGCGCGTGGTCCTCGGCCGTGAGCGGATTGCTGGCATCCAGCACCAGCAGGACCAGGTCGGCCGTCGCCAGCCGCTCGCGTGCCAGCGCGACGCCGGCAGCTTCCACCCCCTTGGCCGCGACGTGCAGTCCGGCGGTGTCGACCAGTTCCACAGGCCAGCCGTCCCAGGCCGTGGTCGCGGCGACCAGGTCGCGGGTCGTGCCGGGCGTGGGATGGACGATGGCCCGCTCGTAGCCGACCAGGGCATTGATCAGGCTGCTCTTGCCGACGTTGGGCCGTCCGGCCAGCACGACTCGCCAGGGCTCGGTCAGGTGACAACCGAGCGACTGCCAGGACAGCAGGTCGTCCAGCGTGATCCGAGCCTCGTTTAACCGGCTCGAAGCGAGGTGCTCTGCCAGCCGCTCAATTCTTTGCCGCAGGGCGCCCTGCCGCTGATCCCACAGCACGGTCGCCACGCGCTCGGTTGGCGCCTGCGTCAGGGCGATCTCGGCCGCCGCGACGAGGGGGTCATTCGCGCGGCCGTTGAGCCATTGCTGCCAGGCGGTCCGCACGACACCAGCCAGGCAGAGCGAATCGACGATGGCAGCGACTGCCGCGACCCCGCCGTGGCAATGGATTGCCACGCTGTCATCCGAGCGGCGCACGACCACCACGTCCTCGCCCCGCTCCGCCGATTGCCAGCGACCGTACACGACGCGGTCCACGGCGAACTCGGCCAACGCCTTGCCGGCCGCCGGGTGAAACAGCGTGTCGACCAGCCGCAGGGCGTCGGGCCCCGCGACCTCGACACTGGCCACCGCGCCGCGTCCCACGGGCGTCAGCTCGACGACGGTCGTGGCAGTCTCGCTGGTGGTTGGACTGCGACTCACGTCGCTTCCTTGGCCGCCAACAGCGGGGCCGAACAGGCGATGCCCGAGAGCGTCAGGTGTTGCACGTACAGTGTCGGCCGCTCGCCCGATTCGGCCAAGAGTGCCGCCAGATCGGCGCCGCCGCCTCCGGTGACAAAAATCGCCGCGTGGGGCGATTCAGGCGTCAGCCGAGCCACGACCTCGCGCGCCGCGCCCACCGCGCCCCAGTACAGGCCAAAGCAAATCGAGCCCTCGGTGTCGGTGCCGCGCCCCGTTGGCACTTCGCGGACGTCGACGTAGGGCAGCTTGTCGGTGAAGTCGTGCAGCGCCCTTGCCGCCAGCCGCACGCCGGGCAAGATCGCTCCGCCGACAAACGCGCCGGCCGCGCTGATCAGGTTGACCGTGATGGCACTGCCGTGATCGATCACGATCGCCGGTTCGCCGGCTGCCCGCAGGCGGTTGGCCGCCACGACGTCGACCAGGCGGTCCAGCCCGACTTCCTCGGGCACTTGCACCTCGACTGCCACCGGCAGATCGCGATGGCCGAGCACGCGAACCTGCCGGGCGCCGCGCTCGGCGAGCCAGGCCAGCAAGCGGTCGGACGAGGGCCGGTTGACGCTCGAGATGGTCCAGGTGTAACGGTTGGCATCGCCTGCGAGCCAGCCGTCGAGATCCGTGCCGGTCCATTCCGCTCCAAACGCCCCGGTGCGCACCGGCAGCGGCAGGTCGCCGGACAGCGGCAAGGCGAATTCTCCCAACTTGACGCGCGTATTGCCGACGTCGACGGCGATCAGGGATGACGCGGGAGTGCGTGTCATAAAAATGCTTCCGAGGGGGTCCGCGATCGCGCTGCGGATGGTTTCCCGCAAATGCGAACCGTCAGACGGCCTGCCGCGTGTCGAGCGCTTGCACGATCGCGCGCAGCAACTGGTCGAGCCCTTGACCGGTCACGGCCGAAATGGCCAGGACTTGCTCACCGAGCTCGGCCGCCATGCGGTCGCGCACTTCGGCGGCGCCGGGCAACTCGGCCTTAGTCATGGCCAGGATCTCGGGCCGGCGGCCCAGCGCCACATCATACTGTGCCAATTCTCCGCGAACGACCCGCACGTTTTCCACCGGGTCGCTGCCGTCCATGGGCATAGGTTCGACCAGGTGCACCAGGATGCCGGCCCGCTCGATATGTCGCAGAAACTCGTGACCCAGTCCCGCGCCCAGGTGCGCGCCTTCGATCAGCCCGGGGATGTCGGCCATGGCAAACTGGCGGTCGGCCGTAACCTGCACGATGCCCAGGTTGGGATATTTGGTCGTGAACGGATAGTCAGCGATCTCGGGCCGGGCGCGCGAGATGCGGCTTAAGAGCGTGCTCTTGCCGGCGTTGGGTTTGCCGAGCAGGCCGACGTCGGCGATGACCTTCAGCTCCAGCGTGATCAAGCGTGATTCGGGATCGCCGCCGGGCGTAGTCTGGCGCGGGGCGCGGTTGGTGGAGTTTTTGAAGCGGAGGTTGCCTTTGCCCCCTTTTCCGCCGCGGGCCGCCACTATGGTCTCGCCGGCGCGGGCCAGGTCCTTGAGCACGTGTCCGGCCCGAGCGTCGGTCACGATCGTGCCGGGCGGCAAGTCGATCACCAGGTCATGCCCGTTGCGGCCGTGGCAATTGGAGCTGCCGCCCCGTTCGCCGTTTTCGGCACGCCAGTGCTTGCGCATCGAGAGCGCGGCCAGGCTGTCGACCCCTTCGACGGCTCTGAGGATGACGCTGCCGCCATCGCCGCCATCGCCGCCGTCGGGTCCGCCGCGAGGGATGTACTTCTCGCGACGAAAGCTGAGACAACCGTCGCCGCCGCGACCGGCTTCAAGTTCGATGGTGACGCGATCGACGAACATACTTGGTGTGACCGTCGCTGCGCCTGCGGCCGCGAGCAAAGAAAATCCGCGGCGCCTGCTGAACCGGATCGGACCGCGTAGTCGCGCGGGGTGGCGCTTAGACCGCGACCTCGATGTTCACGCGGCGGCCTTCGCGGTCGAACGCGACGACGCCGTCGACCAACGCAAAAAGCGTGAAGTCGGAACCTTGGCCGACGCCGCGCCCGGCTTGAAACTTGCTGCCGACCTGGCGAACCAGGATGTTGCCCGCGATGACCTTCTCGCCGGCGTACTTCTTCACGCCGCGGCGTTGACCGTTCGAATCGCGACCGTTGCGGCTGGAGCCTTGACCCTTCTTATGTGCCATGACGCTATCCTGGTGTGGGCCGGCAGTGTCTGCCGCTGGTAAGAACCAGTGCCGACCGCTGGCAAGAGCTATGCTCGAAGTGGTTCGAGCTGGTAGATGTCCGACAAACCCAAAAGTTTATCGGTAGACCCAGGTATAGTCAACCTGTCCTGGCGGGCCAAAACGGATGATCCGCTGGTCCTCCACGTACTCGTCGCCGGGTCGCCAGAAGTTGAGCACCAGGTTCTTTTGCAGCAACGTCCGACCGGTGGTCGGCGGGTCGCCCGGCTTGAACCCGTCGGGCTTGTCGACCCACTGATAGGCGTTGGTCAGCCCTTCGACCGAGATGCTGAAGTAGTCGATCCGCGGGTCGACGTCTTCCCAGGTCGCCACGCCCCACACGCTGTGATCGACCAGCTCTGAGCTGACCGGAATCAGCTTGTTGCTCACGCCGACGCTGTTGCCCAGCGTGCGATTGGGGTCTTCCTTCTGCTGGATCGCCGCGATCGCGGTGGGAATGATCCGATCGAGGTACTGCTTGCCGTATTCCTGGCTTTCCAGGACGAACGTGGGAAAGAATCGCACGTCGCGGTCCAGGGTCTTGAGCACGAAGGTGCCGTCATCCTGCCGCGTGGGGCTTAAGTGTCCGCCGGTGTTCTTGACGTGATAGATCATGTACCAGACGAGCTTGCGGGCCATAGTGCCGTCGTTTTGCGGGACATCGACCCACAGCATCCGCACCGGCTTGAACGTGAACTCCAGGCACCACACGTCGCGGCGAAACACCACGCCGGTGGCCATCTGCTTGAGCGTGTGGGTGTCGGGCGAAAGCTTGGGCTGCCAGTCCAGATTAGGAATGCCCTTTAAGATCTCGACGATGTCGTGAACGCTGTAGGTCTCTTCTTCCTGACGGTCGGGCGGGATCGTGACCTCGACGCCCGGAACCAGGTTGCGAAACGGGCCGCGCTTGGCGGCAGCCGCGGCCACGCGATCTTGCTGGGCGACCGCGGCGCTCGACAGCGCGAGCCAACCGATGGCGACCGCGAACAGACACACAGCGGCTCGCAGGCCGCGCTGGCAAAACGCTTGGCGCATCGACGACTCTTTCGGTTCCGCGGAGATTGGGCGCTCGGATGGGTGACGTAAATGGGCCGGTCGGTCCGAGCCCGGTTTCCAACCAGAATGCTGGAAGCCCTCCGCTGGCAAGCGCTCGGCAGACGCGTTCGAAGACAGGCGCTTCGAAGTTTTGATTATAGTTGGAGTTAGCTGGCAAAATCAACGATTTGCCGTGGCGTCGATCACGGTCGTGGCCAGCACTTTTGTCGCGCCGACCGCCGCCGCCAGGTCGGCTCGATCGGCATATTGCCGGGCAGGAACCTGCCGTCCGAAGATCTCGACGTTCAATTTCCCCACGATAAACGCTGGCGGCGTGCAGGTCGTGAAGCGACCGTCGGGCTCCCGCGCAAGCGTTATAACCGCTCCGTCCGGAGTGGCGAACTGGGTGGGTTCCAAAGTCGGCGTGCAGCAGAAATACAGGCTCAGGGCGTCAAACAATTGCAATTGCGCCAGCGCACGCTCGGCCAGCGCCGTCGTGTGGTCGGCCGACTCGGCCTGCCAGGCGGCCAGCCACTGGGCCATCGCGGCGCGATGAATTTGTAAGAACTGCTCGGCGTCGGCGTGCCGCGGGTCGTGCCGCCACCGCTCGGTAAACGACTCTAGCAGGCAACAAAAGTGCCCCGCCACAACGTAGCCCGACAACGGATCATGCTGGCCGGCCAGATCAATCGAGCGGTTCCAGATGGCCAGCGTATCGGCCAGATCCATTTCCACAAACGACCGCGGCCGACCGTTCTTGGGCTCGACGTCGGGAGTCTGCTCCCACTCGCGCCAACCGTCGTCGTGATGCTCGATGGCCCACAGCAATGCCTTGCGGTCGACCAACGGGGCCACGCCGTCGGCGCCCCAATAGGCTGCCAGCGCGGCGCTGACCCGGGCGTGATCGAGCTGTGAAATCAGAATCCAGGCAGAACCGTCGGGCGTGTCGCGGCGAATCATCGCGCGGATGCTCCTGATTGAGGTCCCACCGCGGCGCGCGGCTCGGACGTCGTCGCCGGGCAAGGTCCCGCACAGTTTCCGCCGCGCGACGTCACCACAAGCCTAGGATCCCACGAGCAAGAAGGGAACCACCCGAGGCCTGTCATGCTGCTGACCGCAACGACTACTGCTGCACGGTCGGTCGGGCGGCGGTTGGCGCGGGCGGCTCGGTCATCCGCAACTGGTTGACCAGGGCCCGATCGGCCTGGCCGAATCGCTCGCCCAGGGTCTGCTCGTAGGTAAACGCCAGACTGACCCGCTTGCCCTGCGGATCGGCGACCAGGTAATAGACCCATTCGATCGGCAATTCACCGACCACGCCATGCGCCACCAGGCGCAAGACGGCGTAGCCTGCCGGGCTGGTGGACTGCGAGGCGCTGGTGAACTTGCCGAAGTTCTTGCCCAGCGACTTCTGCACGTCGCTCTGAAATTCGGCCAGGGAAACCGGCTTTTTAGCGGCCGCCGGCAGCAGCGAAATGTTGCACTGGGCGACCAGCTCGCCGCGGTCCAATAACCGCAACACGGTCAGCCGCTTGTCGTCGCTGGTCAAAAACCAGCGGCGGTCGTACTGAAATTGAAACTGGCCGGAGGTGGCGGCATAGCTCAGGAGTTCGGCCACCTCGTCGGCGGCGGCCTTGGCCTGGGCGACTCGCTCGGGCGTGAGGTTGTTCGAGACGCCGATCGGCGTGATCGAAATCAACACTTTGGCCACGGTATCCAGCCCTGGACCGACGTGCCCCACGGCCCGCTTTTCCTTGATCAGCAAGGCGACATAAACGAGCCGCTCTTGCGTGATGTCGAAGCGGTACTTGGCTTTGAGCTCGATCTCGGTGGATACGCCCGCCACGGCGGCGCTGATCGAGCCGGCCGCGGCGACCTCGGCGATGCCCTCTTTGATCTCGCCCAGGGCGCTGGTCACATCCGACCAGCTCACCGCTTCCAGCCCCAGCAGGTCGGCCAGGGTGTCGTCGGCTAGCTTCCAGGTGTCGCCCAGCGCCACCGGGTGTTCGGGCAGCAGGCCATCGACCAGCAGGCTATTGCCCGGCACGTCAACCAGGTCCAGCTCCTCGCGCTTGAGCGGCGAAGCGGGGCAAAAGAGGCGAGTCGGTTGCTTGTCCAGCTTCTCGGCCACGATCAGCCGGCGCGCGGGGTCGAGCGTGGGCTTTTCGCCCCCCTTGTCGACCTTGATCACGGCGCGGGTGTCGTCGTAGTAGCGGACGCTCTGGGTTGGCTGCCCCTTGGCCCCGGTGGCCAGAAGCTGCTCGTCGTACTTCAGATTGGCCACGACGCTCATCGGCAGGTCTTTGGCCTTGCCCTCGTTCATCAGCTTGAGGTCGCCGCCGACCTGCAAGGCGATTTCGACGCGGGTTAATTCGTTGGGTCGATGCCGGTTTTTTAGGCTGTGCTTGGTGAGCGAATCGGCGGTTGCTTGCTCGCCAAACGCGCAAATTGCGAGGGTAACGGCCAACAGGCCCCGAACGAGGCGACACGAATTCATTCTCATCCCCTCTGCGGATGGCGGCATGCTGTTTGCAGGTCTGAGATGCCGGATGGACCTGCCAATCCATAAGAGCGGTCAATCTGATACATCGACCCGCCGGGGGTGTGGAGTGTACTGGCATGGTGCCAGATTTGAGGCCGGAAGAATGCAGAGATTGGGGTATCGGCGAGACGAATCGACGTGGCCGCCGCCAGACTGTCCAAAACGGCGTAAGATTTGGTATAAGAACAAGATGAGGCCGGTAGTAGCCGCCCGATGCCTCGCTCGGGTGGCGGGTAAAAATCGTTAAAGTCAGCGCGAACTTATCGCGATCCAAAGTCACTTTCCTACGTAAGGAATAGTGCCCATCTCTTGAACCAGTCTTGTAAGAACGTAAACGAGTGTCCCGGGGACCGGTAAGGAACCATCCTCGGGGGTAAACGCTCGTGGGTTGCACGCCTAATGAGGGGCGTGAATTCCAGGAATTATCTCGTCGGGCGCGGAGCCGCACGGAACACCGCCGGGAGTTGCGTGAGAGAAGAGGTCCTCTGATGCACAGCGATTATCTAAACCCCGTCATTCGACAACTGCGTGACCAGCAGGTCCGGTTCGCTCCCCGCGAAAAGAAGATCGAGCAGGTCAACCGGGCAGAAAAGCTGCTGGCCGAGCTCGATTCGGGACGCACCTACACCTACGAGTATCTCTGCTTCCGGATCACCGATTACCGGCCTGAGTCGTTCCCCAACATCAAGCTGACAGGCAGCGACGCGGGGCACGATCTGCGGTTGTTTGTCGAAGATCTATCGGACGCCGCCGAAGTGCCGGCCAACCATGCCGGTGAGCGGGTCTTGACCGTCGAAGAGCTCAGCAAGCTGTTCAAGGTCAGCACCAAGACCATCTCGCGTTGGCGCCAGCAGGGACTGGTTAGCCGCCGGTTCGTGTTTGACGGCCGCAAGCGGGTCGGTTTTTTGAAGAGCTCGGTCGACTACTTCGTCGCCCAAAACGAAGATCGAGTCCGTCGCGGAGCCAAGTTCAGCCAACTGACCGAAGAGGAGCGGGGCGAGATCGTCGAACGAGCCCGGCGACTCGCTGGAGCGGGCGGCGGCCTGGCCGACGTCACCAAGCGGATCGCCAAGCACATGGGTCGCAGCGTGGAAACCATTCGCTACACGCTCAAGCATTTTGACCAGGAACACCCGGCTTTGGCCGTGTTTCCCAACGCTACCGGTCCGCTCAACGAGGACGACAAGAAGAAGATCTATCAACAGTTTCGCCGCGGTGCTCCGATCGAGACCCTGGCCCAGCGCTATCACCGCACGAAGACCAGCGTCTATCGGGTGGTCAACGAGATGCGGGCCCTACGAATCCTCGAGCTGCCGCTGGATTACATCACGAATCCGGTGTTCGGCCGGGCGAGCATGGAAAAGGCCATGTTGTCCGACATGCCGGCTTCGGAGACCCCGGTGAAGAAGGCGCGTCTGCCGGCCGGTTTGCCGCCGTACCTGGCCAGCTTGTACGAGGTGCCACTGTTGAATCGCGAGCAGGAAGGTCACCTGTTCCGCAAATTCAACTTCCTCAAGTACAAGGCGGCTAAGCTGCGCAAGGGTCTGGACCCGGCGCGAGCCAAGAACCGCGTGATGAACGAGATCGAATCGCTATACGAGCAGGCCGTGGCGACCAAGAACCAGATCGTCCGCGCCAACCTGCGGCTGGTGGTCTCGATTGCCAAGCGGCACGTCGGCGTGTGGGATAACTTCTTCGAGCTGGTCAGCGACGGCAACATGTCGTTGATCCGCGCGGTGGAGAAGTTCGATTACGCCCGCGGCAACAAGTTCAGCACGTACGCGAGCTGGGCGATCATGAAGAACTTTGCTCGCACGATTCCCGACGAGCATCGGCAGCGTGACCGTTTCCGGACCAGTAATTCGGAGATGTTCACCGCCACCGAGGAGCGGCGGTCCGATCAGTACGAGCAGGAATCTGCCCAAACGCAGCGCGAAGTGCAGATCGGCAAGATCCTGGAGCGGCTTGACGAGCGCGAGGCGAAGATTATCATTAGTCGCTTCGGATTGGATCATAGCCACGAGCCGCAGACGCTCAAGGAAGTGGGCGCCGAGATGGGTGTCACCAAAGAACGGGTGCGCCAGATCGAGGCCCGCGCGTTGAGCAAGCTGCGAGTCGCGGCTCAGGAAGACAAAATCGAAGTGCCCGGCGTGAACTAACCGACTGCTGGCAGGTAGTTTACGATCGGCAAATGATACGGATACCGGCGGCCCGCGTGGGCCGCCGGTGCTTTCTTTGGCGCCCCTAGCCAGGGGATCTTGCCCAAGAGGAGACTGGCCACAACGAGCGTCTAGCGGTGCGGTTTGATCCGCGGGCCTACGGATTCCGAGCTTTCAGGGGCAAACCCCCTAAGGCCCAGGTCTCGGCGGCACAGCGGGTTGCACCCGCAACCGCGCGTTGGACGACGCCGGGCCCGGTTTCCTATTCCTGCTCTCGTGAGGGCTATTGCTGCGCCCCGCTGAGGCCGGTTTGAGTCTTTTCGTTCGGGGAGATTTGGCGATAACGCTGGGGAATTTTCACGCGGTCGATTGAATTCGAGATTTCTCAAAACACCCCATATTGCAGACTTTTGTGGGTTCGTTATATTTAGTGGTTTTCGTGGGCGGGCTCGCGGGCTAGCGTAGCTCAATTGGCAGAGCAGCTGATTTGTAATCAGCAGGTTGTGGGTTCAAGTCCCTCCGCTAGCTCCTTGGCGGATGGGGGCGATCGGCTCGGTCAGTGGGTTAGCAGGGGCAGTGGGTTAGTAGGGTCAGCGGGTTGTGAAGGTGAGCGATAAGTGGTTTGGGCTAAGAGATCGGTCCGGGAGTACCCCGCCCTCGATGCGTGCGCGTAGTTGAGGAGTACGAAAATCAAGGGGGGTTTCCCGAGCGGTCAAAGGGGTCAGACTGTAAATCTGATGGCTCTGCCTTCACAGGTTCGAATCCTGTACCCCCCATGCGAAAGCTCAATGTTTCCAAAGATTTAACGCGGCGTCGCGATCGCGATTTTAAGACAGTGGGATCGCGACGGGTGAGATAAGTGTGGGGTGAGGGTCGTGTTGGTTCGAGGGCGGTGAGGGCGATCGGCAGGCAGCGTTTCAGCACTGCGGGTGTAGCTCAATGGTAGAGCCATAGCCTTCCAAGCTAGAGACGAGGGTTCGATTCCCTTCACCCGCTCTGGAGAGTGAGGCCCGCGACGCAGGAAGTCAGCCGGGCCACGACAAGTAACGAAACAGGGACGGGTTGGGAACTGAAATGGTTGGGGGACGCGTGGTTGGGGACGCGGCGCCGGTGCCAGCCGAGCTCGCCCGGGAGAAATTCCGCTGCTGTAGCTCAGTTGGTAGAGCGCGTCCTTGGTAAGGACGAGGTCATGGGTCCGAGTCCCATCAGCAGCTTTTGGCGCAATCAGACGGCTACATCAAAACCAGACCTACTTGCCGGACCGCAGATAATAACATCGAGTCACGTGTATTCGATCAATCAACTTGACTGAGTTAGACAAACCAGGGAGCTAGAATGGCCAAGGACACATTCGAACGGAAAAAGCCGCACGTCAACGTTGGGACGATCGGCCACATCGACCACGGCAAGACCACGCTGACCGGCGCGCTGCTGGCGGTGCAGGCGGCCAAGGGTCTGGCGAGCTTCAAGTCGTACGCCGATATCGCCAAGGGCGGTACGGTGCGCGACGAAACCAAGACCGTCACGATCGCGGTGAGCCACGTCGAGTACGAGTCGGATCGTCGCCATTACGCCCACATTGACTGCCCGGGCCACGCGGACTTCATCAAGAACATGATCACCGGCGCCGCCCAGATGGACGGCGCGATCCTGGTCGTGTCGGCCGTCGATGGCCCGATGCCGCAAACCCGAGAGCACATCCTACTGGCTCGCCAGGTCGGTGTGCCGGCCCTGGTCGTGTTTTTGAACAAGGTCGACCTGGTCGACGATCCGGAGCTCTTGGAGCTGGTCGAGCTGGAGCTGCGCGAGCTGCTCACCCGCTACGGCTTCCCGGGCGACGAGGTGCCGATCATTCGCGGCGCCGGCAAGCCGGCCTACGACAACCCGAAGGATCCGGAAAAGACCAAGTGCATCCAGGACCTGCTGGACGCGGTCGACAGCTACATCCCCGAGCCGGTGCGCGAAGTCGACAAGCCGTTCCTGATGGCGGTCGAAGACGTGTTCTCGATCGAAGGTCGCGGTACCGTGGCCACGGGTCGTATCGAGCGCGGCATCGTCAAGGTGGGTGACGAAGTCGAGGTGATCGGTCTGTCCGAGAAGCCCCGCAAGACGATTTGCACGGGCGTCGAGATGTTCAACAAGACCCTCGATTCCGGACAAGCCGGCGACAACGTCGGTATCCTGCTGCGAGGCATCAAGCGCGAGGAAATCGAGCGCGGCCAGGTGTTGGCCAAGCCCGGTTCAATCACGCCGCATACCAAGTTCGAGGCCGAGGTTTACGTGTTGTCGAAGGAAGAAGGCGGACGGCACACGCCGTTCTTCAGCGGCTATCGCCCGCAGTTCTACTTCCGCACCACGGACGTGACCGGTTCGGCCAACCTGGCGGGTGACGCCGAGATGTGCATGCCTGGCGACAACGCCAAGCTGAGCGTCGAGCTGATCACGCCAATCGCCATGGACGACGGTGTGCGCTTCGCCATTCGCGAAGGCGGCCGCACGGTCGGTTCGGGCGTCGTGACGAAGATTATCGAGTAGTAACGAGTCGTGAATTGAACGGCGACACGGCCTTCGTCGATCGGTTGTCCCATTGCGGCAATCGATCGGCGAAACGTTTCGCCGAGCGGATTTCGGCCACCGACGCCCGTTGGATCTCACGATCGGCGGCGCGGGGGCCCACAGGGGTGTAGCTCAATTGGCAGAGCGCTGGTCTCCAAAACCAGAGGTTGCGAGTTCAATTCCCGCCGCCCCTGCCATTGAATGGCTAGTTGAGGATAGTTTGCAGAGATTCGGCTGCTGAAGCCTGACAAGCTGCGAAACGCGTGACGCGGGCCGGTCAGTTCGTGGCCGCGGTGGAGCGTGAAGTTGGTGATGGGGTTACGACGTGCTGGCCGGCCACGGCGGGTCGCTCAGGACGTGAGGCGGAAGCGGCGGATGGGGGTCTGGAACACGGCGGTCGCCCAAGGCAAGACGGCGACGGTCGGAAAGACTGTGGAGCGCGATCGGCCGGAGCGCTCCCGACATCACGTGGGGCGTGGACGCCCCGCCTAAATGTGCGCGGCCTCGCCTTGCCGGGAGACGCGCCCCAAGCGGAAGCAAACATGGCCAAAGAAAAGAATGCGACGACAGCCCCGTTTATGCGCGAACTGTTTCAGTTGGGAATCTACAAGCGCAGTCAGGGGCGCCTGGCCCGGCAGGCGACCTTCGCCGTCCTGGCGATCGTCATTGCCCTGGGCGCCTGGCGTTTGAGTGTGTTCGAGGCGGATGCGGGCGTGGTTGGCCGGTTGTATGTGCCGACCATCCTGGGCGCCGTCGGCGTGTGGCTGGCCTTCCGGCTGGTCAACCTGCCGGCGTTTGCTGATTTTTTGATCGCCGTCGAGGCGGAGATGAACAAGGTCTCTTGGCCGACGCGGACCGAGCTGGTCCGTAGTTCCATGGTCGTGATCTTTTGCATCTTCTTCCTGGCCGCGATGTTGTATGCCTTCGACCTGTTCTGGAGCAGCTTGCTGCACCTGCTGCGGATCGTGGGCGTGGACAAGTAGCCGTCATTGGCAAAGCGTGCGGGGTCGCGGGGCCCGGCCCCTGGTGAACACCCATTAGCCTGGACATTTGATTCGTGACTGAGAACTCTCAAAATCCGAGCCAACCCTTAAGCGACGAATCGGCGGCGCCCGCCCCGGTTGCGCCTGGCGCCGGGGTTGGCGGCGCTGAGTTGCACGCGGCCAAGTTGCACGCGGAGGATCCGGCCGCGGGACACCCGGTCTCGCCGGAATCGTCGCTGGAAGCGCCCGCCGTTGAGGTGGCCGTCGAACCGACGCCCGAATATGCCACGCCCGAGTACGCCGCGGCCGAGGCCGCGCTGCCCGAGCCGGTCGAGGAGCCGCCCCGCGGTCCGATCGAAGAGACGCCCGCGACGGATGAGCCGCCGAAGCTGAACTGGTACATCCTCAAGGTGCAGAGCAATCGCGAGGATTCGATCCGCGAAAGCCTGAAGCGCCGCGTGGCAGTCGCCGGATTGGAAAAGTACTTCGACGAAATCATCGTGCCGATCGAGATGGTCTCCGAGTTCAAGGGAGGCAAGAAGCGGGTGGTGAAGCGCAAGCTGTACCCCGGCTATCTCGTCGTGCACATGGAGATCAACGAGGACACGTGGTTCCTGGTCCGCGAGACGCCGGGCATCGGTGACTTCACCGGCTCGGCCGGCAAGCCCACGCCGATGCTGCCGCACGAGGTCTCCAAGATCGTGTCCAAGCAGGAAGAGAAGACCGACGAGGCGCCCAAGTTGAAGATCAACTTCAACGTCAGCGATCGGGTCAAGATCAACGAAGGCACGTTCGACAACTTCGAGGGCGAGGTCGACTCGATCGACGAGGCCAGCGGACGCGTCACGGTGATGATCAACATTTTCGGCCGCTCCACCCCGGTGGAGCTGGAATACTGGCAGATCGAAGCGATCTAGCCGTTGAGAATTCGCCCCGTGCCAACAGCGACAAATTAAGACAACAGCGACAAATTAAGACAACAGCGACAAATTAAGACAACAGCGTCAAATTAAGACAACAGCGTCAAATTAAGACCATCGCGGCAAATCACAAGCAACCAGTCATCGAGCGATAGCAGACAGTCATGGCCAAGCAACTCGTAGGACAAGCCAAGTTTCAAGTGCCCGGCGGACAGGCGACCCCCGCCCCGCCGGTCGGTACCTCGCTGGGTCGGTACGGCATCAACCTGGGGCAGTTCGTCTCGCAGTTCAACGAGCGGACGCGCGAAGCGGGCGGCATGCCGATCCCGGTCGTGGTCAATGTTTACAACGATCGCAGTTTCGACTTCGTCACCAAGAGCCCCCCGGCCGCCGCGCTGTTGAAGCAGGCCGCCGGCATCGCCAAGGGCTCGGGCGTGCCAAACAAGGACAAGGTCGGCAATGTGACCCGCGAGCAAATCGCCGGCATCGTAAAAATGAAAATGGCCGACCTGAACTCGAGCGATGCCGCCAACGCCGCGCGGATGGTCGAGGGCACGGCCCGCAGCATGGGCCTGAACGTCACCGACTAGGTACCGCCGCACAGCCGACTCACCGCACACTGCCCGCGTCGTGCTTCCCGATGAAGCGACGCAGGCGATCAAGACACTAGCCAAACCAGACACCCGTCAACCACCGTCCGACTGAAAAAACAATGGCCACCAAAGTCAAACTCTCCAAGCGCCTAAAAGCGCAAGCCGACAAGCACCCGGGCATCACGCCGCTGAGCGTCGATGAGGCCGTGTCGGTCTTGAAGCGCTACGACAACCTGAAGTTCAACCAGACGGTCGACATCGCGTTTCGGCTGGGGGTCGACCCCAAGCAGGCCGACCAGATCGTCCGCGGCTCGGTCGTGTTGCCCAACGGCATCGGCAAGACGCTGCGGGTCATCGTGTTTGCCAAGGGCGATCAGGCCGAGCAGGCCAAGGCGGCCGGCGCCGACGAAATCGGCGGCGAGGAATTGGCCAAGAAGATCAAAGACGGCTGGACCGACTTCGACGCCTGCATCGCCGCTCCGGACATGATGGGCATCGTCGGACCGCTGGGTCGCGTGCTCGGTCCGCGCGGACTGATGCCCTCGCCCCGGGCCGGCACGGTCACGCCTGAAATCGGCAAGACGGTGAAGGAGTACAAGGCGGGCAAGGTCGAGTTTCGCACCGACGCGGGCGGCATCGTACACGCCGTTGTCGGCAAGCTGAAGTTCGAGGCTCCCCAACTGGTCGAAAACATTCAAGCGTTCATCCACCATATCCAGGCATTGAAGCCGCACTCGGTCAAGGGTCATTACATCAAGAGCGTGAGCCTCAGTGCCACAATGAGCCCTGGCGTGCGCATCGCCGTTTAACGTCCAACGAAATACGATCATGAGCAAACTCGTCAAAGATCTGGTTACCGATCAGTTGAAGCGCGACCTCGACGGCGTGCAGGATCTGCTGTTGGTCAACGTGGTGGGTCTGACCGCCCTTCGCACGACCAATCTGCGGCGCACCCTCCACGAGAAGAACATCCACCTCCGCGTGGTGAAGAACAGCCTGGCCCGGCGGGCGACCGAGGGCACGCAGTTGGCCCCGGCGTTCGAAGGTTCCAAGGGCACGCTGGCGATGGTCTGGGGCGCCTCGGATATCGTGGCGCTAGCCAAGGTCATCGTGAAGCTCGCCGGCGAGAAGGATTATGAAGCGTTCCGAGCCCGCGGCGGCGTGATGGGCGGCGCCAAACTGGCCGCCGAGGAAGTCGACACGATCAGCAAGTGGCCTAGCCGCGAGGAGCAGTTGAGCCTGCTGTCGGCTCAGATCCTCTCGCCGGGTGCCAAGCTGGTCAGTCAGTTGATCTCCGCCGGTGGTGCATTGGCCAGCCAGATCAAGAGTCACAGCGAGGGCGAAGAGGGTGCAGGCGAAGATGGCGCGGGCGAGGCCCCTGCCGTCGAAGCCCCTGCCGCCGAAGCCACTGCCGCCGAGGCGCCTGCCGCCGAAACCCCGCCCGCCGAAACGGCCTGACCTCCTTCGGCCGGCGAAATGCCGCGGCCGATTGACGAACGGCAAATTGTGAAACTAGCGTTTTATTGTGTGAGACCAACCCAGCGTCGCAGGTCGTCTGTCGGCGCAATTGCGATAGCTCGACCCAGTTCGCAGAACTTACCCGCGGGGTAAGTCGCCTGCGATCAAGTGAGAAAGGAAAGATTTGTGATGGCAACCGATATGGCAACTGAAACGGCAACTCGTGAGTTTTCGTCCGCGTCCAAGGAGTTGGGCGACAAGATTGTCGGCCTGACCCTGAAGCAGGCGAAGGAGCTGAGTGATTACCTTGAGGAAGTGCACGGCATCAAGCCGGCTGCCGGCGGCGGCGGCATGATGATGGTCGCTCCGGGCGGCGAGGGTGGCGGCGGCGCTGCCAAGGAAGAGAAGACCGAGTTCGATGTCGTCCTGGAGGGATTCGGCGACAAGAAGATCGGCGTGATCAAGGTCGTCCGCACGATCACGAGCCTGGGTCTGAAGGAAGCCAAGGACCTGGTGGAAGGCGTGCCCAGCAAGGTCAAAGAAGGCGTCTCGAAGGAAGAAGCCGAGAAGATCAAGAAAGAGCTCGAAGAGGCCGGCGCCACGGTATCGATCAAGTAGTGGACTCTTGTTTCGATTCCTACGTAACGTGCCCGCGACGGCGCCCGCAAACGCCACTCGCCCGCACGAGACAGAGAACCGCTTGACCCCATTCGTTTCCCGCAGCGTGACTGGGTATTGGTTGGGCGCTGGCGATGCGCGCCGCCCGGCGAAGTTCGCGCCGACGGCGAGCCCGCCGCGCGTCCCTGCGCCGCCGCGCCTGACGCGCACCAACCCGGCCACGCTCCTTGCCGCAATGCCCGCACTAGCTGCCCACTTAACAACTGCCGCCGGACTCCCGCGCCCGGCCGGCCGTTACTCGACGAAAGAAGCCTGAGGACCCACTGCCATGGCCACATCCGCACAGCGGCGTCTGAATCCCAAGGAAGTCCGGCGCTTCGGCAGCTTGCGAGCTCCGCAGGCGATTCCCGATTTGACCGAGATTCAGACCCGCAGCTACGAGGCGTTTCTGCAATACGACGTGCCGCCGGCCAAGCGCGAGGACGCGGGCATCGAGGGCGTGCTGCGCGAAATCTTTCCGATCGAGAGCTACGACAAGACGCTGCGCCTGGAGTACATCCGTTACGAGCTGGGCAAGCCCCGCTACGAGCCGCACGAGTGCCGCCAGTTGCGCCTGACCTATGGTCGCCCGTTTCGCGTCTGGCTGCGCCTGACCAAGGAGCAGCCGATCGAGGAAGAGGTCTACCTGGGTGACATGCCGATCATGCTCGGTGGCGGCGAGTTCATCATCAATGGCGCCGAGCGCGTCGTGGTCAGCCAGTTGCACCGCAGCCCGGGCGTGGACTTCGTCAGCGAGGTTGAGGCGGCAGACCGCCGCTTGCACAGTTGCCGCATCATTCCCGAGCGCGGCAGTTGGATCGAGCTGAACACCAGCAAGAAGGATACGCTCAGCGTCCGCATCGACCAGAGCGGCAAGTTCTCGGCCATGACCCTGCTGCGGGCCATGGATCCCAAGTACAGCTTGAACGCCGACCTGATCCGCGTGTTTTACGAGACCACCGTGGAGAAGGTCGTCGACGGCCGCAGCGTCGGCAAGATCGAAGGTAAGATCGCGGTCGACGACGTGGTCTATCCGTCCAACAGCGACCGGGCCGGCGAGATCATCCTGGAAGGCGGCCAGAAGATCACCAAGACCGTGGCCGAAGTGATCTGCACCTCGGGCCTGCACTCGGTGGAGGTGATGCCCGATCCCAAGACCCCGCTGATTTTCAACAGCCTGGCCGAGGATACCACCAGCAGCCACGAAGAGGCCCTGCTCCGCATCTACCAGCGGCTGCGTCCGGGCAACCCGCCGCAGTTGGAAAAGGCCCGGGCCCTGTTCCACGAGAAGTTCTTCGACACCAACCGCTACCGGCTGGGCAAGGTCGGCCGCTTCCGCATCAATCGCAAGCTGAAGCTGACCGTGCCCGAGACCGAGATGACCCTCAGGCCCGAGGATCTGATCGCGGCGATTCGCTACCTGCTCTTGTTGACCGCGTCGGAGCCGGGCGCCGAGATCGACGATATCGATCACCTCGGCAATCGCCGCCTGCGGACGATCGACGAGCTGGCCTGCGACGAGCTGCGCAAGGGCTTTCTCAAGCTCCGCCGCACCGTGCAGGAGCGGATGAGCCTGAAGGACGTCGAGGACATGACCCCGCGGAGCCTGATCAATCCCAAGAGCATCTCGGCGGCGATCGAGTATTTCTTCGGCCGCGGCGAGCTGTCGCAGGTCGTGGACCAGACCAATCCGCTGTCGATGCTCACCCACGAGCGGCGGCTGTCGGCCCTGGGTCCCGGCGGTTTGAATCGCAAGCGGGCCGGGTTTGAAGTCCGCGACGTGCACATTTCGCACTACGGCCGCATCTGCCCGATCGAGACGCCGGAAGGCACGAACATCGGTTTGATCTCCAGTCTGGCGATCTATTCGTCGGTGGACGAGTACGGCTTCCTGGTGACGCCTTATCGCAAGGTCCATCACGGCAAGCTGGTCGACGAGGTCGTCTGGCTGCGGGCCGACGAAGAGAGCGAGGCTTACCTGGCCCCGGCCGACGCGCCGGTGGAAAACGGCAAGCTCAAGGGCGACAACATCATTGCCCGCTACCACGCCGACTTTGAGATGGTGCCGATCGACAAGGTGCAATACATCGACGTCGCGCCCAGCCAGATGGTGGGCGTGTCGGCCGGTTTGATTCCGTTCTTGGAGCATGACGACGCCAACCGCGCGTTGATGGGTTCCAACATGCAGCGGCAAGCCGTGCCGCTATTGGTCAGTGAGCCGCCGATCGTGGCCACGGGCATGGAGCGCGACGTGGCGGTGAACTCGGGCATGATCGTGCGGGCCCGCCGCAAGGGGACCGTGACCTACGTCGACTCGACTCGCATCGAGGTCGGCAGCGAGGTCTACCCGCTGCGCAAGTTCGTGGGCCTGAACGAGCGAACCTGCCAAAACCAGAAGCCGATCATCGCGCTCGGCCAGAAGGTCGAGAAGGGCGACGTGCTCGCCGACGGCGCCGCGACGCACCTGGGCGAGCTGGCCCTGGGGCGCAACGTGCTGGTGGGCTTCATGGTCTGGGACGGCTTCAACTTTGAGGACGCCATCATCATCAGCGAAGAGCTGGTGAAGGACGACACCTACACCTCGATCCACATCGAGGAGTTCGATATCGAAATCCGCGAGACCAAGCTCGGTCGCGAGGAGTTCACCCGGGATATCCCCAACGTCAGCGAAAAAGCCCTGCGCAACCTGGACGAGAACGGCATCGTGCGGATCGGCACTTACGTGCGGCCCGGCGATATCCTGGTGGGCAAGGTCTCGCCCAAGAGCAAGACCGAGCTGACGCCGGAAGAGAAGCTGCTGCACGCGATCTTCGGTCGCGCCGGCGAGGACGTGAAGAACGACTCGCTGGACGTGCCCTCGGGCGTGGAAGGCATCGTGATCGACACGCAGAAGTTCTCGCGCCGACTGAGCCTCTCTGACGACGAGCGCAAATTGTTTGAAAAAGCGCTGAAGGAAGCCGAGGCCGAAGGCGCCGCCAAGATCACGGCTGCCTTCTCGGCGATGATCACCGAGATGGAGACGGTCCTGCAGCGCCCGATCACCGACGACGAGGGGACCCCGCTGGTCCGCGACCAGGAGGCCAAGTACGTGGCCGAGCAGGCGCAGCGGTTCAAGCTCGAGGCGATTGATATCCGCAGCCCGCAGCGCAAGGCCGACGTCGAGAAGCTGCACAAGACGATGTGGCCGGCCGTGGAGGCCGCGCTCGACGATCGCGATCGCAAGTTAAACTCGATGAAGCGCGGCGACGAGCTGCGCAGCGGCGTCTTGCAGATGGTCAAGGTGTACGTCGCCGCCAAGCGCGTGATCTCGGTCGGCGACAAGATGGCCGGCCGTCACGGTAACAAGGGCGTGATCGCCAAGATCCTGCCGCAGGAGGACATGCCCTTTTTGGCAGACGGCACTCCGCTGCAGATTCTGCTCAACCCGCTGGGCGTGCCCAGCCGTATGAACGTGGGTCAGATTCTCGAGACCCACCTGGGTTGGGCCGGCGCCAAGTTGGGTTTCCAGGCCATCACGCCGGTCTTTGACGGAGCCACGGAAAAAACGATCCAGGACGCGCTCAGCGAGGCGGGCTTGCCCGTCCACGGCAAGGCGCAACTGTACGACGGTCGCACCGGAGAGGCGTTCGAGCAGGAGACCACGGTCGGCTACATCTACATGCTGAAGCTGCACCATCTGGTCGACGACAAGGTCCATGCCCGCTCCACCGGTCCGTACTCGCTGATCACGCAGCAGCCGCTGGGCGGCAAGGCGCGTTTCGGCGGTCAGCGGTTTGGCGAGATGGAAGTCTGGGCGTTGGAAGCTTATGGCGCCGCGTACATCCTGCAGGAGTTGCTCACGGTCAAGAGCGACGACGTGGAAGGACGCACGAAGATTTACGAGTCGATGGTCAAGGGCGAGAACACGCTCGAAGCCGGCACCCCGGCCAGCTTCGACGTATTGACCAACGAGATTCGCGGGCTGGGTCTGAACATGCAGTTGGAAAAACGTCGCGTCTGACGAGCCGCATCAGCTGGTGCCGCGGCCGCGGTCACTGGCAAAGCGAGTCGGTACGAGACATTTCAATAGGAGGGGTGAACTGTGAGCAGCAATCTCGGCGAAAGCTCTTATGATCGGATCAACGACTACACGTCGGTGAAGATCAGCCTCGCGCGCCCGCACGACATCCGCAGCTGGTCGTTCGGTGAGGTCAAGAAGCCGGAAACTATCAATTACCGCACCTACCGCCCTGAGAAGGACGGTCTGTTCTGCGAGCGCATTTTCGGACCTGAGAAGGACTGGGAGTGCTCGTGCGGCAAGTATCGGGGCATGAAGTACAAGGGCATGATCTGCGACCGCTGCGGCGTCAAGGTGACCCACAGCCGCGTGCGCCGCAAGCGGATGGGCCATATCGAGTTGGCCGCGCCGGTCGTGCACATCTGGTTCTTCAAGGCCATGCCCAGCCGCCTGGGCAACCTGTTGTCCATGAAGACCACGAGCCTGGAGAAGGTCATCTACTTCCAGGACTACGTCGTCACCAATCCCGGCGACACCGCGCTGAAGAAGCAGCAGTTGCTGACCGAGGAAGAGTATCGTTCGGCTCGCGAGCAATATGGCGAGGGCACGTTTGAAGCCGACATGGGCGCCGAGGCTGTCCGCAAACTGCTGATGGACCTCGACCTGGTGCAGTTGTCGCGCGACTTGCGCGTCGAGCTGGTCGAGACCGGCAGCAAACAGAAGGCCAAGGACCTGATCAACCGGCTGAAGATCGTCGAGAGCATCCGCGACTCGGACAACAAGCCCGAGTGGATGGTGCTGGATGTGATCCCCGTCATCCCGCCGGACCTGCGACCGCTGGTGCTGTTGGATTCGGGCAACTTCGCCACCAGTGACTTGAACGACCTGTACCGCCGCATCATCAATCGCAATAACCGCTTGAAGAAGCTGGTGGATCTGAACGCGCCGGAAGTGATCATCCGCAACGAAAAGCGGATGTTGCAGCAATCGGTCGACGCGCTGTTCGACAACAATCGCTGCAAGCGCCCCGTGCTGGGCTCCAGCAACCGCCCGCTCAAGTCGCTGACCGACATGATCAAGGGCAAGCAGGGTCGCTTCCGCGAAAACCTGCTGGGCAAGCGCGTCGATTACTCCGCGCGGAGCGTGATCGTGGTCGGTCCGAATCTGCGGCTGCACCAGTGCGGCCTGCCAAAGAAGATCGCGCTGGAGCTGTTCCAGCCGTTCATCATTCGCCGGCTGAAGGACCTGGGTCACGCCGATACGATCAAAAGCGCCAAGAAGATGCTGGAGCGCAAGGACGAAGAGGTATGGGATATCCTCGAAGAGGTGATCCGCAACCATCCCGTGCTGTTGAATCGTGCTCCCACGCTGCACCGCATGGGCATCCAGGCCTTTGAACCGACCCTGGTCGAAGGCAACGCGATCAAGCTGCACCCGCTGGTCTGCAAGGGCTTCAACGCCGACTTCGACGGTGACCAGATGGCCGTCCATCTGCCGTTGTCGATCGAGGCCCAGGTCGAGGCCCACACGCTGATGATGTCGACCAACAACATCTTCAGCCCGTCCAACGGCGCGCCGATCATCAGCCCGTCGCAGGACGTGGTGATGGGTTGCTATTACGTGACGATGTCGCTGCCCGGCCGCAAGGGCGAGGGCATGATCTTCTCGTCGCTCAACGAGGTGCAACTGGCCTACTCGCTGGGCGCCGTGGACACCCACGCCCGCATCAAGGTCAAGCTGCCCCCCAAGCGCCGCTTGAAGACCGACGGCGAAGGCGGCAAGCCGGGTGCGCTGGTCGACACGACCGTGGGCCGCGTGCTGTTCAACATGACCCTGGCCGACGGCATGCCGTTCTACAACATCCCGATGCGTTCCAGCGAGCTGGCCAAGGTGATCTCGGATTGCTATGCGATCCTCGGTCGGCGTGCCACGATCGACCTGTTGGACGACATGAACCGCATGGGCTTCCGACAGAGCACGCGCAGCGGCCTGTCGTTTGCCACCGACGACCTGATCACCCCGCCCAGCAAGGCGCGGATCATCTCCGACGCCGAGAAGAGCGTGTTGAAAATTCACAAGCTCTACCAGCGCGGCATCATCACCGAGGGCGAGCGTTACAACCAGGTGCTCGACGCCTGGACCCACGCTCGTGAGCGGATCACAACCGAGATGATGACCGAGTTGGAGAATGACACCCGCAAGCCGGGCTACGTGAATCCGATCTACCTGATGGCCCACTCCGGTGCCCGAGGCGGCGTCGAACAGATTCGCCAGCTGGCCGGCATGCGCGGTTTGATGGCCAAGCCGTCGGGCAAGATTATCGAGACCCCGATCAAGGCCAACTTCCGCGAAGGCCTGTCGGTGCTCGAGTACTTCAGCTCCACGCACGGTGCCCGCAAGGGTCTGGCCGATACGGCCTTGAAGACGGCCGACTCGGGTTACTTGACCCGCAAGCTGGCCGACGTGGCGCAGAACGTCGTGATCACGATGGAAGACTGCGGCACCACGCAGGGCATCACCAAGGGCACGATCTATCGCGGCGAAAAGGTCGAGGTCCGCCTGGCCGACTCGATCCGCGGCCGCGTGAGCCGGGCCAATATCGTCAACCCGATCACCGACGAAGTGATCGTGCGCGAAAACGAGATGGTCACCACCGAGATCGCACGGCGTATCGAGGAGCTGGGTCTGGAAAAAATCCAGGTCCGCAGCCCGATGACCTGCGACGCTCCGCTGGGCATCTGCCGGCGGTGCTACGGCATGGACCTGTCAACCGGTTCGATGGTCGAAGAGGGCATGGCCGTGGGCATCATCGCCGCCCAGAGCATCGGCGAACCGGGCACGCAGTTGACGATGCGTACCTTCCATATCGGTGGCACCGCCGCCCGCGCCGTGGAAGAAAGCGAAATCCGCGCCAAGAAGGGCGGTATCGTGCAGTACACCCGGTTGAAGTTCGTGAAGAACGACGCCGGCGAGCAGGTCGTGCTGACGCGAAACGGCGAAATCACGATCCTGGATCCCAAGGGTCGCGAGCTGGAGAAGTACGAAGTTCCCGCCGGCTCCAACCTGATGGCCGAGGAAAAGTCCGAGGTCAAGGCCGGCGCCATCCTTTGCCAGTGGGACCCGCACAGTATCCCGATTCTGGCCGAGGTCGGCGGCAAGGTCCGCTACGAGGACGTCATCCAGGGCGAGACCATGCGGCTGGAAAAGGACCCCAGCGGTCACCAGCGCAAGTTGATCATGGAGCACAAGGGCGACCTGCATCCGCAGGTCGTGCTGGAAGACTCCAGCGGCAAGATCCTGGACTTCTACTACCTGCCCGAGAAAGCCCACATTGAGGTCAATGAAGGCACGATGATCTCGGCCGGTACGCTGTTGGCTAAGACGCCGCGCGAGGTGTCGGGCACGCAGGACATCACCGGTGGTTTGCCGCGGGTGACGGAAATTTTTGAAGCTCGCAAGCCGAAGGAGCCGGCCGTGATCGCCGAGATCGACGGCACCGTCGAGCTCTTGGGCGAGAAGCGCCGCGGCAAGCGGACGATCATCGTCCGCAGCGAGAGCGGCATCGAGCGCGAGCACCTGGTTGCCCACGGCAAGCACTTGCGGGTGCATGCGGGTGACTTTGTGCGAGCCGGCGAAGCCCTGGTCGACGGACCACTGGTGCCGCACGACATCCTGCGGATCAGCGGCGAAGAGGCCGTGCAGCAGTACCTGGTGCGGGAAATTCAGAACGTGTATCGCAGCCAGCGGGTGGATATCGACGACAAGCACATCGAGATCATCGTCACGCAGATGCTGCGGAAGGTGAAGATCGAAACCCCCGGCGACACCACGTTGTTGCCGGGCAGCGTGCTGGACAAGTTCGAGTTCCGCGGCGCCAACCAGAACCTCTCGAAGTGCGTGAAGATCTCGCACAAGGGTGACAGCGACTTTGCCGATGGCACGATTGTGCCCAAGGACGCGCTGGAACAGGTCAACGCGCAGATCGAGGCCCTGGGGGGCGAGTCGTCCAAGGGCACACGGCCCAAGCCGGCGACCGCCAGCACGCAGCTCTTGGGCATCACCAAGGCGTCGGTGCAAAGCTCCAGCTTCATCTCGGCCGCCAGCTTCCAGGAAACTACCAAGGTGCTCACCGAGGCGGCCCTGGCCGGCAAGGTCGACAACCTGGTTGGTCTGAAGGAAAACGTGATCCTGGGTCACCTTGTGCCGGCCGGCACCGGGTTTAAGATCTTCCAGGATTCCGAGGTCCGCATCCGGCCGGAAGCCTTGGAAGCCCTGCAAGCCGAGAAGGATCGGGTGCTCGAGCGGAGCTTCCCGCTCTTGGACGGCGTGGAGGATACCTCCGGCGCCAACGGCGGTGCGGCGCCCGCCGCTCCCAAGATCCCCACGGGCACCAGTGCCCTGGAGGCCTTGCTGGGCGGCGCCGACCCGGACAGTGCCGAGTAACAGCGCGGCGATTCGATCTGACAATAAATCAACCGGCCCCTCTCGGAAAATCGCGAGGGGCCGGTTCTTTTGACCAAAAAGTGCCCGCCCTGGGCGTGAAAAGCAGGTCACTGGCAGCAGCCAGCCGTGCTTGACACCCCCTGGGGTTTCGTTATCTTGAGGGATTCACTGCCTGAGCTTTTTGGCTCCGTTTGCTTTCTTGGAAACTCGACCGGAAACGTCCCCTTATGCCGACGATCAATCAATTGGTGCGCAAGCGCCGCAAGATCCCCCGCAAGTTCAGCAAGTCGCCGGTGTTGGACAAGTGTCCGCAGCGCCGCGGCGTCTGCTTGCAGGTCAAGACGATGACCCCCAAGAAGCCCAACTCGGCGATGCGCAAGATCGCCCGCGTGCGGCTCTCGAACGGCAAAGAGGTGACGGTCTACATCCCGGGCGAAGGTCACAGCTTGCAGGAGCACTCGATCGTGCTGGTGCGCGGCGGCCGCGTCCGCGACCTGCCGGGAGTTCGTTACCACGTGGTCCGCGGTGCCTTGGATACCCTGGGTGTCGACGGCCGCAAGCAGTCTCGCAGCCTCTATGGTGCCAAGAAGTCGTAAGGGGCGCCAAGAAGTCGTAAAGGGCGCCAAGAAGTCGTAAGCGAATTAGCAATCGCTGCAGATCGCAGCTCACTAGCAACTAACCACTAAGCACCAGCCAGTAAACCATGGGTCGCATCACCGCCAGCCGCAAGCAGCTCTCTCCCGATCCGCGCCACGATTCGATGCTGGCCAGCAAGTTCGTCAATTGCCTGATGCACGACGGCAAGAAGAGCACCGCGCAAAAGGTGTTCTACGACGCCCTGGCCATCGTCAAGGACCGCATCCCCGACGTCGAGCCGATCGAGGTCTTCACGCAGGCGGTCGAGAACGTCAAGCCGGCGATCGAGGTTCGCTCGAAGCGGGTCGGCGGTGCCGCCTATCAGGTGCCGATGCAGGTCAACCGTCCGCGGCAGCAGTCGCTGGCCATTCGCTGGCTGCTGATGGCCGTGCGCGAGAAGAAGGGGCGGGCCACGCACGAGAAGCTGGCCGAAGAGCTCGTGGCCGCCTACAAGAAGGAAGGCGTGGCGATGGCGCGGCGCGACAACGTGCACCGCATGGCCGACGCCAACAAGGCGTTCGCCCATTTCGCTTGGTAGACGCTGGAATCAAAGCACACATCCACGCCGCGGCGGGAAGCGTTAAACTTCCCCCGCGGCGTTGTCATGCGCCGACCCTTCGGCAAGAATACCCGACACGCATTCCCTAGATCCCACTGGCGGCGGCCCGCGCTTTTTTTCACGGGCGGCCACACCTTCTCATGGCACGCAAACTCGAACAACTGCGCAATATCGGCATCATTGCCCACATTGACGCCGGCAAGACCACGGTCACCGAACGGATGCTGTTTTACAGCGGCGCCAGCCACCGCATGGGCGATGTGGACAAGGGCACCACGGTCACTGACTTCGACCCCGAGGAGCAGCAGCGCGGCATCACGATCCGCGCCGCCGCGGTCACGTTTCCCTGGCTCGACTGCACGGTCAACCTGATCGACACGCCGGGCCACGTCGACTTCACGGCCGAGGTGGAGCGCAGCCTGCGCGTGCTCGACGGCGGAGTGGTCGTGTTTAGTGCCCGCGAGGGCGTGGAGGCCCAGAGCGAGACCGTCTGGCGGCAGGCGGACAAATACGGAGTGCCGCGGCTGGCGTTCATCAACAAGATGGACCGCGAGGGCGCCGATTTCGAAGGCACTTTCAACGAGATCCGCGACCGACTGGAAGCCCGTCCCATCGCCATTCAGGTGCCCGCCGGCAGTGGGCCGCCCCACGTCGCCGACGCCTTTCGCGGCGTGGTCGACCTGGTCGCGATGGAGTATCTGACCTTTCCACAGGACAAGCAGGGTTCTGAGGTTGTTCGCCAGCCGATTCCCACAGAACTGGCCGATCTGGCCGAACTGTGGCACACCGAGCTGCTCGAGCAGTTGTTCGAGTTTTCCAACGAGCTGGCCGAGCTGGTGCTGGAAAAGTCGCCGGTGCCGCCGGAGCTGGTGCGGAAGGTGCTGCGCGAGGCCACGCTGCTGCGGCTGATCGTGCCGGTGCTCTGCGGGTCGGCCCTGGATCACGTGGGCGTGCAGCCGCTGTTGGATGCGGTGACCTATTTCCTGCCCAGCCCGGCTGACAAGCCGCCGGTCGAGGGCGTGAATCCCAAGAAGCCCGAGCAGAAGGAAGTTCGCAAGCCCAGTCCAGACGAACCGTTTTGCGGGCTGGTCTTTAAGATCGACGCCGACAAGCACGGCGACCTGCACTACGTCCGCGTGTACTCGGGCGAGCTCAATGCCAACTCGCGCGTGCTGAACCCCGGCAAGGACAAAAAGGAAAATGTCCCGCAGCTCTGGCACATTCAGGCTGATCGTCGCGAGCAGGTGCCCAGCGTGAGCTGCGGCGACATTGTGGGCATCATCGGCCTTAGGCATTCGATCACCGGCGACACGCTGTGCGATCCGCAGGATCCGATCCTGCTGGAAACGATCGATTTTCCTGACACGGTTATCTCGATGGCGATCGAGGCCGAGAGCTCCGCCGAGCGGAAGAAACTGGCCGACACGCTGGAAATGATGAAGCGGCAGGACCCGACGTTCCGCGCGCAAGAAAACGAAGAGACCGGCCAAACCTTGATCAGCGGCATGGGCGAGCTGCACCTGGAAGTGATCAAGCATCGCCTGCTGCGCGACTTTAACCTGAACGTCCGCGTGCACAAGCCGCGGGTCAGCTATCGCGAGACGGTCGAACGGGCCGCCGACGTCACCGGCGTTTGCCATCGCCAGCAAGGCGGGCAGTCGATGCAGGCCGAAGTGCGGATTCGCATGGAGCCGTTTGCCGCCGGCGGGCCGGGCGCCGTGGTGGTGCCGGGGCGCGGTGAGGTCTTGCCCGAGCCGTATCTGTCGACCGTGATCGACGGCCTCACCGAGCAATGTCACGGAGGCGGTCTGCTGGGCTGTCCGCTGATGAGAGTGAAGGTCACGATCACGGGCGGCCAGGTTCACGAGACCGAGTCGAACGAGATTGCGTTTCGCTTTGCCGCGGCCGACGCCTTTAACAAGGGCTTGCAGGCGGCCGGCACGGTGTTGCTGGAGCCGATCATGCGGCTGCAGATCACCACGCCCGAGGAGCACCTGGGCGACTTTATTTCCGACCTCCAGCAGCGGCGGGCGATCATCACGCACACGGGGCACCGGGGCCGCAACGTCGTGATCGACGCCGAGGCCCCGTTGGCCAACCTATTTGGCTATTCCAGCGCCATGCGCGGGCTGAGCCAGGGCCGGGCGACCTGCTCGATGGAACCGGCCGCCTACGGTCCGGCGCCGGCCGAAGTGCGAGATAGTTTCATGTAGGTCAACCAGGTATGGGGAGCGGCGAGGAAGGCCCCTCCCGGCGGATCCGCGGCGTGCGGAGACTTTCGCCACGACGCCAAAACCACGGTGGAAACCGGGGTCTGGTTGGTGTTGGGCCAATCTTCCGGCAAGGGCCGTTGACACCCTTTCCCAAAAGCCTTACGATCCGTGGTTTACCCTTGAGCCAAGAATTCGAGCTACGGAGTCCTGCACGGGGTTGCCTTCGGGCGCTTTGGCGGTGACGACAGGAGTCGTTTGTGGCCGGTCATTCACAAGAAATCATTCGCATCCGGATGGAAGCCTACGACCATTCGGTGTTGGATCAAAGCGCGGCGGAAATCGTCGACACGGCGAAGCGCACCAATTCGGAAGTGCACGGGCCAATCCCCCTGCCGACCCGGATCGAGCGTTACACGGTGCAATCGAGTCCGCACGTGGACAAGAAGGCGCGGCAGCAGTTTGAGATCCGCACGCACAAGCGGCTGATCGACATCGTGCAGGCCACGGCCAAGACGATCGAGGCATTGAACAAGTTGAGCCTGCCGGCGGGCGTGGATATCAAGATCAAGGCGTCGAGCAGGCACTAGTTAGTTTAAGAAGTGCGGCGTGACTCGCCGCGATCCGCGGCAAAACAGCACGGACAACCGGACCTTCCTATGCACTGGAAGCTCTAGCGGGTAAAGCGAGGCCTCAGGCTTCGTGTTCCCGCCGGGCAACCGACCACAGGACAGAATTGCGATGGCTATTGGATTACTCGGCCGCAAGGTCGGGATGACACAGATTTTTGATGAGAGCGGCAAAGTGGTGCCGGTGACGGTCATTGAGGCCGGTCCCTGCCACGTGCTGCAGTTGCGCACCAAAGAGCGCGACGGATACGAAGCGGTGCAGTTGGGTTTTGCCGACAAGCCGCGACGTCTGGCCAGCCGCAGTCAACGTGGTCATGTTGCCAAGCTCGACAGCAAGCGGGCCAAGGCCCGCGCCAAGGCCGGCGTTGAGCCGCTGGCCAAGGCCGACTGCGAGCCGCAGCGCTTCATTCGCGAATTCCGCGCCCCGGTCGAGGGTCTCTCGGTCGGTCAAACGCTCGACGTCAATCACTTCGCCGAAGTGAAGTATGTCGACGTCGTGGGGACCACCAAGGGTCGCGGCACCGCCGGCGTCATGGTGCGGCACAACTTCCACGGCCAGCGGGCCACGCACGGCGTGAAGAAGGTGCATCGTCACGCCGGCTCCATCGGCCAGAGCCAGTTCCCCGGCCACGTGCCCAAGGGTCGCCGCATGGCCGGCCAGCACGGCAATCAGCGCCGCACGAGCCGCAACCTCAAGCTGGTGCGGATCGACGCCGAGAACAACCTGATCCTGGTGTACGGCGCCGTGCCGGGTCCCAACGGCGGTTACGTGTTGATCAAGGAAACGAACAAGTTGTAGGCGCACGACCGTGAATCCCACCGAAACCAAAAAATCCGCCGCCAAGAAGTCGACCGCCCCGAAGTCGGGCGCCAGGTCGGCCGTGACCAAGCTCAGCGTGTACGATCGCGCGGGCAAAGAGGTCGGCCACTACGAGATCGACACCGCCGAGCTGGCTCCGCGCGTCAACAAGCAGTTGCTGCACGACGTCGTCGTGATGTACCAGTCGAACCTGCGGTTGGGAACGGCCAAGACCAAGAGCCGGGCCGAAGTGGCCGGATCGACCAAGAAAATGTATCGGCAAAAGGGCACGGGCAACGCCCGGGCCGGTTCGCGTCGCAGCGGTATTCGCCGTGGCGGCGGACATATCTTTGCCAAGCGTCCGCGCGACTGGGTGTTTCGCCTGCCGCGCAAGGCCGTGCAGTTGGCCACGCGGATGGCCCTGCTGGCCAAGATTCGCGACGCCGAGCTGACGCTGATCGACGACCTGAAGTTCGATTCGCCGAAGACCAAGGATATGGCCGCGATCTTGAAGGCGCTGAACCTCAAGGGCACCAGCCTGCTGGTGGCCACCGCCGAGCAGGACAACAACGTGTACAAGAGCGCCCGCAACATTGACCAGGTCACGGTGTCGCCCGTCTCGGGTTTGACCGCCTTGAACTTGCTGGCTCCGCGGCGGGTGCTGATGACCAAGGCGGCGCTCGACGCCGTGCGTTCGCGGTCCGCCAAGACCAAGAAGGAAGCGTAGTGATGGCCACAGGCACACCTGCAACTGAAATCGTGATGACGGCCGGCGGCAAGCGCGAGCTTGTGCCGCATCAGATCATCCTGCGTCCGCTGGTGACCGAAAAGGGCATGCACCGCTCCACGCGGTACAACGCCTATGCCTTTGAGGTCCACCGCGACGCGACCAAGGACGACGTGCGGCGGGCGATCGAGGAATTGTTCAACGTCAAGGTGCTCCGCGTGCATACGCAGAACCGCAAGGGCAAGCCGCGACGCACGCGGTTTTCTAGCGGGCACACCAAGGATTGGAAGAAGGCGATCGTCAAGCTCCACTCCGAGCACCGAATCGACTTCTTCTAAAGGACCCAGTGGTCCTACGGGTTTTTCAAGACACAAGCGTTTTTTGAGACACGGGCGAAGGCACTTGCCATGGGTATTCGACGATACAAACCGGTGACTCCCGGACGCCGCGGCGCGACGGTCAGCGATTTTGCCGACCTGACCAAAGGCGCGCAGCCGGAGAAGAGTCTGCTGGCGCCCAAGCACGGCACCGGCGGCCGTAACAATCAGGGCCGGATCACGTCTCGCCATCGGGGCGGCGGTCACAAGCGGATGTATCGCTTGATCGACTTCCGTCGCAACAAGGACGGTGTGCCGGCCCGGGTGGATAGCGTGCAGTACGACCCGAACCGCAGCGCGCGGATCGCCCTGTTGCATTACGTCGATGGCGAGAAGCGGTATATCCTGGCGCCCCTGGGCCTGAAGGCGGGCGACCAGGTGATCAGCGGTCCCGAGGCTCCTCCGGCGGTCGGCAACTGCCTGCCTTTGAAGGATATTCCGTTGGGCATGGCGGTCCACAACATCGAGCTTCAGCCAGGTCGGGGTGGGCGGCTGTGCCGTTCGGCCGGCGTCAGCGCGACTTTGGCTGCTCGCGAGGCCGGCTGGGCCCAGATCAATCTGCCCAGCGGTGAAATTCGCCGCGTGCCCTCGGCCTGCCGCGCCACGGTCGGCTCGATTGGCAATGCGGACCACGACGCGATCGTGATCGGCAAGGCCGGACGCAATCGTTGGAAGGGTCGACGGCCGCACGTTCGCGGCACGGCCATGAACCCGACCGACCATCCGCACGGTGGTGGTGAAGGCCGCACCAAGGGCGGCCGCCATCCGGTGAGTCCCACCGGCAAGAGTGCCAAGGGTGGCGGCACCCGCAAGCGTCGCAAGCCGTCGAACGCGGCGATCGTTCGCCGTCGTCGCTCGCGGCGTTACGGTCAGCTCAAGATTCAGTAACCGGCATGATTTAGCAACCGGCCAGATTTATCAACCGGCAAGATACAAAACACGTTCAGGCGTAACCATCGATGGGAAGATCACTAAAAAAAGGGCCGTTCGTCAATCCGAAGCTGTTCGCCAAGGTTGAGCGGATGGCTCACGGTTCGAAGGACGCGATCAAGACCTGGGCCCGCGCCTGCACGATCGTGCCCGAGTTCGTCGGCCACACCTTTCTGGTGCACAATGGCAAGTTGCACATCAAGGTGTTCGTGACCGAGGACATGGTGGGACATAAGTTGGGTGAGTTCGCTCCGACCCGCACGTTTCGCGGTCACGGCGGACGTTCGGTCGCGAAGAAGCCAGGCGGTGCGTGATCGCGGGTCGCCCCGCGGCAGAGTTGCTTCGCTACGCAAGATTTCAGATACGTTTTCAGGATATACAGTTTCAGGATACGCAGTCATGGCCTACGAAGCCGTTCATCGATTCGCTCGGATCAGTGCCCGCAAGGTGCGGCCGCTGGCCGACCTGATTCGCGGCAAGCATGCCGACGAGGCGCTGGATTTGTTGCGATATCAGCCGCAGCGCGGCGCCCGGTTGCTGGAGAAGGTGCTCCGCAGCGCCCTGGGCAATGCTGAGGATCGTCGGGCTCCGGCCATCAGCGAGCTGGTGGTGGTCTCCGCGCGGGTCGACGCCGGTCCGATGTTCAAGCGGATTCGTCCGCGGGCACGGGGCATGGCGTTTATGATCAAGAAGCGGATGTCGCATATTCATGTGGCGGTAGACACCAAATAGGGCACGTGGCGGTAGACACGAAGTAGCAGAGCTCGCGGTTTAGTTTTCGACACGTTTAATTCTCGACAAGCAGCGAAACTTCGAAAGCGAATAGTCATGGGTCAAAAAGTCAATCCTACCGGCTTCCGCACCGGCATCATGGTGGGCTGGAAGAGCCGCTGGTATGCCTCGAAGCAGGAATTTGCCACGCTGCTGCTCGAGGACCACAAGCTACGGAAGTTCGTCAAGGAAAAGTACAAGTTCGCCGGCATCCCCAAGATCGAGATCGAGCGGACCCGCGACGAAGTGAAGGTCATCCTGCACACGGCCCGGCCGGGCATCATCATCGGCCGCAAGGGTCAAGAGGTCGAGCGCTTGCAAAACGAGTTGCAAGAGCTGGTCGGCCGGCGGATCAACATCAAGATTGAGGAAATCGGCCGTCCGGAGATTCAGGCCCAGTTGGTGGCCGAGGACATTGCCGAGCAGTTGGCCAAGCGGGCCAGTTTTCGCCGCTGCATGAAGCGGGCGATCGAGACCACGATGGAAGCCGGCGCCAAGGGAATCAAGATTCAATTGGCGGGGCGGTTGGGCGGGTCGGAAATGGCCCGCCGCGAAAAGGCGAATGCCGGCAGCATCCCACTGTCGACGTTGCGGGCCAAGATCGATTATGGGTTCACAGAAGCGATGACCGCGCAAGGACACATCGGCGTCCAGGTGTGGGTCAATCAAGGCATGTACAACGAGGAACCGACCGATGGCGCTGATGCCCAAGAGGGTCAAGCACCGAAAAAGCCAAAGAGGACGTATAAGAGGTGAGGCCACGCGTGGCAACCGCGTGGTGTTCGGTGAGTTTGGCCTGCAGACGACCCAGGGTGGTTGGATCAGTGCCCAGACGATCGAAGCCGGGCGTATCGCCGCGTCGCAGGTTCTGCGAAACGAAGGCCGCCTCTATATCCGGATCTTTCCACACAAGTCCATCACGTCCATCCCGCTCGAAACCCGCATGGGTAAGGGCAAGGGTGAGCCGGAGTTTTGGGCCGCGGTGGTTCGTCCGGGTACCGTGCTGTTTGAGCTGGGTGGCGTGAGTGAAGAAGCGGCTCGGCTGTGCTTCGCGCGGTTGGCGCACAAGATGCCCGTCCGCGTGCGGCTGGTCAAGCGCCGCACGAGTTAGGCAGTAAACGTCAGGCGCAGTAGCCTCAGGCAACGACAGCAAACAAGAAGTACGTGCAATTTCCGGCCACCAGGCCGACGGCGAGCGAACCTATGACCAAAGCCACCGAACTACGCGAAATGAGCGACGATCAGCTCGTCCTCACGCTGAAGGAAGCCTCCGAGAACCTGTTTCGTCTGCGCATCCAGGCCCAGACCGAACGGCTCGACGCGCCCAGCGAACTGCGCAAGCAGCGGCGGCTGATCGCCCGAGTGAAGACCATTCAAAGTGAGCGGACAAAGAAGACTGACGCGAAAGAAGCCACGGCCGCGAAGTAGCAGTAGACATTCGGCGAAGACGCCGTGAAAACATTCGGCGAATACGTCGTGAGCGAGCGAAGTCATTTAGACGGGCCGAAGCCAACAGTCAACCAGTAATGCAGCCCAACCAGTAATGCAGCCCAACCAGTAACGCAGCCCAACCCTCAAGCCAGCCATGCCCAAGCGAATTTCAGTAGGTATTGTCACCAGTGACAAGATGGCCAAGACCCGGCGCGTGGAAATCTCGCGTCTGGTGCGCCACGCGAAGTACGGCAAGATTCTGAGTCGCAAGACTGTCTGCCACGTGCACGACGAGGCCGAGGAGGCCCACCTGGGAGACACCGTCGAGATTCAAGAGTCGCGTCCCCGCTCTAAGACCAAGCGTTGGGAGCTGGTGCGGGTGGTCAGCAAGAGCCGCGCGGTGGATATCGCGGCAATGCGGGCGGCGATCAAAGACGATGCGGGACTGGCCGAAGCGACGGAAGCATAACAACCTCGCCGGCAACTTTGTCGACCTCGGCGGCGGACAAGCAAGACAACATCGGGCGAGACGCGAGTTCCCCGAGCGACCGAATGACGGATAGGTGTGAATCATGATCCAGATGCAGACCAAGTTGAACGTCGCCGACAATACCGGCGCCAAGGAAGTCATGTGCATCAAGGTGCTGGGCGGAACGCACCGGCGCACGGCGGGCCTGGGCGACGTGGTGATCTGCAGCGTGAAGAGCGTGATCGCCGGCAGTGAAATCAAAAAGAAGGCCGTGGTCCGTGGCGTGATTGTCCGCTGCCGCAAGCCGACCCGTCGCAACGACGGCAGCTATGTGCGGTTCGACACAAACGCCATCGTGATCATCGACAACGACAAGAATCCCCGCGGCACGCGCATCTTTGGCGCCGTTGCCCGCGAGTTGCGTGACCGTAATTTCATGAAGATTGTGAGCCTCGCCAGCGAGGTGGTGTGATGCATATTCGCGTAGATGACATCGTGGAAGTAGTGCGCGGCGAAGATCGCCTGCGAGGCAAGGTACTGCGTGTGCTGGCCGACGAGAAAAAGCTCGTCGTCGAGGGCGCCAACCGGGTCTACAGGCATATCCGCCGCAGCCAGAAGAACCTGCAGGGTGGCCGGCTCTCGAAGGAGATGCCGATCGCGATCTCCAACGTGCTGCTGGTCTGTACCTCTTGCGGACGCCCGGCCCGCACCGGAGCGCGGTTTCGCGCGGACGGGGCCAAGGAGCGTTATTGCAAGAAGTGCCAGGCCGGCATCGGCGTGATCGCGCCGCCGCACAAGTCGCACGTGAAGAAGTAAGCCGCTACCCGCAAGCCAAATACCCGCAAGCCAAATACCCGCAAGACAGTCAGTACCAAACGAGAGCCGGACGTACCCAAGCCGTCCGACCGAAACATGGCCAAGAAGACCAAGACCGCCGACGCCTCCGCCCCGCAAGTCGAGGGCGTCGCGCCCCGATTGCAAGAGCGCTACGACCAAGAGATCCGCAAGCAGTTGAGCGAAAAGCTCGGCCGCTCCAACCGGCTGGCGCTGCCAAGGCTGGAAAAGATCGTGATCAACATGGGCGTCGGTAGCGCGATCACCGAGAAGAAGCATATGGAAGAGGCGACCGCGGCCTTGGCGCAGATCAGCGGTCAAAAGCCGCTGGTGACCAAGAGCCGGGTGGCGATCGCCAACTTCCGACTGCGCGAGGGCCTGGCCATCGGCTGCAAGGTCACGCTTCGCGGTCCGAGGATGTATGAGTTTTTGGATCGTTTGATTTCGCTGGCCCTACCTCGGGTCCGCGACTTCCGCGGTCTGAATCCCAAAGCGTTTGACGGCAAAGGCAACTACAGCCTGGGCCTGGCCGAGCAACTGGTCTTTCCGGAGTTGAACCCGGACAAGTTCCTCAGGCCGCAGGGCATGAACGTCACGATCGTGGTCTCCGGCCACAGCGACGATGAGTCGCGTGAGCTGCTGCGAGCCTTTGGCATGCCGTTCAAGGTTGAAGAAGCGGCCGGAGGCAAGTCGCCGGCTTAGCGGCCGACGGGAGACGACCGCAGGGAGCGGTGAGACAAGTAAATCGCGAGTGAATCGCGACGATGAGCGACAGACTACCGGCCGTGTGCCGGCGACGAATTGACTTAAATTTGCACAGGACATTCGATGGCGAGCAAATCGAAGATTGCCAAGGCTGAACAGAAGCCGAAGTTTTCCACCCGCCGCGTGCGGCGGTGCAAGCTGTGCGGCCGGCCGCGGGCCGTGTACCGCAAGTTCGGCTTGTGTCGGATTTGCTTCCGGAAATTGGCCGACGAAGGTCTGATTCCGGGTGTCAAAAAGGCGAGCTGGTAGAAGAGGACTTACCGAAACATGATGACCGATCCGATCGCCGACATGTTGACGCGTATCCGCAATGCGGTGCGCGTCGAACGACCCCATGTGACCATGCCGCTTTCCAAAGTGAAGCGTGGGCTGGCCGAAGTGCTTAAGCGCGAAGGCTACATCTGGGGTTGGGAAGAAATCCAAGGCGAGCCGGTGGCCGAGCTGAAGATTGAGCTCAAATATGGCCCCAACGGCGAGCGTGTGATTCGACATATCCGCCGCGTGAGCAAGCCCGGTCGCCGCGTTTACGCGCGGGCCGACGGATTGCGTCCCATTCTTAATGGGCTGGGCATCTCGGTGCTCAGCACGAGCCGCGGCGTGATCAGCGATCGCGAAGCGCGGCAGCGCAAGCTCGGCGGCGAAGTGTTGTGCGAGCTGTGGTAGGTGGGCAAGCTGTGACAGGGTGACTGGAAGTAGCGCGAAAGTGAGTCGATAATGTCCCGCATCGGAAAACAACCCGTCGTCGTACCCGCCAACGTCAAGGTGGCCGTCAGCGGTCAGCAGATCTCGGTCGAAGGACCGCTGGGCAAGCTGAGCCGCGAGCTCCGCCCCGAGGTCTCGGCCAAGTTCGACGAAGCCGCCAAGCAGGTCATCGTTTCCCGCCAGGACGAGTCGCGGGTGTCGCGCGCCCTGCACGGCCTGTCGCGCGCCCTGATTCAGAACATGGTCGAGGGCGTGACCAAGGGCTACGAAAAGAAGCTGGAGATCGTCGGCGTCGGCTACCTGGCCGCTCTGCAGAAAGGGGTCTTGCAGTTGCGAGTCGGCTTTGCCAACGAAGTTCAATTGCCGATTCCCGCCGGTCTGACCGTGACCTGCCCCGACCAGACCCACGTCGTGGTCAAAGGCAGCGACAAGCAGATGGTTGGCCAGTTTGCCGCCGAGGTCCGCGCCGTCCGCAAGCCCGAGCCGTACAAGGGCAAGGGCGTGCGTTACGACGGCGAGGTCGTGCGTCGCAAGGCCGGCAAGGCGATGACGAAGTAAGCAGCGACCAAATAACAGCATCAATCTGACAGTAACAATCAGACAACAATAATCAGTTAGTCAGCACCCGTTAGAACGCAGTGCTCTCGATTTTGGAAGTAAGGCCGTGAACCACGAAAAAGCCATTAAGCAGCAACGTCAGCGGCGCCGTTTCCGCGTCCGCAAGCGGACCCGCGGCAACGCCGAGCGTCCCCGGCTGTGCATCTTTCGCAGCCACAAGCACATGTACGCCCAGGTGATCGACGACGACGCCGGTCGCACTCTGGCCGCCGCCAGCACGGTCGACAAGGACCTCCGCGGCGACCTGAAGTATGGCGGCAACAAAGACGCAGCCCAGACGGTGGGCAAGGCCCTGGCCGAGCGGGCCTTGGCCGCTGGAATCAAGCAAGTGGCCTTTGACCGGGGCAGTTGTCAATACGCCGGCCGGGTCGAGGCTTTGGCCCAGGCGGCCCGCGAGGCCGGTCTGAGTTTTTAGAGGGCCGGGCTGCTGATTCGCCGCTAAACCGTCAGGTTTTCCAGATTTAACCCAGATATTCCGGATTAAACGAAGTCGCTAGAATAACGGTCCAACCGCCCAGTCGTGCCTGACAAGAGTCGGCGCCGGCGGTGACCCGGGAGCATGCAGTGGCAAAAGAATCGAACCGCGGTGAATTGATCGAGAAAGTGATCAAGATCAAGCGTTGCGCTGCGGTGGTCAAAGGTGGCCGCCGTTTCAGCTTTGCGGCGCTGGTCGTGGTCGGCAATGGCCGCGGCAAGGTGGGCTGGGGATATGGCAAGGCCAACGAAGTGCCCCCCAGCGTTGAGAAGGCCTCGAAAGACGGCCAGCGGAGCATGATCGAGATCTCGACCGACGGCGGAACCATCCCGCACCGGGTCGAAGGTCGCTACGGCGCCGCTCGCGTGGTGCTGGTTCCGGCGGCGCCGGGCACCGGCGTGATCGCCGGCAGCGCGGTTCGCGCGGTCTGCGAGGCGGCCGGCATCCACAACATCCTGACCAAGAGCTTCGGCTCGAACAATCCGACGAACCTCGTCAAGGCGGCCATGCAGGCGCTCGACACGCTGCGGACCCGGCACGAGATCGAACGTCTGCGGGGAGTAACTCTGTCATGAATTTAGCCGAAGTGAATCGCGGGATTCACAAGCACAAGAAAAAGAAGCGCGTTGGTCGCGGCACCGGTTCGGGCCACGGCAAGACCAGCGGTCGCGGTCACAAGGGTCAAGGCGCCTTGGCCGGTTGGTCGGCTCCGGCGATCTTCGAGGGCGGTGCCTCGCCGTTGATCCGCCGCATTCCCAAGCGCGGATTCAACAATGCCTTCGCCGTGGACGTGGCGGCGATCAACCTCGGCGAGCTGAACGAGGCCTTTGCCTCGGGCGATGCGGTCACGATCGAAGCGATCCGCGCCAAGCACCTGGTCCGCGGGCGTTTCGACCAGTTGAAGATCCTCGGCAACGGCGAGCTGACCAAGAAGCTCAAGATCTCCGCCCATCGCTTCAGCGCCTCGGCCCTGGAAAAAATTGAAAAGTCGGGTGGCGAAGCCAATGTGCTGCCTCCTCCCAAGCCGGTCGAGAAGGGCGTGGCCAAGGTCAGAAACGCCAAGCCCGCCGCCGCAAAGAATGCCGCCAAGCCGGCGAAGAAGTAAGTGCTAGCGGCCGTTGCCCCCAGTTTGCGGGCGCGGCGTCTGTGAAGGGTTACGACGAAGGGTTACTACGACAACTCGGGGCATCGACAGCTCGCGGCGAATCGCTCGGGATTGTCGACCACGGACGGGGACCTGCGAGAAACCTGGCGCGCTGGTGCGTTGCGCCGCGAAAGGACGGACCGAATCATGTGGGAAAAACTTCGCGTCGTCTTCACGATTCCTGAGCTCCGCAAGAAGATCCTCTTCACGCTGGGCTTGTTGGCCGTGTATCGCGTCGGTTGGCAGATTCCGCTGCCGATCATCGACCAGGCCCAGATGACCGAGTTCTTCAAGTCCTCGTCGGGCGTCGGCCAGTTACTCTCGCAAGTGGCCGTGTTCAGCGCCGCGCAGCTCAACCAGATCACGATCTTCGGCCTGGGCATCATGCCCTATATCTCGGCCTCGATTATCTTCCAGCTCTTGGGCAGCGTCTGGGGCCCGCTCGAGCGGCTGCAAAAGGAAGGTGAGAGCGGTCGCAAGAAGATCAACGAATACACCCGCTACGCCACGGTGCTGTTGTGCATCGGCCAGAGCTGGTTTTACCTGGGCTTTTTGATCCGCAGCAATCTGGTGCTGGATTCGTTCCTGGTCAACGGCTCGTTGAGCTTTGGCTGGCAATTGGTCACGGTTATGACCATGACCGCCGGCACGATCTTTCTGATGTGGCTCGGCGAGCAGATCGACGAGTTCGGCATCGGCAACGGCATCAGCTTGATCATTATGGCGGGCATCTTGGCCGGCATGCCGGGCGCCGGCATCCAGTTGCTCAACGACGCCAGCTTCGAGCTGGGCAGCGGGTCGGGCAAGCTCGGCCTGGAAGTGCTGATCCTGCTGTCGATCCTGTTTGTAGCCGTGGTCGCCGGCGTGGTGTTTATCACGCTCGGGCAGCGGCGCATCCCGACGCAAAGCGCCAAACACGTCCGCGGTCGCCGGGTATACGGCGGCAATCGCCAGTACCTGCCCTTGCGGGTCAATCAGGCGGGCGTGATGCCGATCATCTTTGCCTCCAGCTTGTTGATGTTCCCGTCGCTGATCTTCGCGCAGCTGGCCAACTCGTTTCCCAATGCGCTCTGGACCGGCCTGCACGACGCGTTCACCCGCGGCACCTCATTCGTTTACAACGTGTTGTACGTGATCCTGATTTACTTCTTTTGCTACTTCTGGACAGCGATCACGTTCAACCCTAAGGACATGGCAGAAAACCTGAAGAGCTTCGGCACGTTCATCCCGGGCTATCGGCCCGGCAAACGAACGGCCGATTATCTGGAAAAGGTGATGGTTCGCATCACGTACGTCGGGGCCGGATTTTTGGCCCTGGTGGCTATCACGCCGACGATCATCGCCGGCATCTTTTCCGTGCCCTTCCAGGTGGCCAGTTTCTTCGGCGGAACCGGTTTGTTGATTGCAGTCAGCGTGGCGTTTGACCTGGTGCAGAAAATTGACAGTCACCTGGTGATGCGCAATTATCGTGGCTTACTAGAAAAAGGTTAGCCACGCTTTCGTCGGGGCGCGGCGGGCTCTGTCGTTTCCGGGGGGAGACGAAAATGCGGATAGTGTTCATGGGCCCGCCCGGAGTGGGAAAAGGCACGCAAGCCTCCCGCCTGGTCAAGTATTTGGGCATCTTGCATCTTTCTACAGGTGAGATGCTGCGCCGCGCCGTCGCCGAAAATACCGAGATCGGACAGGTCTCGCAGCAGTACCTGGCGGCCGGCCGCCTCGTGCCCGACTCGCTGATGATGGCCCTGGTTAACGAACGTCTGGTCCGTACCGACTGCGAGAATGGTTATTTGCTGGACGGCTTTCCGCGCACGCTGGTCCAGGCCCAGGCGCTTGACGGCCTGCTGGCTCGCCGCGGCACTCCGTTGTCGGCCGTCATCGAGCTGCAAGTGAACGACGACGAGCTGATGCGGCGGCTGCTCTCTCGGGGCCGCGAGGACGACCGACCGGAGGTGATCCGCGAGCGGCTGGTCCAATACAACCGCCAAACAGCCCCGCTGGCCGATTATTACAAGCAGCGCGGGCTGCACTACGGGATCGAAGGGGTCGGCACGCCGGACGAGGTTTTTCGGCGAATTCAGACCCTGGTCGACACAATTGCCGAATCCGACGCCCACCGCGTATAAATGTTAAGATGACAGAAGCGGGGTTGATGGCCAAAGCGGGGCGGGCGCTTGGCGCGCCGGCCAGTCAGCCCAGTGTTTTCGGGAGCTAGCAAGAGCGTGCACATTCTTCGTTCACCGCGTGAAATCGCGCAGATGCGCAAACCCGGTCTGCTCGTGTGGCAGGCCCATCAGGTTGCCGGGGCCATGGTGCGCCCTGGCATTACCACCGGCGAGCTCGACGCCGCGGTCGAGAAGTTTTTTGTCGAGCAGGGCGCTATCCCGCTGTTCAAGGGCGTGCCCGGCAAGGTCCCCTTTCCGGCGGTGACCTGCATCTCGGTCAACGACGAAGTCGTGCACGGCATTCCCGGCAAGCGCGTGCTCCGCGAGGGTGACGTCGTCTCGATCGACACCGGCTGCAAGTTCGAAGGTTGGTGCGGCGACTCGGCGATCACGCACCCGGTCGGCAAGATCGACCCCGAGGTGCAGCGGTTGCTGGATGTGACCAAAGGCGTGCTGGAGCTGGCCATCCAGTTGATGGGCCAGAAGAGCCGCTGGAGCGAAGTGGCCCTGGAGATGGGCAAATTTGTCCGCGACGCCGGCTTTGCCGTGGTCGAGAGCTTCGTGGGTCACGGCATCGGCCGCGAGATGCACGAAGACCCCCAGGTGCCCAATTTTGTCAGCCCGCAACTGCGTCGCAACGGCGACTTCACGCTCGAGCCCGGCCTGGTCATCGCGGTGGAGCCGATGGTCAACATGGGCACCAAGCACGTCAAGAGCCTGCCCGACTTCTGGACTCAGGCCACCCAGGATGCCAAACCCAGTGCCCATTTTGAGCACACGGTGGCGATCACAGAGGACGGCCCCTGGGTGCTGACCGGCTCGCCCGAGACCAAGCAACCGGGCACCTAGCAGGCTGCCGCTAACCCCTGTCGCTGGCATCGGCGGGACGGCGTCGCCGAGGCTGGGCAATTGCCTGTGAGGGCCTCGACCGTGGGCAACTTAGAGATTTGCCGCGGTTTCCCGCAGAATCCTGGGGCAGGAAATTCCGTGACGAAGGGCCTTGAACGAATTGCCTGCCAGGGTTTATATTCAACCGCTTCGGAATATCGCCCAGACAGCAACTATTGTTCCAGCGTGTAATTGCCATGAAGGTCCGCGCCAGCGTCAAACGGGTTTGTGAGAACTGCAAGATCGTTCGCCGCCGGGGCGTCGTGTTCGTCGTGTGCAGCAATCCTCGGCATAAACAACGCCAGGGTTAGGCTCGCTTCGAGTTACGTGTCTGGGGGCACCGTGAATGGGCCGCCAGCAGAGCCATCGCTGCGGGACGTGCTGCTGCGGGACGTGTCGGTGCGCTGAGCCGTGAGCTTACGGTTCTTCGCAGCCGCGGTCCGCTGCCTGCGATAGCCAGGGTTGCCGGGTCGATTTCGCAAAACAATTTGGTCGTAGCGCGTCCTTTGCGGCGCGTGAATCGAGGAGTGAACTGATATGCCGCGTTTGCTGGGTGTGGACATTCCGAACGATCGGGTCACGGTCGTGTCGTTGACCTACCTGTATGGCGTGGGCCCGAACATTGCCCGCGAGCTGTGCCACAAGGCCGGCATCAATCCGTTGGGCAAGGCCCGCGAGTTGCACGAGGACGAGCTGGCCCGGCTGGCGGCGTTGATGGACAAGGACTACACGGTGGAGGGTCAGTTGCGACGGCAGGTCGCGCAGAACATCTCGCGGTTGCGCGATATCGGTTGCTATCGGGGCATCCGCCATCGCCGCGGCTTGCCGGTCCGCGGCCAGCGCACCCGCACCAACGCCCGCACCCGCAAGGGTCCGAAGAAGACCGTGGCCGGCAAGAAGGGCGTGAAGGATCTGAGGTAGTTTTGGTCGGCTGTTCCTGTGGGGGCAGCCGGTCGATCGATCCCCTCGATCACGATTTTTAGAATACAAGTTCATTGAAAACAGACAGCAAGCGCGCACGAGCGATCCAAGAGGAGTTGAGCATCCGTGGCTAAGAGCAACCGCCGCAAAGTACGCCGCAACGTGACCGTGGGCATTGCCCACATCAAAGCCACGTTCAACAACACCAGCGTCACGATCACCGATACCAAGGGTGACGCGCTGTGCTGGGCCAGCGCGGGCACCAGCGGCTTCAAGGGGAGCCGCAAGAGCACGCCGTTCGCCGGCCAGATGGCCGCGCAGCAGTGCGCCGAAAAGGCCAGCAAGTTCGGCGTCCGCGAGCTCGATGTTCGCGTCAAGGGCCCCGGCAGCGGTCGCGAGAGCGCGATCACGGCCCTGCAAGCCGCCGGCATGACCATCAAGAGTATCGAAGACGTCACCCCGCTGCCGCACAACGGCTGCCGTCCGCCAAAGAAGCGCCGCGTCTAGTTTTCGGCGGAACCCGGGCCTGTGTTCGCCAGATCGCGAGCAAGCCTTCGACCGACGCCAGAACACACAAAACCTAGAACACACAAAACATCGTCCACCGTACCGACCACGAAGAACACCGAGTTTCGAGAATCGTATGGCTCGCATCACTGGACCCGTCTGCCGCCTCTGCCGCCGCGACGGCCTGAAGTTGTTTCTCAAAGGCACCCGCTGCGACACGCCCAAGTGCGCGATCGAGCGTCGAGATAGCGCCCCCGGCATGCACCAGTTTCGCCGCGGCAAGCAGACCGACTACGGCACCCATCTGCGCGAAAAGCAGAAGGTCAAGCACTATTACGGCGTGCTGGAAAAGCAATTTCGCGGTTACTTCGGCCGGGCCACCCGCACCAAGGGCAACACCGGCAACGCGCTGATGAGCTTGCTGGAGCGCCGGCTCGACAACGTCGTGCACCGCCTGGGCTTTGCCTCCAGCCGCGCGCAGGCCCGGCAGCTGGTCGCCCACGGCCACATCAGCGTCAACGGCAACCACGTGGATATCCCCAGCTACACGGTCCGCGTGGGCGACGTGATCCGCGTGAAGAACCGCGCCAAGAGTCTGCAGTTCGTGCAATCGAACCTGACCGAAAACCGCAAGAACGTGCCCGACTTCCTCAGCCTGATTGAGGGCGGCATTCCCGAGGGCCGCGTGGTGCGCCTGCCGGGTCCCGAGGACATCTCGATTCCGGTCGAGACGCAACTGATCATCGAGCTTTGCTCGCAGTAATATTTGGCGGGGGTACCCGCAAACATTTGGCGGGGGTACCCGCGGTAGCGTTTGGCGGGAGTACTCGCTGGATTTAATGGCGGGGTTACCCGCGGTTTAAAAGATTTCGCGGGGTTGCCCGCGGTTGAGATATAGGGCGGGCGTTGGCTCGCTGGATGCTGTTAGTGGACTTGGGCTCCTGCGGCGGGCCTAAGCGACCCTCTCAGTCATTGAACGAACAGAATTAACCCGATCGCTCGCGCGTTACGGAGGCTTGTTATGCATATTCGATGGCGTGGCCTGGAACTTCCCAGCCTGGTGACCTGCGATACCAAGACGCTGACTTCCACCTACGGTAAGTTCGTGGCCGAGCCTTTCGAGCGCGGCTTCGGCGTGACGATCGGCAACGGTCTGCGCCGCATTTTGCTGTCCAGCCTGGAAGGCAGCTCGATCACTCAGATCAAGGTGCAAGGTGCTCAGCACGAGTTCACCACCCTGCCCGGCGTGGTCGAGGACATGACCGACGTTGTGCTCAACATCAAGTCGCTGGTGGTCAAGAACTACACCGACTCGACCAAGGTCGTGCGGATTGAGAAGCACACCAAGGGCGTGGTCACCGGCGCCGACGTGCAGACCGACGACTCTGTCGAAGTGATCAACAAGAACCACGTGATCGCCACGCTGACCGACGACGTGCCGCTGGAAATCGAGATGGTGATCGAGAACGGTCGCGGTTACATCCCGGCCAGCGAGCACAGCCCGAACGTCCAGGAGATTGGCATCATTCCGATCGACGCGGTCTACAGCCCGGTCGTGCGGGTTCGCTACGAGATCGAAGAGACCCGCGTCGGCCAGAAGACCAACTACGACAAGCTGACCTTGGAGATTTGGACCAACGGCTCGATCCATCCGGAGATGGCCCTGGTCGAATCGGCCAAGATTCTGCGGAAGCACTTGAACCCGTTTGTGCAGTACACCGAACTGGGCTCGCGCGTGCACGCGGCGGCCCGGGGCTTGAGCGGCCTCGGCGGCGACGCGGCGATCGAGACCAAGTTGAACATGGCGCTGTCGGAGCTGAAGCTTTCGGTCCGGGCCACCAACTGCCTGGAATCGGAAAATATTCACTCGGTCCGCGACCTGGTGCGCCGCAGCGAGGATCAGCTGCTCGAAGTTCGCAACTTCGGCGAGACCACGCTCAACGAAGTGCAGGAGAAGCTGGCCGAGCTCGGCCTGCGGCTGGGCATGCGAGTGCCCGCCGCCGCCGGCGCCTAATCGCCAGTTTTTGCCGCGCACAGACTAAGACAACGACAAAACAGCCAACCGGACCCGCCGCGGTCCCTTGATAGAAAACGCGAATTCGCCATGCGACATCGACGACGAGGCCGAACGCTCGGCCGTTGCCCTTCGCACCAGCGGGCCCTGCTCCGCAACCTGGCCAGCGCCCTGTTTCTGACCGAGCGCGATGCCGAGGACGATGACAACGCGCCCAAGGTTAAGGGCCGCATCATCACCACCCTGCAAAAGGCCAAGGAAGTCAAGCCGCTGGTGGAGCGCTGCATCACGCTGGCGCGAAACACGCTGCCTGCCCAGCAAGAAGCCGCCAAGCACGGCACCACCGCCGCCCGCAACTCCGACGCCTGGAAGACCTGGCGCAAGAGCGAGCAGTACAAGTTGTGGAATCAGGCCACGGCGCCCGTGGTCGTGGCGCGCCGCCGCGCCCTGGTGATGCTGGGAGACAAGGAAGCCGTCAGGGTTCTTTTCTCCGCAGTGGCGCCCCGCTTCGCCGATCGGCCGGGCGGATACACCCGCGTGCTCAAGCTGGCCAAGCCCCGCCTGGGCGATGCCGGCACCCGGGCCATTCTGGAATTCGTGGGCGTTCGTGACCGCGTCGGCCAAAAGGCGCAGCGGCCGAGCTTCGAAACTGCCGAGGCGAAGGGCTAAACGACGCCCAAGCGCCAACGCGTCGCTCTGGTAGCCAGGGTGGATGACACCCTGCGTGCTCTCATTGAGCGATGTCTAGAGCGAATCGGAGCGCCGCGCAGGAGGCACAAGTGGCCACGCAATCGGACCCTGCTCGCGCGCCGGTCTCTCGCGGTTTTGACTTTACAGCCCACATGCGTTCTCTGTGCGTCGACCTGTGCGCGCGGCTGGACGAGTTGGCCCATGTCGACGTCGCGCGAATTGCCATTCGCTTTTGCCAGGCCCGCAAGTCCGTGACCCACGGTCTGCAAGCGTCGCTCACGCCGCTGCGGTTCGTGGGGGGCGCGCTCGAGAGCCGCCGCCGCGGTCGGAACTACACCGTCGAGCGGATGTATGACTCCAGCGGACGCGAGATGCTGTATCTCTTGAGTTTCTACCTCCCGCGGTTTCAGAATCGCACCTTCGAGGAAAAACTGACCACGGTCGTGCACGAGCTGTGGCACGTCGGGCCCGGTTTCGACGGCGACCTGCGCCGCCACCCCGGCCGCTGCTGGGCTCACAGCCATTCGCAAGAGCAGTACGACGCTCAGATGCGCTCGCTGGCCGACAAATGGCTCGCGCTCGAGCCGCCCGCCGAGACCTACGCGTTTCTGCGACACAGCTTTGCTCAGCTGGTGCGTCACAACGGGCACGTCTGCGGCCAGAAGATTCGCACGCCCAAGCTGATCCGCGCCAGCTAAGCTAGCAGGCACAATCTCGGCATTCGCGAGCGAGCCAGTCTGCGCGCACCGCGACTTCCGTTGACACGCGACCGGTCCCGTCGCTAGTGTGTGCCCCTCACGTCCGCGGTTTTTCCTATCTCGCGTCGATTTCCGGCACATCTCTTCGATGCTCTTGGCTTATCGCGCCGTCGCGCTGATGCTTGCGCTGGTCGTCACGACCGGTTGCCAGGCCGTGCGCGCGCCGTCCCACGGTCGCTCACCATTGTTGCCGCTCGTGGCGTCGCCCGACGTGGTCACGCTCGAGATCTTTTCGGCGCCGGTGACGATGGACGATCCGCGACTTGGCGAGGTCTGGGCCGCCGTGGACGAGCAGTCGCTGGCGCCCGAGCTGCGGCAGAAACTGGCGGTCAACGGAGTCCGCGCCGGCGTGGTCAACGCGCACGTGCCGGATTGCCTGGCGGAACTGCTCAAGGTGACCGACGTTCGGTTGTCGGCCGAGGAGCGGACCATGGTGCCGATGGAAACCGAGCCCGGCGTGATCCTGCGCGTGCTTCAACCGATCCCCGGCAAGCGCCACGAGCTGATCGTCTCGCACGAGTACGACCAGGTTTCGCTGCTCAGGTCTCACGACGGCGAGCTCGACGGCCGCACCTATCGCCAGGCCGAAGGCCGGCTGCTGATGCGCTGCGACAGCGAGGCCGACGGCCGCGTGCGCTTGGAGCTGGTCCCCGAGCTGCAACACGGCGACCTGCGCACCCAGACCACCGGCCACGACGGCGTCTTCATCTGGAAGCCAGAGCGGCAGCGGCAAACGTTTTCCGAGTTGAAGATGACGGTCAACCTGGCCGCCGGCGAGATGTTCGTGATTGGTTGCCTGGCGAACCGGCCGGGCAGCGTCGGCCACTGCTTCTTTTCGGAGCAAGGCACCGAGAAGCCGATGCAGCGTCTGTGGGTCCTGCGCGTGGCCCAGGCCAGCCCCGACCGAGCGTTCGCGGACTTTGTCGCCGCGACGGCCGACGAACCGATCGACAACGAAGCACGCTAGTGAGGCGGTTTGCCGTTCGCTCTGCCCCCGGTCGAACCGCCGACGTCAGGGGGCGACTTCCAGGGCCACCCGCGCCGTGGGCGAACCGACCTGGGCCAACCATTGCACCCCCTCGATGACAACGTCCCATTCCAGTTCGTAGCGGCCCGGCGTCGCCGGTGCGGTGAGTTCGACCGCAAGCCGGCAGGACGCGGCCAACTCCAGGTCGACGGGCAACGGTTGGTGAACGAGATCAAAGTTTACGACCTCGCCGCCGGCAAACAGATGTGCTCCCAGCGCGGCGTAACCTCCCAGCGGATGCGAGGTCGCATTCAGCCGGGTTTGCCCCGTGTTGGTCAGCCGCAAGCCCAGCGAGAATCGCTCGCCTGCCCGGGTCGCGACGCGCGCCGTGTCCGGTTCGATCCGCGCCGAGGGCTTGCTCGGGTAGGTGCCGTCAAAGGCAAAAGGTCCTTTTTGCAACATAAAGACCGACTGGTTGCCAGCCTCGAATCCGGCCACGATTTCGGCCGTGTCAATGGCGGCCAGGCCGCGCCGCTCGTAGGTTGCGAAGTCGACCTCCCAGGCTTCCTGCGTGGGAAACGCTTTGATGGTCATATTGGTAAATCCCGCCGCCCGGGCGAGCGCGTGGATCTCGTCGAGCCGCGTGTTGCGTTCCAGTATGCCGGTCCGCGCGACGCAGTCGATGATCGCCGGCAGGTCGGCGTGTCGGCGGCCCGACTCGACAAACCCGGCCACCCCGCCCGGCCGCAGCACGCGCTGCATCTCGCCGAGGATCCGCGCGGGATTGGGCACATGATGCAACGCGTCGAAGCACAGGATCCGGTCAAAGCACTCGTCGTCATATGGGAAGCGAAACCCATCGTACAGGTCGAAGTGGGGTCCGACCGCGTGTACGTCATTGCGCGCGTCGCGCCGAAAGGTCTCTTGCGCCATCTCCAGCGCCTTGGGCGACACTTCCAGCAGGGTCAGCTCATTGCCCAGCCGATGCACCAGCGACGCCAGCCAGCCGGCTCCCGCGCCGAATTCCAGGATCTGCTGCGCCCGGCCGATCTTGGCTCCGGCCAGCAGCAGGCCGAGCTGAAAGGAGATCATGGCCGCTTCGCGGTAGTTGGCAAACGGCTTGTTGGACTCGTAATCGACGTTGGCAAACCGATGATAATATTGATCGGCCGCCTGGTTGAATCGACGCGACGCATCGTCGTCCAGTTCGACAAAGCTAACGGTCGGATCAGCGGAGAACAGGTCGATCGCCATGTCGGCACCTCCTTAAGTTTGTACGGACAGTCGCGCCCGCGGGGCCGTGGTGCCCCACTGTTTGAACCAGCAGAAACCTTCGTCGACCAGGTCGATCTCGACCTCATACTCTCCGGCATCGATCGGCGTCAGCGCCCTGACGACAAACGTCGCGGTCTCGCCCGGCAGGACGTCGCGCTCAAGGCTCATACGAAAGTAATCCAGGTTCACCAGGTCGCCCGCCGCCGTGAACAAGTGCATACCCAGGTTGACTTGTCCCTTTTCGCCCCGGGTGTCCGCCAGCCAGACGCTGTTGCCCGTGTTCGTCGCCAGGACCGTGAGCGGATGCCCGAGCCGGTCGCCGGTGAGCGAGAGGGCGTCGTGGTCGATCGTTAGTTCGGCCAGCAGGCGGTCGGGCGTGGCCGAGGTGGGCGTCAGCGGATCGCCTTTGACGAAGAAGAACACCTCGAAGTGCCGCGAGAAGGTCTGAGCGCTCGTGAACAACGCATCCTTCTGTTCGGCGACCTTGGCGTAACTCTCGAACGGGAACCAATGCCAGGGTTCAGGTGCCAGCGTGAGAAACATCCGGTCGAAACCTGCCTGCTCGCCGATCGTGCGTAGCTCTTCCAGGTTCAGGTTGTCTTCCAGCACGCCCCAGGTCTCGCGCTCGAAGACCGACTGCGGGATGATGTCGTAGTCGATGCCCGCGTCGCCCAGGCCGAAGATCGCATCCTTCTTCATCACCCGGTACAGCTCCTGCATGATCAGGATCTTGTTGGGCACGTGATGAAACGCGCCGAAGCACAGCACCCGGTCGACCGAGGCGTCCTCCAAGGGGATGCGGTAGCCGTCGTAGGTCAGCATGCGAATCGAAAGCTCGCTGTTGATCCGCTGGTCCATCGCCAGGATTCGCTGGCCTATGTCCAGCGCCGTCTGGCTGACGTCGAGCGCGACGACGTGCATGCCCATCTTGTTGAGAAACTCGGTCATCCAGCAGCTGCCGCAGCCGAAGTCGAGCACGACCATGCCGGGCGCCAGCCGCAGTCCGGCAAACAGCCTCCCCAGTTGCTGAAACGTCTCCACGCATTCCCGCGGATTGCCAAACGGCTTCTTGAGCAAATGGTCGATGTTGGGCATCCGCGCGAACCACTGCTCGCTGGCCACATTGAACCGCTCGACGTCGCTAGGCGCAAGCTCCCGTTCGGTGAGCATGAAACGAACCTCCGTGTCGTGAAGAGAAACGGCGGCGCGAGATTGCGGCTGTTCGCCGCGCGCGGCCCAGCCGCGTCGCCGCTTGCGGTTGACTATATCCCCCAGGCGCGCGGCGCAACAATCTCAGTCCGGCGCCGGCGCGAGAACTTCGCCCCCCGAGCGCGGGTGAATGATATAGCCCGTGCGTGATCGCACGTATTGCAACCCGTTTTGGATTACTTCGGCAGGTCGCTAGACCGGCTGGCCGGCCAGCGCCGCGCGCACGTTTTCCAGTTGACCGGCCGAGCCGAGCATCTGGTTCTTGTGCGTGATGTATTCGGCGTAGGCCGCCATGAATGGTTTGCCAGGCGTGCGCGGGTCGAAGTCGCCCGGCTTGTCGCGAAACGTCTCGCGATACACGCCGCACCAGACCAGGCGGCCGTCGGTGTCGATGTTCACCTTGGTCACGCCCAGCTTGGCGGCCGGCAGGTACTGATCTTCCCGCACGCCGCTGGCGTCGCCCAGTTGACCGCCGGACTTGTTGATGCGGTCGACCCATTCCTTGGGCACGCTGCTCGAGCCATGCATCACCAGCGGAAAGCCCGGCAGCAGGCGCTGGATCTCGGCGATGCGGTCAAAGTGCAGACCCTGCTTGCCCGAGAACTTGTAGGCGCCGTGCGAGGTGCCGATGGCCACGGCCAGCGAATCGCAACCGCTCCGCTCGACGAATTCCACGGCCTGGTCCGGATCGGTCAGGCAGGCATTGTCGGCGTCGACCGAGATGTCCTCTTCCACCCCGCCCAGCATGCCCAACTCGGCTTCGACCGAGATACCCTTCTCGTGGGCTCGCTCCACCACGCGGCGCGTGATGGCGATATTCTCGTCGAACGTCTCGTGCGAGGCGTCGATCATCACGCTCGAGTAGAAGCCGCTATCAATGCAGTCATAGGCGACCTCTTCCGTGCCGTGGTCCAAGTGAACGGCGAAGATCGACTTGTCGAAAATCTCCTCGGCGGTGCGGATCATCGCCTCGAGAAATCGCTTGTCGGTGTAGCCACGGGCGCCGCGCGAGAGCTGGATAATGAACGGCGCGCTCCGTTTCGGGTCGACCGGTTCGTCGTTCGAGTTCGTCTGTCCCAGGTTGCCCCGGAACAAACCAACGGTCTGCTCCAAGTTGTTGATGTTGTAGGCCCCGATGGCATACTTGCCATAGGCCTGCTGGAAGAGGTCTTTGGTAGTGACGATCATGCGGAATCTCCTCGTTTCGGCGCCAAGTGCTAGCGGCCGGCTCTCCGCGCGACGGCCTCGACCAATCGAACACCTGTGAATTGTTGCGAACCAGCGGTCAATTATAGGCGATTTGGCGGATGCGTAAACCGGGTCGCCGTTGCGGCTTAAAACGCCCCAAAGGTCTCGATTGCCCGCCTGGGAGCCCAGCGATACAATCCCCCGTCCCTCCAGGGTCCTGCCGCCCAATTTCCACCGCGGACTCCAGCGCAACCATGAGCCTGCCCGAGCGTTCCGCCGCACTGCCGCTGACCCCCTTGGAGCAGTTGCGCTACGCGCGCGAGATCATCGCTCTGGAGGGGGCGGCGCTGGCCACCTTGGCCCGCCGCATCGACGGCGAGTTCTGCCGCGCCGTCGACCTGGTTTACGCGTGCAGTGGCAGCGTGATTACCAGCGGCATGGGCAAGGCCGGCCTGATCGCGCAAAAGATCGCCGCCACGTTTTCCTCCACCGGCACCCGCAGCCACTTCCTGCATCCCGGCGAAGCGGTGCACGGCGACCTCGGTCGCATCCATCGAGACGACCTGCTGCTCATGTTCTCGCAGAGCGGCGAGACCGAGGAGGTCCTGCGACTGCTCCCTTCGCTCTCCGCATTCGGCGTGAGCCTGGTGGCGGTCTGCGCGCGACGCACCAGCACGCTGGGCCGCGCGGCCACAGTCGTCGTCGAGTTGGGGGCATTGCAGGAGGCCTGCGCCCTGGGCCTGGCGCCCAGCACCAGCACGACCGCCATGCTGGCCGTGGGTGACGCGCTGGCGCTGGTGGCCAGCCGCATGCGCGAGTTCTCGCGCGAGGACTTTGCCCGCTTTCACCCCGCCGGCAGCCTGGGTCGGCAACTGAGCAAGGTCGACGACTTGATGCGTCCGCTGGCAGAGTGCCGCGTGGCCGCCGAATCGCAGAGCGTGCGACAGGTCTTTGTCGAACGCAGCCGCGCGGGCCGCCGCACCGGCGCGATCATGCTGGTCGACGCGGCAGGCAAGCTGGCCGGGCTGTTCACCGATAGCGACCTGGCGCGATTGTTCGAGGCGCACCGCGACGCGGCCCTCGATCGGTCAATCAGCGAGGTGATGACCGCACGGCCGCTGACCGTGCCGCAGGGCTCGATGACACTCGATGCCCTGTCGATCATGGCCGAGCGCAAGATCAGCGAGCTGCCGGTGGTCGACGCCGCTGGCCGGCCGCTGGGCATGGTCGACGTCACCGACGTCGTGGCCCTGTTCCCCGAATCGCGGTTGACCACGATCGTCGACGGCGAGTCGCCCGCGGCGATGAGCGTTCCCCTGCGACCGGCCGCGCCGGCTTCGCCTGCGCAAGCGCCGCGGGAGTGCGCATGAAACTCGAACAACGTTGTCAGGAGATCGAACTGCTTTTGGCCGACGTCGACGGCGTGTTGACCGGCGGTCAGATCGTGTTCAACAACCAGGGCATTGAGAGCAAGCAGTTTCACATTCGCGACGGCCTGGGCATCAAGCTCTGGCAGCGGGCCGGTTACCGCTTTGGCGTGATCACAGGGCGCAGCTCGCACATCGTCAAGATTCGGGCCGCCGAGCTCGACGTGGAGATCGTTCGCCAGACCGCCGAAGACAAGCTGCCGGTGGCGCAGGAAATCTGCTCGCAGCTTGGCGTGGCGCTGAAACAAGTTTGCTATATCGGCGACGACCTGCCCGATCTGCCCGTGATCCGTGCCGTGGGTCTGGGCGTGGCGGTGGCCGACGCCTGTGCCGAAGTGCGCGACGCGGCGCAGCATGTCACGACCCTGCGCGGCGGCGAAGGCGCGGTCCGCGAGACGATCGAGATGATCCTCAAGTCGCAGCGCCGCTGGGACGACTTGATCCAGAAGTACACCAGTTGAGACGTGGGCATGTCGACCTCTGCCGCCGTGCTGCCCGCGAATCCATCGAGCGCGCGACGTGTTGCGCGACCGTCGCGCTGGCGCGGCACGGGTCAGGTGTTTGGTAGCTTTGCCGCCGTGTTCGCGGCCTACTGCATTTATTGGCTGCTGGCGGTGCCATTGATCGAGCCGGACATCGAGGCCAGCGTGGCCGGCGGTCCCAGCGAGGACGTCTTTCGCGAAGCGCGCGAGGCGGTGAGCGCGCGCAAGCAGGCCCTGACCCGCTACTTTCCCGCCGGCTCGTGGGAGCTGGACAATCCGGCCGTCTGGGAAACCGACCAGACGATGCTGCTGTTCAAGACACCGCAACCGGTGCCGGGCAGCAATCGCGTGATTTTGAAATACTGCACCCTCTTGTACTTTCCCCGCACACGCGGCGAGATCGACGTCGCCAAGGCCCGCCCGGTTGTGATGCGCGCCGCCGACGGCGCCGAGATGGAATTCGACGAGCCGATTGACCCCAAGACGGTCGACTTGGGCAAACGCAAACTGAAGAAAGGTTGGCTGCACGGGCAGATCACGATCGTGCGCGAGCCCAGCCAGCCCGGCGCAGCCGATGACCTGTTGATTACCACCCGCGACGTCGAGCTGATTGGCAATCGCGCGACCTCGCCCCACCCCGTGCAGTTTCGCATGGGTCGCAGTCACGGCGGCGGTCGCGACCTGGAGATCCTGCTGGCCGCGGCCGATGGCCAGTCGGGCACGTTCGGCTCTGGCAAGGTTCAATCGCTGTCGCTCAAGCGCGACGTCGTGATGCACCTTGTCATGGACGACGAGATGTCCGGCCGCAGCCGCACGCCCGGCGCCGCGCCGCAGCCCCCCGAGGCGCCGACCAAGATCAACTGCCAGGGACCGTTTCAATATGATTTCGTGCGCAGCACCGCGTCGTTCAACGATCGCGTGGACGTGGTTCGCCTCGGTGATGGTCCCGGCGACCAGTTGAATTGCCAGATATTGACCGTGTTCTTCGAGCAGCGCGGCGGACCGCAGGCAGACGGCGTGCCACCCAAGCCGGCAGTGCCCACCGATCCGAATGCGCCGCGGTCGAACCTGCCGATTGTCAAACTCGAAGCCCGCGGCGACCCGGTCACGCTGCGCTCGCAATCGCGCGGCCTCTATATCCATTGTCGCGGGCTGGACTACGCGCCCGCGCCGGGTGGGGCCATCGGTCGCATGTCGGCGTTGGGGCCTGGAGTGATGCAGGGCAGCACGCCCGGCAATCCGTTGGGCAAGTTTCAGATCCAATGGGTCCGCGAAATGCGCTTCGAACCGGCCGAGAACGGGCAGTACGTCGCCTCGCTGGTGGGCGGGGCCAAAGTGCGGATGGCCGGGCTGGGAGAGATCACGGCCGAGGACCGCCTGGACGCCGAAGGTCGGCTGGTGGAACAGGGCAAGATCTTCGCCTGGGCCACGCCGCTCAAGAAGCCGACGCTCGACCCGCGCGCTGCCGCCGTTCGAGCGCCCAGACCAGCCATCCGGCAGGTCGCGATGCAGGTCGATCCGAATGCCAACGTCGCACCGCCCATCCAGCCTGCCGGCGGCGCGGGCAAATCGCCTGGCGAAGGCGACTCGTGGCAAGTCGAACGCGTGCTGGCCCAGGGACACGTCGTGATCGACGTGCCGCAGCTCGACGGCGTGACCGGCAAGCTCGAAGCCTGGGTCGAACGGCCCAAGGTCGAGGCCGGGTCGCTCGCCGCGCCGGTCGCGGGCGCGCCCGAGGCCGCGCCCGACGAGCCAGCCCGGGGTCCGCGACGACCGCCCGCCACCGCCGGACAGCGCTACGCGGTCCGTGCCGGCAGCATCCAGGTCAAGCTCTTGCCGCGCGGCAAGGAGTATGACGTGGCCGGGGTCACGCTGGAGGACCAAGCGCATTTGCAAGAGCTGAGCGCCAAGCCCGGCGTCAAACCGCTGGTAGTTTCCGGCAGTCGGTTGCACGTGGCCGATGCCAATGGCGATCAGACCCACGTGACCGTGAACGGCACGCCGGCGCTCGTTGAAGCGGGCGGCATGACGCTCAACGGCGAAACCATCGAGTTGGAGAAACACACCAACCACCTCTGGGTTGAAGGGCCTGGAAAGTTGAGCATGCCGGTCGATCGCGATCCGACCGGCCGTGCGCTGGAGCAGCCGCAAAACGTCAACGTTGGCTGGGCGGGTCGGATGAATTTTCAGTCGAATACCGTGGTCTTTGAGCGCGACGTGAAGGTCACGACGCAGCTTCAGTTGCTCTCCACCGCCAAACTCGAGGCGGTGCTCGATCGGCCGATTGATTTTTCCAATGCCGACACCGTGCCTCGGCCCGCGGCCGGCGGCGGTCGGGCGGCGCAAGGTCCACAGTTGGCCTTTGTGCGCTGCTATGGCGAGGCGGTCTTGGACAGCCGCGAGCTCGACGCCAACGGCGCCCAGGTTGGCATCGACCGGATGACCGTCCTGGACCTGGCCATCAATCAACAGACCGGCGACATCTCGGGGCTGGGTCCCGGCTGGGTGCGCCACGTGGGACGCGAGAACAACGAGCGGTCTCGCGCTCGGGTCGGCCCGCCGGGGCAGGCGCGGCCTCAGGCACCGGCGCGACCCGGCTTAGGTTTAACCCATTTGTTTGTGCAATTCGAAAAATCGCTCTCGGGCAATATTAATCGCCGCGAGGTCACCTTTGGCGAGCCGACGAAGACCCTCTATGCGCCGGTCGCCGATTGGACCACGCAGCTCGACCCTGAGAATCCCGCGAGCCTGGGACCCGAGGGTGTGGTGTTGGACGCGAAGCAATTGACGGTGCGGCAGATGCCCGGTCGATCTAGCACGGAGCGCGGCTTCTTTGAGCTGGTGGCCCAGGGCAATGTGTTGGCCGAGGGATCTCAGTTCGAGGCGCTTGGCCAGCAAGTGACCTACAGCGAGGACAAGGACCAGCTCATTCTGGAGGGCGACACCCGCAGCCCCGCCGAGATTCGCTACACCCCACTGGCCGGCGGGCGCCGCAACGAGACCAAGGCGGCTAAAGTGATTTACTCGGTCGGCGCGCAGCACGTGCTCTTTTCTGGCGCGCAATCGATCAGCTTTGACGGCATCCCGACCCGTCCGCCCGCCGAGGCGAAGAAGTAGCACGCGGCGATCGCGGTCACTTGCCGCGCCGCTTACTTGGCGGTCAGCATCGCCTCGACCGCCTCGCGACCGGTCATTCCTACCCGCACACCCAAGCGTTCGGCCGCCTGACTGACCTCCAGGATCTTGGCATCGAACAGGTCCTCGGGCTCGGCGAGCGGCTTGGCCGGCGTGCCCCGGGCGATGGCCACGGCCAGGTTGAACTCGTTCGCTGGGCGGATGTCGTAGATGCCGCAACCCACCAGTCCGCGCGAGGTATGGATGGCGCAATATTGCCCGCCGGGCCAGCGATGGCTGGTGCCCAGCGCTTCGCCACCTTGAAAGGTGAGTATCTGATTTCTGGCAGTCGGTAAGGCCACGGGAAAGGTCCTCCGCCATAGGTTGTCGGTGTCGCCGGCGTTTCGGGGGCGCCGTCACACTCCCCTGCCCTTCAATGTAGCGTCTCGCCCGGACGGCTGGCCAGCGCCGGCCGCTCATCCGTAGCCCGAAAAATTCCTGCCGCGACTTGCTTGACACGTTACGACAGCCGCCGTATAACTCGATCATCGTACGGCAGGTGTCGTAAGGATTTCGAATCGTCGTGGGGGTCGCATGCCGATGGCCAAACAACCGCCCTCGCTGGGTGAACTCGAGGTTCGCGTGCTCCGCCAGGTATGGCGCTCGCAGCCCTGCACCGAGCGTGAGATTTGGGACGCGCTGGGGCAAGAGCGCAAGGTCGGCCGCACCACCGTGCTCAAGACCATTCAGCGATTGGAAGCCAAGGGTCTGCTGAACCGCGTGGCCGGCGAGGGCTCGGTCCGCTATCGGGCCGCCGCCGAAGAGCGCCGCCTGCTGCCGGCCATCGTCCGGCGGTTCGTCGAGAAGGCCCTGGCCGGATCCAGCGAGCCGCTGGTCGCCTACCTGGCCGACTCGGGCAAGCTCTCGGCCAAGGACCTGGCTGCGCTGCGCACGATCGCCCGCAAGGTAGCCGAACAGGAAGAGAAGAAGTAGCCGAACGATGGGGGTTTTGCTGGGAGGCTCATTCAATTGGCTGAGGGTGATATCATGCGATGGGCGACCATTGTGCTGCTGGTACTTGCCGCTGCGGGCTTTGGAGGGCTGATGGCCGCGCGGGATCTGGTGGACAACATTTGGGCGCGCGCTGCGATCGCCGCCGTCGCCGCCGGCGGTTTCTGTGTCGCTATGAGTTTGATTTTGCGGCGGTAAAGGCAGCGCTAAGCGTGTTGGTTCGACAACGCCACGACAGCGAGGTATGCCGATGAACGCCTGGATCGAGAGCTGGAATACCTGGTCGGTCGCTTGGCTCGATGCGATGGTGGCCGTGTCCTGGCAAGCGGCGCTGCTGGTGATAGCGGCGGCATTGGTCGCGCGATTGCTGGTCAAGAGCCCGCCGGCGGCGCGTTACTGGCTGTGGCAGATCGTGGCCTGCAAGCTGCTGGTGATGCCGCTGTGGGGGCTCTCACTCGCGATGCCCTGGCCGGCAAGCGTCGTGCAAAGTCCTCCGCATTCCACCGTCTGGGAATCGCCGCAGCCAGCTGCGACCGACGAGGCGGGCGCTCCAGTCGATGCCAGCCAAACTGCTTTGACAGCGCGCCGCTGGGTCGCCTTCGCCGCCGCGTCGCGTGTCAGCTGGCAAAGTTGGTTGGCGGCGGCCTGGCTCAGCGTCGTCGGCATGCAGTTTGTGCGACTGGCGACGCAGTACCGTCGCCTCGGCCAACTGTTGCGCGAATCTACCCCGGCCGGCGACGATCTGCTCGCCACGCTCCGCGAAGTCGGCGCGCGGCTGCAACTGCACGAAATGCCCCGCCTGCTGCTGACCGAGCAAAGTTGTTCGCCCTTTGTCTGCGGCATCGGGCGACCGACGCTGGTCCTGCCACGATCGCTCGTTGCCGAGCTTACGCCGGCTCAGCTTCGCCAGGCTTTGGCCCATGAGCTGGCACACGTGGCGCGGCGCGACCTGGCCTGGGGTTGGCCCGCGCAGCTCGCGGTGACGGTCTATTTTTTTAATCCGGCCGTGCACTGGGCGGCGTGGCATCTGCGGTTGGAGCGCGAGCTGGCCTGCGACCAGTTGGCGCTGGCGGCCTGTGGCGAGCGGCCGGCTGAATATGTGAACACGCTGGTGCAAGTGGTCAGCCACCTGTCGCTGCCGGGCATTCTGCAACCCCTCGGCGTCGGTCAGTCCGTCGCCGCCGAACCCAAATGATCTTGTTGCCAAGCGGCGTATTGCCAAACCTTAACCCGGAGACCGACGATGAAGACCTCCTTCGGACCGTGGACGACCGCGTTGGATGCCGGTTCAACGGCTCAGTTGAGCGCTTTGTGGAAACGTCGCGTAGCGCTGCTGCCCGGGTTGCCGCTGACCGCGCCGACCGTCTCGCATGCCGGTCGCCGCGCGCTCGTGGCCGGCGCTCTGGCGGCCCTGTTCGTGCCGACCATGCACTTTGCCTTGGCGCCGGTCGCGCAGGCAGAGAACCCGGCCAAGCCGTCCGGGTCGCTCAACACCGAGTTGACATTGAGCGGCAACATCAACGTTGGCGCGCCCGGTCCATTTCACGTGGAGCTGCCGGCCGGCGTGAGCGTCGACATGCTGGGTATGTGTGAGCATCCCAACAAGGGCCGCGCTTGGTGGGGGCCGACGGGCGACGTCGGGCCCGCGCCGTTCGCCGTCTTTACCCACGGCTCGGTCAGTGGAAGCAAGAGTATCCAGCGCGAGGCCGCCATCCGCTGGCACGTCCCGCCTGAGAAAGACATCACGACGCGTTGGTACGTCGTCGGCTGTTGGGCCTGGGCTGGCGGCACCGGAGTCGACGAGGAAGGCCGGCCGGTCAAAGACGTCACCGCGGCTGCCGTTTCGTTGCCCGACGGCAGCACGACCTGCACCTATCGCTTTGGCGTCGCCGCGGGCGAGTGGAAGACCCTCGCCGAAACCGCGGGCAGAAACTATGGTTCGGAAGGAAAACAGAAACTTGGCTTTGCCTACACGCCGGCATTTCAGAAGGACGACGACGTGATGATCACGATCTCGCACAACGTGGTGGACAAGGACCTGCGGATCATCGCTGTCGACAAGCAGGGGAAAATGCTGGCCAACGGCGGCGCGAATGGCGGCGGATCGATGGGCTTCGTGCAATCCACCGGATTGTTCCACGGATTGAAACTGGCCGACGTGGCAGAGTATCAACTGCAAGTCCGCGACTTCCGCTGGACCGTGGTCCGCAACGTAGCGATCAACAAGGAACAGCACACCGAACCGCAGATAATCGACGCCGGCGCAGAGATGCCGAAGGCGCCGTAAGACGTTTTCACCCTCTCCCGCGAGGGGCGAGGGGAATTGGAGGCAGCCTCGTGTCAGAAGGTCGTTTCCATGCCGTGCGCCTCGGCCACCTCGTGCACCCGGGCCAGGGCTCCGGCCACATTCCAGGGCGTGTCGAACGGCTCGCCGCGAAATTCACGATAGGCACGTTCGACGTTGAGATACAACCGGCCCGGCGCGTGCCAGCGGTCGTACGGGCCAAAGTCGATCCGCTTGGCGGCGTCGATTGCCGACAGACCTTCGTCAAAGGCGCTGCGGGCTTCGCCACGGACGTAGACCAGATATGCCGACAGCTCGCGCGGACCTTCCAAGCCGCAGATCGGACCGTGGCCGGGCACGATCACCGCCGGGTCAAGCTCGGCCACCAGCATCAGGCTCCGCTGCCAGCCCTCGAACGAGCCGGCCCAGCCGATCGGCGTGCACTGGCGAAACACGACGTCGCCAGTGAACAGCACCCGCTCGGCCGGCACGTGCACCAAGGTGTCGCCCCACTGATGCCCGGGGCCGACGTGGATCAGGTGCACTTCCAGGCCGTTGAGGTTCAGCTCGAATCGCTGGTCGAACGAGACGTTGGGGGGCACGAACTCGATGTTGTCGAAGTCGTAGTCCTCGGCCATCTGGTCGGCCAGCTTCAACAAGCCGGGGCTCGACAACCGCAGCACGATCCGCGAGAGCCAGTGTTTGGCCGCGTGCTGCAATCGTTGCAAGTGCCGCGGGTCGGCGGCGTGCGGCAAACGCTCGTGGATCTTTTGCTGAGCGATGATCTGGGCGCCGGGAAAGAGCTGGTTGCCCCAGACGTGGTCGACGTCCTCGTGCGTGATCGCCACTCGCTCGGGCAGCGTCTGCCAGACCGTGCCGAACAGCTCGATCATGCGGCGCGCGTGGGCCAGGTCGCATTGCGTGTCGATCACCAGGCCGCCGCCGGCATTGACCAGACCGGAGTTGGAGTCGCACAACCGGTTGCGATCGTTGACCACCGCATAGCAATGCGGGCCGACGTCGACCAGTCGCATGGCCTGGGGCCAGGTCGCGGGCATGGCGTGAACCTTTGGCAGTGAGCGTGTTTAGGTCTCTGGAGGCGCCGCTCCAGCATAGCGGGCGGGGCGGGCGCGGCAACTTGCGCGCTTGATCCTGGGACCGGCGCGGCGATATATTGGAGCCGCGCGGAATGCCGCGCCCCACCGATACATTCAACTGCCCAATCACCTGCCCAGGGAGCTCGACCGATGACACGTAGCCTATTGTTCGCGGCGGTCACGATGGCGGCGATTCCATTTCTTGCGGCGCCTGTCGCGGCCGAAGAGCCCGCGGCTGCCGCGGTGAAGACAGGTCTGGTCGTGGGTCAGCAAGCTCCCGACTTTAAGATCAAGGATTCATCCGGCAAGCTGATTGACCTGGCTGAGCTGTCGGCCGAGGGGCCGGTGCTCGTGCGGTTGACCTGCGGCTGCTCGGGCTGCGACAAGGAGTTGGGCTACTTTCAGGCTCTGCACGAGGCTTACAAGGACAAGGGTCTGACCAGCGTGGCCGTGTTCAAAGAGCCGGACGCCAAGGTCGAGACCTATGTGAAAGAGAAGAAGCTCAACATGCTCTATGCAGTGGACACCGACGGCAAAAGCTGGGACGTCTTTCAGACCAAGACGATGCCGACCAACTTCCTGATCGAGAAGGGCGGAAAGATCCGCCGCATCGCCGCCGGCTGCGACCCCAGCGGGCTGATCGCCCAGAGCCTGGCCAAGGAGGCCGCCAAGCTGGTCGGCGAGCCGAAGGCCGAAGCGAAGTAAGGTTTGCAGGCGCGGAGCTAAACCTAAAACTCTTCCTGGACGCCGGAGGCGTCGAACATGTTAGCCCAGGCCAGCGGCCTGGGTTGACGATGGCATTCGCGCCTTTGATCGCAGCCCTGCAGGGGCGAAACAATTTGTCAGTGCCCGCCGGCAACGTGGCGCGCACAGGTCAACCGTCGCGCCCTTTCAGGGCTTCGGATGATATCGATCGCGCGGTCCGTCCCCAGGCCGCTGGCCTGGGCTGACATGTGTGACCCCTCTGGGGTCAGAGCGATGGGGCAGGCCCGCGGCCGACTGATCTCCGCCGACCTTGGCAATCGTTCCACGACGCCGGTTCTCACACGGCCCTACTTCACAATGTTGATCGTGGGCACCGCTTCCTTGAGTTTGGCGACTCCGGCGTCGGTGGCCTGCGACTGCCAGAGGTAGAGCTTCTTCAGGTTCTTAAGCCCGCTTAAGTGCTCCAGGCCCGCGTCGGTCACGGCCGTGCCGTAGAGGTTCAAGTACTCGAGGTTGCCGAGGTCTTTCAGGTGCACCAGGCCCGCATCGGTGACCTTGGTCTTTTCCAGGTGCAGCCGGTTGAGGGTGGCGATGCCGGCCAGGTTGGCCAGACCCGCGTCGGTGATCTGCGTGTCCTTGAGGTCGAGTTGCACGAGCTTGGGCAATGCCTTGAGGTGAACCAGGCCTTCGTCGGTCAGGGCGGTGCCGCCAAGGTGAAAGTCGACGACCAGCGAGTCGTCGTTCATCGCCAGCGGCATGACGCTGCCGCCAATTTTCTTGATAGCCTCGATCGCGGCCTGCGTTTCCGGTGTCGGAGCTGCGGCCGCCGGAGCGGGCGTGCCCGGAGCAGGCGCCGGCGCGGGAGACGGTTCGGCCGGCTTATCCGGATCGGCCGCGGGGGCATCGCCGCCGGGCAGCTTGCCCTGGGCAATCAGTTCGCCATAGGTCGGTGCTTCGCCGTCGCCCGATTTCATCGCGGCCACCGCGTCAAACGCGGCCAGGATTTCGGCCTTGGCCTTGTCGGCCTCGCCCTTCAGCCGCTCGGGCTTGAAATTGTCTTTCTTCAGCAGCGTGTTGAGCGCCATGCCGTAACGATTGCGGGCCTTCTTCTCTTGGCCGGCGACGTGGCAGACGTTGCACTTGCCGGTCTTGGCGTTTGTGGCCGCGGCGACAAAGGCCTTCTCCTTTTCGTCGGCCGAATCGGCTTTGACGTAGCGGGCCTCAAATTCCTTCCAGAACGGAGGCAGCGCCGAGGCCACGGGCACTCGGGCAAACATCGCAACCGCGACGCAAACAGCCAGGGAAAGTTTCTGTCGTTGGCTCATCGGGGTCACTCCGCGCGCTGGTTTCAAAGATGTCCGCCCAAACCGTTTAAACTCGCTAAACCGATCAATCGCCTATTATGGGTTGGGTGCGCAGGGCGTGTCAAATCAACGTCAGGCAACGCGAATTCGGCCGATTGCGACATCGGACCATGTCCAGAGCCGCGCGCGGTGATATACTGCCGGCGATTTAACTCTGGTCCCTGGTGCCGCTCGCCAAACGTCCGATCGCGAAGTTTGAGCTTCTGTACGCGGCGCCCCCGTTTTTTCCATCGCTGGGACGTTTCCAGGCAATTCGTCACGTCATCGATCGGCTAAGGAGCCGTGCGAGACGCCGACGTTGTCGCGCGGACAGGTTTGAGACCCTTTGCGAAACCGGACGTGGCATTCTGCCTCACGGGTCAGATCGTTCCTGAACCATCCAGCTTTTTGCGCGCGACGTTCGCGATTGCAGGAATGTTGGCGCGTCGCAACAGGAGAAGTGCAATGCAAATGATACTCAACGCGACCAAGGTAACCTTAGCCTCGGCTGGTTGGGATTTCTCGCGGAACCTGGCGATGAGCCTGGTTTTGGTTGCCTCGACGGCGACCGTGAGCCAGGCCGCGTTTGCCCTCTATGAATCAGCCGGTGCCGATCCCGCGGCGATTACTCCGACGCGAGATGCTTTTCGCGTCGCGGTCGGTGGCGGTTCCGTCGCGGGGGCGAATGGATCCTTCGGAGGACTGCGCCGCGAAATCAACTGGGATGGCGTGCCGGACAATTTCGCAGATCCCAACGCATTTCCGGCCGACTTCTTCAATGTCAATTCACCGCGGGGCGCCGTGTTCAGCACGCCTGGCACCGGTTTCCTGGTGAGCGCCAATGCCGGACTGCCGACGCCGACTTTGTACGGATTTCCGGCGGACTTCCAAACCTTCAGCCCGCAGCGGTTATTTACCGCCGTCAACAGCAACGTGACGGACGTCTCGTTCTTCGTGCCCGGCACTTCCACCGCGGCGACCACGACCGCCTTTGCGGCGATATTCACCGATGTTGAAGTCGCTGAATTGACCAAGATTGAATTCTTCGATCAGAACAACGCTCTGCTCTTCACTCGCGATGTGTTGGTCGGGGGCAACCAAGGGCTGAGTTTCCTGGGCGCCGTGGCCGATGCCGGCGAAAAGATCAGTCGCGTGCGGATCACTGCCGGACTCAACACCATCGTCAGCAACGGCCTGCTCGGAAATCCCAATGATGACGTCGTGGTGATGGACGATTTTCTCTACGCCGAACCAGTGGCGGTTCCTGAACCGGGTGCGCTGACGTTGGCTGGCCTGGGACTTGGTGCTCTCGCACTGATGCGTTTCGGAAGACGCCGCGGCAAAGCCTGAAAACGGTCAACCCCGGCGCCCTCGCGCGTCTTGTTCTGCCTGGTCGAGTGTGTCCGGTCTTTGCTCGCCGCGGTTTCCCGGCCGTGTGGCAATGTTTCCTGCTGGGTTTCCCACTGGATTGTCACCTGAAGAAAGCCCTATCATCTGGAGGGCGGTCGGCGGGCGCCTCGGATAGGCGCGTCGGCAGCTCCTTGAGCTGGCAAAGGGAAGCTGAATATGGGAATCGGTTGGTTGGAACTGACGATCGTGCTGTTGGCCACGGTGGTTTGGTTCGGCATGCTCGTGGCCATCGGCATGGGCGTGTGGGCCCTGTTGTCCGTCCGGCTGTTCGGACCGAAGAACTGCCCGCATTGCGGGGCGCAGCTGCGCAGCTCGGCGCGATCGCCGCGGCGCACGAACTAGCGGATTCTTGAACGAGCACGTAACCTGAGCGGAGGTTTGGGCGGATGCAGATTTTCAATGAACGAACCGACCGCACATCGCGATGTGTCGGCGCCGCGATGTTGGCCGCGACCTTGCTTCTGACCGCCTGTTCGACGCGAGCTGCCGAACCGCAATCCACGTCGGCGGCCGATCCGCCAACTCAGCCCAAATCGGTCGACGGCGCCTGGCAAGGCGCGCTCAGCCTGGGGGCGATCGAACTGCGGGTTGTGTTTCATCTGGCCCAGCAGCCCGACGGCAAGCTCAAAGCCACGATGGACAGTCCCGATCAAGGGGCCAAGGGCATCAAGGTCGAGTCGGCCGCGCGCGAGGGAGATCGGATCACGCTGGACGTCAAGGCGGTCCGCGGGACATACGACGGCAAGCTCTCGGCCGACGGCAGTGAGATTCGCGGTCAATGGAAACAAGGCGGCCCCGCGCTGCCATTGAACCTGAAGCGACTGGATGGTGAGCCCGACTATCGCCGGCCGCAGGATCCGGTGCCACCCTTGCCTTACGAATCGCAGGACGTGACCTACGAGAACAAGGCGGCCAACGTGCGGCTGGCCGGCACGCTGACCTTTCCAAAAAATGCCCGCGATGTGCCGGCCGTGCTGCTGATCACCGGATCGGGCGCCCAGGACCGCGACGAGTCGCTGTTGGGTCACCGGCCGTTTCTGGTGCTGGCCGACTATCTGACGCGACGCGGCATCGCGGTGCTGCGGGTCGACGATCGCGGCGTAGGCGGCTCCACCGGCAACTCACTGACGGCAACCACGGCGGACCTGGCCGGCGACGCGCTGGCCGGTGTTGCCTTCTTGAAATCGCGACCCGAGGTCAACCCGAGCAAGATTGGCCTGATCGGTCACAGCGAAGGGGGCATGATCGCGCCGCTGGCCGCGACCCGCTCAGCGGACGTGGCCTTTATCGTGCTCTTGGCCGGCACCGGCGTGACCGGTGAAGAGATCCTCTACCACCAGGGGACACTGATCGCCCGGGTGCAGAAGGCGGGCGAGAAATCGATCGCCGACGCGCGCGATCTGCAAACCGAGCTGTTCCGCGTGTTGCGCGACGAGCCGGACAATGAGAAGGCGCTGGAGAAGATCGCTCGGGTGGTCGATGAGTCCGAGTCGCTGGCCAAAGCTCCGACCGAAGAGGCCAAGGCGGCGGTGCGCGCCGAAGTTCGGTCTCAATCGCAGGGAATGATCACGCCGTGGTTCCGCTACTTTCTGACTTATGACCCCGCGCCCGCGCTGACCAAGGTCCGCTGCCCGGTGCTGGCGCTCAACGGCGAGAAGGATTTGCAAGTCGACCCCCGGCAGAACCTGCCGCCGATCGAACGGGCGCTCAAGGCGAGCGGCAATCGCGACGTTACGATCAAAGAATTGCCGGGCCTGAACCATTTGTTTCAGCACAGCGAGACCGGGTCGCCCGCCGAGTATGGGCGGATCGACGAAACGTTTTCGCCCGAGGCTTTGGCGATCGTGGGCGATTGGATCGTGGCGCGGTCGAAGTAGAAAACGGCGGAAACTTCGCGCGGCAGCGGGCGTGGTTTCGCGGCTCGGCCGTGGCATGCTACGATTGAGTGATTAGAACCTTGGCAGGTCGCCCCCTCACCCGGCTTGCTTCGCAAGCCACCCTCTCCCTCATGGGGCGAGGGTGAGAGCAATCGAGCGCTGTGAATCTCACCACTCCAACGCGAAGACGGGTTGTTGTCATTGGCGGCGGCATCAGCGGGCTGGCCGCCGCGGCCCGTCTGGCGGCGATCGACCCGGCGCTAGAGCTCACGCTGCTGGAGGCCGGCGACCGCCTCGGTGGCATCCTGGAAACCGAGCGGCGCGACGGCTATCTAGTTGAGCGCAGCGCCGACAACTTCATCAGCCAGCCGACGTGGGCGATGGACTTTTGCCGGCAGATCGGCTTCGCCGACCAGTTGATTCCCACTTCCGACGAGCACCGCGGCGCCTTGGTGGTCAACCGCGGCCGGTTGGTCCGCGTGCCCGAGGGGTTCATGCTCTTGGCGCCGGCGCGGCTGTGGCCGCTGGTGACAACGCCCCTGTTGAGCCCGCTGGGCAAGCTGCGGCTGCTCTGCGAACCGTGGGTGCGGCGGCGCACCGGCGACGATGACGAAAGTTTGGCCGCGTTTGCCAGGCGTCGCCTGGGCCGCGAGACCTTTGAGCGCATCGTGCAACCGCTCGCGGCCGGCATCTACACGGCCGATCCCGAAAAACTTAGCCTCCGCGCGACCCTGCCGCGGTTTATCGAGATGGAGCGCCGCTTCGGCAGCTTGATCCGCGGCGCGCGAAAGCAGCAGGCTGCTGCCGCCGCCGAAAGCGCAGCGGGCGACGGTCGCTCCAGCGGTGCGCGCTACAGCCTGTTCGTTACGCCGCGCGAAGGCATGTCGAGCATGGTTGCCGCCGTCGCCGGTTCACTACCGCCGGGCACGGTGCGGCTTGCTTGCCCGGCCGAAGCGATTGCTCCCGACCCATCCGGCGGTTGGCAGGTGCGCATCGCCGGCAGCGCCCAGTCACTGGCCTGCGAAGGTTTGATCGTGGCGACCCCCGCGGCGCCCGCTGCGCGGCTGGTCGAAACCTTTGACCCCGCGCTAGGCGGCGAATTGGCCGGCATCGAAAGTGCCAGCACCGCGGTCGTGGTCTTGGCCTATCGGCGCGCGCAGATCGGCCGCGCGCTAGATGGCTTTGGCTTTGTCGTGCCGGCAATCGAGCGACGGCGGATCCTGTCGGGCAGCTTTTCGAGCGTCAAATTTCCCGGCCGCGCGCCGCAAGATGCCGTGTTGATCCGCGTCTTCCTCGGCGGCGCCTGCCAGGGTGAACTGGTGGACCTGGACGACAAGCGGTTGGTCCAGATCGCCGGCGAGGAACTGACCGAGTTGATCGGTGCGCAGGGCGCACCCTTGTGGAGCGAAGTCGTGCGCTGGCGCCGCGCGATGCCCCAGTACCATCTGGGACACGGCGACCGCGTGGCCCGCATCGAGCAGGCCGTCGAGCGCTGGCCGGGGCTGGCGTTGGCGGGCAATGCCTATCACGGGGTGGGCATTCCGCACTGCATTCACAGCGGCGAACTTGCCGCCGAACGGGTCGCCGCCGCGCTAGCCATCAGCCCCCGGCACTAATTCGCGAGGTTTCACGCGGTGTTTCGTCGCCGCCGCCAACGGTAACCGACCAGCGCCGCCAGACCCAATCCGGCAGTGAAGATCGAACTCGGCTCGGGCACAGCGATCAGGTCCAGGCCGAGGATGCCGTTCGGCTCGTCGAACGTCATCCAGTTGAAAGGCCCGGCCGACACCTCGGACAGGTCGACCATGGCGCTGGCGATCATGAAATTCATGCCGAAGATTCCGTCGAGCGTCAGGGTGTCCAGCGGGTTGAGTGGGTTCTCCACCGTGACGTCCAAGATGGCCACCGGCGCGCCGACAAAGCGAATGTTGTTGGGGTCGGCGTCCAGCACGCTGCCCTCGAGCGTATGCAGGATCATGTCGTCCAGAAAGAAGCCGGAAACCGTGCCGGTTCCGCCGATGCCCTGCACGGAGAACTGAAACTGATTGGTGATCTCGGTGCCCTTCGCGTCCGGGTTGGCTGGATCGAACGTCTCAAGCCGCGGATTGATTGTCACCTCCGTGCCGGGGACGTAGCGCACGTGCAATTGCTCGGCAAAAGCCGATGAGATAAACGATGCGCTGGCACCGGTGTCAAGCAAGAACGACCCCTCGGCATGATGTCCCAGATAGTCCACGCTGATCGGTGGTGAGCCGCCGACTGCCGCGCCGCCGGACGTTGAGGTGGGATCGGGACCGATCATCGGGTTGTGCGCCACGTTCGGTGCGGCGGTGCCGTCGGGCGTCGTCTGGGTGAATCGGCTGAAGTCGCCGTAGCTGAGTTGCACGTGATGGCTCGTGCTGGGAATGCCTGGGTTTGTCGTTGCCGCGTTGGGGTTGAAGGGCGTGTTCGGCTCGTACAGGTAGGTATACATCGTGAAGTCAGAAAGGTCATTGATCGGCTTGGGATCCATCACCACGACCTTGCCCAGCATGGTCGGCATGCCATAGACGTCCAGCGGCTCGCCTTCAGGGTCGACCGGCACGTTGGTCGGTCCGACTTGCAACCGCACGCCGTTAAAGGCCTGGTTGTAAACCGTCTGAAAGTTGCTGACGTTGCCGGCTGCCGGATCGTTCCAGGCGGCCAACCGCAGATTGACCGGTTGGGAGACGTCGAAATTGGTCGTACCGCCGATCGCCACGTCTTGAAACTGCACTCCCGGCGTCAGCGGGATTTTCAGACCGCCGCTGGTCAAGGTGTTGATCACGATGCCGCTGGTGCCAGTGTCGAGGAATCCCTGGATGTTGAAGTCACCCTGAAAGTTGTAAGGGTTGCCGCCAAGGGCCGGTTGCAAAAGTCCGTTCATCCGCGGTAGATCAAAGGCCGCCGGCTGCACCCCTTGGATATCGACCGCCAGGACCGCTCGAGTGGCGAGCCCCACGATGGCAATCGCAAGCAACGCCGACATGGCAGTGCGGAAGCATCTAATGAACTTGTGAAAATCCATAATGAATCAGTGCCTCGAAAGTTGTTCCATCAGGTCACGCTGAGCCTCCGGCCACGCTCGACTGCAACCGAACAAGTCGGCGCAAGGCGGCGGAGATGCCCCGCGGCGGGCGCGCAGAAAACGAGCTGTGCGCGTGTCAAACTGGGAGCGGCTGGAGTCGCAAGAAGGCCGAGGTCATCTGCCCAAGGGTGGGCAGTCGATTTGGCAAGGACTCTCAGCAGTCGATCATTAGCGAGAGGCGAACAGCGACCAGTGCGATGGGGTGTGACCAGCGAACTAAGCACAACTTACTGCCGCCACGGCGAATCTGTCAAGGTTTTTTGCCGATGATTCGTGATCAACTGGGTGGTAGCGCGCATTTGGCCGGCAGTGCTGGAGGGTCGTCGACAACCTCCTGGACACGCCGAACCCACGGCCGTATGCGCTGCAGACGGCGACGCCGCGCGCGGGTCGCAATCCACTGCCGCCTTGTGTACGATAGCCGTCTTGCCGGAGTTAGACCGGGCAGAGTCCCGTCTACATCAGCCCAACTGCCCCGCCTTTTGGAGTCTTGCAGCGCATGAGCACCGCGCCGAAGCGATGGTATCAGGAACTGAACCGCTATCACTGGTTTGTGCTGATCGTGGCCGCGCTGGGCTGGCTCTTCGACACGATGGACCAGCAGTTGTTCACACTGGCCCGGGCGCCGGCCATGCAGGAGCTGCTTGCCCCCTCGCCCGGCGTGCCGGCGGACCCAAAGGACGTTGATTTTTACGGCCCGTTAGCCACGGCGATCTTCCTGCTGGGCTGGGCCTCCGGGGGCTTGGGATTCGGTGTCTTGGGTGACCGCATCGGCCGGGCCAAAACCATGCTCTGGACGATCCTCATCTATTCGCTCTGCACAGGCTTGAGCGCCCTGAGTGTCGGCTTTTGGGACTTTGCCTTCTATCGCTTTCTGACCGGGCTGGGCGTGGGAGGTGAGTTTGCCGTGGGCGTGTCCCTGGTGGCCGAAGTGATGCCCGACCGCGCGCGGCCGTATGCGCTCGGCCTCTTGCAAGCTCTCTCGGCCGTGGGCAATGTGAGCGCGGCACTTATCAATATGGCCCTGGGCACCGTCGAAAGCTCAGGTGGGTTGGAAGGACTGCAAATCGGCGATCAGCCGGTGCACGCCTGGCGCGTGATGTTCGTGATCGGCACCGTGCCGGCGCTGTTGGCGATCTTGATTCGCCGGCGGTTGAAAGAGCCCGAGCGCTGGACATCGGCCGTGGCGCACGACAAGAAAAGCCAATTGGGTTCCTATGGCGAGCTGTTTGGCGACCCGCGCTGGCGGCGCAATGCGATCGTCGGCCTCTGCATGGCCTTCTCCGGCGTGGTCGGACTGTGGGGCATCGGCTTCTTCAGCTTCGACCTGTTTCGCCGCGTGTTTACCGAGCAGTTTCAAGCCGCCGGCATGGCGCCCGACCTGGTCAAAACCAACGTCAGCTTTTGGATCAGCATGACCTCGATCCTGCAAAACGTTGGCGGGTTCTTCGGCATCTGGGCCTATACTCGCGTGACGCCGCTGATCGGCCGCCGCCCTGCCTTTGCCATCGCGTTTGTCGCGGCGGCGCTCAGCACAGCGATGGTCTTCGGATTCATGAACGATCGCAGCCAGATTTTCTGGATGATCCCGATCATGGGCGCCTGCCAACTGGCACTGTTTGGCGGCTATGCGATCTACTTTCCGGAGTTGTTCCCCACTCGGTTGCGGAGCACGGGCACGTCTTTCTGTTACAACGTCGGCCGCTTCGTGGCCGCGATCGGTCCGTTCACCTTCGGCTATCTCACCAGCACGGTGTTTGCCGACAAGGCCGAACCGATGCGCTACGCCGGTGTCTCGATGTGCGCGATCTTCCTGCTGGGCCTGATGGTGCTGCCCTTCGCGCCCGAGACCAAAGGCAAGCCGCTGCCAGAGTGAGCGGGCGGTGAGCGCGAAAGGTCGCTAGGTCGCCACGCCGTAAAAGGCCGCGGCGGGGAGGCCCGTGCGCTCCTTAACCAAGGTCACGATCGCGTCGACCTCAGCGTCGGTGAGCGGAGCGACGAAGCTCTCGGCCGGACGCCGCGCGACGGTGTAGACTTGCACCAGCTTGAGCTGTCCGCCGTCGGCTGTTATCTCGTTGAGCCGATCGCAGAAAGCTGCGAGCTCGGCGGCGCTGGGTGGCTCACCATCGACGCGCATGAACAGCGACTGGATGACGAGCGGTCGCACCCGGGCGGCGTCGGTGATGTTGTCCAGGATCTGCCGAAAGGGAATCGGCGTCCGTTCGATCTTGTGGTAGTACGCGTCGGTGCCCGCCTCGAGCTTGGCCCAGATTTCGCCCTGGTGCGCGTCCAGAATCGCCAACCCGCGGCGGACGTGCTCGCGGTGCAACATGCTGGCGTTGGTGATCAGCACCATCTTGACCTCGTCGAGACCCAGCCGCACTTTCACCGCCGCGCAGGCGGCGATCAGCTCGTCGAAGTTGCGATAGGTCGTCGGTTCGCCGTCGCCGCTAAAGGCAATGTCGTTCAACCGCCGTAGTGCTGGCGGTACCGCGGCGAACTCGGGAAAGTTGTAGAGCTCTCCCGAGGCGACCAGCCGCAAAGTGCTTTCGAGCTCTGCCATCAGGGCGTCGGTTTCGACGAACGTGGTCTCGCTTTGCCGCCTGCGGTCGACCTGGCAGTAAATGCAATCGAAGTTGCAGATCTTGTCAGGGTTCAGGTTCACGCCCACCGAGATGCCGCCCGAGCGACGGCTGAGCACCGGGTAGACGAAGCGGTTGGCATGAAACGTCCGCGCATGGTCGGCGTGCAGTGCCCGAGTTGCATCGTTGCCGGCGGTCATGGCGAAGCCCGCAAAGAGACACGAAAAAGGTGTCTGACACCTTTTCTTCTATTATAGGCCGGCTGGCGCCTGCGGACGAATTGGCAAGATCGCGAGTGCCTACACCCGGCGTAACTGGGTGAACTCGTCCATTGTGATCGTGGTCTGCTCGTCGTCGTCGCGCTTCAGCACGATCATGTCGGCAAAGACCTTGTCGTCTTGGCTCCGCCGGTGGTGCAGGCCCTGCCGGCGGCGCTCCGTGTGCAGCACGGTGCCGACCGTCTTGGTGCTCCAGGTCTTGCTCGAGCCCACCTTCACTTCGTGAACGATCTCGATCCGATCGCCCGGCGCGAGCTCCGTAAACAATTGCCGAGCCGCCGTGTCCGTGCTCAACGACATGACCACGACCTCCCCTAATGCCTATCGCCTAGAGCCTAACGCCTGTTCACTACACTTCCTTCGACTTGATCCAGGTCATCAGCCGGCGGAGCTTGCGGCCGACCTCTTCGATCGGATGGCTGCGCTCGCGGCGGCGGGTGGCCTTAAACGCCGGGGCGTTGGCCTTGTTCTCCAAAATCCACTCGCGGGCGAACTGGCCGTTTTGAATCTCCTCGAGAATCTTCTTCATTTCCTTGCGGGTCTCGTCGGTGACGATCCGCGGGCCCCGGGTGTAATCGCCAAACTCGGCGGTGTTCGAGACGCTGTAACGCATGTAGTTCAACCCGCCCTGGTAGAACAGGTCGACGATCAGCTTCAGCTCGTGCATGCACTCAAAGTAGGCCATCTCGGGCTGATAGCCGGCCTCGACCAGCGTGTCGAAGCCCGCCTTCACCAGCGCACTGACGCCGCCGCAGAGCACGACCTGCTCGCCGAACAGGTCGGTTTCGGTCTCTTCGGCAAACGTGGTCTCGATGATTCCCGCCCGGGCGCCGCCGATGCCCTTGGCATAGGCCAGCCCCAACGCGCGCGAGGTCTCGCTGGCGCCGGGCAGCAATGCGATCAAGCAGGGCACGCCGCCTCCCTTTTCAAATTCGCTGCGCACCAGGTGGCCGGGACCCTTGGGGGCGACCAGCATCGTGTCGACGCCCTGCGGCGCTTCGACCTGGCCGAAGTGGACGTTGAAGCCGTGCGAACACATCAGGATGTTCCCCGGCTTCAGGTGCGGCTTGATCGACTCGCGGTAGATGTCGCCCTGCACTTCGTCGGGCAGCAGGATATTGACCAGGTCGCCCTGCTTGGTGGCTTCCGCGGCGCTGACCGGCTCAAACCCATGGCTCTTGGCCAGGTCGTAGTTGGCGCTGCCTGGCCGCTGGCCGACCACGACCTTGCAACCGCTGTCGCGGAGGTTCTGGGCATGGGCGTGGCCTTGCGAGCCGTAGCCAATGATGGCAATGGTCTTGTCTTTCAACAGCGCCAAGTCGGCGTCTTTCTCGTAGTAAATCTTGGTCATGCTCAGTGCTCCGTGGTTGGTGTCAGGTAGGGTTCGCCCGTCGCGGTGATTGGCGGACTCTTGGCCGCCAGGCCGGCGCGTCGATGGTGCGGGCGACGATGTACTAGGACGATGTACTAGGTCGACTCGGCCACCGCTTCGGCGGCCAGTCGCTGGCCGCGGACCATGGCGATCCGCCCGGTCCGCACCAGTTCGACGATGCCAAAGGGGCGCATCAGGTCGATGAACGATTCGATTTTGTGTTCCTGTCCGGAGATTTCCACGATGACCTCTTCGGTCGCGACATCGACGATCCGGCCGCGAAAGATCTCGGCCAGCTCGCGAATCTCGCTGCGACGGCCCCCCAGCGGCGCCCGGACCTTGATCAACATTAGGTCTCGCTCGATGAAGTCCTGCGAGCTGACGTCGACTACGCGAACGACGGTGACGACCTTCTCCAGTTGCTTGCGCACCTGTTCCAGCACGTTGTCGTCGCCGACGACGACAAAGGTCATCCGCGAGAGGTCGGGGTTTTCGGTTTCGCCGACCGCCAGGCTATCAATGTTATAGCCGCGCGAGGCGAGCATGCCCGAGATATGGGCGAGCACTCCCGGGACGTTCTGAACCACCGCCGACACGACATGCCGCATGACAAGCTCCAGCCATTGGAGGGACCGCGGCGCAAACAAACCGCGATCTTCCAACGAGTTAAACCCATGATGATAGCCCGACGCCGGAGACCCGACAAGGGACCCGGCGTTTTGGCGGATTCCCGGTAAATCGGCCGGAAACCTCAACGGGCAAACGCACAGTGCAAGGATCCCGCGGGCCGGCCGGCGGTTCGCGCGGGACTACGGAAACTTGGCCGTGAAATTCGGCGGGGATCGTCGTGGGAGGCTGGCCCACAGCGGGCCAAGGGCCCGACCTGTGTTAGCCAGGGGCAACGCCCCTGGTTACGATTTCCAGAAACCAGACCTCTTCGCCCCAACGGGGCGGACTCATCGCACCGCGCGGGTGAAACCATGCCCCAATCGCTTACCGCCGTGACGATCCACCTCGTGTTCAGCACCAAGAATCGCGAACCGTGGCTGCGCACACCACTCCGGTCGGAACTCTACGCCTATGCGACGACCGTCCTCGCCAATGATGGCTGCCCCGTGTTGGCAATGAACGGGACGGCGGATCATATCCACGCGCTTTTGAACCTTTCACGCGAACGGACAATTGCCGACACAGTTAAAGAGCTGAAAGTCAGCACGTCCAAGTGGATCAAGACCAAGGGGGCGCCAATGCGGGGGTTTCATTGGCAGGTCGGGTACGGTGCATTTTCCGTCAGCCAATCCAAGGTGTCGCAGGTTGTGCGATACATTCAGGAGCAGGAGGCGCACCACCGCGGGCGGTCATTTCAGGATGAGTTACGGGCGCTGTTGCGAGCCCACAGGGTTGCGAGCGACGAACGGTACCTTTGGGATTGAAAGCGTGGGACGCGTTAGATCGCCCCGTTGGGGCGACAGTGACTGTGCGACGGCGAGTGTCCAGGGGCGTTGCCCCTGGCTAACACAGATTGGGCCTTCGGCCCACCAGGACGCCGTAATGCCCTTGCGACGCCGAGAGGACTTGGCCGACCTCACTCCGCCACGCTCTCCGCCCCCTTCAGCGCCGGCAGATAGATCTCAGCGACGCCGCGGCCGATCTTCGGCGAATTCTTCTTGTACGATCCGGCCGCCAGATTGGTCAGCACCACGACCGTCAGCTTGTCGTCCAGGTAGCGACTGATGTGCGTGGTGAAACCTTGCCAGGCGCCGCCGTGCTGCACGACTCTGTGGCCTGGCGTGTTGTCAATGACCCAGCCGTAGCCGTAGTTGCGGGGGTTGGTCTTGCCGTAGTTGAGCAGAACCGGGGTCCACATCTCGTCGAGACTCGATCGCTTGAGCAGCTTATCGCCATTGAGGGCCGCGTCCCAGCGGGCCATGTCGTCCAGGTTGGTGTACAGGCTGCCGTCGGCCGTGGTGTTCATCGCCGGCGAGACCCACTCCTGGTTCTTGAGCTTGCCGCCCAGCAGGCGATAACCGGCGGCGCGATGCGGCACGATGTCCGCCTCGTTGATGATCCGCGTGCTCGACATGCCCGCCGGTTCAAAGATCCGCTCGCGCAAGAACTCGCCGTAGTGCTTGCCCGTGACCTTGCCGATCAGCATGCCGAGCGTGACGTAGCCGAGGTTGCTATAGTCCCACTTCTCGCCGGGCGCGAACTGCAGCTTGGTCTTATAGATCTTCTCGAGCAGTTGGGCGTCGGTATAGTTGCGAGTCAGGCTGAAGTCAGGGGGCCAGTCGCCCAGGCCGGCCGTGTGCGACAGCAGGTGACGCACGGTGATCGGCTGCCAAGTCTCGGGCGCATCGGTCAGATACTTCCGCACCGGATCTGACAGGTCCAGGCGGCCGTCTTCGACCAGCAGCATCACGCCGGCGGCGGTAAACTGCTTGCCGACCGAGCCAGTTTGAAAGATCGTCTCGGCGGTCACCGGAACTTGATGTTCCACGTTGGCCAGCCCATAGCCTTGCGACTTGACCGTCTGACCGTCCTTGACTACCAGCAGCGCCACGCCGGGAATCTGCTGCTCGGCGCGGGCTGATTCGACAAAGTCATCGACTGGGTCGGCCAATGCGGCACTGCCGACGAGCGCCAGGCAAATTGCCACTGCGAGCATCAAGGCAAGCATTCGAGGAAGGAATCTCATCGGCGCCTCGAAGGAGAAGTTTGATCGTCACTCACCGTCGCCGTCGCCGGCGGTTGGATCCACGACCTCGGGCCCTTCGCTGTCGGTGTCGATCTCGGCGCGGCGGTCGCCCGTGGAACGTTTGCGCAGGTAGAGCTTGATCGGCACTTCGGAAAACGGCGATTGATCGCGCAGGGCCCCCAGCAGGTAGCGGCGATAGGGCTCTTCAAAGGCCTTGGGATCGTTGGTGAACATCACGATCGTGGGCGGCTCGTTTCCGGCCTGGGTGGCGTAGTACACCTTCGGCCGGTGATTGTGAAACAGCGGCGGCGGGTTGCTCTCGAGCGCCAGCCGCACGGCCTTGTTCAATTGCCCCGTCGTCACCCGCTGGCGGGCCTGCTTGTAGAGCATCTGTGCGTGGTTCAACAGCGCCTTGACGTTCTTGCCGGTCTGGCCGGTGACAAAGGCGATCGGCACGTACCACATCGTGCGAAACGTGTCGTGCAGGTAGGTTACCCATTTTTCGGTCGGCATCGAGCCGGCTTGCAGGTCCCACTTGTTAACCACAAAGATGCACGGCTTGTAGTTCTCGGCGATGTACTCGCAGAGTTGCTTGTCGACTTTGCTGATCCGCTCGGTCGGGTCGAAGAACATCAGCACGACGTCCGCCCGGCGAATGCTCCGCTGGGCCCGGTGCAGGCTGTAAAACTCGACGTCGCTGGCCAGGCTTTTGTTGCGGCGCAGCCCGGGCGTGTCGATGGCTACGAAGGTTTTGCCGTCCAGGTCGAACCGCACGTCGACGCTGTCGCGCGTGGTGCCGGCGATCTCGCTGACAATCATCCGCTCGGCCTGAGCCAGCGTGTTTACAAACGTGCTCTTGCCGACGTTGCGGCGGCCCACGATCGCGACCTTCATCACCGGCTCGTCGGCCGAGGGGATCTCGTCGGCCTCGGCCTTGGGCAGCCGTTCGGTGATCATGTCCAGCAGCGCCTGCCGCCCACGATTCTGCAGCGTGCTCACGCAGATCAGCTTGCCGCGGCCGAGCTTGTAGAACTCGTCGGCCTGGGGGTCCATCGTAGATTCGTCGGCCTTATTGGCCACGCAGATCACCGGCGCGTCGACGTAGCGCAGCCGCCGGGCGACCTCCTGGTCCATCGGCGTCAGGCCAGACCGAGTGTCGACGACAAACAACACGACGTCGGCCGTTTCGATCGCGACGTCGATCTGCTCATCGATCTTGGCGGTGAGATTATCGGGGTCGTCAAAGCCGATGCCGCCCGTGTCGACCAGCTCAAAGTAGCGGTCCCGTTCAAACATCAGGTAGGTCACGCGGTCGCGGGTCACGCCGGCCGTGTTGTCGACGATGGCCAGCCGCTTGCGGGCCAACCAATTAAACAGGCTCGACTTACCGACGTTCGGCCGGCCGACGATGACAACTTGCGGTAAGCCCATGACTCGACAACGCACCTGCGTAAAAGAAAACCCGGCGCCCGTGCGCCTTAGCTGCCCGAGCGGGCAGGCTCAAGATCGCCCCATCATAGGGCGGATCGGCCCAGGACTCAAACCAATTGCCTGGGCGATCCGATAACGCCCGCGATTGACAACGCACCTTTGCGCCAGAGGGATCGCGCGGCATACTGGGCTAGCGGTAGTCGTTACGACAATGCAAGGAATTGACGCATCAGGCACGGTGGCCCTCGCGCTCCGCGTTAGCAAATGGCTCGTAAGAAACCCGGCCGCGACGCGCGGACCACGACAGTCCAGCGGCTGGAAAGCCTGGCCCAGTCCGGCGTCAAGCAACTGGGCCGCCGCGATCGCAAACCGGCCACCAAGGTCGCTCCCGAGCCGGCGGCCGCAAATCCGCCGCAGGCACCCGCTCCCAAGAAAGCCGCCGCGGCCGCGTCTGTGCGCGAGCCCATTTCTTCGTCGACTTCCAGCTCCGGCGTCCAGACTCCAGCCACCGACCTCTCCGCCGATACTCTCCCGATCATTCAGGCCGAGGTTGCCGCCTGCACGCAGTGCGACGAGCTGGCCTCGACCCGCACGCAAACCGTCTTCGGCGTTGGCAATCCCAAGGCCCGGCTCTGTTTCCTGGGCGAGGCGCCGGGCGCTGACGAGGACCGCCAGGGCGAACCCTTCGTGGGCCGCGCCGGACAACTACTCACCAAGATCATCGAAGCCTGCACGCTGCAGCGGTCGGACGTGTACATCCTGAACGTGCTCAAGTGCCGCCCACCAGGCAACCGCACTCCCCTGCCCCACGAGGTCGAGAACTGCCGCGGCTTCCTCGACCGGCAACTTGCGCTGATCCAGCCCGAGTACATCTGCTGTCTGGGCGCGGTCGCGGCGCAGACCTTGCTGCAAACCGAAACGACCATTGGTCGGCTCCGTGGCACGATTCACCAGTATCGCGGCATCGGCGTGCTCTGCACCTACCATCCCGCGTATCTGTTGCGCAACCCAGCCGCGAAGAAGGACGTCTGGGAAGACATGAAGATCCTGATGGCCAAGATGGGCATCCCGCTGCCCTAGGCGCGCGAGGTCTGCGGCAGCGTTTTATGCGCTGGCCGCACTCTGACCGTCGGCCGTGGCGCCGTCGCCTGAACTTTCGACCGACTCCGGAACCAGCCGCGCCAAGACCTCGCGCAGTTGGCGGAGCTTGATCGGCATCGAGACCAGCACACGATGCTTGCCGAGCTTGGCCTTGGCCTTCCAAGATTGGTGGTGCTCGCCCAACAACAGGACGGCGGGAATCGTGTTGGTGTGGGCACCCTCGCCGAACTTGTTGAAAGCCTCAAGCGCGCTCTCGCCGAGCTCGCTGGTGGAAAAGATCACGCAGTCGGCCACTTTCTCCCCGGTGGCAAAGCGAGCCAGCGCTCGCTCCGGGTCGCGCGTGACCAGCACGCGAAAGCCCTTGGTCTTTAGCCGCTCGCGCATGATGTCTTGCAGCTGCACGTTCGACTCGACGAACATCAGCGTGTGCTTGGGCTCGGGCGAGGCCGGCTTGGCGGGCGGTGGGGGCGCTGCCTCCTCGACCATCGCCGGTGTGTAGGGTTCGTTGAGCTTCTCCATCGCCGCTTGCAGGTCGACGAGCATCTCGGCCGGAGTCTGGTAGCGCTCCGACGGGTTGAGCTCCATCGCCTTGTTGACGATCGCCGTGACGTGGCGTGGAATCTCGGGATCGACCTTGGTGATCGGCACGACCTCCAGAAAACGACTCTTGCTCAGCCGCTGGATGCGATCCTTGGTTTCGTAGATCGGCGGCTTGCCCGTCAGCATGTGATAAAAGATGCAGCCCAGAAAGTAGATGTCGCTGCGCTGGTCGTCTTTGCGCACACCGGTGGCCCGTTCCAGCCCGGCATAGTCGATGGTGCGGGGGTTGGGATTATTGGCCAGCGCGTCGTCGGACTTGTCGCCGTCGGCGGCCGCCAAGCCAAAGTCCACCAGGGTCGCCTGCCCGCGGCTGCTGACCAGTACGTTGGACATTTTGAGGTCGCGGTGGCAGATGCCTTTGTCGAAGGCGTAGCCCAGGCCGGCCGCAATATCGGCCGTCAGCCGGGTCGCCTGTGCCGGCTCGAACTTCTTGCGAATCTTAATAAACTCGCGGAGGTTGCGGCCTTCGACAAACTTCATGACCAGGAAGTGCAGGTCGCCAAGCGAGCACACCTCGGTGATCGGCACGATATTGGGATGCTTGAGCGAGGCGCCCATCTGGCCCTCGCGATAGAAGCGGTCCGACTGCTCGGGGTCTTCGGCAAAGCGGCGGCGCAGCACTTTCACCGCGACGATCTCGCCGGTGACCCGGTGACAGGCCCGATACACGCGCGCAAAGGTGCCCGTGCCGATCAGGTACAGAACCTTGTAATCGCCGTAAAAAAAACCGCCGCGCTCGCCTCTCAGCAGGCGCTCGGTCTGGTAGTTGGTCAGCAGCTCGCGCCTGAGCAGGAGTTGTTGAAACTCCTCGCCCGACAGTTGGCGAGTACCGACCTGTCCCCAGACCTCTTGCAGTTGGCGTTCGTCGATCAGGTTCAGGTCGATGACACGCTGAGCAATTTGTTCAGCAGACAACTCGACCATGGCCAGCCAATCTCCGTTCTCTCTCTCGCCCCTGGGGGCCCCCGTGACCGTGTCTCCTTGCGGATCGCGGCACGAAAGACCGAGGAACTCCTCACCCGGCCCTCGCGTTCCACGACTGCGGCAGGACAAGCCTACCTCGGTGGCCGCGACGGCTGAGCCTGCCCGATATCCTCCGCACGCTCGCCCGGGTGACCTGGCGGGGCGGAGAAGCTCAAGTGATTCGCTCCCAAACTCCTATGGTATTCCACATTGCGATGGCTCGCAATCGGCCGGATAGCTGCTCGGGGGGCCTTAACAACCACGGCGCCCCTGTCGGTGACTTGGGCCGTCGAAGTCGATAAATCCAGGTACCCGCCGCGGGATCAGGCTTCTTCGAGCTTGCGGCGAAACTCGTCGCGCTCGCGACGCGTGGCTTCCAGATCAAACATCAGGTACTTCATGTCCAGCCGCAGTTGCGCCAGGGCGTCTTGGACCAGACCCAGGATGCGACGGCGCCGCTTGGTGCTTTCCAGCACGCGGGCCACGAGCGGCTCGATCTGCGCCCGAATGGCGGGGTCGAGCGTGGAGATGGTCGCGGCGAGCTCCAGGATGTCCGAGGGGAGCTCTTCGATCTGGGCCTTGTCGATGCGGGATGCTTGACTCATGAGTTGCCTTTCTCTGGGACGTGGCGTGACAGCCTTCCCAAAAGCAGACGCCATGCCGGAACCTCGGCAATGCCCCGGTCTGAAGCCGTAACTTGTTTTTGTTGAATAGTTTACGTAGCGAGTTGTCGGTGTCCCGCGGAACGTCCCTGGTGGCAAAAACACCACACCTGCTCTGGCCGAATCTCGCAAAGGCTGATACAAGCCCGACTTACATTAATACCCGGCTCCCCGGCGTGTTGTTGCGTTTTGTCTTCAAAAAAACAGAGCCGCTTTTCCTCCGTCCTCGCTCACGGGGTCCCGCGACTTCCACTCCATGCCGCGCATCGTACGGATCCTGGGATTTCTAGCGGTCTTTTGCACTGCCGTCTCGACCGCGGCGGCTCAGAGCCTGTCTCGCGACGCCTTTGAGGGACCCGAAATCGCGCTGCATGCGGCCGGGGGCGACGCAAACTTCCGCATTGAAGGCCATGCCCGTGTCGCCCAGGGCGCCCATTCGGGCCAGTGGTGCGAGCGGGTCACGGTTCGCGGCACCAACGGCACCTCGGTGTACATGGCCTATCCCGTGCCGCCGGCCCGTGTAATCAGCGAATTGGCCGCCACCGTCTGGCTGAAGGCAGACCGTCCCGGACTGCAGTGGATCGCTCGGGTCACGCTGCCGCGCTCCATCGATCCGGACACGGGCAAGCCGCTGTCGACCCTGTTGCGCGGCGCGGCCTATACGCAGGTCGGCGTCTGGCAGCAACTCAGCCTGGGTGAATTGCCGCAGGCGTTAGATCGCCAGACCCGCGTGCTGCGCGCCCAGTATGGCCGCGACGTCGACCCGCGCGAGGCCTACGTCGACCGCCTGCTGATCAATGTCTACGGCGGCCCGGGTGTGACCAACGTCTGGGTCGACGACCTGGAAATCGCCGGCGCCGTGCCCCCGTCGTCGCCTGCGCCGGGCGCCCCCATCACGCCCGCGAGTGTGCAGACCACGGGTGGCAGCAACGTGCCCGCGATCGGCGGCTCGGCAACCGCCGAGTCGTCAGGTCCAGCGAGTCTGTGGCCGGGGGGCGGCGGCGTTCCGACGGTGGAACGCAGCGGGTCGTTGCTATTGGTCGGCGGCAAACCATTTTTTCCCCGCGTGATCGAGCACCAGGGAGAACCTCCGGCGCGGCTCAAGGCGCTGGGGTTCAACGTGCTCTGGGTCGGTCACGTGCCGACCGCGGATCTGCTACGCGATGCGGCCTCGGCCGGCATCTGGATCGTCGGTTCGCCTCCGCCGCCGCTGGCGCTCGAATCGCGCACCGCCGGCGCCGCCGAAAAGATTGGTCCACAGTTTGACGGCGTGCTGGTCTGGGACCTGGGCCATGGACTGGTGAAGAGCCAGTTGGAAGGTACGCGCCGTTGGGCCAAGCTGGTGCACGCGGCCGACCCACGCGCCCGGCCGATGCTCTGCGGCGCCGAGTCGGACCTGACCGCTTACTCCCGGCCGCCTATCCATCTGCTGCTGGCCAAGCGCGACGTGCTGGGCACAACCTTAAGGCTCGAGAATTACTCGGCCTGGCTGCGCGAGCGGGCGCAGCTGGCGATGACCGGCACCACGTTGTGGGCCGCGATCGCCTCGCAGCCCTCGCAGGCCCTGATCGAACAAACGACCTTGCTCGGTCAGGGGCAGGCGCCGCAACTGGCCTGGCAAGAATCGCAGTTGCGCACGCTGGTCCATGCCGCGTTGGCCGGCGGCGCGCGGGGCCTGTATTTTCAATCGCGTGCGCGGCTTGACGCCAACGACGCCCAGACTCGCCGCCGCGCGGCGATGTTGGAGCTGATGAATATCGAGCTCGAGCTGATCGAGCGCTGGCCGGCCAGCGGCAACTTTGCCACCACGGCCGACTCGAGCGACAAGCATGCCACAGGCGCCGTCATTGAGACCGACCGCAGCCGCTTGCTGCTGCCAATGTACACTCCGCCGGGCAGCCAACTGGTTACCGGCACGACCGTCAACCCGGTGTTGAACTATAAAGTGTCGGGCGTGCCCGAGGGTGACAACGCCTACGAGCTCTCGCTGGTCAGCTTCCGTCCGCTGCCCTCGCAGCGGGTGACCGGCGGCACGCAGGTCCACCTGACCGAGCTGGAGCGGGACTCGCTGATCGTCTTCACGCGCGACCCGCTGGTGGTTCGCGCGATCAATCAGCAATTGGGACAGGGACGGCGCCGCGCGGCAGAGCTGGCGCGCGAGCTGGCCGTGGCCGATCAGATCAACGTGGAGGTCGGCCAGCAGCGATTGACGGCGCTGGGTCACGCCGTGGCTACGACCCGGCCACTCAGAACGTTGGCGCAAAACGATCTCCGCCAGGCCGAGGCCCTGTTGGCCAAGAGCGACTTCCCCGGCGCCTACTACCAGGCGCGACATGCCCTGGCCCAATTGCGCACGATCGAGCGCGCTCACTACGACGAGGCCACGGCCCAGCTCACCTGGCCGCTGGGCGATCCCTGGACCGCCAGCTTCGCGACGTTGAGCGAGCACGTCCGCCTGGCTCACGAGTTGACCTCGGCAGCGCGCGGACCCAACCGCCTGACTGAAGGAAGTTGCGAGGATCTGAACCGGATGATGCAAGCCGGTTGGAAGCACTTTCTGCATCCGCAAGACAACATCACGACCGTGGTTGACCTCTCGCCACAAGCTGCCCACTCGGGCCGCACCGGGCTGCGGCTGCGGGCGCTGGCCACGGCGGCAGACAACAAACCGACGGCGGTCGAGTCGCCGCCGATGTGGGTCAGCACGTCGCCGGCCATGGTCGAGCAAGGACAGCTTGTCGAGATTCAGGGTTGGATTCGCATTGCCCAGCCAATCACGGCCAGCGTCGACGGACTCTTGGTCATTGATTCGCTCTCGGGCGAGTCGCTGGCCGGCCGCGTGGACCAGGGGGACGCCTGGCAGCAATTCACGGCCTGGCGCATCGCACCGCGCTCGGGTCCAATGACGATCACCTTCGCACTGGCCGGATTGGGCGAGGTCTGGATCGACGACGTCTCGATCCAGGTGGTCAACCGCGCCGGCGCGCCGCTGCCGCAGCAAGCCCAGCAAACGCGTCCCACCGCGCCGCCCGGCCGAGGGTCTTAAGCGGCCGCGTCACTTACCACCGGCGGCGCTACGTCCAAGCGACCCTTACTCGCGCGCGAAGCTGCTTAGCCCCGGCAGCCAGGTGCAGAGGTAGAACGCCTTCGGTGTGCCCAGCTCCGCGATGGCCGCCAGGTCCAACGACGGCTGCCGGCCTTGGGGACCGTAGAGCAGTTGGTCCATGATGCCGCGCGGTCGCGTGTACTTGACCACCTGCACGTCCTCTTTGTTGAGCGCCGCCAGTTCCACCGCCCGCTCGATGGCATCTTCAATGAAGCCCAGTTTGTCCACCAGCAGGTTCTCTTGCGCCTGTTTAGCCGTGAAGATGCGGCCGGTGAACACCACGTCCTGCATCGCCTTGTTCTCGCGCAGCGCGGGCCGGCTGGCGAGCACGATTTCCTTGAAACCCTCAAAGCTCGAGTTGACGAGCCCTTGCAGAATCTGTTGCTCCTCGGCGCGAATCGGCTCGGGGAATTTGCGGGTCGGGCTGCCCATCATCTTGAGCGGATTGCTGGCGATCGAATCGTCCTGGACGTCGATCTTCTCCAGCAGGCCGGAAAAGTCATAGTGCGGAATGATCACGCCGATCGAGCCGGTCCAGGTCGTGGGCTCGGCATAGATCGTGTTCTCCTTGTCGCCGGCGGCCATCGCCACGTAGTAGCCGCCGCTGGCGGCGATGCTGCCCATGCTGACCACCAGCGGGATCTGCTTCTTGGCGGTCAGCTTCTTGAGGTGATGATAGATGTAGTCGCTGCCGGTCACGGTGCCGCCGGGCGAATCGACCCTGAGGACGACGGCTTTCACGTGGTCATCGTCGCGGACCTGCTCGATCTGATGTTTGACGAAGTTTTCGCCGCCAAAGATCGTGCCTTCGACCGAGATGATGGCCACCTTGTCGCGGGCCGACTTGCTCAGCGAGTGCCATTGCTCTTGAACCTTTTCTTCGCCCGTCGGATTCAACATGCCGAGGAACACGAGCCCGACGACGATCGCCAGCGCCCAGCGCGCGATGCGGCCGATCCAACTGCCGCGAGGTTGCTCGATCACGACGCGCAGCGGGCCGCGCGCCGGGTCGGTGACGAGTTCTGTCCGGACGGGCTGTCCGGCGGGCGGCGTCGAGTAAGCGTCCATGAGTGATTGACCTCCGGAAAAGTGGGCGAATGGGGTCTGATAGCACGCGTTGCTGCCGCGCGCTTGAGAGAGTGCATTCTTGGCCGGGCATTATACGCCCGGGGTCGGTGAGGCGAAAACCCGCCGCGCGCCGTGCGACTGCATTGAGCGGCGGACGATCGAGTGCCGGCGGGTCGTGGTGTTGCCAAACCGTGGCCGGAAGCGGTAAGCTACGCGGCACAAACCCACGACGCGGCCGCGCACCATTTGCCCGCCATCGCCCGCGTCGATTTGCACCAAGGAGGAGTACGCGTGTTTGTCTCCGCTTCAAGCGAATGTTTTCCGGATCTGTCGCTGGACGGAGTGTTGCATCGGCTGCACGACCTGGAGTACACCAGCCTCGAGATCGCGATCCACGAGAACGGCGGACAATTGAAGCCGTCGACCGTGCTGGCTGATCTGGATAAGACCATTGCCACCTGCCGCGAGACCTACCGGCTGACCATCTCAGCCTATAGCGTTGATATCACGGCCGAGGGCGAGGAGTACTACGACCAGTTTGCCGCCTGCTGCACGCTGGCCAAGGCCACCAAGGTGGTCACGCTGACCGTGCCCGCCGGTGAGATCGGCACTCCGTTCAATGCCGAGATCGAACGCTTGCAGCGACTGCAAGCCATCGCCTCGCGCGAGGGCGTGCTGGTGGGCGTCAAAACCGAGACCGGCTGCATCACGCAGGATCCCGACACGGCCGTCGTGCTCTGCGACAACGTCAAGGGCCTGGGCATCACGCTGGACCCCAGCCACTTTATTTACGGTCCGCACGCCGGCGGCGGCTACGACCAGGTGCTCAAGCACACCTACAACGTCCACTTGCGCGACACGACCAAGGACAAGCTGCAAGTCCGCGTCGGTCAGGGTCAGGTGGAATACGGCCGGCTGATCTCGCAGTTGGGCAAGGTCCACTACAACCGGGCACTCACGGTCCACATCACCGAAATGCCCGAGGTGGACCACGCCGGCGAGCTTCGCAAGATGCGGCTGCTGCTGGAAAGCCTGCTGTAATTTCGGTTTCGACCTGCTCGCCCCGCAAGCACTGCCCCCGCGCCCGTCCGAGCGCAGTTTGCTTTCGTTCTCGCCGTACACTACGCTCTAGGGCTGGTTAGCGAGATCGTTTTTCCCCGGGGATTTACCGTCATGTCGACGAGATTGATTGCGCTATTTGCCGCCTGCGCCGTGGCCCTATTACCGACGATGGCCTCGGCCGCCGAGAAGCCTGAGATCACGTTCAAGCGGACCCAGCTCGACACCAAGTTTCGCAGCGAGGGAGTCGCCGTCGGTGATTTCAACCACGACGGCAAAAAGGACATCGCCGCGGGCAGCGTTTATTACGCCGCGCCCGATTGGAAGATGGTCAGTGTGCAGGAGCAGCCGCAAGAGTTCGACCCAAACGGCTATAGCCCTTCGTTTTGCAACTTTGCCGACGACATCAACGGCGACGGCCGCACCGACCTGATCGTGGTCGACTTTCCCGGCAAACAAACCTGGTGGATGGAACAGCCGGCCACGCCCGGCGCCCCGTTCGTGCGCCGTGAGGGCACGCCGATCACGAACAACGAAAGCCCCAGCTACCTGGACATCGATGGCGACGGCAAGCGCGAGCTGCTGTTTTCCTTCGACCCCGGCAAGTACGTGGGCTACGCCAAGCCGTCGGCGACCGAGCTCTGGAAGCTCAAGCCGGTCTCAGAGCCGAATGCACCCGCCACCGACCGCTTCTCGCACGGCATCGGCTCGGGCGACGTGAACAAGGACGGCCGCAACGACATCCTCGTGGTCGAAGGCTGGTGGGAAGCACCCTCGGACAAGGCCCAGAGCACCTGGGTCTTTCATCCGCAAAAATTCGGCGAAGCCTGCGCGCAGATGTATGTGTACGACTTTGATGGCGACGGCGACAACGACGTGGTTTCGTCCAGCGCGCATCTCGAGGGCATCTGGTGGCACGAGCAAAAGCCCGATGGCTGGCAGACCCACCTGATCTCCAAGGACTTCTCTCAGACCCATAGCCTGAACCTGGTGGACATCAACAGCGACGGCCTGCCCGACCTGGTCACGGGCAAGCGCTATTGGGCACACGGTCCCACGGGCGACGTCAATCCCGGCGCGCCAGCAGTGGTCTACTGGTTTGAGCTCTCGCGCGAAGGGGGCCGCCCCAAGTGGACCCCGCACCAGATCGACAACGATAGCGGCGTTGGCACTCAGTTTGAAGTTGCCGACGTCAACGGCGACGGCCTGCTGGACGTGGTCACGGCCAACAAGAAGGGCGCACACTACTTCGAGCAGGTTCGCAAGTAACGGCCCCTAGCCCACCCGAGCCAGCATTCCCACTTGGGTTGACCGCCATGCCGAATTCTCGCGGTGGCCGCCGCCGTTTCTTGCAGGTCTCTGGCGCAGCGCTGGCCGCGACCGTGGCCAACCCTTACGTCTTCACGGCCGATGCCGAAGACGCGGCGCGCCCGACGAGCAAGAACGATCGCCTGCGGCTGTCCGCCATCGGCATGCGCTATCAAGGCTCGGTCATCACCGAGAAGGCGCTGGAATATGGCGACCTGGTGGCGGTGTGCGACGTCGACCGCCAGGTGGCGGAGAAGGCCCGCGAACAGTTCGGCGGCAAGGCCGAGATCTACGAAGACTATCGCAAGCTGCTGGATCGCAACGATATCGACGCGGTGCTGATCGGCACGCCCGACCATTGGCACGCGGCCATGTTGATCGCCGCCTGCCGCGCGGGTCGCGATGTCTATTGCGAGAAGCCGCTGACCTTGACCGTGGCCGAAGGGCAGCGGATCGCCGAGGTGGTGCGCGACACAGGCCGCATCGTGCAGGTCGGCACCTGGCAGCGGAGCGACCGGCGTTATCGGCTGGCGGTGGAGATGATTCGCCAGGGGCGCATCGGCCGGGTACGCCGCGTGCAGGTCGTGCTGGGCAAGAACCAGACCGGCGGACCGTTTGATGTGACGTCGCCGCCTGCCGATTTCAACTGGGACCTCTGGCAAGGTCAGACTCCCGACGTGCCGTACATCAAGGAGCGGTCGCACTACACGTTTCGCTGGTGGTACGAATACTCTGGCGGTCAGATGACTGACTGGGGCGCGCATCACGTGGACATCGCGCAGTGGGGCATCGGCGCGGATCGCTCGGGCCCGGTCGAGATCGACGGCCGAGCCACCTTTCCCACCGTGGCCAACGGTTACAACGTGGCGACGAACTTCTCGGTCAAGCTCCGCTACGCCGACGGCGTCGAGATGGAAGTGCTGGACGACGGGCGCAACGGCATCTTGTTTGAAGGGGACGCCGGGCGGATCTTCGTCAACCGCGGCACCCTCTCCGGCGAGCCGGTCGAGATGCTCAAAGACCGCCCGCTGGATCGCGAGAGCTACACGGTTTATCCGCACGACAATCGCATCCGGCCCGAGCGCGAGGGCAAGCTCGACGCGATCATTAACCACATGGGCAACTTTGTCGACTGCCTGCGGTCGCGGCAGGAACCGCTGTCCGACGTGGTCAGCCAGCATCGCTCGGTGAGCACCTGCCATCTGGCCAACATTTCGATGCGGCTGGGCCGCCCGCTCAAATGGGATCCTGCAGCCGAGCGATTCGTCGGCGACGACGAAGCCAACACCTGGCTCAGCCGCCCGCAGCGCGCGGGCTACGAGATCGGCTGACCTCTGACCCGATTCAACAACCGAAGGTATTCGCACCCATGCGATTCGCAATGTCTCGTCGTCGCCTGGCCACGATCTTGCTCGGTGTCGTGTTAGCGATCGTGGCGCTGCCGTCGCTGGCCGCCGATCGGCCCAACGTCTTGATCATTCTGGCCGACGACCTGGGCTACTCGGACCTGGGTTGCTACGGCGGCGAAGTGGCCACGCCCAATCTCGACCGTCTGGCCGCCGGCGGGTTGCGGTTCACGCAGTTTTATAACACGGCCCGCTGCTGGCCTTCGCGAGCTGCGATCCTCACGGGTTACTATGCCCAGGCGGTGCGCCGTGATCAGATTCCCGGACTCGGGGGCGGCGCGCAGGGCGTGCGACCCGGCTGGGCTCCGCTGTTGCCCGCGTTCCTAAAGCCGTTGGGTTACCGCTCGTATCACTCGGGCAAGTGGCACGTCGACGGCCGGCCTCGGCCCGGCGGCTTCGACCAAAGCTACCTGGTGCAGGACCAGGACCGCTTCTTCTCGCCGAAGGAGCATTTTCTGGACGGCGAGAAGCTGCCGCAGCCGGCGACCGACAGCGGCTACTACGCCACGGTGGCGATCGCCGACCACGCGGTGAAATGTCTGAAGGACCACGCGACCGAGCACGCCGCCAGTCCGTTTTTTCATTACCTCTGCTTCACGTGCCCGCACTTTCCCTTGCAGGCGATGGCCGAGGACGTGGCCCGATACCGCGGGCGCTTTAGCGCCGGGTGGGACAACCTGCGCGAAGCGCGGCTCAAACGAATGAAGGAAATTGGCCTGGTCCACTGCGACCTCTCGCCGCGCACGCCGGGCGTGCCCGCCTGGGATACACTCACCAGCGAGGAGCAAGCGGCCTGGCAGCAGCGGATGGAAGTGCACGCGGCGATGGTCGACCGCATGGACCGCGAGATCGGTCGCGTGCTCGCTCAATTGGAGTCGATGAAGGCGCTCGACAACACGGCGATCTTCTTTCTCAGCGACAATGGCGCCAGCGCCGAGCGCGTGTTGCGGGGCGACGGCGACGATCCGGCCGCCGCGCCTGGTTCATGGCACACCTTCAAATGCCTGGAGCCTGGTTGGGCCAACCTGGCCAACGCGCCCTTGCGACGGTCGAAGATCTTCGTGCACGAGGGAGGTATCAGCACGCCCTTGATCGTGCACTGGCCCGCGGGGGTCAAGGCGCGCGGCGAGCTGCGGCATAACCCGGGCCACATCGTCGACCTGGTGCCCACGATCCTGGAGCTGACCGGCGGCACGAAACCGGGCGAGATCGACGGCCTGGCCGTGCCACCTGCACCCGGCAAGAGCATCGTGCCGGTGCTGACCAAGGATGGCACGGTCTCGCACGAGTATCTGTGGTGGTTTCACACGGGCAATCGAGCGATCCGCGTCGGCGACCTGAAACTGGTGAGCGAGAAAGATGGACCGTGGGAGCTGTACGACCTGGGCACGGATCGAGGCGAGTCTCACGACCTGGCCGCCAGAGAGCCCGAGAAGGTCCGTGAGTTGGAAGCCCTCTGGGACGCCAGGCTGGCCGAGTTTCGCCGCCTGGCCGAGAGCGACCCGCGCTCCGGCGAGTGACGTCGAGCGGGCCCGCACAGGGCAACAAAAAAACCTCGCGGACCGCAGCGTACTGCTGCCCGCGAGGTCTTGATGGCGGCATTGCTTCGAGTCGTACCGGGCTACTTGGCCCTTTCGACGTTGATCTCCAACTCGACGTCTTCTCGCACGTCGTCCTGCACTTCTATTTCCAAGTCTTCTTCCTTGTCACGATCGTCGTCGTCCCGTTCCTTCAGCTCTTCGCGGAGCGCCTCGACGTGCTTATGCATTTCTTCCAGGCGGCGGTTCATTTGCTCGACGCGCCGCTCGAGCGATTCGCTGCGCCGCGCGGCTTTCTCGGCCACTTCAGAAGGATTGGCGGGCGTGAGCGAGATGTAACCCGTGGTCTTGGGAGTCACTGGGACCTTGGGAGCCACCGACACCTTTGGAGCCACTGAGATCTTGGGAGCCACTGAGATCTTGGGAGCCACTGAGATCTTCGGTGCCACGGGCGGAAACGGCAAGTCGACGCCGGCGATCTTGAATTGCATTGGGGCGTTTCCCAGCATCCGCTCGACGTGCGGTCGCAGCGCGTCGGGCAAGGACGAGAGGTCGCCCTCCTTGACTTCCCAGCTCTTATCCCCCTGCTTCACTTTGATCTCGGCCGGCTGCTTGCCCTGGCGGTGAATATCCACCGTAACGTCGTCGGGCAGTTTGGCTTGCCAGTTGATCAGAAAGTTCGCCCCCTCAGGCAGGAACGCGCCGGGTTGAATGACTTGCATCCGCAGGTCCACCCCGGCTTCCTTCAGCTGTTTGCGGACCTTCTCTTCGATTACGTCCGTGTTGATCTCAAATCGATCTTTCTTCGTAGTGAAGGTGTAGGTGGGGCGTTCGCGACGCTCTGCCTTGACCTGCAAGGTTTGCGGCTTGCCTGCCCGCAGCAGCTTGAGCGTCAGCTCCTTGCCTTCACTCTTGTTGGCCAGGGCCTGCAATTCTTCCGGGCTGGCGATCTGGTGATCGTCGATCGCCAGCACAACGTCGTTTTGCTGCACGCCGGCCTTGGCCGCCGGACCGTCGTCATGCACCTTGACCACCAGCGCTCCTTGACCCTTCAGATCGAGCTGCGCGTTGAGCGCCTCGGGCGCGCGGACTACGGAGAGCCCGAGTTGATAGCCCTTGGTTTTCGCCAGCGTCACGGTCTCGATAACTTCCGTGTCGGCGATTGGAGCTGTCGGCGCGCTTGGAGCCGTTGGCGCTTCGGCCGGCTTCGGCGGCTCGGGCGGCGCCGGTTTAGCGTCGTCGGCGTGCGCTCGAGCGATACCCACCGCGGAAGCGGCTGCAAACATCCACGGCCACGCGGCCCGGCGAAATGAGGCGAGAGGTTTCATCTTTTTAGGCTCCTGGTTCGGGGAGTTACTGTCGGGAGTTGTTATTAGACCTGCTAAAATTGCGTGACTTCCGGCGCCCGCAGGTCGACTTCTTCCACCGGCACGATCAACCGCCGGCCGTCGGTCAGATCCATTGGCACCAAGCGGCGCTGGCGGGTAACCTGCCAACCCTCCTGCTCCATCTGATCCCAGAGGTTGGCCCCCACGGTCGATTGTGTGTGGGCGATCCAGTCGGCGTCGGCCGCCTGGTTGTTGACGCGAAGTTGAATTGCCTGTTGCGCGCCGGCGCTGTCCGCGGACTCGAGGGGCGCAAGCACCAGGGTCTGAGTCCCAGCGCTGTCGTCGGTGGTCGCGGCCGCGGGCAGGTTGTTTGTGGCCCCGTCAGCGAGCAGTTCCGCGCCCGGCTGCGAAACGATCTCGGTCGGCGCTTCGGCGGTGGGTTGACCTGGCGGATACCGCGTGCCCAGCCCGAACGCGACCAGCAGGCTGGCGGCCAGGACCAGGTATGATTGCCAGCGCGAGGTGGCGACGGCGGTGGTGCGCCGCGCCGAGCGGACGTCGCTCGCCGCGTGAGCCGCCAGCGGCTCGGCAGATAGCTGCCCCAGTTGCCAGCGCCACGACTGGGCTTCCAGAAAGGCCAGCGCGCAGCGGCGCCAACCGCTGGGCTCGTCGTCCAGAGCGGCCAGCAATGCGCGGCGCTCGGCCTGGCTCAGCTCGCCGTCGACCAGGCGATCGAGCACGCGGGCATCATCTCGGCGGAGTTCATCCAGGATCGTCATGGTTCTACCGTTGTGTGCTTCGATATGGATGTCGACTTCGATAAGACTGTCGGCTCCAGTACGGCCAACTCCAGTCGCAGCCGCCGGCGCGCCCGATGCAGGCGGCTCTCGACGGCGCTCTCGGTAATGCCCAGGTGTTGGGCCAGTTGCTCGTAACTCCAGTTCTCGCTGTACTTCAATAGCAGGATCTCTACTTCGCGCCGCGGCAAGCGGCCAATGGCTTGCCGCACCAGGGTGGCCCGCTCGTCTGCCAGCAGCCATTCCAGCGGGTCAACCAGGCGCGTGTCGTGTTCGGTCGGTCGCATCCGCTCGGCATAACCGCCGGTCAGCTTGCGAAAGCGTCCCTGGCGGCGGCGAAACATCAGCGACTGCCGCAGTGCCAACCGATACAGCCAGGGTCCCACTTTGGAGACATCTGTCAGCGGCGCCTGCTGGCGCACGGTCGCCAAAGCCACCTCCTGCATCACCTCGTCGACGGCCGCCGCCTCACCCACCCGCGCCAGCACTACGGTGCGCAGCCAGCGGTCGTGCTCAACGAGCACAGACTGCCAGGCGATCGGCGATGGTGGGGTTGCTGCCAAACGTGACTCGTCGCGAAAGCGGGGTCGGCTCGGACGTCCTTAGATAGTTGCCGCAGCGGAAGAGTTCCTGCGAAAAAAAGCATTTCGCCTGCTACTCGTGGGATCGCCCTAGGGTATTCGCCGGCCGGCGGCCCGCATTATAGGTTCGCTCGGGTGAAATCCGGATCACGCGGGCCCGTTTTCACCTCGGCCGGCCTGCCGTAAGATGAGGGCCTTTCCCGCGGCCGTCCCCTGGCTGCGGCGGATGCTGGCTGCTTAAGTGCGAGACATTGACTTATGCCTGAGAAGCGACCTTGCTGGCTGGTGAAAACCGAGCCGGAATGTTTTTCCATTCACGACCTGGCAGCTTGCCCGCGGCAAACGACCAGTTGGAGCGGCGTGCGCAACTACCAGGCCCGCAACTTCATGCGCGACCAGATGCAGGTGGGCGATCGGGTGTTGTTTTATCATTCGAGCGTCGACCCGCCGGCAGTGGCCGGCACGGCCGAGGTGGCCCGTGCGGCCTATGCCGACGCCACGGCCTGGGATCCCAAGGATCAGCACTACGATCCCAAGGCCTCGCCCGACAACCCCATCTGGCAGATGGTCGATATCCGGCTGGACGAGATCTTTCCCGTGTCGGTGCCGATCGGCACGCTGCGGGCCACGCCGGGAACGAGGGCGATGGAGCTATTGCGCACCGGCTCGCGATTGTCGGTGCAGCCGGTCACGCCCACCGAGTTCGACCTGGTTGTGGCGCTGGCCCGACAGGCCGCCGGCGATGCCAAACCTGCCCAGCAGAGCAAGCCGGCGTCTTCGCGGCGTCCAACACCGCCGGCCCGGGTGTCTCGATCCAAGAAACCCGTCAAGGCCGCGGCGCGGCGCACACGATGAAGCGTTCGATGCATGACCCCTTGAGCTGGATTGACGACGAACTGGCGACGCTCGATGCGCGACACCTCCGCCGCGCGCTGGCCACGCATGGCGGTCCGCAAGGCGCTATCCTCTCCGTGGGTGGCCGAGAGCTGATCAATTTTGGCTCGAACGACTATCTCGGCCTGGCGGCCGACGCGCGACTGGCGGCCGCCGCCTCGCTGGCGGCTATCGACCAGGGTTGCGGTGCAGGAGCCAGCCCATTGGTCACCGGACACGCCGACGCGCTTGAGCAGCTCGAAACCCGGCTGGCTGAGTTCGAAGGGACCGAGGCGGCGCTGGTCTTTTCCTCGGGCTACGCAGCCAACATGGGCACCATCCCGGCGCTCGTCGAGCGTGGCGACGCGATCTTTGCCGATCAAAAAAATCACGCCAGCATGATCGACGGTTGCCGGCTGTCGCACGCCGCGGTGCATGTCTACCCGCACGGCGATTGGCGGGAGTTGGAAAGTCTGCTGGTCGAAACCGCGGGGTCGTTTCGTCGGCGGCTGATCGTGACCGAAAGCGTGTTTAGCATGGACGGCGACCTGGCGCCGCTGGCCAGGTTAGCCGAGTTGGCCGAGCGCCATCAATGCATGCTGCTGGTGGACGAGGCCCATGCCACGGGCGTGCTAGGTCCGACGGGCCGCGGACTGTGCGAGGCGCTATCGCTCGAAGACCTCGTTCACGTGCGCATCGGCACGCTCAGCAAGTCGCTCGGTTGTGCGGGCGGTTTTGTCTGCGGACGACGCGAGCTGGTCCAGTGGCTGGTCAATCGTTCGCGACCCTATGTTTTTTCAACAGCGCTGGCGCCGCCAATGGCGGCCGCCGCCACAACGGCGCTGGGCATCGTGCGCGATGAACCCTGGCGGCGCACGCAGCTAGCCCAACGGTCGGATGCCCTGCGAAGCGCGCTGGCGCGACAAGGCTGGTCGGTCGGCGGCAGCGCCACGCAGATCATTCCGCTGGTAGTCGGCGAGCCGGCGGTGGCGGTGGAGCTGTCGGCCCGCCTGCGCGAACTGGGCCTGCTGGTGCCGGCCATCCGACCGCCGTCGGTGCCCGCGGGCGAGTCGCTGTTGCGGATCAGCTTGAGCCTGGCGCACGATGAGGCGATGATTGCTCAAATGGTCGACGCCTTAGGCACTTTCGCGCCAGGCTCGATCGTACCCGCCGCCGTGACGTCTGAACGAGGTGATTGAGCGATGCCCTTTTCGAATCTGCAAGCCAGCGAGCGCAAGGTCACTTCGCAGAACGGCGAAGACGGCGTGATTGAGGCGATCTTTGCCCGCATTGGCACGACCAATAGGTACTTTGTCGAGTTCGGCGTGGGCGATGCCACCGAGTGCAACGGCGCGTACTTGCTGGAGCAATGCTGGACCGGGCTGATGATGGACGGCGGCCACGACTCGCGCAACCCGCGGGCCACGATCCGGCGCGAGTTCATCGTGGCCGAGAACATCAATGCGCTGTTTGCCAAATATGGGGTGCCCCGGGAGTTTGACCTGTTGTCGATCGACATCGACGGCAATGATTTCTGGGTCTGGCGAGAGATCGCGGCCCGCCCTCGCGTCGTCGTGATTGAGTACAACTCGAACGTGCCCGCCGACGTCATTGCGGCGATCGCCTACGAGCCCTTGTTCATTTCTGACGGAAGCGATTACTTCGGCGCCAGCCTGCTGGCCCTGGTCGAGCTGGGACGGCAGAAGGGTTACACCCTGGTGTATTGTGAAAGGGCCGGAGTGAACGCGTTCTTCGTGGCCGATGAGGCGTTGCCGCGAGGCTTTCAACCGCAATCGATCGAAAAGCTCTACCGGCCGCCCAACTACAACTACATGGGTTCCCGCTCCCGGCCCGATCAGACCCGGACCATGATTGACCCGTTCAACGACTTCAACCAGTGGCTTGTGCGGATCGACGTTTAGGGTCACCGCCGGGAAGGTATGACCCTGTCTCGGCCTCGGCGAATCGCGGCACGAACCTCGATGTTGGCCCTGTTATGCCGGTGGTAGCAGATTTTTTGCGGATCCGTGGGGCGAGGGCCGTTGTCAGGCTGGCGCTGGCGGGGCAAAAGATTTGACACATCCCGGGGGTCCATTTACGATAAAGGGCTGTCGATAGCGTCGTAAGTCCTGTCCATTTCCGGCCATAGAGCCTTCCAATCGCGTCCCGTCCTGCGGCCACCGAACGCTTGGCCGCAGCGTGGTCACGGTTAAAATTGGTGGTTTGGGAAGGGCACGACATGCGCCGCGTCGACGATCCCTGGGCATCCAACCCGGGACCTCGTGATCGAGCTACAACACGGTTTTAGGCTGCCATGGCGCTGGTTCTGGAAATCCTGCTGGGTGTAGCGATCTTGGCGTCGTTCTTCGTCGCCTACATGAGCGCCCGCGCCTGGCCGATCTACCAGGTCGTGCTGGTGGCCTTTCTGTTCTTGAGCGTGATCGGGTTTTTCTACCTGGCGGCTCGCACGCTGGCGACACATCAGGCCTGGCAGACGGCCTACAACAAGCTGCAAGCCGACGTGGCCAACGTGCAGAAGCAAACCTCTGAGCTGGTCGACGGCGGCCCGACCGACGAGACCGGGCAGCCCAATCCTAAGGGCATCAAGCAACTGCAGCAGGATCTGCAAAAGCTGACGATCGAGCGCGGAGGCGTGCTATTTGACGTGGCGGTCGAAGGCCTGAACAACGACGTGCTGCAACTCGCACTGCCCAGTGCCGATCATGGCCTGGTGCCCAACGTGGTGCTGTTCGTCTTTGACCAGACGCCCAAGACCGAGGGAGGCCGCTACGCCGGCGAGTTCAAGGTCGTGGCCGTGGGCGAGGATGCCACCAAGGTTCAGATCACGCCGAACCTGCCGCTCTCGGCCACGCAGGCCGAGCGGCTGAAGGCCGTTAAAGGTCCGCTGGCCATGTACGCCGCGATGCCGGTGGACGACCCGACCGAGTTTGCGACGCTCGACGAGGCCACCCGCGGCGGTCTGCTGCCGGCCGGCAGCGTCCAGGAATATGCCGAGGCAACCCGCAAGCTGCGGGACTATGAGCAGACGTTTCATGAGAGCTTCGTGCAGCAATCGTTGCTGGCCGACGCGATCAGCAAGCTCTCCAACAACATCGAGCGAATGACCGCCGCCACCAAGGAGGCCGAAAAAGAGGCCGCCTATCGCGAGGGCGAGAAGGTCAAGCTGGCGGCCGACTTGAGCAAGTTTGAATTTGAGCGGGAGGCCATTCACAAGTATCGCGGTTCGTTGGAAAAGCTGTACCACCAGGTGCGAGACTCGCTCAAAGCGACGTACCTGCAGAATCGGCAGATGGCCAACGATCTGACGGTGCGCCAGTTGGACGCGGCGGCCCAGATCGACGCCCGCAGTTCGGCGGCGGCCAGCGTCGGCCCGGCTGGCGTGGGAACTGCCGGCGCGGCCCGGCCTTAATCCCCCGGCGCACTTTCCGCCCCGGCGCGCCCGCGATATCCTGATAGGGCGCTTCTTCGCGTCGCGCCACCGCGCCGCACCACACCTCGCAGTACGACCGCCATGGGGATCTACGACCGCGATTACTACCAAGGCGAAGAGCGGTCGAGCTGGTTTGCCGGCCGCTCGATGGTCGTCAACCTGATCCTCGTGAACGTGGCGATCTTTATCGCCGATCTGCTGTTTGACCAGCAAGTTTCCGAAACACTCAGCCTGAAGTCGGATCTGTTCCAGAAGCCGTGGCAGTTCTGGCAATTGCTGACCTATGGTTTCGTGCACGATCCCAACGATCTGCGGCACATTCTGTTCAACATGTTTGGCTTGTGGCTGTTCGGCAGCGACGTCGAAACGATCTATGGTCGCGCCGAGTTTCTGCGGTTGTATCTGGTGACCATTGTCCTCGCGGGACTGGCCTGGGTGCTGTCCACCGTCGCGACCGACTCCCCGGGTGTCCTGCTGGGCGCTTCCGGCGGCGTCATGGGCATGATGATGCTCTTTGTCATGCACTTCCCGCGGCGGATATTTTATATTTGGGGTATCCTGCCGCTGCCGGCCTGGGCGCTGGGGGTAATCTATGTTTTCTTCGACCTGATGGGCGCGGCACACAACACCGACAACGTGGCGCATGTGGCGCATCTGACCGGCGCAGCGTTTGGATTCATTTACTACCGCGCGCACCTGAACCTGGGTCGGCTCGTCCCGCGGCGACTTTCCTGGAGCTCGCTCCGCTGGCGACCCAAGCTGCGTGTGCACGACCCCGATCGCGAGGCGCCGGATCTGAACCAGCAGGTCGACCAGATCCTGGAAAAGATCAGCCGCGAGGGCGAGACCAGCCTGACCAAGAGCGAGCGCCGCACTCTGGAAGAAGCCAGCCGCCGCTACCAGCGTCGCCGAGAATAGCCCCCTACTCGTCGCCAGAGGGCCACCGCCGATGGATTCCGAACCGGCCGCCTCCGAAAAGTCATCGATCGAAGAGATTCGCCGCCGCTTCGACGCCGACGTCGAACGCTTCAGCAACCTCGAGACCGGCCAGTCGGCCACGATCGACGCCCCCTTGGTGCTGGACCTGATTACGGCCGCCGCGGCCGACGTCACTCCCGAGGCCAGGCGGCTGCTGGACGTGGGTTGCGGCGCCGGCAACTATTCGCTGAAACTGCTGGAGCGGTTGTCGCTTACCGATATCACGCTGCTGGACCTGAGCCGGCCGATGCTGGACCGGGCCGCCCAACGAATCAGCGCAGCAAGCAAGGCCCGCTGTCAGGTCCTGCAGTCCGACATTCGCGAGGCGTCGTTCGCTGCCGGCAGCTTCGACGTCATCGTGGCCGCCGCCGTGTTGCACCACTTGCGCACGGCAGACCAGTGGCGGGCCGTGTTCGCCAAGTTCCACGCGGCACTCGCCCCTGGCGGCTCGCTCTGGATCGCAGATCTGGTCGAACACACCTCGCCCAGCGTGCAGGCGCTGATGTGGCGCCGTTACGGCGAGTATCTCGAAACGCTGGGCGGCGCCGACTATCGCGACAAGGTCTATGCCTACGTCGCCCGCGAGGATTCGCCGCGGCCGCTGGTCTTTCAGCTCGACCTGCTGCGCGAGGTCGGCTTTCACACCGTCGAAGTGCTGCACAAAAACAGCGTCTTCGCGGCGTTTGGCGGCGTCAAGTAGCGGCTGCCAGCAACGGGCGTGCTGTCGTCGAACCTGGCATCTGCCGCTCGATATGCCCTTCGATATCCACTTAATCGCAGCCTCTTGCGTGCTAGCAGAACTATTCGAGCTCCCTGGTGTTTAGTGCACGATTGATATTCTCACGAACCCGCGGCGCGGATATTTTTGCGTCGGTGTTCAGTGAGACAGCGGCTCACCCCTCGACCAGCGACGGCGTGTGAGTGCCGAGTGAAAACGGACTAACCACTCATCCGCACTTGCCATTTTGAGGCTCGGTCGACTCATGAAGTTTCGTCTGCATCACTACGCCCTAGGCGCAATGCGCGCCAACTATCCCGTCCAGCGCGGCCGCGTCGCCGTGGGCCGAGCGCTCGACTGGATTCGCCAAAACAACTTTCTGATTCTCTCCAGCCCACGGTCTGGCACGACGCTGCTATTGGACTACCTCAACTGCAGTCGCCAGGTCCGCTGCTACGGTGAGATTCTGGGGCGCGACCATTTCCAGTATGGCGACCCCTATCGCATGACGCCTGAGCGGATCCGCCTGCACGTCGAGAGCTATTTCGTCAAACGGCCAGGCACCTGGGTGGGCGCCAAGATCCTGACGTTTCATCTCGACGAGCTGCCGATCACGCTCGCTGACCTGTTGGAGGTCCTCAGTGCTCCCAAGATCATCCTGCTCTATCGCCAGGACCTGCTGGAACAGTACACCTCGTTCCACTTGGCCATGGCGACGGGAGTCTGGCATCCGCGCAAACCCGTCGAGCTGGCGTTGATCCGGTTGGACCCGGATGACTTTCTGGCCTTTGCCGAGCGCGAGCGGCGGATGTGGCAAGAGAATTGCGCTCGGCTGAATCTGGCTCAGACCTGCGCGGTTTCTTACGAGGACCTGCATGCCGATCCGCGCTCGCAACTGGCCCGGGTGTTTAACTACTTGAATGTCGAGCCGGCGGAGCTCCGCTCGCGTTTGGTAAAGACGAACCCTCGTCCCTTGTTCCAAAAGGTGGCCAACTACGAAGAGTTCGCCGCGCGCGGGATTCCCGAGCAAGCCCGGTACTCACCGCTGGCCGCGTTTGGCGGGTCGCAGCGAGCCGCCTGAACGCCGGGCTGCGACGACGACCCTTCGACCCGAGCTATTGCGCGCAAACTCTTGTGCTGCTTGCGATTAGTGCGACCTCGGCAGCCTGGGTACCGCGCGGTTCCGGCCGCCAACGCATCAATGCCGGTTGAAATGTTATCGGCCACTCGCTAGGATCCGCGTCACGAGGCCGGCTCGCGCTGGCCTCGCCCGCCTGGTATCCCGCCTTAACGTTTGCATCCCGCCGGTAAGTTTGTCCTGCCCCTTCGTACGGAGGAATCGCCATGATTCGCTCACTCGCCGTTTCGTCGCGCGCCCGCGCAGTGTCGTCTGCTCCGATCTCCCCGGCCGTTCCCCGCCCGGCTCAGAATCGCTCCCGGCCCGGCCGCGGTTTTACCCTGGTCGAGCTGTTGGTCGTTATCGCCATCATCGGCGTGCTGGTGGGACTACTGTTGCCGGCCATCCAGGCCGCCCGCGAAAGCGCCCGGGCTTCGCAATGCAAGGACAATCTGCGGCAGTTGGGCATCGGAATGCAGAACTTTGAGACCGCCAAGCGGGCCTTTCCTTCGGGCGGACAGGGCACGGTGCCCAACACCGTCAACACCGCCTACGACCTGCACTCCACCATCACCCTTTTACTCCCATACATCGAGCAATCCGAGATTGCCGGGATGATGAACATGAAGTTCGCCTACAACGACAAGCGAGCGCCCGGCAACCAGGTTGCCGCCAAGAACCGGATTCCGCTGTTGTCCTGTCCGACCAACGGCTTGGGGGAGCCCGACCCGCTCGGCTACGGCCAGAGCGACTACGTGGCCACGGTCCACGTGGACATCGACCCGATCACCGGCGTGTTCAACAACGCCTCGCGAATGGACGGGGCGCTGGGCCTGGGCGGCACGCCCATTCGGCGAATCTCCGACGGCACCAGCCACACTATCGCCCTGGCCGAGGACAGCCCGAAGAACTTTGAGACGATCTCGCCCTTCATGTCCTCCAACCTGCCCGATCCGTTGGTGGCCTCGGGCAATGCGGCGGAGCCGCCGGCCAGCGGTTTTAGGGCGATGAATCGCTGGGCCGAGCCGGACAGCGCCATCGGCATCTCGGGACCGATCAACGCAGCTCTCAACAGCCTGAGGGGCGTGGTCAACAACAACCCGGAGCCCTTCGGGGGCCCGCTGGACTGCCCCTGGAAGTCCTCGAACTGTGGTCCCAATGGGGAGATTTTCAGCATGCACCCGGCCGGGGCCCACGTGGTGCTGTGCGATGGCAGCGTGCAATTGCTCACTAGCGCCCTGGACCCGCGCGTGGCGCGCAAGCTGGTGACCCGGGCCGAAGGGGTTGCGGTGTCCACCGCCGAATATGAGTGATGGGCGGGATAGGCCGTTGGTGGTGCCGGTTTTGGGTCGTGCCCGTCACGGGACGCAATCAGGCGCGAGTGGCTGGAGGTCGCGCGCCGCAGCGGGACCCGGCGGCGTCGCGCCCCTTTGGGTTGGCCGGCAAAACAGGGAAAAATCGCGGCGAAAACAGGCCGGGTACTTGACGCTTGCGGGCCCGCTATCATAGGCTCGGCGTTTGGCCAAATGACCTTGCCAGGGTGCCGCGTCCCCCTATAATCCGTTCATCCCAGGCGCGTCGGAGCGACGTCCTGCTTGTGGGTGGCGTATATTCGAGAAGACCTACAACGCGGGTGTAGCTCAGTTGGTAGAGCACGACGTTGCCAACGTCGTTGTCGTGGGTTCGAATCCCATCACCCGCTCTTCGTTCACGTTCCACGACCCGGCGATCGGGTTGACATTTTCGGCCGCGAGGGTGTCGGTGCATTGACCCGGCCCGCGCGGCCGTCTCGCGCGATGAATCAATTGCGTGAGACACCAATCGCGCAAGACTTTAGCTCATAACGCTCCGATCGCCTCCCTAGGCCCCGTAGGATTGCAGTAAGCCACGATGTCTCCTTCGCAGAAAACTACCGACGAAGATCCCGCCACCGAATCGGCCGAGCCCGAGGTGGAAAAGATGAACCTGTCGATCAAGATCGACAGCCCATCGGCCTGCCAGCGTCACGTGACCGTGACCATTCCGCGCGAGGACATCGAGCGGTACTACGACAAGGCGTTTAGCGACCTGGTCGAGACGGCCGCCGTGCCGGGTTTTCGCGCCGGCCGCGCGCCGCGCAAGCTGATCGAGGCTCGCTTCCGCAAGGACGTGACCGATCAGGTGAAGGGCTCGCTGCTGATGGACAGCATGACCCAGGTCACCGAGGACGAGAAGTTCGCCGCGATCAGCGAGCCGGACTTCGATCCTTTGGCCGTCGAGGTGCCTGCCGACGGACCGTTGACCTTCGAGTTTGACCTGGAAGTCCGCCCCGAGTTCGACCTGCCTAACTGGAAGGGTCTCTCAGTGGATCGGCCGACCAAGGAATTTGCCAAGAAGGACGTCGATAAGCGGCTGGAGCAGATTCTGGCCGAGCACGGACGGCTGGTACCCTTTGAGGGTGCGGCGTCGACCGGCGACTACATCAGTTGCAATCTGAAGTTCATGAATGGCGCGGTCGAGTTGGCCTCGGGCACCGAAGAGGTGATCCGCATCAAGCCGGTGCTGAGCTTCCGCGACGGCAAGATCTCGGACTTCGACAAAGCCATGAAGGGGGTCAAGGCCGGCGAAACCCGCGAGACCTCGATCAAGCTTTCGGACGACGCCCCCAACGAATCGCTGCGCGGTCAGGAGATCACGGCGATCTTCGACGTGCTGGAAGTAAAGAAGCTCGAATTGCCCGAGTTGACCCCCGAGTTGCTCAACGAGTTGGGCAGCTTTGAGGACGAAGGCGCCCTGCGCGACGCGATTAAAGAGGACCTCCTGCGGCAGTTGCACTATTACCAGCAGCAGCAAGCTCGCCGGCAAATCACCGGCGCGCTGACCGAGAGCGCCAACTGGCAGCTTCCGCCCGACCTGCTGCGCCGGCAGAGCCGCCGCGAGCTGGAACGGGCCGTGCTGGAGCTGCAGCGCGCGGGATTCAGCGATGCCGAGATTCAGGCGTATGAGAACGACCTGCGTCAGAACAGCGCGGCCTCGACCGCCAAGGCGCTGAAGGAGCACTTCATCCTCGAGCGGATCGCCGAGGAAGAGAAAATCGACGCCGAGGCCGAGGACTATCAGGCCGAGACAGCGCTGATCGCCGCGCAGAGCGGTGAGAGCGTGCGACGTGTCCGCGCCCGATTGGAGAAGGGCGGCATGATGGATGCCCTGCGAAATCAGATCGTCGAACGCAAGGTCATCGACCTGGTGCTATCGCACGCCAAATTCAAGGATGTCCCCTATAAACCGGAAGGAACCGAAACCGAAGCGATCGATCAATCGGCCGGCGGTGAGGACTCGGACTCGGAAATTCCCGAGGCAAAAAGTCCCGGCGAGGCCGAGCCCCTACGCGCTTCGAAGGACCGTACGTAGAATTCACCGGCGTCACGACGAGTTCACGGGCAGCATCAGCTGGCGTGGGCGGCCGCGACTGCACGGCGCGTCACCCGGACCGAGCCTCGCGCACCCGCGCGAGCCCACGATCTTTGGGTTGTTGCGTCGACAAGTCCAAGTCACTAGACCCCGATTCACAAGACTATTTGTCAGGCGACGCACGAGCCGGCGGCCGATGGGCCGCGATTTGCTCGCTCGACCGAGGACCGAAAAACGCATGGCCTACCGCGAATATCAACGCCAGCGGACCTTGACGCTGGGCGACCTGCTGCTGGAGAACCGCATCATCCTGCTGCAAGGCGAGATCCACGACGGCAACGCCAACGAACTGGTGATGAAGCTCCTGTATTTGCAGAGCGAAAACCGTCGCAAGCCGATCCACTTTTACATCAACTCGCCCGGTGGCAGCGTCAGCGCCACGCTGGCGATCTACGACACCATGCAGATCTCAACCTGTCCGGTGTCGACCTACTGCGTGGGACTGGCTGCTAGCGGCGGCGCCGTGCTGTTGGCCGGTGGCACCAAGGGCAAGCGGTTCGCCCTGCCCCATGCCAAGGTCATGATTCACCAGCCTTACGGCCAGGTCGGCGGCCAGGTCTCGGATATCGAGATCCAGGCCGACGAGATCCTGAAAACCCGCGGCGTATTGAACGAGATCCTGGCGTCGCACACCGGCCAGCCGCTGGAGCGGATCGCTAAAGACACCAATCGCGATTACTACATGACCGCGGCCGAGTCCAAGGAATACGGGCTGGTCGACGACATCCTGACCCGCCCCCCCTTGCCGCAAGGCGACGATGAGGAAGAGCTCAAGTAGCCGACGCTGGACCGACTGCGAACAATAACCCAGCCAGTCTAATAACCCAGCCAGTCCAAATACCCAGACGATCCCATCGAGAAGATCACGGAGCCGCCAAGGTGGCTCCTTCACTTACGAAGTAAGGCTCACGCCGATGCCCCTGATTCCGTTTGTCATCGAAAAGAGCGGCCGCGAAGAGCGGGCGATGGACATCTACAGCCGTCTGCTCAAGGACCGCATCATTTTCTTGGGCTCCCAGGTCAACGATGAAGTGGCCAACTCGATCGTGGCCCAGATGCTGTTTCTGCAATCGGAAGATCCCAAGGCCGACATCCACCTGTATGTGAACTCGCCCGGCGGCAGCGTAACCGCCGGATTGGCGATCTACGACACCATGCAATTTGTCACCTGCGACGTGGCGACCTACTGCATCGGGCAGGCGGCCTCGATGGGCGCCGTGTTGCTGACGGCCGGCACCCGCGGCAAGCGCAACGCGCTGCCCAATGCCCGAATCATGATCCACCAGCCGCTGGCCGGCATGGAAGGCACGGCCGAGGACATCATGATCCACGCCACGGAATTCAAGAAGGTCAAGCAGAAGCTGAATCAGATCCTGATCAAGCACACCGGCCATCCGCTGGAACAGATCGAGAAAGATACGGATCGCGATCGCTTCATGTCAGCCGACGAGGCCCAGAAGTACAAGCTGATCGACCAGGTAATCGAGCACATGGGGACCAAGCCGATCGGCAAGGTCGAAGCCTAAGTCACGGTTACGCGTGAGTGTTTTGAGAGCGTAAGAGTTGGTAGCGTGCCCGACCGACGGATCGGTGGGGCGAAACGACGAGGCAACCTCACTTCCCGCACCCGGTTGCCCGTCGCAGGTGAAAAAACTGACTAACGTGGCTTTGCCGGCCGCACGCGCCTGCCCTAAACGGGCCGGTTGCGCGTTGGGTTTCGGCGGAGCTGGCAATCGATTTTCTGTCGCATGAGGCTGACATGAGAACGATGCACGTCGCGCTGTGCTGCCTCGCCCTGTGGGGCGCCGGGTGCCGCGCGAACAATACGACCGCCCTGCTGGAGCGCGACCTGCGCTTGCAGGAGGACAAGATCTATCATTTGCAAAGCTGCCTGCAAGACGCCCAGGCCGCCCGCGAAGCCACGATTCGCGAGAACGAATCGCTCAAGAAGCAAATGTCCGAGGGAGACAAAGGCGCCGGCTCCGATGCGGCCTCCGACAATGACCGCACCACGCCCAGCTTTCAGCCCCCGAGCATGGAACCGCCCAGCGTGGAGCTCCCGGGCGGGGACCTGCCCGGCTCGTCGAGCGGCCCAGCTGCTCCGGACTCTGGCCCCCCGGCGTCGCGCGGCAAGCGCGACCGTCCGAGCCTGGAGCCGCCGGTGGTCGAACTGCCCGAGGCCAGCGACGCGCCGGCCGCCGAACCGCTGCCTGGCGGCGACAAGCCGAGCGACGACAAGTCAGGCGCCGCCGAAGGACCTGCCTCGCAACTGTTCATCAACACGCGCCTGACCGGCGGCCTGGATCGCGACGGCGCGCCCGGTGACGAAGGGCTGCTGGTCGTGTTCGAGCCGCGCGACGCGGCGGGTCAGTTCGTCCGCGCTTCCGGCGCCGTTTCGGTCGTGGTCATGGACCCGTCGCTCGAGGGCGACGCCGCGCGGGTTGCGCGCTGGGACTTCAACGCCGACGAGGTGCCCAGCCATTTCCACAACACGGTGTTTGGCCGCGGCCTGCAATTTGAGCTCCCCTGGCCGGCCACGCCGCCTAAGAATCGCGAGCTGCAAGTGTTCGTCCGCTTCACCACGCCCGAGGGCGTGAAGCTCAACGCCGACACGAAGATCGGCGTCAATCCGCCCAGCGAAGTGCCCGGCTCCGACCGCCACACCAAGCGCTGGTCGCCCGAGCAGGACAGTTCAGGTCGCAAGACCCTTCGCTCCCGACTCAAAGGCCGCTCCGCCGACCGCGACACGGGCAACGCCACCCCCACCGCCCGCAGCGACGCGCCCGAGTGGAAGCCGTTTCGGTAAGCTCAGGCGACAGGTCGCGCCTCGCCGTCGCGCCTAGTGCACTCGTTGGCCGGGCTTGGCGCCGCTGTCGGGGCTCAATAGATAAATCTCCTGCCCGCCGGCGCCGGCGGCGGTGACCATGCCTTCGCTCAGGCCGAAGGTCATCTGGCGGGGCGCGAGGTTGGCCACCACGATCACCAGGCGGCCCACCAAGGCTCCCGGTTCGTAGGCGCTCTTGATGCCGGCGAACACGGTGCGCTGCTGGTCGCCGCCCAGTGAGACCGTGAGCTTCAAGAGCTTCTTGGCCTTGGGCACTTCTTCGGCCGTCACGATTCGGGCCACGCGCAGATCGACCTTGGTAAAGTCGTCGATCGAGATGGTCTCGGCCACAAGCGGCTCGGCGACCAATGCATCGCCACTGTCACCGGGTACTCCGCCGGCGGCAGGAATGGTGTCGGCGGGCGACGATGTCGGCGTTGATTCGGGCGCCGGCGATCCGGCGGCGGTCGGTTCGGTCATTCTCTTGGGTTCCTCTCGGCTTTCGGCGATCATGGCCTCGACCTGCGCGGCCTCGACCCGTTTCATCATGTGCGTGAAGGGATTGATCGGCACTCCGACCAGCGGCTGCTGGGCGTCTTGCCAATGGTCCAGCGACTGGCCCAACAGCGTCTCGGTTTGTCTCTGCAAGCTGGGCAGCACGGGCGATAGGTAAACGACCAGTTGGCGAAACAGATTCAGCGCGATCGTGCAACTGGCCTGCAGCTCGACGGCCCGCTCGGCGTTGTCGCGCAGTTTCCAGGGGGCCGCTGCATCGACGTATTGATTGGCCCGGTCGGCCATGGCCATCACCAGCCGCATCGCCCGGTTGTAGTCGCAGGCCTCATAGGCCGCGGCGACCGCTTCGCCCTCGGCTGCCGCTTGGGCAAACAGTCCACCGTCGTCCGGATAGGTGGCCGACAGGCCGGTCTCTTGCACGAACTTGGCGGTGCGGCTGGCCAGGTTGACGACCTTGCCGACCAGGTCGGAGTTGATCTTGGAGACGAACTCCTCGCGGTTCAGGTCCAGGTCGTCTAGTCCCGGGCCGAGCTTGCTGGCGTAGTAGTATCGCAAGTAAGCCGGATTGAGATGCTTCAGGTAGGTGGCGGCGCGGACGAACGTGCCCTTGCTCTTCGACATCTTCTCGCCGTCGACGGTCAAGAAGCCGTGAATGTGGACGCGGTCGGGCAGCTGAAAGCCCGCGGCTCGCAGCACGCCGGGCCAGAACAGCGTGTGAAAGTACATGATGTCCTTGCCGATAAAGTGGTGGATCTCCGACGATCCGCGCACCTCCTCGCCGGGCTGGCCGCGCAGCCACCAGGCATCGAACTTCTCACCGCTCTGCTGGCACCAGTCGCCCAGCGAGCCCAGATAACCGATCGGCGCGTCGAACCAGACGTACCAATAATTGTCCGGGAAGCCGGGAATTTCAAAACCAAAGTAGCGTGCCGGGCGCGAGACATCCCAGTCGCGCAACGGCTCTCCCAGAAACTGCGCCTTGAGGTAGTTGGCGACCTCGGCGTCCAGATGCTCGCCACCCTGGGTCCAGGCTTCCAGAAATGGCCGCTGCTTTTCGATCTGGATGAATTTGTGCGGCGCCTCGCGCAGCTCGGGCACGGCGCCCGACAGCGTGCTGCGCGGATTCTTCAGCTCCATGGCCGAATAGGTGCTGAAACACTTGTCGCAGCTATCGCCATACTGGTCCGGAGAGTCGCACTTCGGGCAGTTGCCTTTGACAAACCGGTCGGCCAGGAACGTCTTTTCGACCGGGTCATAGAGCTGGGCCACGCTGCTCTGGCTGATCATGTCCTGGGTCAGCAGCGCCGCCCAGATCTGATTGCAGAGCTCGCGCGCCGTGGGGCTGTGCGTGCTGCCGTAGTGGTCAAACTGGATGTCGAAGCCCGCGAAATCGTGGACGTGAGCCTCGCGCATCTCACCGATCAAGGCTTCTTCGCTGCGGCCTTCCTGCCGAGCGCGAATCATGATCGCCGTGCCGTGCGTGTCGTCGGCACAGAGGTAGATGCAACGGTTTCCGCGCAGCTTCTGAAAGCGGACCCAGATGTCGGTCTGCAAGTACTCGACCAGGTGACCCAGGTGGATCGGGCCGTTGGCATAGGGGAGCGCGGCGGTGACCAGGATCTGGCGCCGGGAGGTGGATACGGCAGGTGCGGCTTGCGATGGGGTCACGGACAGTCGGCGGCTCAAGAGAATGCGTTACGTCGAGACGGTCGCCAAACGAGCTATTGTAGCGGGACGCCAGCGTTTATGTGAGCCCCACGGAGCGCGGCAGATGACTACCAGCCCGACGCGCGAGCGAGGGAATAGCGGAACCAGGCGCCATCCACACGCTCCGTCATTCGCGCCGCTGGTTTGTGCGGCGAACGCCTGCGAGCTGATCAGAACGTCACCTTATTGATGGACTTCTCCAACTTCTCACAGAGCTTCTCGTTCTTGCGCTTCACATAGTCATTCAGGCTGTCCTCGACCAGGTCTTCCAGCGGGCTGGCCAGGTCGATGTTGAACTGCAAGTCGTGAAACGTGACCTTGAACGTCGTGATCTGGCTGTCCTGCAATCGCCTGAGTCCAACAGCCGCCGAGCCGCCGATCTCGATCTCCATCCACATCTCGCCGCCGGCCGCGCCTTGCACCAGCCGCGGAATGCGACCCCAGGCCTTGAACCGCGCCTTGGTCCGCGCGCTGGCGGCAAACTCCAGCCGTTTGTCGCGCAATTCAAGCTTCGTGAGCTGCACGTTGAGATACTTCTGCGGTTCGTCCAGCCAGACCCAGGTCTTGGACTGCTCGGTCCACGAGGCCAGCCGCGTCTTGCTCTCGCGGCCAAAGACCTTCATCTTCATCCACTTCTCTTTGTCCTTGCTCTTCTCGTTGTACCAGGCGGTCTCTTGCGAGTCGTGCGCGGCCAGCTCCGCCACGATCACCGGCGTGATCACGGCACGCAGCAGCGAGCCTTCGTCGGCAACGGCGCGCAGCGAAAGCGGCGCCAGCAGCAGGCCCGTCAGAGCACTCGAAAGTAGGGCGCGACGCATGAATCCTTCCTTGCCGGCGACCGTCCGTGTTGCCCATCGTCCGTGACTGTGACTGTGCTCGTGAACTCAATCGCGCGCGGCGCGCTCTTGCCCGCCGATCGCGATTAGGTGCTGTTCGCCGCGAAACAAGATCTGGCCGTGGCTGATCGCCGGCGAGGAATAGCAGTATTCGCCGAGCTTGTTCTCGGCCACGATCTCGAGCTTGGGCCCAGGGCGCACGACCTTGGTGTGGCCTTCGTCGGACGTGAAATAGACCAATCCGCCGGCCTCGACCAAAGAGCTGGAATAGTGCGTGCCGATTCGCTCCATCCAGTGCCGCTCGCCCGTGGCGGCTTCGAAGCAACTGGCCACGCCGCCGTCGGTCACCACCAGGAAATAATCGCCCACCACGATCGGCGAGGGCACATAGCCGGCCCCCTTGGTGGTCCGCCAGGCGATGTGCGTGTCGGTGACGTTGCCCGACCCGTCGGGCCGCACCGCCAACAGGTGATACTCAGGAAAGCCGGCCGTCAAAAAGAACAGCTTGCCGTTGAACACGACCGAGGCCACGAACTGCTCGGTCGGCCCGTCGATGATCCAGTGACGCGAGCCGTCGTGCGGATCGTAGCTGGCCACGCACTTGCTGCCCGATAGGACCATCTGCGTCCGGCCATCGATCTCGCGCACCAGCGGCGTGGAATAGCTGCGGGTCTTGTTCTCGCGATCGACTTTCCACAGGGTCTTGCCCGTGGATCGCTCGAGCGCCAGCAGGTAAGCGTCGCCGTCGTGGTCGCCATTGACGATCACTTTGTCCTCAAACAGCACCGGGCAACTGCAATAACCGTGCTTGCTGGAAAACCCACCCGGCCGCACCAGCCAGCGCTGTTTGCCGCTGAAGTCGTAGGCGGCCACGACCATCTGGCTGCGATCGAGAAACGTGACGTAAACCAGCTCGCCGTCGGTGGCCGGAGTGCTGGAGGCGAAGCTGTTGAGCTGGTGCTTGTCTTCCAGCGGCGAACGGAGCACAACCCGCTGCCACAGTTGCTTGCCATTGGTGCGATCGAAAGCCAGCAGGATCCGTTCTTGCTTGTCTTCATCGCACGAGACGACAAATACGTGATCGTTCCAGACGATCGGCGAAGCGTGACCTTTGCCCGGCAGCGGCGTCTTCCAGGCGACGTGCTGGCTGTCGCTCCAGGCGACCGGCAGGTTGGTCTCGTCGCTGGTGCCGTCGCCGCGCGGCCCGCGCCAGCTTGGCCAGTTTTCGGCCCGGCCGTTTGCGGCTGACGCCAGCGCGCAGCTCAAGGCGACCAAAAGCAATCGAAAACGGCGCATGGGCAGTCAGCTCCAGTGATTCTCGTAAAAGCCCCGGGCGAGGCCATGATTCCGCGGAAATTGTAACACGCCGGCAGGCGGCAAATCACGCCAAATATCTGCCTCGCTCGCTCCCCGCAGATCGGCCTTTGCGGGCAGACGCATGGCAAGCTATCATTCGCACATCCCGCGAGACGACCCGCGGCGCACCTTGGTGATCGTACCTGCGAAGCCACTGCATGTCCTGGCCCCTGCTCTCCTGGGATAACGCTCCCTTCTCTCCTGCCAGCTTCACGCTGGGAATCGTCGGACTGATCTTTGCGCTGTTGATCTTCAGCAGCCTGACGCCGGACGTAATCCTGATCGGCGCGGTGACGCTGCTCTTGGTGTGCGGCATTCTCACACCGAGCGAGGCCCTCTCGGGCATGTCGAACGAAGGCATGATCACCGTGGGCGTGCTGTTTGTCATCGGCGCGGCCGTGCGCGAGACCGGCGGCATCGACATGATCGTTGCGCGGCTTCTTGGACGCCCCAAGACCCCGACTCGTGCCATCGCGCGGATGATGTTTCCCACGATGGGCCTGAGCGCTTTCATGAACAACACGCCGCTGGTGGCGATGATGATCCCCGGCATTACCGACTGGGCCAGAAAGAACCGCTGGCCTGTCTCCAAGTTCATGATCCCGCTCTCCTACGCCGCGATCCTGGGCGGCACTTGCACGCTCATCGGCACCAGCACCAACCTGGTTGTGCAGGGCATGCTCATCAAGCAGACCGGCAGCGGGCTGGCCATGTTTGACATCGCCTGGGTCGGCGTGCCCGCGGCGTTGGTTGGTGGCGTCTACATTCTGCTGACCAGCCGTTGGCTGTTGCCTGATCGCACACCGGCGATCAGCACGCAGACCGACCCTCGCGAATACACGCTCGAGATGCAGGTCGCAGAAGACAGTCCGCTGGTCGGTAAGACGATCGAGTCGGCCGGCCTGCGCCATCTGCCGGGCGTGTACCTGGCCGAGATCGACCGCGACGGCGTGGTGCTGGCCGCGGTCTCGCCCCAGGAAGTGCTGCGCGGCGGCGACCGCTTGCTTTTCGTGGGCATCATCGAGTCGGTGGTCGACCTGCAGCGCATCCGCGGGCTGATTCCGGCCGCCGACCAGGTTACCAAGCTCAGCTCGCCCCGGCCGCAGCGCTGCCTGATCGAGGCGGTCGTCTCCAACAGTTGTCCGCTGGTCGGCAAGACGATTCGCGATGGGCGATTTCGCAACACCTACAATGCGGTCGTGGTGGCCGTGGCCCGCAACGGAGAGCGGCTGCACAAGAAGATCGGCGACATCGTCCTGCATGCCGGCGACACGCTCTTGGTCGAGGCCCATCCGTCGTTTGCCGATCAACAGCGCAATTCCCGCGACTTCTTCCTGGTCAGTCGCCTGGCCGACACCGCGCCGCCGCAGCACGACCGGGCGCTGGTGGCGATCGCCATCCTGCTGGTGATGGTCCTGTCGGTAAGCTTTGAGTGGATCTCGATGCTCAAGGCCGCGATGCTGGCGGCCGGGGCGATGATCTTCACGCGCTGCGTGAGCACGGGCACGGCGCGACGGAGCGTCGACTGGGAGGTGCTGTTGGCCATCGCCGCCTCGTTCGCGGTGGGCACGGCGCTGGAGAAGTCCGGCGCGGCGCGCGAGATCGCCGAGAGCATGATTCAACTGGCTCGCGGCAACCCCTGGATATCGCTGGGCGTGCTCTACCTGATCACGCTGGTGGTGACTGAGTTGATCACGAACAATGCGGCCGCGGCGCTGATGTTTCCCTTTGCCATGGACACGGCCAAGGGGTTGGACGCCAACTATATGCCGTTTGTGATCGTGGTGATGATGGCCGCCTCGGCCGGCTTTGCCACGCCCATCGGCTATCAGACCAACCTGATGGTCTATGGCCCCGGCGGCTACCGCTTCAGCGACTACGTCCGAATCGGCGTGCCGCTGGACATCCTGATCGGCATCGTAACGGTGGGGTTGGCCCCGCTGGTCTGGCCGTTTTGAAGAATGGTTGTTGGTTGCTCGTTGTTGGTTGATAGCAGAGAATCCCTCCGCTTGCGGCTTAGCACGCGCACCACAACGTCCGCGAGCAGATCCAGCAGCAAGCAACCAACAACCATTGGCCAACTCATCTTGCCGGGCCTGGCGTGCCGACAATATACTATACGCGTGTCTAGTATCGTCTTCGGCAGCCAGGAGGCTTAGGGCCATGGATGTTGCCGCGTTTCTCGAGTCATTGCGCTGTCAGCCGTATTATGCCGACCAGTTGGAGCACGTGGCCGTGTTGCCCGAGCGGCCCGGTCGCTTTGCCGAGCCGGCCGAGGCGTTGCCGCCGGCGCTGGCCGAGCTGCTAGCAACGCGCGGCGTCGAGCGGCTTTATTCTCATCAGGTTGCGGCGCTGGAGCTGGCCCGCGCAGGTCGTGACCTGGTCGTGGTGACCGGCACGGCCAGCGGCAAGACGTTGTGCTACAACCTGCCGATCCTGGAAACGGCGCTGGCCGATCCCGACGCGCGGGCGTTGTATCTGTTTCCGACCAAGGCCTTGGCCCAGGACCAGCACAAAAACCTGCTGGAGCTGTTGGCCGGCACCACCGCGGGCGAGCGGATCGCCAGCGGCGTGTTCGACGGTGACACACCCACGGCTCAGCGCCGCCGCATTCAGGCCGAGGCGCAGCTGGTTCTGTCAAACCCCGACATGCTGCACGCCGCGATCCTGCCCTACCATCCCAAGTGGAGCCGGTTCTTCAGCGACCTCCGCTTCGTCGTGATCGATGAGATCCACACCTATCGGGGCATCCTGGGGGCTAACGTGGCCTGTGTGCTGCGGCGGCTAGCAAGGGTTTGTGCTCACTATGGATCTCGGCCGACCGTGCTGGCCGCCAGCGCCACGATCGCCAACCCCGGCGAGCTGGCCGGCAAGCTGCTGGGTCGCGAAGTGGCTGTGGTGGACGACGACGGCGCGCCGCGCGGCCGCAAGTATTTTGCGATTTGGAACCCCACGCCGCTGGGCCAAGACCGGCTGGCGCGGCGGAGCGCGACCGACGACGCCGTGGTACTGATGGTCGAGGCGCTCGAGGCCGGCGGCCAGGCCCTGGCCTTCACGCGGACCCGGCAGGCCGCCGAGTTGATCCACCGTTATGTCAAAGAGGGTCTGACCGCGCGGCACTCGAAGCTGGCCGACCAGGTCCGCGCTTACCGCGGCGGCTACTTACCTAACGAACGGCGCGAGATCGAGCAGCAGCTTTTCAGCGGCAATCTGCGCGGCGTCGCGGCGACCAATGCGCTGGAGCTGGGCGTTGACATTGGCTCGCTCGACGTGGCGCTCTTGGCCGGTTATCCCGGCACGATCGCCAGCACCTGGCAGCAGGCGGGTCGCAGCGGGCGGCGGCACGACGAGAGCCTGGCGATCCTGCTGGCCGGCAACGATCCGGTCGATCAGTACCTGGCCAGGCACCCCGATTATTTCTTTGCCAAATCGCCCGAGCATGCGGTGGTCGACCCCGAGAATCCTTATGTGCTGGCCAACCACTTGCAGGCCGCGGCGTTTGAGCTGCCGTTGGACGAGGCCGACGTGGAACGGTTCGGCGGATTGGCGATGCCTGTGGCCGGCGTGCTCTGCGACAGCGGAACGCTCAGCGAAGTGGCCGGGCAGTTCTTCTTCTCCGGCGGGCAGAATCCTTCGGCCCGGGTGAGCCTGCGGCACATGAGCGACAACACGTTTTCGATCGTGCTCAGGCGGTCGGGCGGTCGTGGCGGGCGGTATCTGGCGCCGTCGCGCGGCGGCCGATCCAGCGATCCCGACCACGAAGTGATTGCCAACGTCGACGCCATCAGCGCGCCCGAGCTCGTCTATCCCGAGGCGGTCTACCTGCACAACGGCGAGAGCTACTTTGTCCGCGAGCTCGACCTGGAGGGCAAGGTGGCCTACGTCGAGCGGCACGAGATGGACTATTACACCCAAGCCGTGTTGGATAGCAGCGTGGTCATCAAGGAGCAGCGCCGCGAGCGCCCGCTTACGAGCGTCGTGGTTGCATCGCCGCTGCTGGCTTATGGCGACGTGGACGTGAGCTGGCAGACCGTGGCCTTTAAGAAGATCAAGTTTGGCACGCGCGAGAACATCGGCCAGGGACCGGTCGACATTCCCGCACAGACGCTCTCGACCACCGCCGTGTGGCTGGCGCCCGACGACCGCCTGCGGGCAGCGATGAAAGCGGCCGGCTATCGCACCAGCGAAGGCGTGGCTGGGCTGCGAAATCTGGCGATCGTGGCCCTGCCGATGGTCGCCATGTGCGACAGCCGCGACCTGGGCGGTGTGGTCGACAGCAAGAACCTGGGCCGCTCGACCATGATCCTTTACGACCGCTATCCCGGCGGGCTGGGTTACTGCGAGAAAGGCTTTGAGCGATTCGAGCAAATGCTCACCATCGCCCAGGAGATGGCTCGCGACTGCGGCTGCGAAGACGGCTGCCCCAGTTGCGTGGGCCTGCCGAACCTGCGCCCGGCGATCCACAGCGACCCCGACCTGTCTCGCGGCTACCCAATGCCGAACAAGCAAGCGACGGTGAAGTTGCTGGAGTTGTTGTGCGAAGCGGCTGATGTGCCGTCCCCATTACTGGCCCAAAGCGCGCGCGAGGGAGCGGTGGAGAGCGGATTGTAGCGTTCCCTCGCTGGCGCTTCGGGCAGGTGCACGGTTGGACCTCTCTCGGGCAGTGCAGCGCGCTAACTCGCGTGCTCAATAGCCGCCGCGCTTGCCAAAGGTGACTTGGACGACCGGACCCTCCACCAGCTTGGCGACTGCCGACCGAATGATCTCTTCGGCCTCGGTGAGCGATTTGCCGCCCACGTTTACCCGCCCATAACGCACGCCTAGGGCGATCCTGCCATCGAGCTCGACGGTCACCACGGGCTTGATCATGGATTCTGGTGGCTCGCATTCGATATTGAGCACATCTCCGGCGGTGATCGTGCCAGCTGGCAGCTGGTCAAGCTTCTGCAAATAGGGCGAGACCGTCGGAACGGCCGAGGTCACGATCTGCGTCCGTTGGCTCGGGGGGGCGACGGCCGGCGCCATTGTCGACGGCTGAGGTATCTGGGTGCTGTAAACGGGAATCGCCGGTGCGTAGCTGCCGGTCGGAATCGGCGTCCTGTCCGGTCCCGTGCCCGCGTAGCTGACGCGGACATTGACCTCCAGGCGACCCAGCGCGTCGCTGATCGCTTGGGCCTTGATCTTTTGCGCCTGCTTCTCGGCCGCGTCGGTGGGTTCGCTTTTGAGAAGCCGCTGCCGCTCCTGATTGGCGCGCATGTGAATGTATTCTTGAATCACGTTGGAGACGAAGGCCGAGGCCTTGAGCAGCGTCATGTCGTCGACCTTGACGCTGCCGTAACGCGTGCCCAGCAAAATCTCGCCCTCCGAATCGACCGTCGCGATCAATTCACTCAGCTTGGGATACAAGAGCAGGCGGCTATTGAGTGCCGGCAGATGTTCCAGGTTGTCCAGGACCACGACGGACAATACGTCGCCGGGGCGGATGTTGCGCTTGGCGTCGGGGACGCTGGGAGCGTAGGTGGTGACGGCCATGGTCGTCGGCCGCGGAGCCATTGTGGCGGGGGATAGCTGTCCGGAGACAATGGTTTGGGGACCGCCTGTCAGCCCGCGGGCCGCGAGGCCTTGCACGAGCTGCGGTCGCAATTGGGCCTTCCTCACTTCGATCAACTCATTCAAGAGTCGCAATTGCTCTTCGACGACCGCACGATCCGGAGACTTAGCGCTGCGTGCGCCAATCTGTCGGGCTTCGAGGTCCGCGGCGCGTCGCAGCAGCATTTCAATTTCCGGATCCCTACGCAATTCCATCTCGATCACGCCCTCTGGCACCGCGCTCACCGGTTTGGAAACGACCTGCGCAGGGGTCGCCGCGGGGACCGTCACTGGCGCAGCCCCTTTCGTCACGGCTGGCGTTGCTGACTGTTCACTCTCGTCTCGCTTTCCACCGCTAGACTCCGGCTGCGGATCCTCTGGCGCCAATCCGGCCGCCACTCCCACGACCAGCACCGCGGCGACGATCGTCGCCAGGTTCCAACTTCTCGGGCTCACGCGCTCTAGCGGACGGCGGCGGTCGATGAGCATGACGACTCTCCTCTGTAAGTCGGAAATGCGGCCGCCGATCCCCAGACCGGCCGCCAGCGTGGGACGCGTAAAGCAACTGGTAGTCAAAAACTCGGCATAGTCCTCGGGCCCATTGCCCTGGTTGGCGGCGGCGCTATCAGCCAGAAAGTCCTGGCTCAACTGCAACTGCCCGCGTAGCCACCACACCAACGGTTGATAGAAGTAAACGGCGCGTACCAGTCCGCTGGCCAGCCAAGAGGTCAGGTCGCTCCGCTCGACGTGCGACCATTCATGGGCCAGCGCCCAACGGAGCGCCTGCGGATCCTGCTGAGCGACCAACTCCTGGGGCAACACAATCGTGGTCCGTGGCCAGGCCACGGCGCACGGCTGCGCCACGCGAGACGAGACGACCAGCGCCACGCGTTCGCTGGCCGGTCCACCGAGCGAATGCAGGAGGATGCGGCACTCCAGCGGCGCCGGCCGCGCACTGCGCAACAAACGCCACACGGCCGCCAGTCCGACCAAAATCCAGGCCAGCATCAGCGCGACGCCGGCGAGGTAGGCGACGACGATCACGGCGGGAGGATTCCAAGCCTGCTCCATCTTCCCCCTCTCCCCTCGTGGGAACGGGTCGGGGTGAGGGGGCGCGGCGGTGATCGGCGTCGCGACTTCAATCGGCGTCGCACTTGGTGGATCGTTGATTGGCTCTGTTGGTCGCGCGGAGAAGACTACCGCAGCGGCGATTTCCCCCTCACCCGGCTTGCTTTGCAAGCCACCCTCTCCCTCGAGGGGCGAGGGTAAAGATGCGGAGCTCGCGCCTTGAGGCACTTCGTCGAGAAGGTCGGCACTCGGCAAGAACGCTAACCGGGGATAGCCGGGTGCGATCAGTAACAGCGGAAGAACCGCGAGGCCGAGCAGCGCCGCTTGGATGATGCGAATGCGCCGCGCCGGTTCGCGGATGAGCCAGACCGCCAGCGCGGCGATTCCGCTAATCAGCAGGCCGAGCGCCGCCCAGCGCACGAGCAACTCGTAGCACGCCTCGATCGACAGCAAGGTTCAGCTCCTCGACGTGGAATCGCTCCGCTTCCGCCGGGCGTCGGCGATAATCCGCTCCAGCTTCTTCAGCTCATCCGGCGTGGTCTTCTTCGACTTGAGCAAACTGACCACGAACTGGTCGAGCGCGCCGTCGAACACCTTGTCCAACAGGCGCGACATTTCCCGCTCGCGGGTATGCCGGGGTCTGTAGACGAACGTGCGGCCCCGGGCCTCGTGCGCGACCAGCCCCTTGTCGTCCATGATCCGCAGCAAGGTCTGCACGGTGTTGAAGGCCAGCTCGCCGTCGGGGCAGAGCCGCTCGTGCACCTCGCGGACGCTCGCGGGTCCATGATCCCACAGCACTTTCAGGATTTCGAGCTCGCGGCCCGAGGGGATTCGCTCCGTCACAATGTCTGCCTCCCGGCAAAAGTGAAACCTAAGAACTTAGGTCATTGTGCCAGGGATTGTCATCGTGTCAAGATCGAGTACCTAATAAATTAGGCGACGGTGGACGAGGCGGGCGTCGCCTTCCTGCAGCCGGCCTGCCTTCCTGTAGCCGGCCTCTGCGAGGCCGGGGTCTTGCCGCGGTGCCACTGCTGACTTGTTCAGCAGTGCTTCGTTTTGGCGGTTGAACTCGAGCCTGATTCCCCACGGATCTGACAGGCCCTTGCGGAATCCATCGTGTCATCCGGCCGAGCGGTTGCCGGCCAGTTGCTCCGGAATGAAGTTCGACCTGCCGGCGATCGAAGGTCGTTTGCCGACACTCACTGCTGGACGAGCCAGCAGTGGCACCCAGAGGAGCGCTGAGTCATCTTCTGTAGCCGGCCTCTGCGAGGCCGGAGTCTTGCGACGAGGCTCCGGGGTCGCAGACCCCGGCTACAGTTAGAAAGCATGACGACCGGCTACTCGTCGGCCAGCACGCAGCGGAGCCCGATGGCGTCGTCCTTGAGCTCGCGCGGCGCCGCTCGGCGATAGGTCGACGTCAGCCGTTCGGCGGGGTCTTTCCAACTGCCGCCGCGGAGCACGCGTTTGCCGGCATCTCCGCCGAGCATCCAGGGCCGACCATCTTTTGGGGCGCCGTCGTAGTTGTCGTGCCACGCGTCGGCGCACCACTCCCAAAGGTAACCGTGCATGTCAAAGAGCTGCCAGGCATTGGGCTTCTTGGCGCCTACCGCGGGGTCGTTGCCGGCGGCGTTGCGCGTGCTCCAGGCGTGGGCGTCCAGGTCATCGAGGTCATCGCCAAACGAATATCGCGTGGTCGTGCCGGCCCGGGCCGCATACTCCCACTCGGCTTCACTGGGCAGGCGCACCACCTGCTTCGGCCCAATCAGCTTCGCCGCGCGGAGCTTCTCGGTGGCCTGGCTGCAGAATTCTACTGCGTCGTCCCAACTCAGCATCTCCACCGAATTGCGCGGACCTCGCCAGCGGCTCGGGTCGGCGCCCAGCACCGCTTGCCAGAGATTTTGCGGCACCTCGTAGCGGGCCATGAAAAACGGCCGGGCAATCGTGACCCGATGCGGCGGCCGTTCGGCCACTGGCCCATCGGCGCTGCCCATTTCGAACGATGCCGGAAACGGGTCGCGGCCTGGCGTGATCTCCACAAACTCATCGCGGAATGTCTTCAGTAGGGCCAGCTCATCCACCGTCGGTTCTGCGGCGGAAGTCCAGCCGCATGTCGCCTGCGCTGCGCAGCAGGCGGCAACGCAGATCGCGAGGGTGCGCGAACGAGGCCGGTTCATGCCGCGCCGCCCGGCCGGCCGTTGCCGGTAGTTGGCGGCGAAGGCGTCTGGCCGTACAGATGGCCGGCGCGAATGGCCTGGGCCATGGCAGCCGGCACTTCCGCTTCGGCCAGCACCACGCCCGAGCGATTCTCGGCGACCCGAGCCTTCATTTCCTGTTCGCGGGCGATCGCGTTGGAACGGCGCTCTTCGGCCTTGGCTCGGGCCACGCGGGTGTCGGCCTCGGCCTGGTCGGCCTGCAACCGGGCGCCGATGTTCTCGCCGACGTCGATGTCGGCGATGTCGATCGACACGATCTCAAACGCGGTGTGGGCGTCCAGGCCGCGGTCGAGCACGGCCTTGCTGATGCGGTGCGGGTTTTCCATCACTTCCAGATGGCTTTCGGACGAGCCGATCGAGGTGATGATGCCCTCGCCGACCCGGGCGATGATCGTCTCTTCGGTCGCTCCGCCGATCAATTGCGCCAGGTTGGTGCGCACGGTCACGCGGGCGCGGATGCGCAGCTCGACGCCGTTTTTGGCCACGGCGCTCAAATGCGATTTCTTGGATTTGGAGGGGTCGGGGCAATCGATCACCTTGGGATAGACGCTCGTGCGAACCGCTTCCAGCACGTCGCGACCGGCCAGGTCGATGGCCGCGGCCCGATCGAAATCCAGGTCGATGTCGGCCCGATGCGCGGCGATGATCGCGTTGATCACGCCCGGCACGTTGCCGCCAGCCAAATAGTGGGCCTCCAGCCGCCGCGTGGTAATGCCGGTGGTCGGGTCGCTGCCAATGCCAGCCTGCATAGCCATGATCTTGGCTTGCAAGATGACCCGGGCGTTGACCTGCCGCAGGCTCATGCCGATCAGGCTGAGCATGCTGACCCGGGCGTTGGACATGTACGCCTGAAACCAGAGCTTGCCGTAGGTCAGCATGGCGATCGCGAAGAAGATCGCGAACACGATCGGCACAATCGCCAGCAAGAGCAACCACATGCGGTTCTCAACGAGCCGCGGGAAATCCTGGGCGAAGAGCGTGGGCAAACCGGCAATCATGGCATTCCTCGCCTGGGGCTTTGGCGAACGGGGCTATTTACTTGCGGTCAGCATAGCCGACAGCGGGGTCGGCGAACAACGGTCTGCGGGGGCCTGGGCTGATGTGCCTGGCAGGGACCGGGCGAAACGCTACTCGATCCAGCCGCCGCCGAGCACCCGGTCGCCTTCGTAGCAGACCACGGCCTGGCCTGGCGCCACGGCGTGTTGCGGCGTGTCAAACGCGACGTGCAGCCGATCGTCGGGCAAAGCCGTCACCCGCCCGGGCACCGGCGCGGCGTTGTAGCGAATCTTGACCGTGCAGGGTCGCGGCTCGACCGTTGGGTCGACCAGCCAGTTGGTGCGATTGGCGGTCAGCTCACCGCGCAAGAGCTCTTCTTTGTGCCCCAAGACGACCCGGTGCGTGTCACTCTCCAGCCGCACGACAAATCGCGGCTCGCCCAAGGCCACGCCCAGCCCCTTGCGCTGGCCGATGGTGAATCGCTCCAGCCCGTCGTGCTCGCCCACCACCTGACCGTCGCTGGTCACGATCTGGCCGGCCGTGGCCGAAGGGCCGCGCCGCTGGCGAATGAACGCCGCGTGATCGCCTGCCGGCACAAAGCAGATCTCCTGGCTGTCGCGCTTGTCGGCCACGCGCAGGCCGAGCTCCTGGGCCATCCGCCGAATCTCCGGCTTGGTGTATTCGCCAATCGGCAAGAGCATCCGCGGGAGCAACTGCTTCTCGATGCCAAACAGCACGTACGACTGGTCCTTTACCGGGTCGACGCCGCGGCTCAAGGTTGGCAGCCGGTCGTCGCCGGTGACCAGCCGCGCGTAGTGCCCGGTCGCGACGTACTGGGCTCCGACGCTGTCGGCATAGTCGAACAACCGACCGAACTTGATCCAGTTGTTGCACATCACGCAGGGGTTGGGTGTGCGGGCCTGGGCGTACTCGTCGATGAAGTAATCGATGATCTGGCTGAACTCGGCCTGAAAGTCGATCGCATAAAACGGGATGTCGAGCCGATCGGCCACGCGGCGAGCGTCGTCGGCGTCGCTGGCGCTGCAGCACCCCTGCTTGTGCGCGGCGCTACTGGAGATGATCGGCAGAGAAGCAGTTCGCGAGGAGGCTTCGTTCTGTGTCGAGGCGCTTGTCGCGCAGCTAGCCGCGCTGCCGGCCAGCGTCGGCTCGCCATGGCGCATGAACACGCCGACGACGTCGTGGCCCGCGGCGCGCAGCAAATGCGCGGCAACGCTGCTATCGACCCCGCCGGACATGGCCAACACGACCCGCATGTGTAACCGCTCGCTGGGAACTGGAAGGCTGCTCGTTTGCAGTATGAAGTTTAGTTGTGCGGGGCGGGCAGTGGCTAGTGGCTAAGGAAGTGGCCAGTGGTCAGTGGCTGGCGGCTAGTATGATCGGGTCCGGGTGGGTAGGTCAGGCATTTGCCTGACAGGCACCCGTTCGGCGGCCCGATTGTCAGGGTGAACGCCAAGCTACGGGAATGACGTCTCGGTCAACCGCCGCCCAAGTACGGAATCGAACCTCGGGCGAAGATGCTCTCAAGAGGTTTCGGCTCGGGGTTCACGGCTTTGGCGGCTGCCATCCGCTCGAGCCACTCGGCGGTGGCTTCAAATGCAAAGCCGAACCGATCTTCCAGTTCGATCCGCAGCTCGCAGGCATTGCCCAGGGCATCCATCGTGGCTTGCAGTTCCTCGTAGTCAGCAAATTGTAATTTCACCGGCGCCACCGGCGCCAGCATCACGCCGATGTACTTGAGCCCGTTGCGATCGTAGGTCACGTAGAACTCAGCCATCGACTTTGGTCAGCGCAAATCGTGCGCTGCTCAACTGGGAGGGTCAGCAAGCGGGAATGCCTCTGCCCACGCTTCGGGCGTCACGACCAGTGCAGCCACGCTCTTGGCCGCGCCGGGATCGGGTTCGGGAATTTTGACCCTCAGGCCCAGCCACAATGCCAGCGGTCCGCCGGCTACGAACAATAGCGCCATGGCCAGCGCTCGCGCCGGTTCGATGTGCACCCAACCTTCGTTGTTCATGATTGAGATCCGTTGCGGCGAAAGACTCAGCGCCAGTTCGTCAACAATGATCACGCTCAGCAGCTACCGAGGTTGCCCGGCGCGTGACCGTTCGTGGAGCACGCTCAGGATGTATCCGATCTGGATCAAAAAAGCCGCCATGAACAAGCCCGGCTCGTGCCGGCTGATGGCGTAACCGACAACAAACCCCAGGCCGACCGACAGCGCGGCCAAACCCAGCACGGACTGAATTGTGAACTGCGACCAGACCGAGGGCCTGGTGGCCTGCTGCGAGTTGTCCGGCATGTTCGTCGTCACGGCCGCGCTCCTGGTGCTGGGCTGGCCGCATCGTTGGAAATAAAACATCGCTCGCGATATCTTACCACGAGTATTCGCCGAGCAGAAATGATAGCAATTGCTACCCGAAGGCTGATCGTTCCAGTCACTCCGAGAACATCCAGATCATCGGTCCGGGGGTCACTTCGGGCATTTGGGGAATGCTACGCAGATCGCTCTGGTTTTGTGAAGCGATACCGACCCCAAAACTTAGGCTTTCGGCCTTGAGTTGGCGGCCCGTCGGGCCGCAAACAATCGCAGGCCCCCGGCGATTGCCAGCAGGACAAAACCAGCCGCCAGGATCAGGCTGCCGAAGCCAAAGATCACCTCGCCCAGCCCGGCCAGCGGACCGGTGCCCGTGAGCGATTCGGATTTGTCGAAGTAGAGCAGCGATCTCCAGACCCAGAGCGCCGCGACCACCGGTCCCAGCACGGCGCACGCCCAGTGGAACCACGTTTGCGAATACGTCAGCTTGGCGAGCAGCAAGCCCACGGCGCAACCCAGGCCCAGGAGGATCCAAAAGGGCGCATCGTCCGGCAGCCCGACTTTCCAAACCAGCCAATGGTGCACAAACGGCGAGAGGACCACGCCGAATACTCCGCCGGCCAGGGTGACCAGCACGCGATTTGTCCAGACCATGAGATTCTCCAACTGCCGGAAGGGCATTCGGGCTGGAATGGTAATAGTCCAAACAGGTCAATGCACCAGTGATTTCAGATAAAGGTATCCCCGTTCCCGCTTGGCAAAAGTCCACTGGTCTCCGGTTTGTTTAACGAAGGTGGTCGCCAGCGATTCGGACGGATCCCACCAGGGCGTTGTCCGCTGATTGTCACGCCACCTCAACCAAGGCTCCGTGCTTTGCGAGTAATGCCGCTCGGTCGTGTGCGCCGTCAAGCCAAGGCGTTCGATATACATGTAAAAGTCGTCTTCGCTGACCTTTGCTTTCAACTTATAGATATAGTCGCCAATGAATGCATCGCTGTAAGACCATTCCTGAATGTCCTGGGCGCCGGATGGCACTGCGCGACGAAAACCCCATTGGTTCAGCTCATCCCAGAATGCCCATAGCAGCGCTACGCCGACAAGCCCGATCACCAGCGCGATAAACTTCTTTCCAGGTCGGCGACTGCGAATGCGGTCGCGACCGGGAACGGGAGCAGGAGCGGGTGCCTGATCGTTCATTCCGGATATTGTATCAAAGACGCAGGGTTGTTCGGCCCATGTTAGAATACCGGAATGAACAAGGTGAAATTTCAAATCGCCGACTGGATTGCTGCCATGGTCGTGGCGATCATCTTGCTTGCCGCACTCTTTTGGACGACGTTTCGGCACCCATGACCTCCGCCCCTAATCGCCGCTGGTTCCAGTTCTCGCTTGGGACGCTGTTCTTGATAGTGACGGTCGTCTGCTGCTGGCTCGGCTACCAACTCAATTGGATTCGGCAGCGGCGTGCGTTTGAGGCCAGAGCTGGGGTCCAGTCGTACGTTACCGTCAAGAAGGGTCTGTTCAACGCCCCGGGCTTGCTCCAGTTCTTTGGCGAGCCGGGCCGGGCGACCATCGTGCTGCACTTCCCCGCCGACCCAACGCCGGCCGAACTGCAAGAAGTACAACTCGCCAGGCGATTGTTTCCTGAGGCCGAGACGGTTGTGAAGGTCACGCCGTAACCGTGTGAAGAGCCGAGAACTCGGGAGAATTCGCCATGATCTTGGGCCGCTTTCGCTTCTCGCTGCGGACTTTGTTCGTCGCGATGACGGCGTTGAGTTGCGGAGTCGGCTGGATGGCGTATCAGCTCCATTGGATTCGCCAGCGGCATGCGTTTCTGCAGCGCGAGCACATCGTGACATATCCCCCGGTGCAGGCCGAGCGGCCGCTGCCCTGGTCGCTCAAGTTGTTTGGCGAAAGCCAGCAGTTCTTGCTCGGGGTGCCGTATGAGGATTTGGATCGTGCCCGCAAGCTGTTTCCCGAAGCGATTTTTAACCTGGTGTATCCGCCGCAGGCTCAGGCGGGACCCTATGCCAAGCGCTTGCCCTAAGAGTGCGAGGAGGCATTCAACGGGATACTCGACCCGATCTGCCCGGCGTTTGGTTCAGTGCGTTTCCACGCTGACGATCGCCTCGGCCTCTGGGAACAACCGTTGCCAGTGGAATCGCCGGTCGCGCGCCACCACTTGATACTCCGCCAGATGTTCTGGCGGCGCCTTGATCTGAATGCGAGCAAATCCCTTCGCGCCCACGAGCCACAACGGCCACGGCGCCCGCTGCTCTCCTTCCAAAGGCACGGGGCACTTCGTGGCCAGCGAGGCATTGCGCTCGCGCAGCCAATAAAGATTGCTGACCAGCCACGGTAGCACGGCCGCCAGGGTGAGAGCCGCGAACAGAGTCCGCAGCGAAAAGCGAAACCAGCGGCGGTCAGACCTGGGGCTCATCCGGTTGCTCCTCGCGCGCGAAGAACTGGACGTTGCCGCAAGCCGCGCACTTTCGCGCCTGCAAGATTTCTCCCACCGCGAACATGCTCAGGTGCTTCGGTCGAAACGAAATCCGCATCGGGCCGACGTCGCCGTCAACGAATTCGTCTCCGCCGCAGCAAGGGCATTGGTAGGCGTCCTGATCGCTTTCGGGGTGCTTGCTCATGGCTGCATTCTAGCAGGTTCAGAGACGACCTAACTGCCCGCATTGTGCCCGCTGGTCATTCGGGTTCGTCGTATGCGGAGTAACCAAGGTCATGAACCTGCGCTTCCGGGAAAAGGGCGTTCACTCGATCGGGGGTGAATTCTTTCGAGCCATAGGGAACCCCAAGCAAGAACATTGACTCGTCACCCATCCACCTGCGCCAGAAAGGGTTCCACTGGACTTGCTCGCCCGTGCCACGAACCCATTCTCGAGTCGTGATGACGCCCGTTCCCTTGCGATTCAAATAAGCGATTACGTCCTTCCGGGCGCGCACGATATGGCCCTGCCATCCTAACCAGCATGCAAACATAGTCACGACGACGAACAGCGTTCGCAGCGTGAAGCGGAAGCGGCGGCGGTCAGACGCGGCGGTCATGCGGACGCTTTTTTGCGCCAACGGTGCTGAGAAGCAATACGGCCACAACGAAGAGGAATGCGGCCATGACTCCGACCACGCCGCGCCCATAGTCGCGAAACAGGGTGCCCACTCCCAGCAAGTTCAACCTTACCGCGACCAGCGCAGCCAAAACCAGCAGCGCAGACAGGCAGCGCATCCCATGCTTTGCAGCAAACTCGCTCATGCCCGCATTGTAGCAGGCCGCCATCGGATTGCTATCCTTTGGGTGGTACAATGCCACACTGGGATGCCGGGATGAGCAAACGGCACGAGACACGAACCTCGGGGGAATGGTCGCCATGGGCGAGTCGAATCTGCTGCTGGCCGACACCGCCGGAATCATCGGGATTGCCATCCTGCTCGTGATGCTCATCAGCGGAGTGGTGGGCTTGTGGTTTGTATCCCGCGTCGCTCCGAAAGGCACCGTGCTGGCGATCGCGATTGGCTCTTATGTCGTCAGCTACCTGATCCCCCCGGGCAACGTTGCCATATTGCATGGGCTCGTGGGTTTCACTCGCCTCTTCGGCGTGATCGGCGGCGTGCTGGGCATCATCGACCTAATTAAAAAGCGGACGCCAACCCAGGGCGACGATGCCCCGCTGGACGCAGAGATGGTGGCCCCGCCGCCGCAACCTCCTCCGCCGCAGCCGCCCCCGACTCCGCCGCAGATCCAGTGCCCAAAGTGCCAGAAGAAATTCAAGTATCGTCCGGAGCTGGCTGGCAAGACGGTGAAGTGCCCCTGCGGAGAGTCGTTCTCGGTGCCAGGACTGAGCCGCGCTGTCAGCTAGCCCGACCTGTTGTTGGGTGATGAAACGCAATGCCGCTCCCCCTTGCTAGAATGCTGGAATGAGCGATCGAGAGCTAGAATCGCTGCAACGGCAAAGCGATGCGCTTGAAAGGCGCATGCTCGAATTGAAAAGCAAGCTCACGCCTGAGCCGCCACGCCGCCCAGCGCTGTCCCGCAATGCCCGCACGAGCGACAAACCGCACCCCGGCGAGATCAAGCTGCTCAATCGCGCTTGTGAGTTTGTCGCCGAGGGGGCACCGGATGGCGCTTACTACGCGGTTCCTCTGCTCATGTTCATCGCCCTTCCCTTCGTGTTTCTAGGTACGCTGACGGTTTCAGTGCTACTCATGGCCTACGTGTTTGTGTTCCTGCCGATTCGTGCATTAGCGCGCTTTGTCAGCAGCCAGTTGTTTTATGACCCCCGCGGCTAACCGCGAATGGCACTAAGTTAAGGATGCGCGGTCCGAGCGTGGAATTAGCGGCTGCGAGACGTTGCTAAAGGCCCTCGTCATTACGACCAGCGAGGCTGCGACAAGGACCGCACCTGCCAGGGTCATTATATTTCTATAGAACAACACGAACTCCCCAACGGTCACTTTGGGATCAGGCCCTCCCATGAGCGAAAACGGGAATAGCCACGGCTGTTGACCTTGGGCAGCTTGTTCCACAAATTCGCCGACGAACGGGTTGAGCACAAAACCAACTGTCGGCCAGATCAATATGGCCCCGCCAAGCAAGATGAATCCCCAGTTTCCAGTTCGTCGGTAGCACTTCCATAACAGAATCCCAATACAGACATAGCAGACGATTACCGCAAGGTAAGGCACTAG